>WNGR01002326.1_pt1 | contig 20941 bp, 28 predicted proteins | sample 5407581 | NCBI WGS metagenome assembly WNGR01 (sample SAMN13153383, study PRJNA577476) | soil metagenome | isolation source: 80 cm soil or saprolite under Garry oak tree replicate 2 | place: USA:California | collected 2016-06-15
CCATAATCGCCGGTCTTACGCGCGTGTCCAGCAGTTCTTTGATCATCGCGACGGTGTCCGAGTCCGTATCCAAAATGCGCGTGTCCTGCGGGCCTGCGTTCTCCCTGTCCTCTTCTGAGCGGAACAGTGGCTGTCCGGACGAGAAAAATTCCATGAGGATAGAGTACACCTCAGGCTTGACGACCGACCAGGGGTTTTCCGAGTCCTTTGACACCGTGACGAAGTCTGGTCCGTAAAACACGGCATTGACGCCCTCGATTCCGAACAAACGCAGTGCGAGGGGAGACGTGAGCGCCGTGCGGGTGTCGAGGAATTCTGCAGAGCCCGTCTCCATAACGGGCGCACCAGGGATGAACTTTAGCGAATCCTCGTTTGGGGTCGTCTCCGTCTGGATGAACATAGAGCGGGCTGCTTAAGATTAGACAAAGAATTAGACAAAGAAAGGAAGATAGGTCGCGGTTGAGACGACGTACTCATAAATGGATTGACACGACTCGCGGGTGTGATGCTCGGCCGAATACCAGCAGTTGTTAAGAGTGTGTGTCTATGAGCCGCTGACCAAGAGCGTGTCGTATGTATGGTGCGCATCACATTGGCAAGCGGGGCCAGCCGCCTGTAGCACGGGAACCTTGTGAATGAGGAGATGGAAACTGTTCTTGAGGAGAGCATGGTCGTTAGTTTACGAGGTTTGAGCCAGCTAGGTAGTTCCGGTGTGTCCCATAAGTCAGCCCAATTACGTAGTCAGCGCACCGTCGGGTCATATCCTGGCTCTCCCACATTACACCCCGAGACATAGTCATGCTCACTCTTCCTCAGATACTCTCTGCTGTACTTTCTGCTATTATACCACTCGGTGTAGTATGGCGGCTACTGTCGAACAAACCATCGAGCAAGCCTAGCCTACGGTCGGTGGCGATACTTGTTCTCGGGGACATTGGTAGGAGCCCACGCATGATGTATCATGCGGAGAGCTTTGCCAAGTTACACTTTGAGACCTTTCTGATCGGATACGAAGGCCCGTCTCTTTCTACCTTGGTCCTTTCGTGTCAGAACTGACAGTCTGTTGCAGGCTCTAAACCAGTGCCTTCCTTACTTTCTCTCCCGCATGTCCACTTTCTATATCTTTCGCAGCTGCCTCCATATCTTAGAAACCTACCATTTATCATCTTTGCGCCCGTAAAAATTGCCCAACAAGTGATATCCATCCTACGTGCTCTCCTCTGGCAAATACCCCATCCTCCGGAGTTTATCCTCGTGCAGGTGAGTTTGTTGACTACCTCCCACAAGGTGGCAGAGAACAATGGCGAAGAATCCACCTAGCATCCCTACCCTACCCTTGGTATGGCTAGCGGGTACACTACTGGGGAGCAAAGTCATCATAGACTGGCACAACCTCGGTTATAGTATCCTTGCCTTGAACCTGGGTCCTAACCACGTACTCGTGAAGCTTGCTAAGCTGTAATCTCGCTCACCGTTCCCTCTCTACACTGGTAAACTGAATCACTATTAGGATCGAAGCGAAGTTTGGTCAGTTCGCGTATGCCCACCTGTTCGTGACAAGGGCTATGCACGACTTTCTCGTCAAGGAGTGGAACTTACAGTACGAGCCACATACTTTCCTCTTTACAAATATCGAGTACAGAGACGCCTTCAAAGGGGTCTCAAGGCCGTTCTCCATGATCGGCCTCCTGCGCATTTCCACCCTGCCAATGCATTAGAAATTCATGAGGTATCAAAAATCCTGACACTGATGTTCTGTTACTTACTGTACCCATTCCAGCTCTTCCTTCGCATTTCGCCCTCCCTTCCGAAAGGGTTTCTTCCGGCGTACAACCCACCAGCCTCCACGCCCTTCACTCAAGTGACCTCTTCTGCACTCCCGAGCATGCGGCACGATCGCCCTGCCGTGCTCGTGAGCAGCACGAGTTGGACGGAGGATGAGGATTTCTCGATCCTCCTTGATGCGCTGTCAATTTATGAACACCGTGCCCGGGCTGCGCATGGGACGTTACCCCGTGTCTTGATGTTTGTTACAGGCAAAGGTCCTCTGCGCGATACCTATATGCGCAAGGCAGAGGCTCTTCAAAGTGGAAGAGGTGACCCTTGGCTATGGGTACGCGTTATAAGCATTTGGCTCGAGCCAAAAGACTACCCTCTGCTTCTTGGTGCGCTTGCTCTGTATCCACCTCGCATTCGCGGGTGTCAATTGACTGAGTGGTTGTGGGAACAGGGTCCGCAGACCTAGGTATCTCACTGCATTCAAGTTCTTCGGCGTTGGATCTGCCCATGAAGATCGTGGACATGTTTGGGTGTGGTGTACCCGTATGTGCACTTGACTTCGCATGGTGAGTGCTACATCCTGTGCAAGATCGAGGGCGAGGCCGATAATTCAAATTCATAAACAGCCTGTCGGAACTCGTCGTAAACGGTAAGAACGGCGTCATATTCCAGACCGCTCCTGGGCTCGTCGATCAACTTGAGGTAACTCATGTTTCGCTTTGTTTGTGAGGGTCCTGATAATTGAAATACCCATATGGGGCGGTTGATAATCGCAGACACTTCTAAAAGGGTTTCCAAAAACGCCCATGCTTGAAAATCTACGAAATTCGTTCAGGCATGTTCTCGACCCCCGAGGGCCACACAGAGGCGAGGACGAAGGGTGGGAGTGGAGCTCGTGGGATGACAACTGGACAAGGGTAGTGCGGCCGCTTGTGGTGCCGAACGTTCGCGTTGCTGGATGACGTCTGTTGGCTAAATAACCCCGTGCAAGGCGGCGCAAAAGCATGTTCCATAGAACTAGAGCGAGCGCGAAGAATGGGAAGTAGGATCCGGAAAGACTGCGGTAAAGATCGGATGTGGTTTTTAGGTAGAATACAGCGGCGCGCGTTGTGTAATATGTCCGCTTGAAGGGTACGGGGCTGCGACGTCCAGCCACGGAGTCTAGCTCTCTATTATGTTGTGGGTATTGGCGGGGCCGAGACTGGGTTCTTCCGTCAGCAGTATTTGTGAACCCACAAGGGGAAAGGAAAGTAGAATTGATAGGTAGCGCTGGGTCGCGGTGCATGTTCACAGTGCGTGTTCCAACGGGGAAGATGAGTGAGGAACAGTCGAGGTTTCTGATCAACGAGGGTGGTTTTTGTGTACAATATGTCCTTGCGGACGTGCATTTGACAGACGAGACGCCGGCAATCAATAGAATGATGCCGAGAGGGGCGGGTGCAATAGGCGCCGAATGACGTCAGGAGAAGTGGGTCTTGGAGTATCGAGATGAGAGTCATCAATCGGGATGTAAGTTTCCGCCGGTCAGGCGCGAAAGCCGTGGCGAACTCCCTGCATAGAAGGCGCGTCAGGCACATTTTCAGGAAGCGCGAGGACGTGAGTAAAATGCGGCACGTGGCATAGAAGTCCTGGGGGCCCTCGAGGTCGAGGCCCGTGGCCCAGAAAGAAAGGAAAGAGATACTTCCCAGGCGCCCGATAAGATTGGAGGGTTGGTAATTGGCCACGGATTGGGTTTCCATCAGAACCTAACATTCGTGCCCCATCCATGTGCCCCAACACACAAGCTAGTCGGACTGAAGTGTGGAAGATGTCGACCGAAGAAAACGAGGTTAGTGTGATCATGTGTATGTCTCCGGGTGGACCTCACACACGGATGTTTGTGGAGCTGTCGGAGGGATGGAGGTGTTTAGGGAGAAAAGGGAGCGTCAGTGCCTCCCGCAGCTGAACAAAGGACGGGTCTAGACTGGTTCCACGGAACAGGGGATTGGGTGGAGCGAGGAAGCACGTGGATTGGTGGCTAACGGGTGGAAGGGGTTTGATTGGCGGCGGGGTACTAGATTGACGTCGAAAGGTTCGAGACTATGTCCAAAGAGGGACATTATTTAGTTTTATGAGCCGAGGTTCGAGGTTGTGAGGATATCCCTCGGAGTGCGCTGCGATCGACGACGATGATTTTTATTTTATTTTTGTAACCAATTGATATGAGATAGATTTTATTTGCAGCGGAAAAACGAAAAAAAGAAAAGAAAAAAAAGATGGGAGTGACGTCATGCGTAATGAGATGAGGGTCACCAGCAGCCCAGCCTAGAACACTGGCGCGGGCGGGGGGAAATGGCTATGACTACGACTATGAACGGTCCCTTCCTCTCGTCTCCGAGCACTTTTCTCTCTCCACAACTCGTCCGTTCCTCCTTACCTCACAATGGACTTCTTCTCCCTCCCTCATCAGAATCAACCCATTGTCACTGAGGGCGAAGACGGCGCAACCGATCTATTCGCCAAAGCCGTCGACGAGAGATACAACTCTATCACTGGCGCGCCCGTCGCTTCCATCCCCGCGCCGTTTGGCAGCAGCAGAGTAACACCCCTCTCGCTATCTCTTCCTCCAATCCCTCGCAACAACACTCATCTCCCCTCCCCTCACCTCCCCACCCGCCCGCACCCTCACCATTTACCAGCATCCTCAGCATCCGCCTCCCTCTTCACTGCCGTCCTCCCCGTTGATTTACCTGAGATCTTTTGTGATCCTCATACTCTCATCCTAGATATCCGTCCCCTCCCCGCCTATGACGCCTCCCGTATTCCCCATGCCGTACCACTTTCCGTCCCATCCACTCTTCTCAAACGTCCCCTTTTCTCCACGTCGAAGTTGGCTGAGATGCTACCCAACAGGGTCGCGCGTCGCAAGTTTTCTCAGTGGCGTCTTGCAAAGCGCATCCTCGTTTACGACACCGACTCTACCGTTCTTCCGGACAATAGTAACATCCTTGGTCTTCTCCGCAAATTCCGCGCCGAGGCTGGACTTTCTCCGGACCCACAGTCAAGTGGGGTTGCTAGTGCATCGGACGAGTTGCACCTCAGCTGGATCAAGGGCGGCTTTCAGGCCGTTCTTCGAGAACAACAGTCTCTCCTTGACTTATGTCAAGTCACGGACGACGATGACGACGAAGATACGCCTTCCCCGCCACCGTTCCCAGACTCGGACTATCTTGGAAGTGCTGAGCATCCTGACCCGACGGACGCGTCGTCTCGTCAAGGCGCACTTTCGGATCGCCCCACCGTTCTTCGCACAAAACACTTACCTATGAGCGCATTTACTGTCAGCTCTACCACGTCACAGCGTTCTGGTTCCGCCCACCACAAGCTCTACCTCGGTCACCAGGCAGCCGTACGGGATCTGAACCCCACCTCCGGCCCTGTTCCATCCTCCCGTACAGAATTTGTCTCCAGACCTTCCGTACCAGGTACTGGCACAGTTCCACAGCCCACCTCCGACCCTGGTCGCAGTGTGGCATACAATCCATTCTACGATACCATCCGGCAAAATGTCGAGTTATCGCACGGGATCACCGAGCGTATTCCGCTCAAGATTAGCCGGATCGCGAAGGATCGGATTGACGAATTGCCATTCATGTGGTTGAGGGAACTCGGAAGATGGGCTGGCGCAGACGAAGATGTATCGGATGCCGAGGATCACTTCGAAGGTATGAGTGGAAGCGGCAGCGGAAGTGGTATGAGTGGGGAGGACCACAGCGAGACGAGCAGTGACAGTGGTGATGACAGTGGGAGCGGCGGGGAGTATGCTGGTGGGTATGATCACATGGACCCCCCCGCGCTGGCGCCTGCGCTTTTCCCCACAAACGCCTCTGCGATGGTACTGGAGGACCCACAAGCTGAAGGTTCTGAAGCCCTTGCCATGCAATTTTATCGCATCGAGCTAGGAGAACAAAGGCGACTCATGGGTATAATGGAGCATCATTCAAGGGAAAGCGGACGGGTCCTGGAAGGCGAGACAAAGGGCAAGTCAAAGAAGAGGAGCAAACTGCGCAGCAAGGGCATGGGGCGATCCTCACGAGGAAAGCACGGAGCCAGAGAGTTTCCATATAGCATCACAGCTGGCGTGGAAAAGGGGGCGAAGAATAGGTGAGTGAAGTATCTCGACTAGGTGATACCGCAAAGTAGTGACTAATGACGCTCGAATTTTCGCCCTTTGATAGGTATCGTAACATTTGGCCCTTTGAGCATGCACGTGTACGCCTCCAGAAACAGAGACCGAAACAGCGGTCAATTGGGAAGCTACCGACACCACCCTCCAACTCAAATCCTGGAACCCTCCACCCACTTACTCTCCCTCAGCCAGCTGACTTTCTCCCTCCGGTCACTCTATCACTCTCCAGCTCGCGCTCCATTCAACTCCCGCTATTTACTCCGGCAATACCTTCCTCGACCGACGACTATGTCAACGCATCCTTCGTCCAACCTCTCGGTACGAAGAGGCGGTACATCGCGACTCAGGGCCCTTTACCGGAAACTTTTAACGACTTTTGGTTGTGCGTACCAAGTTCTTTTTCCCCCCTCGAACATGTGCCTGAATGCTGTTCGTTGCTAGGCTAGTATGGGAACAAAATGTGCACGTGATTGTCATGCTCACTCGCGAGGTCGAGGGATCGACAGTCAAGTGTGGCAACTACTGGTCGGGCGAGAACTTTGGGCCCCTCCGCCTCAAACTCCTCGAGGTCGTTGGTGCGGTCGATGAGTACGGAAAATCGGACCGTCGGGCACCTGACCCCTCATTCCCATTCATGTATAATGGTCGGACCGCGCCCGCCGAGTCAAGTTCTGGCAACGGTGCTGGCAACCCTCAGCCGACCGTCAAACGAGTACTCGAGCTTTCACATACATGCTTCCCACACCTACCCCCCCGACGCATCGTACAGTTTCAGTATCTCGACTGGCCAGACCTCAACGTCCCGAGCGACACGCTTGGTGTGCTCGAGCTCATCCGAGAGGTTGAGCGCGAGGTCGAGATCAGCGAGGAATCCCGCGGAGTATGGGAAGGTCCTCGCCGCCCTGATGACTGGCGTGGTCGCGCTATGATTGGCACAGTTCGCCCACTGGGCACCACTCGCAACAGCCGCGACGCAAGTCCTAGCGGAAATGGAAGCGGCAGCAGTGGTAGCGGTGCCAGTAGCCCGAATCTCGACACAATCGACTCCGATTCAGGTATCACGAAGCGTGCGTTGGGTGAACGTCCCGTTCTTTTGCATTGCTCTGCTGGCGTTGGTCGCACGGGCGGTTTCATCGCAATCGACGCCGTTCTGGATGGCGTGCGCCGCGAGATGAGGAAACGACGCGAGGGTCTGAGGGTGGGAGGTCGCAGTGGAAGAGACGGTGCCGGAAGGACCGGACACACTAGTGGCAGCGGCACAAGCGAGAAGGATCGCTCGTCCTCAAGCGACGAGGTGGCTGCGATGGATGTCGACGAGGCTTCTGCTGGAGGCTCCGCCCCACCTGTTCCAGGTCTAGTCATGAAGCTTGCCGCTGAGGATCACAAGGCGGTTTTGCACGTCCCCGTTGTAGGCGTGATCTCTCCTTCGTCGACCAGTCCGCCTGGGAGGGAAGGCACGCGCTCGTATGCTACGCCTATGGACCTCGACACAATAAGCTTCGCAGCTACGTCTCTATGGACAGCCACTGATTCTCGGAACAAGCTGCAGACTTGGATTCCCAGGAGTCACCCTTCAGGGCCCCTCTCCTCTCCATCTTCGATTTCTGTCCAGGAGTCACGAATCGCTACCGCGTCTGGCGAGTCGGTCACTTCTGCAGTTCCTCAAGCACTTTCTCGCTCCTTGTCCCCGTCCGATTCGACACGTTCTGACGTCTCAGCGCTGAGCCTCCCTCTTTCACGCGGCTTCTCCCCTGCCGGCCCAGAGGCGAGTTGCATATCACCACATCACCGCGTACTCAGTACACTGACCCCAGCTTTCGGTGAAAATCAGCGCTCTCGAGCATTCTCCGCCCGTACTGCTGCACCAACGAGCAGTGTCCCTTTGACAGTTGTCTCGTCCTCTGCGCGCTCTGCGGTATTGCCGCCATCGCTCCTGCCGTCTGCAGAAATAGCGCGGCCCATCGCAAAGCGTGCTTCCGGTTCCTCCGTACCTCCAGATACCGATGTCACGTCTGACTCCTCGCGAGGACACTCGACAGGTCCCTCATCGCTGCTCTCATGCACGAAGAGTGGATCCCCTGAGACCCTACCGACCGACCGATCTGTCATGGACCTATCTTCTGCTACTAAGACTCATATGGAGAACTCGGGTCTGCGATTACCCTCCGGCTTCTCGGGCACCTTGTCAAGAAACCCCGGATCCAAGAGCAGCGGATCGCCACCGGGTAACGAGGAGTCACCTCCCAACAATTCAGATCCCTATTATTCACAGTCCCAATCCCAGTCGGAACAGCACTCGCCACCCGCGTTCGACTACACTAGACCACGGCAGTTGCACGACGATCGGCATAGTCCCGTATTGTTGTCAACACTCGACGAGCCCATCCATCGCGTCATCGAGGATATGCGCGAGCAACGCATGAGCTTATGCCAAAGTTTGCGCCAATACGTTTTCGTGCATCGTGCGGTGATCGAGGGTGTTTTGATGTTCATCGACGATGAACGCAAGCTGTATGGCAAAACGTGGAAAGACACCGATCTGGAGGAATTATCGAAGCTCGTATCCGCACGACTTCCTACCGGAGACGCAGACGGGAGTGGACCGACTGGTAGCGCGAGGAGCGGCGGCAGTGGCGCAGAGGAGAGCAAGTCCAGCATGGGGGTGTCCTTCAGCCAAGTCAAGCGCCGCGCCTCGCCGACAGAGCTCCCCAAAGAAGATAGGAGAGGCGACATGCGGATGTCAAAGCGGCCCAGTATCAAGCGTGCTCAACGTAGCAGCGGTGATTCTTCCTGCGAGGACGCTGCCGCAGCGGCCCGGCGCGCGGGGTATGTTGGCCAAACACTGCCCGCCAAGCGATGAGTGTTCTTATTTCTGGCTCGTTCGATCGGACATCAGAGTTAGAGTTCCGTGCCATGCATCTTGTTGGTGATCTGCTTACTTTTTATTACCTTAACCAGTGTTTCTTTCAGTTTTCATAGCATCTTCTGCTCTCATCTCATTTGCAATGATACCGATTACAGCATCTACGCCACTACTGTACAATTCCCCTCGGCTGTGCATACGCTCGCCGAAAGTTCTCTATTAGCACTATATTGTTCCGCACGCGCATTTATAGCAGTCATATTTGCGAACCATTCGCTCGATGAACTATTGTAACGTACACTGTTCTTATGACCCTTTGCACGTACACAGCATTAGAACACGCATCAATGCATCAACCCTTACTCGTTGCACTTGTATTGAAAGTCAGCGTCTCTACGCGTCCTTTCCCCTTAACTGTTTTCCTAAGTAGATCTGATATCACCCGGAACTGTACTGGGTCGATTAGCATTGTCTACGGAGAGGTGTGAGGTCTGATCAAAGAGAGAAAACTGTTCCACGTACACCTGACCATTCATCCCCTGTTTCTTCGTGCTCGAGCTTGTCCACTCCATCGAGCAATCTCTCACGGAGACTATCAATATCAGTCGCGGGCACGATGACGCGAATCCGCATTTTAGCACGCTCGATGGGAAGCGTAGAGTCCGATTGGAGCATCTTGATGCACTCTGACACCTTGGTCGTGAAAGTTCGTGTAAGAGCGCGTGTGAGGGTTGATACGACACGACACCGGCCGCACCTGACTTTTCGCATTCTTGTTTGCACGCACCGAGTAGCCTGCTTCTGACATGGCCTTCTCTATGATGCTAACCGAATAGGGTGCTCGAGTGGCCGGATCTACACATTTCTCGGCGACCAGTGTCGCGATTTCGCGCCGCAGCGCAGCGATGTCGTGCTCCCGCTCCTTATCGCCGACCTGAACCTCGCCTTTTCCGAGAATCTGTGCGCCAAAAAATATATATGTCGACGGACGCTCTGGCGATGACTTTGGTGGGAGAGGAGAGAGACAGACCTCTCGAGCGATCGTGTTTCGGTCGTCTGTGCCAAACGATTTCTTGAGGTCGCCTGACTTGGCCACTTCTCCTTTGGAGACGTTCACGAAGACGTTGGATATCTGGAGGACTTCATCTAGATCTTTCTCCCTGTGCAAGAATAACTCAGCAGTGGGACAATCGAGATAACTTGAAGGACGAACACGCCGTTTCGCCACTCCTGGACTTTGTTTTTGTAACAGGCGATCTTTTCGTACGGTGGTCAGCGCGTAGTGTTTGAGGCGGACGTGAACACTCACCCACCTCGTATCTTTTTCCGCCTTTCTTGAGGCGTACTATGGATACGTTTGTTAATCTATAACATTGTATCAGCGCAACTGTCAGAGATACATTCTAAGTGCACAACTTGATCTGGTTCGATGGCTGGTTGATAGGCATGAGAGTAGAGTCTGACTGTATTCGGGAAAACGGACCGCGGCCACCTCCAAGGAGGACCATCCATCCCCTAGCTCTCTCCTCTTCCTCCTCCTGCGTTACACCGTCTCCGATCAACATGAAGGGACTGGGTAAGGCTATCTCACGGTGCGTCTACCCCCTGGTCAGTGCTCTTGTATGTACTAAGTTGCTCACTAGGACACCGTTCATGGTGACCTCAAAGGTCGGCATGTCCAAGAGTGAGCATTACCTCGTGCTCTCGTTGTCCCCAGTGCTTATAACTTTCCTTTCCTCCAGAGTCCACTGACCCGGAATTCGACGATTATCAACGGAATTTCGCAGTCCTCGAGACCGCCGCTGAGAAATTCCTGAAGGACACCAAGGCGTTCACGGATGCGGTCAACAGCATGTGTCACCTTACCTCCTCTTCACACTCTGTATTCTTAATCACTCTTCACCAGCACTTTTCACAGCCGGGAGCAGCCTCGCCCAACACTTTTCCATCCTCTTCCATCCCATCGCCTCTGAGTACGATCTCCTGGGGAAATTCCCAGAAGCCGCACACACGATCAAGAACGTCGATGCCTATCACACTGCTTTAGAGGAGCTCCGTACGTCCATCAGCCCGGAACTCGAGTTGATCGAGAGCCGCGTTGTGGGGCCCGTGAGGGAAATCCAGGGCGTCATGAAGGCTATCAGGAAAATGATCACCAAGCGAGACCACAAGGTGAGCAGCCTTGTAACAACCGAGATCTATGCCCACGCTAACAACGCTTTCTTCTAGCTGATGGACTATGACCGTTTCAACAACTCGCTGACAAAGTTGAGGGACAAGAAGGAGAAGTCTCTCAGCGATGAGAAGAACCTGTACAAGGTAATGGTCGCTTGTCTCGATATTACTACTGTCCGTAACCCCTAGTGCAGCTGGAGCAAGACTACGAGATCGCTACCAACGAATATGAAAATGTCAACGCCGCTATGAAGCAAGATTTACCTCGCTTCATGACCCTAGCCACGCGATTCATCGATCCACTCTTTCATTCATTCTACTATATGCAGTACGTGCGAATACATTAAGTCCTTCCTCTCATCTCCGGTGACGTCTTGTAGGCTCAACATATATTACATGATTCTCGAGAAGATCAGCCAATTCTCGGAGGGAAAGTACACCATTGACATGCCCTCTGCCCAGATCGCCACGGACTACGAAGAAAAACGTGGCGATTCAGCTGCAGTCATCGAAGCCCTCAGTATCAACCAACGTTTCATCTCCACATGTATGCTCACCGTTCTCTCCCGACTACTATTCAACCTCACCCCCGTGTGTAGCGAAGCTGGTCTCTCAAAACCGGTCATTGGGCTCTGGAACAACCGCCGTTAGCCGCTCAACATCGTCAGCCTCCACGTTGACCACGTCCTCGCGCGCCGCGCCTCCCTCTTTTGCCAAGAAGCCTCCGCCACCCCCTCCATCTTTCGGCTCCGGAAAGACTTCTGCGCCTCCCTCTCCCGTCCCGCCCCCCGCCGCTCCACCTCCCTACACGCCGTCGGCCTCGGCTGCTACAGTCATTGCCGCGGCGAAGCGCGCACCGCCGCCCCCGCCGCCACTGAAGCCCAAGCCCGTGCCGGTGAATTATGTGGTCGCGCTGTACGACTTTGCCGCGCAGGCGGAAGGCGATCTCGACTTCAAAGTTGGGGATCGCATCGAGGTTGTTGAGCGCTCCGAGAGCACTGAGGACTGGTGGACTGGTCGTCTGGATGGACGTACTGGTGTCTTTCCTGGTATGTGGCACTGACTGACTATCTCTGCATTTCGTTGTTGAAGTGTGTCGACATGTTATAGGTAACTACGTTCAAGACGCGTGATGGTTTTTTCCTAGATGTAAACCGACTCGTAGAGGTAAAGTACGGCAGTCGGCCTTTTGTTTTATTTCTATCCTTTACCATCTGGGCCCCTGTATTGTTTGCTTTCTCACTCGCAACCGGAGAACGACAGCCTTGTAGGGAGATGTAGGATTCCGGACCTGAATATGACCGATTCTATACAGCAATAAAAAAATACAAAAACGTGATTCTACTACAGGTAGTTTAGCGGACTGCATAAAATGAAAAACGAAGAAACAGTCCCCACTAGAACCCGACATAGACACTAAGACGGTAAGAATATGATACGTGATGGACAAAACGGGAATATAAGGCGGAAGCGAGCGCAGTGTGCTCAGTCGTCGTCGCTGGGTGTCAGATACTCGTCGTCACTGACGATCTGCTTGCGTCCGGTCTTGGTCTTAGGCGGGGGCCGGCCCTCCTCGCGATCCTCGTCCATCGGCGTCAGAGCTTCGTCTAGACCACCTCCACCAACAGGGACTACTGAAACATCAGCGCCTGGGAGCCCCGAGTTGGCAACATGACGTGCGTATGCGGCGTCAAAGACCTTCTCCATCTCGACCGCATCGACGTACACCCACGAGCCTTCTTGGTTGTACGTCCGCGCGTTGGTAAACATCAGCCGCACGTCGTCGCGGAAGCCCGTCACGGTCTTGTACTGGTGTGAGTTGATGCGCTTGCGTATGTGCGAGAGCGCGATGGGCAACGGGATGATGCGGTAATAATCGGGGTATTCGCGCTTGTCGGGCAGCTCGCGGAAGAGATCGCACCGTTTCCGACCATTCTCATCGGTGCAGTTCATGATCGCCTTGTAGCACTCATTGAAAGCCTTCTTCATCCGCTCCTTGATCGCCGTTGGTGCTTCAGCGGTCTTGACTTTCCGTCGTTTCTGTGGCGGTGTCAAAGAAACGCCTTGATCGACAACAAATGACATACCAGGTCACGATCCTCCTCATCATCGTCCATCACCGAGGGCGTGACAGACATTGACTTGTTGTTCCCACCACGTTTCCGCTTCCCATTCAGAGGTTCGAAATCCCCTTCGTTCACTTTTGCTTTACCCTTACGCCCGCGCCCACGGCCACCCTCAGACATTGGAGTGCCAGTGCCAGACTCCAGTTTAGCCACCCTTCGTGCTTGCTTGAGCCGAGCCTGCTCAGACAGCTGCTGGATGTCTTCGCCTTCTTCCAGAGCCTAGTCACGATATTTGTCAAAGAAAAGGCAACGGACAGTAGTGAAGTACCCACCATCGCCCATTGATCGTCGCTGAGACCATCATTATAGTTGATAACTGCCCTGCGACGGTGACCGCGGCCCTCAGCCTCCTCTAATTCGTCCTTGACATCGAATGGTTCTTCGGTGCGGTAGCAGTCTGGCAACTCCTCGAGTGAGATGAGCGGTGGAGGAGGCTTGCCACGATTTCCAGCCGCTTTCCAGTTCGCGGCTCCGTCACGTTCGCGTTGCATGTCCATCTCAGCGAAGAGACGCTCCTCCTCATCTGAACGCGCGATGAGCAAGTTAATCTCGTCGTCATTCATATCACCGGCTTCCTCGTTTTCTTCCTCTTGGTCAGCTTCGAGAATCGAGCGCAGGAACTCCTCTTGTTCTTCCTGTGTCGACTTGTTGTCGAAACGGCCAGCCTGAATGACTTTGTCATCGATATCGAGTTTGTACCTTGCACGGGCATACATTGCTTCTTCCACACTCTTTTCTGTGATGAAGCGCAGGATTCGAACCGATTTCGTCTGACCAATACGATGTGCACGATCTTGTGCTTGCAAATCGGCGTGAGGGTTCCAATCTGAATCGAAGATAACGACAGTGTCGGCCGTCTGTAAATTTAGACCGAGACCACCAGCCCTGGTGGAAAGGATGAACACCATGAATTCTGAATCCTTTGCGTTGAAAGATTGCACATGGCCAGCGCGTTCTTCAGTCTTTGTGCCACCGTCCAGACGCAAGTATTTCCAACCCATCATTTTAAGGAAGTCCTCCATGATGTCCATGACCTTTGTCATCTGGAAAAAAATAAGAACCTGCGCGAGGATTAATCGTTCGGTCCACTGGGGTGAAAATGGCAACGCGTACCCTATGACCGGTCGAAAAAAACTTTGGTAAAATCCGGGAGAGCAGTTCAATTTTACCGGAAGAACGAACGAGCTTGTCGTCGATAAGACCCGCAGGGTTGATCTTATCCTCGACGCTGTCGAACAAGAACGGGTGTTGACAGATCTTGCGGAGCTGCATGAGCTCGTTACTCAGCCCTTTGACACCCCCCGTTTTCCTGTGAACGCCACGTACAGTATGTCAAGAAGCGTCCATGTGTAATTAAATCAAGAAATCGTGACATACCCTGGCTTGTTGTCGTTCCCATCAGCAATCATTTTGTACTTCTTCATCTGCTTGTACAGTTGCGCTTGCAGCGCGCTCATCTTCACCTTGACGACCTTCTCGACTTTGTCAGGTAGCTCCGCCTCGACGTCCTTTTTCAGGCGACGCAATAGGAATGGTCGTAGCACTTTGTGTAGACGCCGGATGATGAGGAGCGCTTCTTCTTCATTCAGCTCAATCTTGTCAGGTGTGCCCGAGTTTGCGAAGGGAGTGTTAAACCACTCGTCAAACGACTTAACAGAGTTGAAGATTTTGGGAAGCACGAAGTTAAGTAGCGACCACAGCTCAGGGAGATTGTTCTGCAAAGGAGTACCCGTGAGGATGAGGCGATAACGCGAATGGTAGTACGTGGTTAGCGTCTGCGCAAGTTTGGATTGAGTATTTTTCATACGGTGACCCTCGTCTATAGTCGGTTAGGATTATACTCTGCAGTCAGGGAGCATCCATACCGATGATCATGTGAACCCACTTCATCTTGCTTAGTACGGGCCGATCCTTGATGATGTACTCATAAGTCGTGAGCAACACCTGAAACTGGCCAACCCTGAGCTCGCCCTGAAGAGCCCGGCGTTGCATTGGATTGCCTTTGTACGCAATCGTTTTCACCGCTGGTGCCCACTTGGCAAACTCTCCAGACCAGTTAGTCATCGTAGACAACGGGACGATGACAAGGTAAGGTCCACGTTGTTTCTTCGCCTCGATAAGGAACGAGACCAGAGAGATCGTCTGGATGGTTTTGCCAAGACCCTGAGAGCGACCACGTCAGCTCGGGTGAATAAAGACGGAAAAAGGCAATAACACCATTTCATCGGCAAGAATACCGTTCAGCCTATTGTTGTACAAGCTAACCATCCACTGCAGACCCTTTACCTGGTAGTCTTTAAGAGTACCGCCAATTAAGAGAGAAGGTTGCTTGGTAACCTTCTCTTTGATCCTGTGAGCGACAGCGTAATAATCGATCTTGCTCTTGTCGTCTTGTGTATCATCGAACGACTTCTGTGCACCGAAGGTCTCCTCACTAGTCGCTTCCTCCACCACATCGACAAGGCTCTCATTCTGCTGGGCGAGGACGGCCTGTGCAAGCGAATCTAAGTACGTGTCCGTCTGCTTTAGTAGATGCGTGATGCGAGTGTCTTTGGCGGTGTCGATGAGTTTCATATAAGCCTCCTCATCGTCTGCCTTGAGAGCCTTGAGACGCTCCTTGGAAATGCGCTCAATACGCTTTTGTTCCTCGCGTTCTGCATGTGTGTGAAATGAGAGAACGGCCTTGCCCAGGCGCACGATACGATCCTGTGCAGAGCGATTCACAGAAAGCACCTCCCGCCCGTGAGCACAGATGATGCTGAGTTGCTCGACATGCTTCTGCTTAGCACGTCGCTCGCGATCAACGCGTTGCTTGCGCTCGAGATTCTCTGTCATGTGGGTGTCACGTATCGTTGGCTTCCGTGCGCGGCGGAAATCCGAGCGATTAAGTGGGAGCAAGGAACCATGCGTGAGGCGCTCGGCGACCATGGCACGTAGGGCTCGTTGCTTGTCAAGCACGCGAAGTGACTTCAGCTCGATCACGGCACGCAGCTTTCCGTGCGCCGTGGTAGGTGGGTGGACGTACTGGAGATTGATGGCTTTATGAGAGACCTCTTGCTCGGGCTTGACGATGTTCTCCTTGCTCTCGTCGTCGATAATGGATTCAAGCCCGCCATCACCTATAGTAGCTGGCATAGCTTCGAGTTCACGTATCCTCTGCTGGACCCGTGCTTCAACAAAACGTCGGCGCTCATTTATGATTTGGTGCGGGTCGAGACCCAAGGGCATGATAGAGGGTACGAGTAGACGCTGAAGGCGAGTAGCGAAGGCTTCAGGAGAACCACCGACGACCTTGAGGTGGGTGAAAGGGTGAGTGTAGGCATTGTAAGGATAGAGGGGGGAGTCGGGATCCTCTTCCTGCACGACAGCCTTGGAGACGTCATCTAGCTGAGGCGTGCCCTCGAGCCTGAGAGAAGCATCTTGATTGCCACCTGGAGTTGCGGGGGTTTCTGGCACTGCCGGGGTTGAAAGGACCTCGGTGGACGCTTTCTGCACCTTGGTAGCGCTGTCAACGACCTTTACAGTAAGTTGCGAGGACAACAGCTTTTCAATCTCTGGGTTGTTCGACTGAGGTGGGCGGATGATGCTCTGTAACTCTGTAGGGACCGGGAGTCCACGCTGTAGGGTTTTAAATGCATGAATTTGAGCACGGAGAACGTTTATCTGCTCCGGAGTGAATGAGACTGGCGTGGTGGAAGGCCCAGGGTGTGAAGGATCGGGTGGGAAAGGACCGGAAGCAAGAGAAGGGTGAGCAGAGGTGGTTGTGCCATTCAGGGTGGGTTGTGGTTGTTGTGGCAGTGAAGGGTGACCATTCACGACAAGAGAAGGATCGGGAGGTGGATGCTCTTGGAGTATGAGGCGGGCTATGACGGGTGGATTGGTAGAACACAGAGTAAGGTGGGGCAGGGATAAGAACATACCATTTTGCTGAGCCTGCTGGGACTGAAGGTTCGAGATAAAACGGAGGAGATTTGCAAGTTCTTGGTTATTATCTTGAGTAAAACCCTGAGAACGGAGGAGGGCCGCACGCTGTAATGTGTGAAGTGACTTAAAAGGGAGAAGGTAGACGGGGCTAAGGTGAAGGCGAACCTGGATGATAGCCTGAACCCTTTCCTTTGCGTAGGCGGTACTCTGTTGACGTTGTTGGAGTTGGTTGTGATGAGCAAGATTCGGAGTTGCCATTTGTCATTCGTTTGCGACTTATTGAACGAGTCGCGCGTCGGTGATCCAGGCGCGCCTCTCCGGACGGGTTTCGTTGGCGAGAGAACACCCACTCGCCTCTCTTTCTCTTCCGTCAGCCACACTCCTTTAAAACTCCGACCCTGTCACGTGCTTTGGTCGCGTCCAACGAACAAACGCGACACCTCCTTTCCCTGACGTCACATCATGCCTTCAGAACGCGCAGGTGTGAGTAAATTCCTCAAATATATGCGCATACAATTTAATACCCTATTGTAGTACACTGTCACCATGTTCATCGTGGACCTGTCCCCGACAATGGGCACCACGCGCACACTCGATCTCCCACCTGGCCCAAATGGTGAAACTCGTACCAAAGAGGTCACCCATCTCCAGTGGTCGCTTCAGTTTGCTATGCTTAAAATTCAAGAGATGGTTTTTACCGCGTCATCTACTCCTTCTCTACCTGACTGGGCATCTCTTTAGATCTTCAACGGTAGAAAGACCGACCAGTGCGGTGTCATTCTTTTCGGGACAGAGGGTACGTGCTCAGTATAGAGTGACAAGGTCCTACTGCATAGCGCGTGTATAGAAACGGATAACGTGATCCACCGGAAAGACGGAGGCTATGATCATGTCACTGAATTCCTCCGAATTGAACAGCCAAATGCAGACACCCTGGCAAAGTTAGCGACCCTTCGAGCATCCAGCGTGGCGGGAGATCGTCCGTAATCAACTTTTTTTTTATGCGTCCCAAGAGCCTCATGTAGTGTGTAGCTGTCGATGCATTGATTGTCGGTGCTGAGACCCTGAACAACTTCCTCGCTAAAAAGTCGTCCTGGTCAGGCAGAATGGTACTCTTGACAGATGGAGAGAGTCCCATAGAAATTGGAGACTGGGAAGCGATCGCAAGAAAGTTGAACACTTTCAACGTCCGTATCACCATTATGTACGTTGCTCTCCCCTCCTCACCACACGCAAGCGTCACCATTAGTTTGCAGCGGTGTCGACTTTGATGACGATGAAATCGACTTTCGCGAAGAGGGAAAGTCACACATCAAGGTAGCATTTACTCGTCTTATGCACTAAGCGTCTGACTTGCCCAACTAGCGTGAAAACGAAGCCTTTTACCACAAATTCATCTCTGCCATCCCTAATTCTGTTATGGGCACACTCTCATTCGCCCTGCAGGAAATTGCAAAGCCAGAGATAAAACAAACGCGCTCTACGCTCATGGCTACCGTCTTGAGTCTCGGTGATCCTTCCAACAATCCTCTCGAGACTCTCGAGATAGTTGTCAAAACAAGCAAATGTACCGCTTTCGCTCGCCCCAAGTCATGGAAGCGCTTCGCTCCACGCGACAGTAAACACGCGAACGAAATGGATGTGGACCCTCTGCCGACAAAAAGTGGAGACGGGGGTGAGGACACAAAGAAGATTGTATGGGCACAACTAAAAATGCGCACCGAATTTCACGTCGAGCGCGACGAACAAGATAATGATGACGAAAGAAACGAGGATATCATGGATGTCGACGACGCGAAAAGGAGTGGCGCGAAGGTTGAAAAGGAGCAACTCGTCCGCGGATTCAAGTATGGGAGCAGCTACGTGCCGTGCGCCGATGGTCAGTTCGAAAGGCTCAGCTCGCAGAAGGGAATTTCTATTTGCGGATTTTTCAACGCGGACAATGTATGTCCCAACCTTTCTACCCACTCTCAAATACGATGACCTTCCGCAGTTTCGGCGAGAACACTCAATCGGAGAGGTACATTATGTGTGGGCGGATCCTCGATCACCCTCACAACAAGTTGCCCTTTCATCGCTCGTCAAGGCCATGGACAAGCTCAATATGTATGCGATTACTCGCTGGGTTAACAGGGACGGATCAGATCCAAAGATGGGAGTGCTTGCCCCTTGTCGATTCCAGAAAGTCGACTGTTTCCTTTGGGTGCAGGTGCGCCGTCGACTTATCGTCGAAGCATATTGTTGACAATTTCCGGTATATAACAGATGCCCTTTGCTGACGATGTCCGAAAGTACACGTTTTCACCTCTATTGAACGTCTCAAACAGGAAGGGCGAGAGGGTGATGACACACCCCTACCTCCCTACCCACGAACAAATGGAGGCAATGGATTGCCTCGTGGACGCAATGGACCTCATGCAAGCGGGCGAGAAGGACGATGACGGGTAATGCTCTTAGTTGTTCCCCTTCTCGACAGGTTTTAAGAGATCGCTCAGGAACCGGTCACCATGGTATGACACTCGTCTATCATACAACCCGACGATACATCGCATGAAGCAAGCATTACTTCACGGAGCAATCGTACAAGATCTTGTTGCAGACCCACTTCTACCACCACACCCTGAGCTTACGAAGTATTTTGAACCCCCTAAAAATGTTCGGAAACGCGCCAAGGAAGCCATTGACAATTGCAGGACTGCGTTTGCGGTTAAAAAAGGTGTCAACAGACTAAATGCAAGGTTTTACGATCTGACTTTATCTGTAGTCCCCAAAAGGGTCGCACGACCGCGAAAGAATGACCATATGCGCGCCCAAGATGGCGACGATGAAGTGCTGCTCCTCGATCGCGTAGTGCCGTCTTCAGCTCGTCCTCACTCACAACCGGAAGCATCCGGTTCTCGAGTACAACGTCAGATATCTCCCGCAGCTGCTAAAAAAACAGACGCCGGGATGAGAGACAATGATAGCGAAACAGAACCGGAGTCTGACGAGGATGTATGGCTGCCTTCAAACAAAACGAGCGCGAAGCTGCCCACGCCGTCCCCAGAGCCGACCATGGTTGTTGATTCTCAGCGTGCTCCAGGGCGTATCATAGGCATGGCTACACCCCTTACTGACTTTAAACTCAACATCTCTCAGGGGGATGTGGTTAGCAAGGCAGTGGAAGACCTAGGATGGGTTGTGAAAGAAGTTGTATTGCGTCCATCTGCGCACCGTCGTCACGCGGAGATGATTGAGTGCTTGAATGAACTGAGAAAGGTGTGTTTGCAGGAGGACGAAATTGATGCTTGGAATAGGTGTGTGTTTCGTGTCCATTGTACTCGTGTGAATTTCGATGTGACGGAGCATAGCATCTTGCGCGAGTTGAAGAACGCTTGCATGAAGGACCCAGGAAATCCCGCTTTCTGGAGCGAGGTCAAGAAGCACAGAGCCGATTTGGGTCTGATAACTGTATCCGAAGCAGCGAAACATGGGGGCAAATCGAACATTGTTGATGGATCGACGGAGGAGGTGAGACGGTGCACCATCCTTGAGGATCTTGCTAACACATTGCCAGTTTTGGTCAAACTGATCAGAATAATGTCGCGAGTGCGTATGTAGGCTAACGATAACTCGTACTGCCCAATCATTATCATCTCTCACTATGATATGCGTCTATGACCTACCTCTAATGATTTCCGCCTTTTTTCCGAAACGTCAGATCTGATGTTTCGGGACAAAAGCGGAAACCACGTCTTGATCTGACTCATCCCTCCTTCCACTTCTTGAGATGTAATTTTTGATGTCCTCGTTACCTAAACGTACTTTATAACTACCGAGGCAAATCTAGCGTTCGTTTACCGCCGCCTTGGTTAACTCTCAAATCTCAAGCACTAATGGCCTCACGCCTCGTTCCGACTATCCTGA
>WNGR01002668.1_pt1 | contig 20932 bp, 20 predicted proteins | sample 5407581 | NCBI WGS metagenome assembly WNGR01 (sample SAMN13153383, study PRJNA577476) | soil metagenome | isolation source: 80 cm soil or saprolite under Garry oak tree replicate 2 | place: USA:California | collected 2016-06-15
GAGTTCGAGGGGCCCGAGGCAATTCCATACGACACAGAAGGTCAGTGTGCTCAACACCGTGCTGTTGGCTCGGTTTTCTGATTAAATCATGTTCTAAGGGACTGACAGAGGCAACAAATATAAGGCAACGCACCGCCCCCCTTTTGAGGGTCCTTTTTTTTTTAAAGATTCTTATATGTATTCTACAGGTCGAGAAAGAAGTGGCTGCATACGACGAGGTTGATAACATCGACGTTCATGTCCTGATCCATTGCCAACTGATCGTGTAACCCCCTTTTCTGCTAGGACGCGACGTTGGCAGTTAACTTGCTCACCTCGTTGCCCAACTGCAACGGCAGGATAGCCAGTGAGTGATGATTACCCTCCCGCGAGCGATAAGAGAAACTTGATGCGATGTGCGCCCACCGCGGCCGCCCAGCGACCGGCATGTGCCTCGGTGGACATTTGGTCAGCCACGACCATTCGTTACACTCTTCCTTCCTCGTTTGCCTGATTTTGGATATATCCAACACAGGCTTTCCGAGTAAGCCAAGCTTTTGTTTTTTTCTGTCTCCATCTCGCTCGTACCAACCCACGCCACTGACACTCGGTTCTCTTGAATGTCACCTAGGCTGCGTTTGATCCGCGCGTCCTGTCCGCCGTGTGCTTTTTCGCAACCGATATACACAGCGCCACGCTCGGCAGAGGTGGCGACGACTCGTTAACGAGGGTGCAGGCGGGGGAGCTCACTGGGAAAGGCGAGCTGGTGGTACGTCCCCCATATCGCCCCACTGTCACCTACCTGCCGCCAGATACGCTATTAAACCCCGATCGACTATAGATGATATTTGGGAAGCAGGCGAGTAGTGCCGTTCTCGTGAACCTTCACGTAGTGGTTTGAGCTTTATTTGCAGGACACCCACGTCCCTCGTGTTGGCAGAGATATCATCCGCAAGGTGCTGGAGGATGCTAACGTTCCTGTCTCTGTTAGTCCTTCCCTTACCATTGACGAGCACTGTTGTTAATACAGTTTCAGTTCCTGGAGGTGCAGGCCCAGCATGCATTCATTCGCGACGAAAGTTCGAAAGGCAGGTGGGATGCGGCGTTGACGCGTTCGCTTTTCAGCTTTATGATGGAGGTATTTGAGCGAACCGTCGGAAGGGATCTAGGCCCCAGGGTTCAAGTTGACAAGGGGGTCGAACATGTTTGTTAATAGTGCTCAGGAGAACGTGAAGGATTCGCGGAATTACAGCGACGACATTATCATTCCTTCAGCTTGAATATCAGAACAACGCCGCAAGCTATGGATACACGACGACCTGAAGCCCATCGAGATGACCCAGCGTCGTAAATCGTCGTAATCGTGCATACAGAATTGTCATGATGGCAGAACAATGAATGATGTGTGGTATGCCTGGCGCGGAGTAGAAGAGGGAAGAAAAAGATGCGTGACGAGCAAAAAGGGCAGAAAGTGTGGTGTACATCTACGTTTATTTCTTCTTGGCAGCCTTCTCCGCGGACTTCGTAACTACACAAAGTTGAGTCAGCTCCAGAGTCAGTCGGTACACCAACCACACTCACCTTTGCCACCACCTTTCTCGGTCTTCTCCACGGACTTGATGACGCCAACGGCAACAGTTTGCCTCATGTCACGGACAGCGAAACGGCCGAGAGGTGGGTACTCAGAGTATGACTCCACACACATTGGCTTGCTAGGGACCAGCTTGACGATGCAGGCATCACCCGACTTGACGAACTTCGGCGACTGCTCAATGGCCTTACCCGTTCGGCGATCGATCTTCTCGAGAAGCTCAGAGAATTTACAAGCGATGTGCGCCGTGTGGCAGTCAAGGACGGGTGCATAGCCGGCACCGATCTGACCAGGGTGGTTCAAAACGATGACCTGAGCGTTAAATGATGCGGCCTCCTTTGCAGGATCGTTCTTGGAGTCGGAGGCAACGTTACCACGGCGAATATCCTTGACGGAGACGTTCCTAAGGAGTGATCAGATCCCCGAATCATACGGTACGTAGTAAAGACCCACTTCACGTTGAAACCAACGTTATCTCCAGGAACACCTTCCACAAGCTGCTCGTGGTGCATTTCCACGGACTTGACTTCAGTGGTGACATTCGACGGAGCGAATGCAACAACCATTCCAGCTTTGATGATACCGGTCTCAACACGACCGACGGGGACAGTACCGATACCACCGATTTTGTAGACATCTTGCAGAGGAAGACGGAGTGGCTTATCCGAGGGTCGTACTGGGGGTTCGATGGCGTCGATGGCGTCAAGGAGAGTCTTGCCTTTGACTGCACCACCCTTAATTTCCTTGGTCCAGCCCTTATACCACTGCATGCTATGATAACCGATTAATCAAGTACTTTTCAGCTGATAGTAGCATCACCCTTACTTGATTGATTCCTCCAACATGTTGTCGCCATGCCACCCAGAGATGGGCACGAACGCAACGGCCTTCGGGTTGTAGCCGACCTTTTTGATGAAAGTAGAGGTCTCCTTCACAATTTCATTGAACCGGTCCTCGCTCCACTGGAACAATTGTTGGTATAAAAAGTAAATAGAGTATCGATACACACCTTGGTCGTGTCCATTTTGTTTACTGCGACAATCAATTGGCGGACACCAAGAGTAAAGGCCAAGAGGGCGTGCTCGCGGGTCTGGCCATCCTTGGAAATGCCAGCCTCAAATTCACCAGTACCACTGGCGATGATAAGGATGGCGCAGTCCGCCTGGGAGGTGCCGGTAATCATGTTCTTAATGAAGTCACGGTGACCGGGGGCATCAATGACCTGAGGACCACAGATCAGCGATCCTAGTCAAGATAAAGAAAGAGCCATCAGAATGTGCTCACAGTGACCATGAACTTGGGGGTCTCGAACTTCCAGAGGGCGATATCGATGGTGATACCACGCTCACGCTCTGCCTTCAGCTTGTCGAGTACCCAAGCTAGGATAAAAGCACATCAATAAAGGGTCGGATAACGAACATCGGCCATGGACTAACCGTACTTGAACGAGCCCTTGCCGAGCTCCGCCGCCTCCTTCTCGAATTTCTCGATGGTACGCTTATCGATACCACCACATTTGTAGATCAAGTGGCCAGTGGTTGTGGACTTGCCAGAATCGACATGGCCGATAACTAGGCGCAAAGTCAGCAACCAGTGCTACCGATAATCAGTGTGGTTGTTAGATTGACGCACCGACAACGTTAACATGAACCTTCTCCTTACCCATTTTTTAGATCTGAAGAAATAGGTTGTTAAAGTCAGTAGCCGTAGATATCATAGCGAAGGGTTTCGAGAAGAAGAATCTTCATCTTATCAAACTCGATACAATCCACCGGAGTGTCAAAGTACGAGACTGGTATTGGTGGATCCAGAAAAAAAAAATCGGGTGTATACTCACTGGAAAACTCGTTAGAACGATGAAAGAAGTGAGGGAAGGAGATGTACGAAAAGATGGGGGGAAAGGCAAACGTATCAGTGTGCGCAAAAGATTGGGCGTAGATATATGCGCGGGGCGCGAAAATTTCTTGATCGATTGCCCAGGATCCGATACGAATCGAATCATACGATAAACCTTTCTGGACTCCGCACCGGCCGGAACCTCCGGAATTTCGGGGTCCATTCGGACGGGGTGGGAAGGACACAGTAGACAGAAGACGTTGCTCTGATTTGCCTGTTTCTAGGATGATACACTATACAAAGCCTCTGCTCGTAAGCTACAGAATATGAGGTTCAAAGGGCATCATGTTAATGGGGGATTATAATTGCATACAACAGGGGGAGCGATTGTGGTCGATAATTCACGATACGTAAAACATATGGAAAACAAGGGTTCCTTTTGTGCGTTCACCCCCTAGGTATCTGAAACAAAGTGGTTTGTCTAGTCTGTGTCAGCGCGACAAGGATTGAAGGCCCTTGGTCGGCACAGCAAAGAAACCGTGAGAGTAGCCTGTCTATAACCGGGTCACGTATCTTCTATGCCCCACCCCCCTCTTCCTGATAGAAACCGAGATTCTTGAATCTTGTCGAAAGTAGGTCTTGCGCTGACCTCGAGCCGCAGACAAGCGCGGACAAGCGCCGCGGCATCCCCTAGAGCGCCACCGCCATCGGATTCTTCACCCACGCTCTCATGCCCATCCATACAACGTTCGTCCAGGGCAATGGAAGCATTTGATAGGGGTGAGTCAAGCCCTTCTTGCGCTTCTGCAGCAGTTGTGAATGGGCATTCTCCAACAAGCATCACGTATGCCACAACGCCAAAGGCCCAGACGTCCTGCTCTGGGCCTTGGTATCTTTCGCCCCGCAAAATCTCAGGGCCGGCGTAGTCCAAGCTATTACACTATAAACAATCGTCGTCCAGATGCGAGAATACACGTACGTTCCGCTGAAGGTGTCCCACCCACCCTTCCTGACAAGACCCGAACTGCCAAAGTCGATCAAGATACATCTGCCGCGAGGTCCAAGGATAACGTTCTCGTCCTTGATATCTCGATGCACTTTTCTACGATGTTAGAACAGTCTCACGGGAAGGTCACGCGGAGAATACCTATTCCTTTTGAATGCAAAAAACTCATCGCGTCCGCGATCTGCCCGAGATAGGTACGTACTGAACCTGGCGGGAGGCCGTCGGGATAGCTCTCTACCAGGTCAAACAGGTCGGAAGGCGGGATGGGGGAATTTGGTGCCGGCTCGGGGATGGTAGAGGGTAAGACCAGATAGTAGTAGTGATTGTCTTCAAAAAAATCAAGAAGCGGACAAATGTTGGGATGTCCTTTCACCACCTTGCCCTCGACCCACTCAAAATCGTTACTAGCTTCAGGCTGAGACGAAGGCATATCAACAACGGCTTTTCGACAAGGATCCCATGGCCGACGTGGGGGCAAGATGTAAGACGTGTTGGAGATGGCGGACATGACGTAAATCTCGATAGGGATCGTCCCATGCTTCGGGTGTTTTTTCCAACAATCGGCCAAGATACGGGACTTTATGACTTGCTTGATTACAAGCGGAGGCTATCCAAGGTCTCATTAGCACACGGTTGGTATAGCATGACAGTACTTACCCCGGGCTTTCCATCCGCTTGTATTTCCCTCGCCTTCTTCACCAAACCATAGGCACCGCGGCCTATTTCGCCCTGGACGACAAACTCCGATATACTACGCTCGTCCGAAGATTGAGCGATAATTGACGAAGATGGCGTTGGTGGCCGACTGCTGGGGTTAAGGCTGAGCAAGCTTGCGGTGCTGCCCGACCGGATGAGTTTTTGTGGAGCCACGGGAGGCGGTGAAGGAGGTTCGATGGGGGCGATGGAAAGGCGCCCAGCTATTAAGGATACACGTTGTTGAGATGACCGACGGCGGGGTCGTGGAGTAGTTGGAGAGCGGGTTGGTCGAGGAGGGGCGCTGGTATTAGAGAAGTATAATGATGAACTCGATGGTGTCAGAGGTCTAGATGAAACGGAGGGAGACTGCGTAGGTGACTGTGAGAGGGGATCAGTGGTAAATCGGGGAGACTGTGTCTGTATAGGCAAAGGGGTGACGATGGTGGCAGGGTATAATGTACCGGAGTTGGTTGGACCTGAAAATGTGACAGCGAAGGCGGGGGATCGTGGGCGAATAAAATTCTGGTTTGAGAAGGAAGAACCGTCTAGTTTGTCCTCGTCCTGAACGTCAGATGACGCTTTCTCGACCTCGACCTCCTCCCCCTCTGTGGCCCAGTTGAATCCACGGCCGATAGAGGTAACTCCCCAGCTATTTCCGACGCTGACGGCCCGGTTGAAGGCAAGCTTTGCGGGAAGCGCACCCCAGCTATCGTCGTCAAAAGTGATATCGACAGCTGCGGGTGCAGTAAGCATAGAATAAATGCACTCCAGGGAGGCTGGAGAAGGTAAAGAAATTCGAATGCGAGAGGACGTTTTATGAGGGAAATAGCAGAAAAGCGATCAGAATCACAAACCAGAAACTTGATTCTTAAAGTGGGGAGGATGTGGGGCTTCCAGACTACCCCTGCAACACCCCTGCAATGTCTCTCACGGGACGGGCCACCCCACACACGTGCCATTCGCTCGTCCTCTAATATACGACCCGTATTATGCCATACTATCTCTGCGGGACGAAATAGAGGACCCCAAAAACCTCAAATTCCTGGGAGGTATGCATAAACTTAGGAAGAGATAGACGATTACACGACGTCTAAACTATTACGGGTGTCATCGTGGTGGGCGGGGGTTAACACTGTTGTTGATACTTGTTTACTTCCCCAATGTGGTGATGTTCTGGACATCGCCCTCCCACGCACATCGACAAAAGACATTCCCTTCGCCTCGCAGATTGTAAGTGGACTTTCTCTCGCTCGTAATCTCTGGATGGCTCGTAAAAGGTGCATGTATGGGGTACGGTGCGAGCACGCACAATACAAGTTTTGGGTGGATGGACGGATTCTCTTCGGATGTGATTGACGTTGGGCTCGTGGACTCTCCGTCCGACAGGCATCTGACGTTGCTCCTGGCATACACACTCTCACGCGCTCATCATACAGCTTACCATGACCATCAAGACGCCAATCGTAAAAAAACGCACCAAGCCATTCAAGTGCGCACCATAATCATCATTCTACCGTGAGGATCAGATCGGCTTACGCCCTAGCCTCCTAGGCGTCACCAGTCTGATCGCTACAAGAGTGTCAAGGAGGCATGGAGGAAACCCAAGGGTATTGACAATAGGGTGAGGCGCAGATTCAAGGGTCAGCTCCCTATGCCCAAGGTACGTGAATCTAGCCTACCGACGTTCCAAACTTATCTGCTGTAAAGATCGGTTATGGCAGCAACAAGAAAACGCGTCACCTACTTCCTAGCGGCCTGAAGAAGTTCCTGGTGAATAACGTGCGGGAACTAGAGCTACTCCTAATGCACAACAAAAGCTACGCTGCGGAGATTGCACACAACGTCAGCAGTCGAAACCGCGTCGTTATTTTGGAAAGGTGCCCCCACTGGTAAATCTTTATATTCTGCACTGACGTTGCCATCGCCTATACTATAGGGCTAAGGTACTGGGTTTGAAAGTGACGAACCCGGCCGCACGCCTCCGGTCGGAAGAGTAAATAGTTGCCTTATTTCATTTTGTTCAGCCATGTACCACAATAGTCGACAGTATACAGGTGCCATTAGCATGCTGTTGCCGACGCATGGACCATTTCATACCTGTTGCGATGATGACGAGAAAGAACGGTCATGAAAGACTATCACTTGCCGACGAAACGATGAAACGATCCGAGAAGGGATAATTAAACCGCCACCATCTCTCCTTCCCCTTCTTGCACGGGACACGTTTTCCCTTTACACCGCCTCTGACTTCCTGATCCCTCGGTCGTACGAGGATGGCGTCAGGGTCAAATATATCTTTGCCAAGCAGCCCAGTCGATGACACCTACGAAACGGACTTTTCCGATCAGGAGGCCGCGGCGTTGTTGGCTCAGGAAAATACTGAAGATGATCTTCATTACCCCAATAGGGTTATTAGTTATTCTGGGACACGCGTTTTTTGCATCCGCACTATCGCATTACTGTGTGCATGCAGCCTCAGCATTGGCAGCCATTAGTATGTGCTCATCATAGCTGCCTCACTGCTTACTGACCGTCATACAGTGGAAGTTATATCCTGGCACCGTTGAAATCGAGGCTCGAGAGAGAGATGGGAACATCTGATGTCGAGTTCAGCCTCTTGGTCTCCGCATTCAGCCTAAATAGCACTTGGACCCCTCTCCTCGGTGGCGTCTTGACAAGCAGGCTTGGGACAACCACTTCCAGCATTATCGCTACGAGTGTCATCCTTTCAGGTACGCGTCATTATCCTATCCAAGGTAAGAGACAACAAGTAGTCACCGGACAGGCCTTAGCATCCTCCTTGCCGGTGACTTAATTGAAGACGTGAAACTCATGACTGTTGGTATGTTCGTCTTCGGCCTAGGAATCAGCCCACTGTCGGTCGTGCAAGAGACAATCATAGTGAGGTTCTTCAAGTCCCAGGGATTAGGTTTACCCATGGCATTAGGACTTGTTGCTGGCAAGGCAGCGTCATACATCTCTGCACATACGTCGTATCCGCTTTCGGAACGATTCGGCTCACATGCTCCGTTCTACGTGGCCGTTATTCTCGCGGCGGTATCATTTGGGGTCAATCTTCTGTATGCCTCCATAGCCAAATGGCTTGTATCCGAAGTGGAGGCCGAGCCGGAAGCTTCAGAGACCCACGTCGCGATACGGCTCCCAGCGTCCGCGCAGGAGACACACCCCTTCAGTGGAGTAAAACTTCGTCACCTGACAGGACTAGGAGATGTATTCTGGGCGTGAGCTTGATACATGTCTCCATGGGACTTATCTCACATGTATGGTTCAGCTACATCGGTGTTAATTTTTTGTGTGGCGCCGTTTGGAACCCATTCCCCCAACTTGCAGCGTGAGCTTTTATTATTCGTCAGTGGTCCCAGCCCCGTGAACACCGTCGAGCAGTAATATCTTGGAAGGTCGTTTCAACCTGACGGAGCAAGAAGCGAGTTATCAAGCGTCATTTCTTCTTGCAGGAAGTATTGTTTTATACCCTCTTGTATGTATCTTTGTTCGGACAAACGATATATAAGCTAACTACTCATGCCAGATTGGTTTCACAATCGACAAACTCAAACGGCCCTACTTGATCTTCCTACTATTCTTTTCTTCTTCCTTACTCTCACTATTTGCGTATCTTTGGCTTCTTCTACCACCTGGCACCACCAAGACGGCTTGGCCAGCAATTTTGTGCTTCGCAACGGGGACGGGATACTCATCATGTGGCTATTTTTTGCCTTGGCTTGACCACTCTGTGTTGACGTCAGCCTTCTAGTGGTTCTCGTGGTTCTCGTGCCACGGCTGGTCCAAACAAAATATATCTCCACCGCACTTGGCGCGCATAAGAGTGTGAGTTGCACTTAGTCGTATCAACATCGAAGCCATACCAATTACCTTCTTTACACAGCTCGAGCAGGCTGGGACAGTCATTTCTCAGACGCTAGCAGGTCTCATTCTAGACAAAGACACAAACGAGTCAGCGAGTCCTTTTTCGACTGATAGACGCGATCAACTGCTCCTTCGTACCTTCCTGGTTACCAACGGATTCCAGCTCTGTGGGATTTTACTTCTCTGGCATCTCAATCGGCGACGTGACCTGTCAACCCGTCGGCGGGGATCACTCCATTCAATATCGGGAGGACCATACGCCGTTAAAACGACAGACGATGATGATGCAGACGGAGACGAGGGTATCCTTCTCGAACAATTTCGGTCCGGATCACCTGAGGTCAACGGTACAACCCACTCACTATCCAGCAGAGAGCCAATTCCTGTCGGAGCGGCTGAATTGTCTTCTAGGAAGCGGGGAGTATTTTTCGGTGGGGCATGTGCTCTACTGGTTGCGGCAGCGTGGATACTATTTTTCATAACAGCATGGCTACGGTTGAGATCTAAATCTGAAAGAGGTTCAGGTGCAAGTCTGAGAGAGTGGATCATCCACATCTACTAGTACTTTGTATTTAGCGTTATCTAATCTAATCTTCGAATTCGGGGTTTGCCGTGATACGCATCTGAACCTTGTTGCGGGTTAGGCAGTTACGCGCATATAGGCCCATTACAGGTTCAAAGTCGTTAGGATCGACAACAGGTGAGCCCAATTTCCTCTCCATGTATGCATCTCAGCGGTACTGGGAGCTGTTCTGGAAAGCGTAATGGTGTTTTGCTGGTGTTAGGATTGAGCCATTCAGATGGATGCTTTTGAGGAGAAGTGGATGGAACAGCGCCAATGCTAATCCATCTACCTACAGGATGGGCGCGTATAAATACATTGGCGAGCTATACAAGAAAAAGCAATCGGATGTCCTTCGTTTCCTGCTTCGTGTTCGGTGCGCCGTCGTTCAACCTGTCGTCTGACCTACACCGACTATAGATATGAAATAGTTGCTGGGAGTACCGACAGCTGAACGTCATCCATCGTGCTTCACGTCCATCTCGCCCCGATAAGGCTCGCCGACTTGGCTACAAAGCAAAACAAGGATACGTCATCTATCGTGTGCGCGTACGCCGCGGAAACCGCAAGAAACATGTCCCTAAAGGTGCGTGTTAACCTTTCTCAAGTGGCCATTCTAATGTTCTTTTTGCAGGAGCAACATATGGTAAACCTGTTCGCCAGGGTGTCAATCATCTCAAGTTCCAACGCGGTTTGCGGAGCGTTGCGGAAGAGAGAGTTGGCCGTCGTTGCGGTAACTTGCGTGTCCTGAACTCGTACTGGATCAACCAGGATGGTGTGTACAAGTATTATGAGGTCATCCTCGTCGACCCCAATCATAAGGCGGTAAGCATTACCATGATGTTGTCCACCTCGCGGCTAATGATGACCAGATTCGTCGAGACCCTCGGATCAACTGGATCGCTAAGCCTGTACACAAGCGCAGGGAAGCCCGTGGCCTCACGAGCATCGGAAAACAGGTGCGTTACATCCTTGAAACTACGATGAGTCGGCGGTGTTCTAATACATTACCAGAACCGCGGTCTTGGCAAAGGTCACCGGTACAACAACACACCTCGCGTGGCGACCTGGAAGAGGCACAACAAACTCAGCCTCCGCCGATACCGATGATTGTATTATCTTGGGATGCACATTCGTCTACGTCTACAAATACATCGTTCTTTTTCTTGTTCGTATGCCTACGTCCCAAAATGTCACGGCTTGGCGAGATTGTTTCCGAGCTGCCTTTTCTGGTCTTGTTTCTGTAAGCAGCCACGCCTTTTGATTCCGCAGCCGCCTGGAAAAGGCGTGTATCAACACAGTATCAACACGCGCAAGCCTCGCGTGTCTTTGCCCCGCTCAAGGGGGTACAGGACCAGCTGTCCTCGGATTGAACAAGTGCCGTCGATGGTAATTTGAAGGATTCAACTTAGCTGTAAACGTCACATGGCCTCCAGCAAGTCAACATGTCGAACTGGCTCGGTTATTTTACTAGCACCGAGACACGAGGCGCGCAGTTAATTTAACTCAAACTACACGTTGGATGATAGCCAGTTAGCCAGTCTCTGTCCCAGTGTCCTTACTCTTCTTTACATCTGTGACGACGACGAAATGTTTAACGATCATTTGATGATGATATCGACTCTTATGATTCTGTTGTCTTCAGCTGCTGCTGTCACTGTCTTTAACCCTCCGAACCTCAACGCCTCTATACCAAGCCCCCCAACGTTATTGCCGCAAAACGCGCACCATTTGCGGAGGGATACAAACAGTAGTTTTTCCAATAACAAAACCAGCAACACTACTTCGGGCTCCGGATCCTTCGTATGGATCATTCAAGATACCTACGACGCATCCAACTTTTTTGAGTGAGTCCGGTATTAGTTCGGCTCCAAAACTGGCGTTGATGGGGGCCGTTCGCTCAGATCTTTCTCATTCTTCACAGGAGATGACCCAACGCAGTATGTTCTCTCTCTCTAGCAAGCGTGTGTGAGCTGACCTCTTTCCAGTGGAACCGTCACGTACGCGACGATTTGTCTCTCACGCATCTAGCATCTGATGATGTTGGACCCATCCTATAGTTACGTGGATAACGCAACAGCGTTTTCTCATAATCTATCATACATCTCATGGGACGGAAAGGTCATAATGAAAGGGGACGACACAAACACGCTCCAGTCCGGCCAGTTCCGGGAGAGGTGCGGCCTGCCTGATGACACCATAACTAACCATTGACCATCGGCCAGTGTCCGAGTTTCAAGCAACAAGATCTATAACACTGGTCTTTTCATTCTGGACATTAACCGCGCTCCATGGGGCTGCGGTACGTTCGGTGCCTCTGTTCACGTGGGTGATCAGCTTTAGCGTTAAAAAACATCAGGTGTGTGGCCAGCGTTTTGGACGCTTGGGAATGGCCAATGGCCAACTGTGAGCTATTCTTCGCAATGTTCGACCTCGCACTTATCTTTGCTCTTAGCTGGGGGAAATCGACATTATCGAAGGGGTGCACGATAACGAGCACAATCAGGTGACTTGGCACACCAGCGCAGGTCATCCTTAAGGTCGTGGTTGTTCTCACGATGATGCTAACTCAACACTAGGGTGCAACCTTACACCATCTAGTAACTTCACTGGCACACCCGTGGTAAGTGACAAGCTCTACGCCTCTGAGTACTATTTTCACTCCCATCAGCAACAAAATGGCCAAACGTACGTCGATTGCGAGGGTAGCGGAACACTACCTGGCTGTGGTGTCATTGAATGGAGTCAGGCATCATATGGTCCCACCTTCGACGCTCAAGGAGGTGGCGTCTTCGCCATGAAGTGGGACCAAGACGGGATATCAGTCTGTAAGCCTATTGATAAACTGGTCTCCAAGTGCTGCTGAGTCCCCCCCCCCTCCGAAGGGAACTTCTATCGTGTCGCCGTACCTGAGGATATCCAGCAAGGGTTCCCCAATCCTTCCGCATGGCCAAACCCGACTGCCACCTTGGAACCCGCAGGTTGTGATCCACTGCAATACTTCAAGAACCACTCGATCATATTCGGTGAGCTCGGTCTTTTCTCACGACGCGATCAGAGGTACTGACGTTGATGAAGACATCACGTTCTGCGGTGCGCACACAATACCCAGTTCCAAGGCTCACTTGAATTTATCTCTACTAGGTGACTGGGCTGGTAACTCATACGCTACATCGGGTTGTCCGGGAACATGTTCCGACCGTCTTATAGACCCAATTAACTTTGTGGTATGGCGTCTCTTCCTGCATGACTGTCGTGCTCAATAAGCTGCTTAGAATGCCTCCTGGAGCATCAATACGCTCAAGGTATACCGTCGTCAAAATGTTAAAATTGTGAGCGCAGGCACGCCACAAATCATGCATCTGCCCCTCCCATTGTCACTGGCGATCGCCATGATAACTGCTTTCGTCCTTGCTGCGCTGTAATCTTTGGATCTTTCATACGGGCAGTGCAGTCCTCTGTAGACAAGCACTTGGACTCTACATATATCGTGTTTGCTACAGTTTTATCTTCCATATTCTATCTTGTATCGCCCCGCCACTTGAAAATTCAGGCGGTTCCCCGAAGCTGGCTCTCAACGGAGAGACACTGACCCATCCTTTCTCGATGGCCCAACCGTCAGAACCCTCCGGCAAAGATGACGGTTGAAGGCCGATTAGGCCGCTCATGTCTGGGGAGAACTGGAATGAGAGGTCCCCAGTTGTCTTCTTTGGGGAGATATCCCCATGGGCATGGGTAACTGCCTGTGCGGACGTCGTGATCGAGGAGTCTGGTCCCGCCTGGAAATCGGAATGCTCTAGCTCAGCTGCCTGTTTGGGGGAGTAGGCCCTGAATAAGCGGTGGTATGTGTTCCGCCAAACACGTGTCCAAATGATGGGAAGGCCACTCTCGCCCAATAGTTCGGGAATCATTGGAATATTTACGCTGTAGAGGTCAACTTCACCGCTCCGCAGGCCGCCTGCATCCTTGCCCCAGTTATCCCAAAGATGGTGGATGATCTTCGTGGACAAGGCATGTGCGGGGTCGAAAAGAGTCTGGGCTGGGTATCGGCCGATTGTTCCATAGGATAGGGCGATGCTACGATATTGGGAAAGAGCGGAAGACAAGGCAGCGCCGAGTGTGCCAGAAGATAACGCAAATGCGGCTACCAATAACACCTGATTATACGACACGCCGTTATTACCTCACACCACGAACTCACCAGAGGTGTTCCTTCCGAGATTAGGTCCAGACAACTGAACGAATTGAGCAGATGGACGTTTTTAGCGTGGTTCCGGAGGAAAGCGAGCGAACCTTGACGCACCACGAGATCGATTTCACCAGGATACAAATTGTGAAGCGCGATATTTGCACACGACGCGGGGGTCTATTGATTATCTTACGACACGGGCGATGCTCAAGTAACAAGACTCACTCCATCTATGAGGATCCATTCACCGATCTCGCCCTCTTTGAGGGGTCTCGAAGAGTCCGAGGTCTCGCCAGATCCGTCTCGGACGCGCGTCAGGGTTTAGGACAGTACCGAATCCACCTGGGCAAGGGTCTTACCAGGATCCCGCGGATAATAGAAACGCCCGCGGACGATATCCTTGATGTGGTAGGCCTTCCCTGTTTCGCCGATAGTGAGGACCCTAACCATATGATAGCCCTTAACACTAGCTAAGTTACGAACCAATCCACGACTTTTGCGAGCTAGGGATAACGACTCGAACATCCCAACCTAGATAGAGTACCAGTGAGTTAGGTCTTGATCTGATGCTGATACAGGATGGGGGAAAGACAAACCAAGTGTCCTAGTGAGGTGTTTATATAGCCCAAACGTGTACGGCGACTCATAACCGGGAGGGCCATCGTCATTCTACGCAGTCATTAACGTTCGAGAACGCTCTGAGAAGGAAACATCGATCACAGTAAGCAAGATTGTCAATCGTTTCGGGGCCATCGTCATGGGGGAGCACCAGGAAACCAGCAGTGCTGACACTACCTGACAGTACTGGTGCACTCGGGCTTTGGTGAGTACTACGTAATATCTGGCCATTTTCAACGTGAATACTGACTCAAGTATAAACCGTCGAGACGCCCTAGTCCAACCCAACTCTCTTTCATATCTTCAACGCCGTTCTGGCCATCTCCAAAGCACCCTCCTTTGTCTTGTTTCCACCAATAAATCCAGACGCGTGCACAAAGATACAGCCTTCGATGCCAGAGAGATGGGAGAGCTCTTCGTCTCTGATCCCGCGCCAGGGTTCTGGCAGTGCCTTGCGACTCTCGAAGCTTTCTAGAGAGACGGGGACTGCTTGCACGCGCCAATTTCCGCCCGTCTCGTCAGGATAGACGACGTAAAAGGGTTGGGTGAGAGCTGGCACGGATAAGTCTTGCTCGAGTTCAAACAAATGCTCCTGCTAGACGGTAAGCTTTCCAACCAGCGATAATAGATTGAACATGCCTTCCACGGGGCATACTGATCAAACACGATGATCCTGCCACTGGGGTCTACATTTTCACGTCTAGAGAGCGCGGCGAGAACAGAATCGCGGCCAGGGAGCCACGATCGGCCGTAATAACTCAGGCGACTGAGAAATTCCTCCCCGGCTAGCTGTGAGGCTTTCAAAAATTGTGCCTGCCCAAAGAAAAAACGTCTACATCGGGTGCAAAGGGCATAAAAGAAAGAGCATACATCAACTATTTGAGAGTCAAAAGGCTCATTCCAGGCCGGATTAAGCCAGCCTACACGACTTGAAAGATCCGTGCGACTGCGATACTTGGCTTGAATGTCGTTAGGGTACTGCGAAATACCATTATCAATTCCATCAATGGCCTCGATGAATTCCTGGGATGCGATGAGTGTGTGACCAGATTGCGAAAGTATGAAGAGCACCTTGTACAATTTCAACCAGAGACTGTCGACCTTTGGATCGTCTGGGGGGAGCTGTAAATGGCCGGAAATTACCTCCCGACCAAAGTGTCTGACAAACTATCAGCGAGGAAGGGACGAGGACGAATCGCCCAACTTGTAGATGAGGCCCGCAGAAGATAACTTTGTAGCGAATCCGTGACCGAACACTTCCACGAAGCCTCGCTGATGATGGTCAAATCGTTGCCGGCTCTCGTCGTAGATAGCTCCAACGTCGACAACTATGTCGCATGTGTCAAGGACGTTCGGATCCCGGGTGCGTTTGACACCTATTGCCCAGCTTTAATGATACAGTATGCCGACTTTAGCGTCAAAAGAGTAACCTGCGTCCCGGTACGCCTCTGTGAGTCGTAGCATATAGACTGCGAGAGCTTCATCGCAGTGAAAAGTGCCGTTGTGTGTCCCAATGACCTTGAGAGCGTATCCAACACTGAATGGTCATGAATACGAGCCGATGAGACGCACTTTTGATACCCCACCACCAGTTTTCTGCTTTTTCGCAGCATGTGAAATATCGGTCGTCGCCATCCGTATGAGTCTTGACCTTGAGAGACACAAGGCCATTTTCACACCTTTCTGCATGACTTGCATTGCACGCGGTGCTTTATGTCATCAAAAAAAATACATGTGAGGCAAAGTCAGTGTCCGTCCACACCCAATGATGCCTGCGAGCCAGTCAAGTGTCTATCGGGTATTATACTTGGGGACGAATTGCTACCGTTGTCCATGTCCTGGTGACGTGCGTAGACTATAGTAAAGAAAGGAGAGAACCAATGACTACTCCAATGAGACTGACAGCCATCGCATTCCGTTGCAAGCGAGTCACCCCAGACACATAACCATCGGGCGGCCCAAATATACCCCCTTGTCCAGACTGACCCGGACTCGGCGCACCTCCTGGGCCATCTCCCCCACCGTAGACGCTTGTAGGCGCAGTTGGTAGAGGTGCGGTCGAGGATGGAGGTGATGAGGTCGACGAGGTCGAGTTTGATGGGGTTGTCGTCGAATTTCCGGTCGCGTTTCCACTCTGGGTAGGAGTGCTCGGGGAGAGGGTCAAAGTGACGGGGATTGGGACAGTGACAGTGACAGGCTGGCGATTTGGGTTGAAGGAGATCCCAACAGAAAATGAAGTGGAGACGACGACGGAGAAAGATGAAGCATTGTTGCTCTGTCGCGCGGTGAGAGGCAGTGGAACGAGTGTCTAATTGGGCTCACCTGAGCGAGAGCGCTCATGAGAGTGAACGGGAGAAGAAAAATAGAATAAAAGAGAAATGAGCGCATAGCAGTGGTGGTAGCGGTCGTAAGTGACGTTCCGAATCGGCGCCTTGCGTTCCGCTTTCCGAGCCGTACCCGACGACTCTACTTAAACCCGAAACAGTCCGCACTCGGATGACCGCCGCCAATGGACATCGTTCCCATACCCCTTTACACTATTAATTTAATTCTTCAGTATATATGTCCCCCCTCCCAACTCATAACCCCCATCCCTTCCGATCTACTTTCCCTTTCCCTCCTCCAGAGGCACCGTCTCCTCGACATAACCCCGATAGACACATCTTCCTATCTCACTTGGCCATCGTCAGGTCGTGACCGCGCTATACAGCACTTAGAATCTCTCCCGATGTCTCTTGACGAACTTGCCCCCGACTTCCTTGTTGGCTATGCAGCCGACCCAGAGCATGCTTATGCCCATGTTCACGTCAAGTCCACTGGAGACGATGGCCTACGTCTCGTCTTCGAATGGGATGGGCAAGAAAGCTGGAAATACCATGACTCGAACGTGATGCCGTTCCCTCCTGGGACTCATCAATCTTTGAGCGACGCCGCTGCCAATGCTGCCACAATCACTATACCCGTCCCCGAATCGAAAGGGCCAAAACCAGCAAACCGTGAAAACGGCGACGGTGGCGATGATACCGACGATGACGACGATTATTGGAATTCCTACGGCGCGGAAGACGCATGCAGCATGCAACCCTCCCCGTCCATGGGTAGGGATGAAGTGGATGCAAGCGAGGACGCGTATTGGGCTCGGTACGCTTCGGTACAAGGTGTGTTTCTGCAGCACTTCTGAAGCCGATCCACGCGATCTGACTGTGCGGCTTCTGCAGGTTCGGCGGACTCGACGGTCCCCTCCCCTGTACAAAAGACAACGCGTAAACTTCAAGCACCGCACGACGTTTCACATGCAGAAACTTTCCCCATTCTTACTGCGGACATCCGTTCCCGTCTTCGCGACCCGAAGGCACCTCCTTCTCCGAACACTCTAACCAGTCGCCTGACCGCCCTATCTCCACGACTTGTGATCACAAGCCCACTCTCGGTTGGCTTTTCCGAAGATGATATTCCCGGTGCAACGGATGACGATACCGAATCACCATCATCATTGGCTGGTGAAGAGACCCCATGGGAAACAGGAATCATCGAGAAAAGCCATGAGGAGTTACTCTCGTCCTCCCCGGCGTTCAACCAAATCACGAATTTGTCCTCACGTCAAGGGGTGGATCAGGATGACGACGGTATAGCCGTGCAGGACGCCGTGCGAGGTTTATTCTGGTTATGGAAGACAACGAGACGGGGATCTACTCCTGAGAGGAAAGAGGAATCATCATCTGACGAACATGACCGAGCGGATTTTCTGCAGCTAGTGGGTAGGGCAATCGCGGTACCTAGATAGCATATCGATGTGGCGCAACACCGACAAAGTGTTGTAAGGGTCATTCGGGTGCAAATGTACAATATAAATAGCCAATATAGACTCGCAAAATAGTTCAGCAAATAGTTTATTTGTCGTCGTGCCCTCTGTTCCGAGCGAGTCGCAAGGTCACTGGCGCGGTGCGCCCACAAGAAACGTTAGTCCTTCGTCAACATTTTCCAAGTCTGCTATGCCGTACATTGTTTGACTGCAATATGTGTTGACTCGCCTAAAGTCTTACTTTCTAACGAGTTAGAGCAGCTGGTGGATTGCATAGCTGAGCGCATGCTGCGACTCAGGACCAGTCTTTTCCTTTGACATGGTCAGGCAGACGCCATCCACACCGTCTACTGTGTTACTCCAAGAAAAACGAATTGTCCATTTGATCTCTACCTCTATGTGGACAGTGCGTTCCAAAATTGGAACTCGGCTCGGGGTCAGCGCTGTAAGGTAAGGTTGCTAGTAGTAGCTGCGGGTCTCTCCGACAAGCTTTTGGTCTCTGCCGTATATCGCCAGAGCCAACTTCAGGACGCTTGAAGAACCGAGAAAACACCAGCAAGGTGGGTGAGAGGAGACAAGACAATAAGGGGGGGAGGGGATTAAGCGAAGGTAGCTCGCAAATCACAAGCGATTGACCAGGAAAGACGCAATGATAGTGAAACGTCGCACAGGCCGAGAGAAACGACCGATTGGTGGATTGCTCCCACTTGCGGATCGGCCATGTAGTGTGGGGTCCGGGGATAGAAGTTGAGGTCGGGTAACGTTACGGGTGCCCAGGCCTGACCAAACAAGTTGACCATGATTCTCGTGCGTGCCTGTATTCCATGCCGCCCTATACAATTGGTTGAAGTACCTTGGAAGTACCCACACTATTCTGCGTCACAGAAAAACGTCGCGGAAGTATCAACAAGACCGACGCTTGACATCGCTTCAGAGGTGACGCTGATTCAGAGAAAGAAAAAAGGATCGCTTCAATGGTGTACCTGATGCCCCTACTGCCCAAGCGCGAGTAGCAAGACCGCTGTTCCACCGGAACAGGAGGCTCTAGCTGGTGAACTCTAAGATCGTAACCACAGGCGGGCCTTCCCGTTAGGTTTGGGCAATCGTCAGGCGAGAAGTTTGGGATCGACATTGAATATTGCACTGCATGGATGCTGGAATTGCCGGGATGAACTCACCACATCGACTTATCAACGAAGCAAGTAAGGACGTCAGAGGGAACGGAATAATTTGGCGGGCGTAGAGGGATCCAGGCGAGGTACGGAAATTCGGGGCGATGCGGCTGTTGGTATACCGTCCACTCGGCGTGAGCTCCCCAGAGACCATCCACGCCAATGATAACTGTGGACTTACGAATTCAGCTCGCCACTCGGTTGTGGAGGCCTATGTATTGGGGGGAGGAGGGAGGAGATGATTCTGCTCGTCTAGAAATCAGGTTACCCCCCAAAGAAACCGGGGTTATGAACACGATAATCAGAACGCACAAATAATCAGAACGAACAACGAGAGCGAAGAGTCCTAGAGCCCGTGAAACGTGTCCGAGAGGTAAAGAGACACGAGCGGTTGGAGGACTTGACGGCGACACAAAGGCCAAGAGGGAGCTCTTGCGCTTCAGCGTGGCGGCACATGCCTCCTCAAACGCTCCGTGGATGAGGTTGACCACCGTGTCTATCTCCGCTGTACCGTGGGGGGCACGTAGAACGGAGCCCCGGCCTTGAATTTCCTACTCTTCGCGGTTGTCGGCGTCGAGGTCGTAGCCCTTCGATTGGGCTTCCTTCGGAGGTTGTACATCTGCAAGTACGGTAGGGTAAGTTCTGATCACGGCGTGGTCGGAGCCTATCGACCCCCAGTCCACTTCCGCACCCATGAATGTACCTCGGACTGCCGCCCCGAGGTTGCACCACATGAGGTCATGCTAAAACATATCCATTGATTGAAAATCATCACGAAACAAGTCAAGCAAACGAGCGAAGCGTTCGACGTATGAAAACGACACAGTCCCGAGTGGTAACTACTTAATCCGTTTAAGCTGTAGGCACATAATGAGATTTCGAGCGGGTGTCAGTACATGGAGCGACGTACCCTCTCCGTGTTCCTGAAGACTCTATTATCGAGGTTGACGGTTTTCTCCTCGATGCGCTCAATGCGGTTGTTCTGATTGTCAAGCTCCTGACCCATCGCCGATCCCAGTGCCTTGAGCCTCTTTGCCACGTCCGAGATTTCGTCAAGATTGTCATCGAGTTCATCTTCCAGCTCGTCGTCGGATGCGGTCGCCTCAAACTGGTAGCGCTTCCTCTGCTCCTTCTGGAGCGACTGTTGAGCGGCGGTCATGGTACGCCTCCCATTGGGCCCGGCCCCGATTCCCTCCTCCTGGGAGCCATAGTTCGACGCTTGACCCAAGCGATTTTGAGTCTCGCGTATGTCGGTCATGGCCTTCTCGCGTTCGTCGCGTTCGTCCTCGTAGCGTTGTAGTACTTTTGCTTCCTGCGCAGCGCGTTTCGCGTCTTTATTGAAGGTGATAACGGGGCGGAAAATCGAGCGGTTGAGTTGCTTGAGCTCGCCGGTCCTATCCTCCGCACGTTGAGAGTGACCTTTGGCCACGTCTAGATGGCGCTCAGTGCTGGCGAGTTTCTCTGCAATCAAAACACACGGTTAAATCTGAGATCGACGGGTCACCAGCTAAAGCCGCTGACGAACCTGATTGACCCCCCAACCGATTAATAGTACCTCTAGCGGTCTCTTCTGCCTCACGAGCCATGCGGAGG
>WNGR01005475.1_pt1 | contig 20929 bp, 18 predicted proteins | sample 5407581 | NCBI WGS metagenome assembly WNGR01 (sample SAMN13153383, study PRJNA577476) | soil metagenome | isolation source: 80 cm soil or saprolite under Garry oak tree replicate 2 | place: USA:California | collected 2016-06-15
AGAGGTTGAGCGCCGCCTGGTCGCGCGCCGCGCGGGCCGCGGCGACCCGGGCGTCGGCGCCCAAAAGCGCCGCCTGGGCGGCCGCCAGCGCCGCGTCCGCCGCCCGGGCGCTCGCTTCGGCCGCATCGAGCGCCTGCCTCGGGACGATGTCCTTCTCCGCCAGCGGCTTGATCCGCTCGAGATCGGCATGCGCCTTCTCGGCGTTGGCCTGGGCCTGCGCCACCTGCGCCTCCGCCTGGCCCACCCGCGCCCGATTGCTTACGCCCGCGAGCGCCACGGCGAGGTCGGCTTCCGCCTGCGCCAGCCGCGCCTTGTAGTCGCGGTCATCGAGCACCACCAGTGTGTCCCCCGCCTTCACCGGACGGTTCTCGTCGGTCCGCACGTCGATCACGTAGCCGCCCACCTTCGGGAGGATCGGCACGATATGCCCATCCACCTGGGCGTTGTCGGTGGACACGTGGCTGAGGCCGTAGATCCAGCGCCGCACCCCCACGGCCACCAGGCCGAGCAGGACGACGCCCATGATAATGAAGACGGTGCGTTTACTGCCTCCCCGCTTCGCCAGCGCGGTCGCCTCCTCGGACGAGATGGGGCTGGGTCTCAGGACCCGCTGCTGGGTTTCTGGTGCGATCGTCGTAGCCATGTCGTCACTCATCGGTGTGGGCGGTTAATGAAGTGTCTGGGCGACGCCGGCCGCGCGCGCCAGCGAGATCCTGGCGGTCGCGGCGGCGAAGCGGGCGTCGATCTCGGTGTCACGCGCGCGAATCAGCCCCGCCTGCGCGGTGATTACGTCGATGTTGCCGGCGACTCCGGCCTTGAAACGCTCGCGCGACTGGCTGAGTTCACTCTCGGCGAGCCGCAGCTGCTCGCGGGCCACGGCCTGCTGTGCCTCGGCTGAGCCCAAATCGAGCAGCGCGGCGTCCACCTCGGCGGCGATCTGGCGACGCAGGTCGGCCTCCCGCACCTGCGACTCGCGTACCACGGCGTCCTGCTCGGCGAGCCGCGCCTCGCGCCGGAAGCCGTCGAGAATCGGCACGCTCACCTGGAGCGTGAGGTCCCGGGTCGAGATCGCGCCCGGGACGGTCATGCCGTTGACACCGTAGTCGCCGGCCAGCTCGAGCCGGGGCAGCCGCTCCGCGCGGATCGCCGATCCGGTCTGCCGCGCCGCGGCGGCCCGGGCCAGCTCCGCCCGCAGCTCAGGTCGGTTGGCGAGCGCGGCCGTGACGGCCGAGTCCCGCTGCACCGGCACGGCGGCGGCGCCGAGCGACGGCGCGAGCGAATCCGTGAGCGCGAGCCGTGTGGCCGGGTCGAGGCCCAGCGCGCGCGCCACGTCGATGCGGCCGCGATCGAGCTGGTTCTTGGCCACGAGCAAGAGCCCTTGCGCCGTCGCGAGCTGCGCCCGGGCACGTGTCACATCGATCGCCGGGCTCACGCCGGCAGCGCGCTGTGCCTCGGCGAGCCCGACCAGCTCCGCGGCAATTGCCGAATCTGCCTGCCGGGCAGCGACCACCGACTGCGCGCGCACGGCCCGGACATAGGCGAGCGCCGCCGTGAGCACCGAGCCCTCGACCGTCACGCCGCGCTCGGCGCGGCTGCCGTCGGCCTGCGCGCCGGCCGCCCGCACACGCACCACGCTCGACCAGTCGAACAGCGTCTGGGCCGCGTTGAGGCGGGCGTCGTAGTTGTTGAACGGTCCGATCAACTCCGGCACGCCCGGGAACGAGATCCCGATCGAGCGTGAGTTGAACGAGCGGTTGAGCCACGCTCCGCTGCCCGAGAGCGACGGCAGCAGCGCCGCGCGCGCCTGCCGCACCCGTGCGTCCGCTTCCGTGGTGCGCAACGTGGCCAGCTCGACGACGGGCGTCTTGCCCGCGGCCATGCTCACCGCGTCGGCAAACGAGAGGCGCAACGGCGAGGGCGCAGTAGGCGCCTGCCCTCTTACGGTCAGGGGCCCGGCGACGAGCCACGCGAGTACAGCGACCAGCCGACGACTAGTGTTTCGCGATACCATGGAGATACAAGTCGATATGGGTGTCGAGATAATTCTGGACGTTGAAGCCCTCCGGCATGCAGGACGCGAACGCCCGCCGCACCACGGTGGCGTGCATCAGCGGCGACATCGCGAGCTTCGCGGCGAGCATGACGTCGACCGATCGGAACTCACCGTTCTTGATGCCGCGCTCGATCACGCCGGCCATCAGCCGGTGCCCGCGGGTCACGACTTCGTCGTAGTAGAAACGCGTCAGCTCCGGAAAGGTGGCCGCCTCGGCCATCATGAGCTTGGGGATGCCGGCGAGCGCGGTCTCGCCCACCAGCCGCCAGTATTCCCGCACCAGCTGCTCGAGCAGCTCGCGGGCGCTACCGGTGAACGACCGGGCCAGGGCCTCGCCCTGGGCGATGACCGGCACGATGGTCTCCCGCACGACCGCTTTGAACAGCGCTTCCTTGTTCTCGAAGTAGAGGTAGATCGTTCCCTTGGTGACGCCCGCGCGGCGTGCCACCTCGGCGAGCGTCGTCGCCGCGAAGCCCCGCTCGACGAACACCTCGAGCGCGGCGGCGACAAGCTCCTCGGGGCGCGCCTGCTTGCGGCGCTGCCAGCGGGGGCGCGCAGCGCGCTTCGATCGGGTGACGGGGTCGGCCACAGTAGTCCTCCGGGATTAACTTACTGAACGGTAAGTAACTAATCCCAGGTTCCCGGGTCGGTCAAGTCACGACGAAGTCGTTGATACGTCAAAAGTTGGCGATCTGGCGCCCAGTCGCGCGCTCCCGGTAGAACAGAATCAGCCCGGTGCTCGGCGGCTGCACGCCGAGCTGGCGCAGCAGGGTGATGATCTGACCGCGGTGGTAGGAGGAGTGATCCACCACGTGTTGTAACGTCTGCAGGTAGGTGTGTACGTAGGCGCCGCCCATCGTCGGCTGGATCGTGATGGTGGCCGCGAGCGTGGCGTCGGTCAGGCCCTCGAGGAACACTCCCCGTTTCGCTTCCACCTCCTCCCAGCGCCCCCGCGCGTCCGCCAGCGACGCGAGGTCCTTCCCCTGTGCCACCGCCGGCTTCGGCGTGCCGAGCCACCGGCTGAGCCACAACTGCTCGGCCCAGACGACGTGGCACAGCGTGCCGTGAATCCCGCCGTGGCTGCTCTTCAGGTCCCGCAGGTACGGCTCGGTGGCAAGCTGGGCGAGCGCATTGAAGAGGCGACGCTGCGCCCAGGCGTTGAAGGCGTAAAGCTCCCGCACCTCGGTGACGTTCATGGCGACCTCCGGCGCGCTCCGGTCAAGCTACCCTGGGAATGCGCAACCGTCTACAATGATGCCGATGATGCCCGTGGACCCCGTCACGCTCGCCGGCCGCCACGTCCGGCTCGAGCCCTTGTCGCTCGCTCATGAGCCGGAGCTGTGCGCCGTCGGGCTCGATCCGGAGATCTGGCGCTGGACCGCGTCGCTCGTGCGGACGGCCGCAGACGTGCGCGCGTACATCGAGACGGCGCTCGAGTGGCAGCGCCAGGGCACGGCGCTGCCCTTCGCCATCATCGCGACGGCGTCTGGGCGCGCCGTCGGGAGCACGCGCTACGCCAACATCGATCGGGCCAACCGCCGTCTCGAGATCGGCTGGACGTGGCTCGCGCGCGCCGCGCAACGCACCCCGATCAACACCGAGGCAAAGTACCTGCTGTTGCGACACGCGTTCGAGACGCTGGACTGTATCCGTGTGGAGTTCAAGACCGACGCGCTGAACGAGCGGTCGCGCGCCGCGCTGCTTCGCATCGGCGCGAAAGAGGAAGGAATCCTGCGGAGCCACGTGATCACGGCCACCGGGCGGGTGCGCGACTCGGTGTATTACAGCATCCTCGCCGCCGAGTGGCCGGAGGTGAAGGCCGGGCTCGAAGCCAAGCTGGCCCGCTAGGTTACCTAGCCGGAGCCAGCTCTCCCGCGTCGAGCACGCTGCGCTGGATCGTCTTCCCCTCGATCACCTGATCGTCGCCCACCAGCGAGTCGGCGACCTTGCTCCGCACCACACGGACGTTACGCCCGAGAATCGAGTTCGCGATCGTGCTCTCGGTGACGTAGCTCCCCGCCTCGAGCGAGACGTTGGGACCGACCGTGGCGTCGTGGATCGTGACGCCGTCCTCGATGTAGACCGGCGGTACGATCGTACAGCGGGGGCATGGCCCCTGGGGAATCCGGGCCCGGCCCTGCGCGAGCAGGTGCTGGTTCGTCTCGAGCAGCGTGTCCACCTTCCCGCAGTCGTACCACCCGCCGACCGGCGCGGTGAACAGCCGCCGCCCGCGGTCCACCAGGTACTGAAACGCGTCGGTGAGGTAGTACTCGCCGCCCTTCCCCGGCGGCTGCTGCAAGACGTGGGCGATCCCGTCGAACAGCGTCTTCCAGTCTTTGATGTAGTACAGCCCGATGTTCGCGAGCCGCGACACCGGGGTGCTCGGCTTCTCGACGATCGTCTTCATGTAGCCGTGCTGGTCGGTGACGATCACCCCAAAGCGCTGGTAGTCCTCGACCTCTTTCGCCCAGAGGATACCGTCGGCGTCGATGGTCTTGATGAGCGACAGGTCGGCGTCGAACAGTGTATCCACGAAGATGATCAGCACCGGCTGGTCCACGAACGGCCGCGCGAGATTGATGGCGCCCGCGGTACCATCCAACGTCTTTTGTTCGACGAATTTGGCCGGGACGTCGTAGTGCGTGACGATGTATCGCTGGACGACGTCTTTCAGATGTCCGGTGATGACAATCAGCTCGTCGACGTCGAAGCCCTTCACCGTGTCCATCACATAGTCCATCACCGGCCTCCCCGCCACGCGGACCAGCGGCTTGGGCACGCGCTTGGTGAGCGGCAGCAGCCGGGTTCCCTTCCCCGCGAGCGGTACGATGATTTTCACGCCTTGGGCCTGGGTTCGAGGTCGGGACTAATGTAAGCACTCCTGACCAAGTACGCGGCCGGCCACACGCCGTGAACGAATCGACCTAGACGCGCCCGTAGCGGTCCTTGAGCCGCACCACGTCGTCGATTTCGGGCGTCGAGGCCTCCAACAGATCGCTCACCACCACCGCCTCGAACTGGTGGATCACCTTGGGCGGGATATGGAACGCTTCGCCCTCGGCCAGGCGCCGCTCGATGAGGGTTTCCCCCTGCTGGATCCGGAGCACGATCTCGCCCGACAGCACGTAGATCGACTCGTCCTTCTTGTTATGGTATTGGAGCGATAGCACGTGCCCGGGCTCGATGTGCAGGATCTTCCCGACGTAACGCTCGGTCTTCGCCCAGATCAACTCGTGGCCCCAGGGCTTTTCTACGCGATACGGTAGCTCGCTCATGAGTGCTAGGAATTGCGGATTGCGGATTGTGGATTGCGGATTGGCAGGGCACGTGCCGAGACCCACGACCTCCCCTTGAGATTCCGCAATCCGCAATCCGCAATCCGCAATCGCCTCACGGTGTCAGCAAGCTCAGCCGCAACGACGACGGGCTCGTCACGCACGCCGTCACACACACCCCACACCCCACGCACCCCTCGGGCTTCAGCACCGGGTGCCCGCCGGCGTCGAGGGCGAGCGCTCGCTCCCCCACGGGGCAGGAGCGCGCGCACACCCCGCACGGCACGCCGTGGAAGGTGATGCAGCGCTCGGGGTCGAGGTCCAGGACCCCCAGGTGCACGTTCGCCCAGCCGTCAGCGGGGGAGACGAGCGCGCCCGTCTCGCAGGCGTGGGCGCACGGCATGTCGGCGCACGCGACGCACGCCTGGATGGCCGGATCGATGATCGGCGTCCCGGCGGCGAGGCCGGCGCCGGGCGGCGCCTTGATGATCGCGTGCACCGGGCACACGTCGATGCAGTCGCCGCAGCGCGTACAGGAAGCGAGGAAGGCGAGCTCCGCCGCCGCGCCCGGCGGCCGGAAGTGACGGCGCGGAGCGACGCGCTGCTCGGTGCGCGCCGTCACCTCCTGCAACAGCCGGCCGAATGTCTCCCGAAAGAAGCCGCGCCGGTCGCTCGCCCGCGTGTCCATCAGAAGCTCGGCTCGAGGCTGACCTGCCAGCGCAACGCGAACCGCTCGTTCCCCGGCCTGGCGTCGGCCGCGTCGGCCCAGCGGTTCACCGCAAACGGCACCTCGAAGCGCATGGTCCAGTCCAGCTCCTTCAGCTGATGCTGCGTCACCAGCCCCACGCCCACGTCGTACAGCGTCGTGTATGCCCGCCCGGGCGGCGACGACTGAATCATCAGCGTGTCGACCACCCCGGCGTCCACGAACCCTTCGAGCCCCAACCCCCGCAAGATACCCTGGTCGCGCCGCAGCACCCACGGCGTGACTTCGAGGTTCACGCCGATCGCCCAGCGCCCGCCCAGGTCCGGCCGGAAGCCCCGCAGGTTCGCCCCGCCCGGAGCCTGATAGTGAAAGTCGGGGCGCACCAGCAGCGCGCCCCGGCTCCGCAGCAACGGGTTGGTGAACGTCTCGTAGGGGTCGGCGCCCGCGATCGAGATCTGCCGCTGCCGCACGGGATCGGACTGGCCTAGGTACGCGCCGGCGAACACGCGGGCGCCCAGCAACGACGTGCGGACGCTCGCTGCGCCGGTGAACCGGCCGAACGCCTCGAAGTCGTAGCGGTTGCGGGAGACCGCTCCGCGTCCCGGGTTGAAGTAGACGACCCCGCCCCGGCCCCCCAGCCGCGCGCGCAGCACGGCCGCGCCGCGCCGGGCGGTAGTGGCCACCCAGGGTCCCGCCTCGATGGTCCCCGCGTCGTCCCACAGCCGGCGGTCCAAGTACCCCAGGTCGGTGGTGGCCATCCACTGCGCGTCGAAGCCGACGTGCGGGTCCGCGCCGAAACCGAGGTGCTGGCGCAGCGAGCGATCGACCGCGATGGCCGCCCCGGCCCGCCCCTCGGTGAGCCAGGCCGCGAAGCTCGTGGTAGTCCGCGGCGTGAGCCCGCCGATCGGGTTGCTCCAGCGTCCGTACAGCCCGAGCGCCTGGCTCGCCCCCGGGCGCGTCGCCACCGTGGCGAGCACCAGGCCCCGGTCGTAGCGGCCGAGGTAGTTGGCGCGCTCCCGCAGACCGACCGTGACGCCGCCGAAGTCGTTCGACCAGACCACGGGCAACAACCCCCGCACGCCGACATCCCGGCGCACGATCTCTTGGAACGGGTTGTCGATGCGTAGCGGCCACGCGCCGCGTCCCATGAGCCCGCGGCGTTCCCGATTGTTCAGCATGTTGTAGTCGTGGGCCCGCACCCGCGGGTCCAGCACCAACCGGCCGGGCCGCCGGGCGGTGGTGAACTCGACCACCTCGGTCGCCGGTTGGCCGGTTGCGCGAGCGTAGATCGTGTCCCCCCTCCGCTCGCCGATCTCGACCGGCATCCAGCCATCGCCCTTCCGCTCGATAGTGACAGCCGTCAGCCAGCGGCCGTCAGCCTGCCGCGTTCGCTGCACGCGCTTCAGGGAATAATCGATTAGCGGCGTCGCATGCAGCCATTGGCCGAACAGCCACTTCAAGTCCCGCCCCGAGACTTCCTCCGCCACTTCCCGGAAGCAGTCCTCGTCCACGTGCTTGAGCTTCCAGCGGGCGTAGTAGGTGCGCAGGATGCGGCGCATCGTCTCGTCGCCCACGACGTAGCGCAGCTGCTCGTAGAACAGCTGCGCCTTGTCGTACACCATCTGATTGTAGGTGAAGAAGTCGCGGAAGCGCTCGCTCGCCATGGAGACGGGCTCGCTCCAGCGGTCGAGGTCGAGCAGCAGCACGTCCGCCTCGACGGCCGGGTACTGCGAGCGCCCCCCGTGCGTCTCGAAGAACCAGCTCGTCTGGAAGCTGGTGAACCCTTCGTCGAGAAAGGCCTCCCGCCACTCGTTGTTGGCGAGGATGCCCATGGTGTAATTGTGGCCGACCTCGTGCACGATGAGGCCGAGCCCGGCGGAGCCGTCCATCACCATCATGGGGAACTCGGTGCCGCCGCCTTCGATGCGGTGCACGTTGGTGAGCGCCGGCCACGCGAACTTTCCGTACAGCGAGTCGAGCCACGCCAGCGCCGCCCGCGTGTTGCGCACTGCGATGCCCTTTCCCCACGTCGCGCTGTCTCCCGGCAGGTAGAGAACCCGCACCACGACGTCTCCCTGGCGTCCCTCCTCGTACACGTACTGCGGGTTGAGCGAGAACGCGAAGTGATGGACCTGCTCGGCATGGAAGTGCACGCATTTGCGGCCGGCCGCCACCGCTCCGCACCCGGGGCCGGGCGCTCGGCGCCCGTACCAGTCGCGCTGATAATCGATGCGGAGCTGCGGGTCGGCCTTGGCGTGGTCCCACCCCGGATCGCCTTCGACCGGAACGCCGGTGGCACCGATCACCTGATCTTCGGGGAGGTCGAGCGTCACGTCGTAGGTCGCGAACTCGCCGTAGAACTCACCGGCCGGATAGAGCGGATGGTCCTCCCATCCGAAGCGGTCGTAGACCACCACCTTCGGGTACCACTGCGCGAAATCGAACCGCCGCCCGCGTCGCCCCTGACGCCGCGGCAGCGTCGACGGCCGCGCCCGCCAGTCGACCTCCACCACCATCGAATCTCCCGGCAAGAGCGGCCGCGGCAGCGTCCAGTGCGCGATCGTCGAGTCCGGGGCATACGGGTAGTCCGGCTTGGCAGCCTGCCCCATCACCGTCGAGCCCGTGATGCGCTCGAAGGCGTTGTCCGGGTCGCGGAGGTGCTGGAACCGCTCCCGTCCTTCGGCGGAATCCGCCGCCGCCCAGCGAGAGCCCGGCCGGAAGGCGTTCAAATGCTGGTGCACGAAGAAATCACGCAGCGTGTTGGGGGAGCGGTTCACGTAGGTGATCCGCGCGTGACCGCTGAGCACGCCCGCCGGCTCATCCAGCGTCGCCGTGATGCGGTAGGTGACCTGCTGCTGCCAGTAGCCCGTCGTGTCGCGGGCCAAGAATAACAGAAGAATCGGGAGCATCGGGATCATGGGGATGGGGAAGCTACACGCCTCAGGTCCTGGCGGGGAGGCGTGACGCGTGATTTTGACCGGCGGCGCACGAATCGGGCGCCGGTTTTCGACAGCTGACTCCTCATGTTGGGCGCGCAAACCTCGACAAAAAGGAGTCAGCCATGACGCATAAATCGCGCTATCTCCCGGCCCCGGCGCTTGTCACTGCTTTGGCGGCGCTGGCGGCTTGCACCGACCGGCCCGCCGCTACCGCCCCGGGGAGACTGGAATCCGCAGCGAGACCTCCTGTCGCCGAGCTGCAGGCGAAATCCGAGGCACTGGCGCAACACTTGGCGCGCGCGCTCGCGCACCCGGGGTTCGCCGCATCCCTCAAGGCCCAGCTCGACTCGTCGCCGTTCCGCGAGCACAAGCTCCACTTCCAGCGTTTCCTGGCCGCAGGCGGAGGGCGCGCCCGCGATGAGGTCGCCCGGCACGCCGGCGTGGCGGCGCGCGAGCTGGAAGCGGAGGCGCAGGCGGCCGTTCCGCTCGAGATCTACCTGCCCGTGCCGGCACATCGGAGCGGCTGGCGCGGTGACGCCAACGTGCTGGTCGCCACCGCGCTGCGCGACCACGACGTGCCGGTGGCGTTCGACCCGCAGGGGCACCGCATCCTGCTCGACCCCGACCGGCCGCCCGCGACGCCGGTGATCGCGCTCGTCCCGGTCGAGACGGACTTCACGCCGCAACCGTCCATGCTCACGTGTCTGGAGGAGTGTGGGGGCGGCGGGGGCGGGGGCTTGCCGCCTCCCGCCCCACCTGCGCCACCCCCTGGGCTCTATATGACGCAAGCCCATTTCGTGGAGGATTTTGAAGGTTGGTTGAAAGGCACCCCCGAATTTGAGGTGCATATGCTCGGCCAGAAGGGGCAGACCGACTCCCTCACTGACTACCAGTGTGCCGGTGAGAAGCAGCCGGCGCCGTATTACTTCGACCAGAACGATCTCGACTGGAGCGGCAGCGTCATGGTGTTCAGCAAGAGCCAGATCGACGCCTACAACGCCGCCCACCCCGGCCAGAATGCGCGGGTGTTCGTGGTGGAGGACGACGACACCGCGTGCCAGATCAAGAACGACCCCAACCGCGTCGCGAACTTGTTCAACGCAGTGGACGGGGCCTACAAGGCACTCACGGCCGGGAACGACTCGACCAACAACGTCGCCAAGTACTGGAAGGTCGCCAAGGCCTTGCAGAAGCTGTGGAGCGCGCTGGCATCGCTGATCAACACGAACGACGAGCTGGTGGGTGACGCCGTCCAGGACAGCGTCGTGGGCGAGTTCCACACAGGGTTCAACTGGATCGTCAAGGGCGAGAACAACGTCACCAACGGCTGGATCCAACTGGAAATGCGGTAGCCTCCGTTCAAGAGGAGAGACGGCCCATGCGTCGCCATCTGAAGGTCGCGCTGTGCTTCGGAATCAGCATCGCTCCGTCGCCGCTCGCCGGGCAGTGGGGCCTCGAGGTGGAGTTCGCCGCGTCGCGCTTCAGCGGCACGGCGCGTGACACAACCGCGGCCGGCCCGGCGAGCTCGGGGCCGAGTCACCCGACGGTCGTGGCGCTGCGGCTGGACCGGAGGGTCGGGAGCGTCGGCGTCGGGCTGGGGTTGTCTTATGCGAGCGTGGGCGTAAGAGAGGAAGGCCGCGAATTCGCCGTGGTGCAGAAGGACGTGCTGACGTTCGTCGAGCTCGCCCCCGAGATATCGTGGCGCTGCGCCCGGACGGATTCGGGCGCGGCGCTCCGCCTCCACGCCGGGCCGGTCGCGGACGTGTGGCATCCCGACGGCGGCACCAGCCGGACCCTGATCGGGGCGCGGGGAGCCCTGTCCGTCGAATGGCCCATCACCGGCCGGCTGGCCGGCTCAGTGCACGCCGGTGCGGTCGTCACCCCTCCCGTGTTCGAGCAGGGCGATCTGCCGGCGGGGTTCGAGCGGCGCGCCACCTGGCGTCGCTGGGTGTCGCTCGGCCTGCGGTATCGGCTCTAGCCGGATGCCGAAAGGCCACAAAGGTCCGTCCCGCGATGAATTCCCACGCTAAAGCGTGGGCTCGGCCGTACACTGTGCTGAAGCACACCACGCTTCAGCGTTGTGCTGTGCCGAGCCCATCCTTCAGGGTGGGAACCTCCGACTGTCGACCCCTCTTACGCATCCTGCTAGGGGGGCACCGGCCCCCCCCGGACGTCACTCGCCGGTGAGCATCCTGCGCCGCAGCACGGCCAGCTTGCGGCGCAGCGAGCCGTCGTAAATCCGGTCACCTACCCGCACCACCACGCCGCCCAGGATGCCACTGTCGCTGCGGAAGTGCGCCCGGACCTCCTTCCGCAGCGCCGCCGTCAGGCGCTCGGTGATCTCCCGCTCGAGCCGCGCATCCGGCTCGCGCGCCAGCGTGACGCCGGCATGGACGCGATTGAGCTTCACGTCCACCAGCCCCTGGTACTCCTGCGCGATCTCGGCCAAGAGACCCTGGCGGCCGCGCCGCACCACTGCCTGGAGAAACCGCACGAACTCGGGGGGCGCCACGTCCTCCAGCGCCCGCTCGAGTAGCGCGCTCTTGGTGGCCTTGGCGACGCGGGGCGAATCGAGCGCGATCGCGATGCGCTGGTCCGCCTGGATCGCGCCCGCCACCGCGTCCAGCAGCCGGCCGTGGCGCTCGACGGCGTCGCCCCCCTTGGCCTCGCCCGCCAGGAGCAGGGCCTCGGCGTAGTTGCGGGCGACCGTGGTGCTCTTCACCGCTGCTGCTCGAGCGTCGCCAGGTATTCGCTCACCAGGCGGCGGTTGGTCTCGGTATCGAGCTGCGCCTCGAGCAGCTTCGAGGCGGCGGCGATCGAGAGGTCCACCGCCTCGCGGCGCAGCGCCAGGATCGCCTTCTCCCGTTCCTCCTCGATGTCCTTGCGCGCTCGCGCCAGCAGCTCTTCGTACTCCTCCCGGGCCTTGGCGAGCAGCGCGGCGCGCTCCTTCTCGGCGACCGCCTTGGCCTTGGCGATCAGCTCCTGCGCCTCGGCCTTCGATCCCGCCAGCAGCCGCTTGTGCTCCTCGAGCAGCGCGGCGGCCTCCGCCCGGTCCTTTTGCGCCTGCGCGATCTGCTCCTCGAGGCGTCGCTCCCGCTCCCGCACGGCGGCCAGCAGGACGGGCCACGCGCTGCGCCTCAGGACGAGGAGCAGCAGCCCGAACACGACCAGCGTCCAGACGACGAGCCCGCCGTCGACCGTGAGCGGCCCGGCGCCGCCTTCCTGGGCCCACGCCGGCGGCGCCGTTGCGGCCACGAGCAGCAGCGCGAGCCACACCGACTTACGCATGGCGGCCTCGCTCAGAAATGGACCTTGCCCTGCATGACGAACGCGACCACGGCGGCGAACAGCGCCACGCCTTCCACCAGCGCCGCGGCGATGATCATCGCCGTCTGGATGCGTGCGCTGTTCTCGGGCTGGCGCGCCATGCCTTCGACGGCCTGACCGCCGATCCGCCCGATGCCGACGCCGGCGCCGAGCACCGCGAGCCCCGCCGCGAGACCGGCGCCGATGAGCGCGTAGCCCTTGCCGGCAGACTCGGCGGCGGTGTCCTGAAGCAGAGCGAGCACGTTCAGCAGCATGTCACACTCCCAATGGTGAGCGGGAGATCGCTGTCCTGGTGCGCTCGCCCGCGCGTGCGCCGGTTCTCCCGGACCGGCGTCGCCGCGGTGGCTCCCTTCGATCGCCCAAGCGATCAGTGAGCTTCGTCCGCCCCCCGACCTCCGGGGCGGACTACCTCCGACGGCAGCGCGAGCGCCCGATGCCGTCGGTGCCGCAATACTCCAACAGGACTCACAAAAACCATGGAGAGTCGCGTTCGGGATGTTCCCACGCTGAAGCGTGGGCTCGGCGCGGTACCGTGCTGAAGCGCACTACGCTTCGGCGTTGTGTGGCCGAGCCCATCCTTCAGGATGAGAACTCCGACGCCCAACCCCCCTTTTTCAGCACCCTGCTAATGCGCCGCGCGCATCAGCCCGATGAACACGCTGGTGAGCAGCGTGAATACGAACGCTTGCAAGAACGCCACGAACAGCTCGAGCAGCATGATCCCGGTGGCCATCAGCGACGCGGCCACGCCGACCAGGTAGCTCTGGAAGAAGAACGTCAGCCCGATCAGCGCCAGCACGACGACGTGCCCCGCCGTCATGTTGGCGAACAGCCGGACGGCGAGCGCGAACGGCTTCGCGAGCTTCCCGATGATCTCGATCGGCGTCATGATCACGAGCATCACCGGCTTGAGCGCCGTCGGCAGCCCCTCCGGCAGGAAAAAGATCGTTCCCAGGTAGCCCTTGAGCCCCAGCGCCCGCATCCCCGAGACCTCGATCACTACCAGCGACACGAGCGCCATCGCACCCGTCACCGCGATGTTCGAGGTGGGCGTCGCGCTCCACGGCAACAGACCGAGCAGATTGCAGGTGAGGAGAAAGAAGAACACCGTCAACAGGTAGTTGACGTAGCCCTCGCCGTGCGGCCCGACGTTCGGCAGCACGACCTCCTGCCGGATATAGAGCACCATCGCTTCCATCGCGGCGGCGAAGCCGCGCGGGGGGCGACCGGCGGCTTGCGCCCGCGCCACCACGCGAGAGGTATAAAGGAAGACCAGGCCGACGATCAGGGCCGTTCGTGGGCGACACATCGACTGTGACGCCGCCGATGTGAATGGGCGGGATCCTGGGGAGTTCCTTCTCCACGTAGTAGGGGGCTTTCCAGGCGGGCAGCTCGATCGTGTGCGAGTTACCCAAATGGGCCATGATGTCGATCTCGTTCGACGCCGACGGCGCTGGGCGCTCCTGCGCCGCCGCGGTCCGTGCCGCGAGCGCCACCAGCAGGCTGACTGTCCCCCAGCTGCGAGCGAACCGACTCATCACACCTCGACTCCCCCCCCCGGTCGCCCCGGGCGGACGACGATCGCCTCGACCACCACGCAGCCCATCAGCACGCCCACCAGGGCGAACAGCGTCGGTGCGAGCGCCAGCCCCAGCGCCGGGGCCACCACCAGCCCGCATCCCGCCACGACCGCGACCCGGGCGGCGATGCCGATCCCCCACACCAAGAGGAAGCGTTCCGTCCCGATCGCCTGCACCAGCCACCAGCCGAGCGGCCCCTGCACCATGAGCGCGACGCCGAGCGCGAGCCAAACTCCGGATCGGTCAGGCGGCGGCAGGACCAAGCTAAGGAGGAGGGCCGCCGCGGCAACCGTCGTCACGCCGAGCAGGTAGCGACGTCCCGGGGTCACGGCCCGTTCCGGTCCGTCTTCGCAAGCTCCCGGATCAGGGAGTACACTATGCCGCCGAAGCCAAGCAGCGGTGCCAGAATGGTGAAGATGCCGTCCGTCCCCGCCTTGCGGTCCAGCCACTGACCAGCGAGCACACAGACGACGACCGTGACGGCGAGTTGGATCCCGAGCCCCGCGTAGCGGAGCGGCCCCGGGCTTGGCACGGCGCCAAAGCTACCCGCTTGTGAAAAATTTCGCAAGCAAACCGCCAGGCCCGCAAACTTATGTGGCGCTTGGGAGTATGATGTGATTACCTTGGACACTCGATGACCGCAAATCCGGCGCCCGTGCCGCGTCCGTCGGCCCCTCCCCAGGGCGACGTCGAGCTGCTCGAGCGGCTCGCGGCGGCGCGCGCCGACCTGCTCGCCCAGGTAGGCCGGCGCATCGTCGGCCAGAAGGACGTGCTCGACGGCATCCTCACCGCCGTCTTCTCCGGCGGCCACGCTCTGCTGCTGGGCGTCCCCGGGCTCGCCAAGACCCTGATGGTGTCGACCGTGGCCCAAGCGCTCGAGCTCAAGTTCTCGCGCATCCAGTTCACCCCCGATCTCATGCCGTCCGACATCACCGGCACTGAGATCATCGAGGAGGACCAGGCGACCGGGAAGCGCGGCTTCCGCTTCGTGCGCGGGCCGGTGTTCGCCAACATCGTGCTGGCGGACGAGGTGAACCGCACACCGCCCAAGACGCAGGCCGCGCTGCTGCAGGCGATGCAGGAGCATCAGGTGACGGCGGCCGGCCAGACACACCAGCTGCCGGCGCCGTTCTTCGTGCTCGCCACCCAGAACCCGATCGAGCAGGAGGGGACGTATCCGCTCCCCGAGGCGCAGCTCGACCGTTTCATGTTCGAGCTGCGGGTGGGCTATCCATCGAAAGACGAAGAGGAGACGATCGTCGAGGCGACGACGGGCGATCTCGCGGCGACGATCTCCCCCGTGCTCACCGCGGAAGACGTGCTCGCGCTGCAGCATCTGGTGCGCCGCATCCCCGTGACCAAGCCGCTGGTGCGCGCCGCGGTGACGCTGGTGCGGATGACCCGGGCCCCGGACGGCGACGCGCCGGCGTTCATCAAGGAGTTCGTCGCGTGGGGGGCGGGCCCGCGCGCGTCACAGTACCTGATCCTGGGCGCCAAGGCGCGGGCGGCGCTGGACGGCCGGCCGATGCCCGACTACGACGACCTCAAGGCGGTGGCGCCCACCGTGCTCACTCACCGCCTGGTCATCAACTTCGCCGCCGAGGCGGCGGGGCGGACGGCGCCGGACCTGGTCGAGGAGCTGATTGTGACGGGGAAGTGGCTGCCGAGGTAGGTATCAAGGGAACGTATGAACAGGGTCATCCTCGCCGGTGTGGCGATCGTGCTGCTGCGCGACTGCGGCGTCGTGAGTCCTCGCCCCACGGCCGGGAAGGTGAGCGGGACGTGGGGTGGTGACAACGCCGCGCTCATCGCCGACGACACCAGCGCCCACGCCCACATCGGCTGCACCTACGGCAACGTGCATCAGCAGATCGTGGCGGACGCGTCGGGCAAGTTCGACGTCCCGGGCGAGCACGACATCACGGCGTACCCGGTGGACCGGGGCATCCAGCACCCCGCCCGCTACGCCGGCACGATCCTCGGGCAAACCATGACCCTGACCGTGACCCTCACCGACACCGCCGTCACGCTCGGCCCGGTCCAGTTGACGCTCGGCAAGGAGCCGCGGATGGGGCCGTGCCCGATCTGCCGCGTGAAACGAGTCCGGACCAACCTGTAAGTCACGCCACTACAACTGCTTTACAGCGTGAGCGAGCCACTGTCGGTCGGTGACAGTAGTCACCCCGGCGCTGCGCCAAATCGCCAAATTGGTGGGGCAGAGGGCCCTTGTGACGGGAGCGGGTGCGTGAGCGTAGCGCTACGAGTGCTGCTCGCCGAAGACTCCGAGGACGACGCGCTGCTGCTCGTCCGCGAGCTGAAGCGTGGCGGATACGAGCCCATTTACGAGCGGGTCGCGAGCGCCGCTGCCATGGCGGCCGCGCTCGATCGCCAGGGCTGGGATCTCGTGATCGGCGACCACAGCATGCCGCAGTTCGGCGGGCTCGCGGCGCTGGCGCTGGTGCGCGAGCGCGGCCTCGACGTCCCGTTCATTTGTGTTTCCGGCACGATCAGCGAAGAGATGGCCGTGGCCGCCATGAAGGCGGGCGCCAATGATTGGGTCACCAAAAGCCAGCTCAAGCGCCTCCTCCCCGCGATCGAGCGCGAGCTGCGCGAGGCGAAAGGGCGCGCGGCGCTGCGCACCTCCGAGGCGGGCTACGAGACCCTGGTCCAGCATGCCCCCGTCGGGATCTACCGCTCCAGTGCGGAGGGCCGGTTCCTGTCGGTGAACGCCGCCCTGGTCCGCATGCTCGGCTACGATTCCGCCGCGGAGCTGCTGCGGCTCGACATGGCGCGCGACGTGTACGCCGACCCGGCCGAGCGCCGGCGCCTGCTGGAGCGGGATACTTACACCGATCACGAATACGACGAAGTCGAGGCGACCTGGAAACGCAGGGACGGTCGCCCCCTGACCGTGCAGCTCAGCGTGCGGGCGGTACGCAATGCCGATCGCCAGGTCGAGTACTACGAGACGTTCGTACGCGATGTCTCGGAGCAGCGCCGGCTGCAACAGCAGCTGGTGCAGTCGCAAAAGATGGAAGCGGTAGGCCGGTTGGCCGGCGGGATCGCGCACGACTTCAACAACCTGCTCACCGTGATCACGAGCTACTGCGACCTGCTGCTCGAGGACCTGAGCGGGGACGATCCGAAACGGGAGGACCTGGAGCAGGTGCTCAAAGCGGCGGACGGCGCCGCGGCGCTCACCCGCCAGCTGCTCGCCTTCAGCCGGCAGCAGGTGATCACGCCCCGGGTCGTGAACCTGAGCGCCGTGGTCGCGGGCGTCGAGAAGATGCTGCGCCGTGTCATCGGGGAGGATGTGGACCTCGTCACCGCGCTCGACCCTCGGGTGGGCTCGGTAAGGGCCGACATCGGGCAACTCGAGCAGGTGCTCATGAACCTGGCGGTGAACGCGCGCGACGCCATGCCCACGGGCGGCAAGCTCACGATCGAGACCGCCAACGTCGTGCACGACCCGGATTACGCTCGCGAGCGCGCCGCCGCCGCAGTCAGCCGGTTCGTGATGCTCGCCGTGAGCGACACCGGCGTCGGGATGGACGAGGCGACCAAGGCGAGGATCTTCGAGCCGTTCTTCACGACCAAGGAGCCGGGCAAAGGGACCGGGCTCGGCCTCGCCACCGTGTACGGCATCGTGCAGCAGGCGGCGGGCTTCATCTGGGTGTACTCCGAGCCGGGGCGCGGCACCACCTTCAAGATCTACCTGCCGCAAGTGGACGCGGCCGCCGAGGGCGCCGCCGCCGGCGCCGCGCCCGCCGACCTGCCCCGCGGGACGGAGACCGTGCTCGTGGCGGAGGATGAGGCGGCGGTGCGGGCGGTCACGCGCCAGGTGCTGGCGCGGCAGGGCTACGTGGTGCTCGAGGCGCCGCACGGCGGCGCGGCGCTCGACATCGCCGCGCAGCACCATGGCCCCATCCACCTGCTCGTGACGGATGTGGTGATGCCGGGCCTGAGCGGGCGCCAGTTGGCGGACCAGCTGGCGCGGCTGCGGCCGGACACCAAAGTGCTGTATGTGTCGGGGTACACCGACGACGCCGTGGTACGCCACGGGGTGCTCGAGGCTGGGATCGCCTACCTCCAGAAGCCGTTTACTACCGACAGCTTGGCGCGCAAGGTGCGGGAGGTGCTGGATCGGCCCGCACGGGGGTGAGCGAGGCGATCGGGAGGTCGTCGATCGCCACCCTGGCCGCTGTTGATACCTGCCAAGACTGACCAGTCAAACGTCACTCAATCGTTTGTCCCAGAACGTGTTGACATGCCGTTGATTTGCGCGTCTAATAGTCTCATTCCGAAACACGGTGAGCCGTCCTTTTGCCGCCGCACCTGCACCTTTCGACGCTCGGCGCGCCGCTCCTTCTCCTCGCAGCGACGGGCGAGCAGATCCGCTTCCGCACGCGCAAGCACTTCGCGTTGCTGATTCGTCTCGCCGTCGAGGCGGGGAGGCGATTCACGCGCGACTATCTGATGGATCTCCTGTGGTGCGGCGCCCCTGCCCATCTCGCGCGCCACTCCCTCGCGCAGGCGCTAACCGTGTTGCGCGAGAAAGTCGGCCGGGACCATGTGCTGATCCAGCGCGCCACAGTCGCCCTGCCTGCCGGCGTCGTGGACGCGGACGTACTGCATCTTGACGCGGGCGACGTGCCGATCCGCGGGCCGTTCCTCGAGGGGTTCGAGGTGCCGGGCGCAGCGGGGTTCGAGCAATGGAAGGACGAGTGGCGGGCCAGGCTCGGCCCGCGGCTGCGCGATTGCCTCGTGAAGCAGATGGACGCCGGGCGGCGGATCGGGGATTTCGCGACGGTCGAGCAGCACGCGCAGGTGCTGCACGAGCTGGACCCGCTCTCCGAGGATGCGATCCGCGGCCTGATGGAGGCGCGCGCCTGGGTCGGCGACCGCACCAACGCGCTCAAGGCATATGCTCGCTTCGAGGAGCGACTGCGGGAGGAGCTCGGTGCGAAGCCCGGCACCGAGCTGGTGCGTGTGGCGGACCTGCTGCGGCAGGGTCGCCGGCCGGCGCCCCGCCCCGACGAGCGCGCACCTGCCTGGCGCCCGCCGGCGGTGTCCGAGCGTCAGGAGCGTAGGTTCGAGGCCGAGACCCTGATCGGCCGCGAGCAACCGTTCGCGAAGCTGTACGACGCGTGGCTCGAGGTGCGGCGCCGGGTGCCGCGAATCATTGTGCTGACGGGCGACCCCGGCATCGGTAAGACGACCCTCACCAATGCCTTCGTGTCCACGTGTCAGATGGAGGGGGCTGTGGTAGCGCGCGCCCAGGCGTACGAGGCCGAGCGGGAGCTGCCGTTCGCCATCCTCGCCGAGCTGATCAAACAGCTCACGCTCCAGCGGGCCATAGGCGGGGCGGACCCTGAGGCCCTGAGCGAGCTGTCGCGGGTGACCCCCGAGATCTTCAGCGCGTTTCCCGGCGTGCCGAAGCCGGTCGAGTGGTCGGCCGAGGTCATCCCGCTGCGGCTCGCGGACTGCCTTCTCAAGGCGGTCGAGGCGGCGACCGACGAGAGCCCGCTGGTGCTGGTGGTGGACGACGTCCACGCGGCCGACAACGCGAGCGCCGCGATTCTCCATGTGATCGTCCGCAAGCTGCCGCGCACTCGGCTGCTGTTGATCCTCACCGGCCGCACCAACGAGCTGCGCACTGCGGCGGCGCCGAGCGCCCTCGTGTCGGACACGACGGTGTCCGCGCTGCAGACGCTGGAGCTCGAGCCGTTGTCCGCGGAGGGGGCCGAGCGGCTCGTGGCGGCGGTTGCCGCCCAAGCGGACGGCCGTATCAGCGACGTGCCGAGCGGGCGCATTCTGCAGGCGGGGAACGGCAACCCTCTCGCCCTGGAGCTCCTGACGAAGGAGTGGGTCGCGCACGGTTCGGGCTCGCTGTTGAGCGACATCGAGGCGCTGAATACCCAGCCGGTCGCGACCCTCGGCATCCCGCGCGCCATCGGAGCGGTGTTCGAGCGCCAGATTCGCCGGCTCGATACGACGTCCCGGGCAGCGCTGGATCTGGCAGCGGTGTTGGGTCGCAGGTTGGCGGACCTCCCGCTTTATGCCGTCGTGGGCCTCTCACCCGCCGCCGCAGGCGAGGCTCTGACACGCCTCCTTGAGGAGGGGTTCCTGCGCGAGGTGCACTGCACGCTGGAGTTCCGGAACGAATTGATCCGGGCGCAGGCGTACTACGCGGTGGCGGGGCCGGCGAGGCAGCACTTGCATCGGGCCTCAGGGGAAATGCTGGCGGGGCGGGCGGAGGGCGACCCGCAATGCTCCGAAGTAGAACTTGCATGGCACTTCTTGCGCGGGGACCACGCTTCACGGGCAGTGAGTCACGGCCTCGCCGGGGCCGAGGAAGCGCTGAGAGTGGGAGCGCCCTACGAAGCTGAGCGGTTACTGGAAGCCCTGCTGCGGAGGCCCGCTGCTGAGGCATCGCGATCGCGAATCCAGCTAATGCTGACAAGAGCGCTCCTTGAGCAATCCAAGGCAGAGGTGGCACTACCGATACTCGAGTCCCTGGCGGGCGAGGACGGCCTCCTTCCCCGCGACGCTGCCGAAGTGACTCGAATGAAGGCAACTGCTTTCTACTTGGTTAATCGAGATGCTGGCCGTAGTCATCTCGGAGCTGCCGAGGAAGCTCTTGACGCCGCCAGGAGAGTGAATGACGTAGAGCTGGTTGCGCGGGCACTGTTCGAGTATGCCAGGTCCGGTGCGGAGGCGGGAGATGAAGAACGGGTGCGCGCTGCTCAACTGGAGATCAGCGAGCTGCTGATGAACCCTATGGCTCGGGAGCTACCAGTCCTCCACTACGCACACGGGTTTTGTCATTATTTCTTCTTCGAGCCCCGCTTTGCAGCGGCATCTCTTGAAGTTGCCAAGGACCTGCTAGTAGCCACCAGAAACCCAACGGAGCTCTCATTCACCTTGAACGGGTACGCCAACTGCAAGGCGCACTTGTGTGATTTCGAGGGAGCACGACAGGCCTATTTGGCCGCCTTGAATCTGGCGAAAGAGATCGGCGATGACTCACGTGCATCTATCATCAGCGG
>WNGR01003231.1_pt1 | contig 20912 bp, 21 predicted proteins | sample 5407581 | NCBI WGS metagenome assembly WNGR01 (sample SAMN13153383, study PRJNA577476) | soil metagenome | isolation source: 80 cm soil or saprolite under Garry oak tree replicate 2 | place: USA:California | collected 2016-06-15
TCGGCATCCCCGCCGCGGCCCTGCCGCACGTCTTCGAGAAGTTCTATCGCGTGAAGAGCGAGGCCACCAGTGACATCCCGGGCACCGGCCTGGGCCTCGCGATCACGAAGAGCATCATCGAGGCCCACGGCGGCCGCATCTGGGCCGAGAGCCAGGAGGGCAAGGGCAGCACGTTCGCCTTCTGCCTGCCGCGGTAGCTGAGCTGTCCCTTGCCACTAGCCGTTCACCGACGCGGAGGCACCTCGGACGGAATTCCCTAGAGTGTCTCCGTAAGGGCACACTTGCATGGGCCGTGGACCTGCGGTAGGCATTGCCCGCCAGTTCGCCGCGATCGATCGCCGATTCGACGGGATGAACGATCAGTTCACCGAGCTCCGCCGAGAGATGCTCGACCATTTCGACAAAATCTACCTGCGCTTCGAGCGGCTCGAGTAGGAGTACCACGCGATCACGCAGGCGCTCCGCCGGATCGAAGCCGGTCTCGCCGACGAGAGCGGCCGGCGCGAGATCCTGGAACGCGACCTCGCCGAGCTGAAGCAGCAGGTGAGCGCGCTCCAGGCCCGCATAGAGGACACCGAGCGGCGCCTCGGTCGCTGACGGCTCTCCCTACACGAAGCGGGACATGATCTGCTCGCCGAGGATGCGCATGTAGTGCGTCTGGCGGTCCATGCTGTCCGCGCGGAGGCTGACCCAGATCTTGCGGGCGCCCGCCTGGGCGATCTGCTCGATGCGGGCGATCCAGTCGTGCGCGTTGCCGGCGAGGGCGAAGCGCTCGAGGGCGTACTGGGTCAGCCCGAGCTGGTCCATCCACTTGGGGTTCCGCCCTTCCTGGAGCACGTGGTCGTAGAGCTCGTAGCCGTCGACGTAGGTCTGGATCTTGGACTTCAGGTCCTCCGGCACGTGCTTGTCCTCGAGGCCGAAGCGCATCGAGTGGTTCAGGATCGAGGAGACCGAGGCCTTCACGTTCTGGACGGCCTTCTCGCGGTCCTCGTCGAGCGAGGTCCGCGTGGTGAACCAGATGTCGACGTCGGTGGGATCGCGCCCCGCCTCGCGGGCCCCCGCCTGGATCCTGGCGATGGTGCCCTGGATGACTTCGGGGAGGAGTCCCGTGCCCGCGATGACGCCGTCGCCGATCCGCCCCCCCAGGTGGAGCATCTTCGGCCCCTCGGCGCAGATCGAGATGGGTACCCGCGGCCGGACAACAGTTGAGGCCCAGCGCACGCGCTGCGGCCGGTCCTGGTAGGCGCCCTCACCCTTGGCGATCAGGTCGCGCACGCAGCGCACGTAGTCCTCGATGCGCGCGCGCGACGCCACGCGAAGGCCGATATTGAGCACGCCGCTGTCTCCGCTGGCGATGTCCATGAAGGCGCGCCCGCCCGTGAGGCTGTCGATGGAGGCCAGGAAGGAGGCCATGACCTGCGGCTCGCGGGTGAGCGGGTTGGTGGGACGGAGCCCCACCCGAGCCCGCGAGGAGGCGAGGGCGAGCAGGGTCGTCCGGACGTAGGCATCGCCACCGATGAAGGCCGTGTCGTACGTCCCGATGGCCTCGGCGCCGTAGTCGTCGGCCATCTTCGCGAGATCCATGAACCGCTGCTTGTCCTTCTCGTGGAGAAGGGGCGTTCCGGGGCTCAAGCTGACACCGAACGAGACTTTCACGCGGATGTGTCTCCAGTCGTCCGAGGTTCACGGCTCCGGGCGGTGGGCGCGTCTACTTCAGGTCGAGCAGGGCCTCCAGGTTGCGCCAGAGGATTCGCTCCTTCTCCTCCTGGCTGAGGCTCTTGAGCCCCTGCAGCCAGGCGACGGGCGAAGGATGCCAGGAGACGAAGGGCCAGTCGCTGCCCAGCACCACGCGGTCCGCGCCCACCTGGTCGAGGAGGAAGCGGAGGGCCTCCTCGCTGCCCGTGACGGAGTCGTAGTAGAGGCGGCGCTGATAGGCGCTGGGCGGCTGCGGGATGCGGCGGGCCTCGGGACGGCTCTGCCACCCGCGATCAAGCCGGCCCATGGCGAAGCACGCGGGGCCGCCGCCGTGGGCGACGCACACCCGGAGATCCGGACACGCCTCCAGGACACCGCCGGAGATCAAGATGGCCACGACGATCGCGTCGTCGAGGATGACGCCGAGGCTGTTGAAGAGCCCGTCGCGCGGGGTGCGCTCCATCAGGAAGTTGTGCTGCGGCTGCGGGTGGAAGAAAAGGACGGCGCCCATGGCCTCGGCCGCCTTGAAGAACGGGAGGAACTTCGGCTCGTCCCATTGCTCGCCGTTCACGTTCGTGTCGAGCTCAGCGCCCTTGAGGCCGAGCACGGTGACGGCGCGCTCCAGCTCGTCGATGGCCGCCGTGACGTCCTGCACGGGCAGGGTGGCGAGTCCCGCGAAGCGCTGGGGCGACTGGCGGGTCAGGCCCGCGATCTCGTCGTTGACCTCGCGGGCGAGCTGGCGGCCCTGCGCGGGTTCGAGGTGGTAGCCGAAGAACGGGGTGTGGATCGAGAGCACCTGAACGTCCACGCCCTGGGCGTCCATGTCTTTCAACCGCTCGTCCGTCGTGAAGCGCACCTTTGGCGAGCTGAAAGCCGTGCGCTTGCCGTTGCCCACCATGACGCCGAGGCCCTGGCCGGCCTCGTGACGGTAGCCGTACCAGTCCTTCCCGGCCTCGGCGGCGCGCCACAGCGACTGCGGCACGAGATGGGCGTGCACGTCGATGGCGCGCATGCTAGGCGGACGCGCGCGTGTCCGCGGCGGAGCGCTCCTTGATCGAGACGCGCCAGTGGATGCGGTCTTCCTCGGGTGGATAGTCGCCCGCCGCTTTGTGGTACGAGCAGCGGTTGTCCCAGATGACGATGTCGCCCTTGCGCCACTTGTGGCGGTACTCGCCGGCGGGCTGGATCATGTAGCCGGTCAGCTCGTCGATCAGCTCGTCGCTCTCCCCCGCCTCCACGCCCTCGATGCGCAGGATCTTGCCCGGATCGAAGTAGAGGCCCTTGCGTCCCGTCTCCGGATGCGTGCGGATGATCGGGTGGAAGACGGGTGTCCAGTCACGGTCCTCCTCGTTGAGGAGGGCGGTGGCCTTGCGGCGGCCCCCGTAGGTGAAGGCTCCCTTCCGCCCCTCCAGGCGCTGCTTCAGCCGGGGCGGCAGCGCCTCGTAGGCCGCGTACATGCTGGCGAAGAACGTGTCGCCGCCCGTGCTCGGCACGGCGAGGGCATAGAGCTGGGTCGCCTTGAACGGCTCCTGATCGTAGGCGCCATCGGTGTGCCAGCCCTCGGCGCCGCGGCGATAGATCGCCTGATCGAGCTGGCCGTCGGGCCCGAACTTGTTGACGCCCAGCAGGGTGATCTCGGGATAGTCCGGGTGACGCGTCATCTTCGAGGGATGCGGGTGCACGACTCCGAAGCGGCGGCTATAGCGGAGGAAGTCCTGGATCTCGAGCTGCTGACCCGGCACCACGAGGACGTTGGAATCGAGCCACGCGCGATAGATGGCGGCGAAGCCCGCGTCGTCGAGCTTCCTGACGTCGACTCCGTGGATCTCCGCGCCTATCTGCGGCCCCAGGCGGCGAACCTCGATCATCGCTACGTCCTCCTGTCGTGGTCCCAACGAACCCAGCAGAACCGGCTCACTTGAACGCGGGCATCACCTCGTGCGTCAGGAGCTGGAGGCTTCGCGTCTCGAGCTCGGGAGGAATGCGGCCGCCCGGATTCAGCTCGGCCACGACGCCGTCGAGCCCCAGCTCTTCCCGGAGCTCGCCGAGCCGATCGATCACGCTCGCCGCGGTGCCGAACACCACTTTCTTGGCGAGGATGTCGTCGTAGGACAGATTGGCCATGCGCTCGGCCTGGAAATGCCGTCGATCGGCGGGACCGGCGCCGGCGCGGCCAACCGCCGAGCGCGCCAGCTCGGTCTGGCGAGCGAAGAAGGCCGCGAGGCTCTCGCGAGGCTCTTCCCGGGCGCCTTCGGCGGTGGGGGAGACGTAGACGGGGATGCGGAGATAGACGCTGGGCTCCCCCGGATGGCCCGCCTCGCGCCAGGCTTGCCGGTACGGCGCGAGCTGAACCTGCAGGTCGGGGATCTCCGTGGCGCGGAGCCCGACGAAGATGGGCAATCCCATCCGGCCCGCCGCGGGAAAGGTCTCCTCGCTCGTGGCCGCCATGCGAATGGGCGGGTGGGGATCCTGATACGGGCGCGGCGCCACCGTGGCATTGTTCACGCGATAGAAGTCGCCCTCGTAGCTGAAGGGCTCGCCCTTCCAGGCCTGTCGGATGATCTCGAGCCCTTCGCGAAAGCGAGCCTGGCTCTCGGCGTAGGGCACGCCGTAGGTGTCATACGTGCGCACGACGCCGCTGCGGCCGATGCCGAACTCGAAGCGGCCCTCGCTGATGTGGTCGATGGTCGCGACTTCCTCGGCGATGCGCAGCGGGTGGTTCAGGGGAAGAACCTGGACGGCCGTGCCCACGCGGACTCGCCGCGTGCGGGTGGCGATGGCGCTCGCCACCTGGAGCGAGGCGGAGATCACCGAGCGCGACGGGGTGAAATGGATCTCGCCGAGCCAGACACAGTCGATTCCCCAGGCCTCGGCCCGGTCGGCCTGCTCGAAGACGTCCCGGAACGACGCGAGCTGATTCGCTCCGTGACGGATTTCCTCGACGAAGATCCCGAAATGCACGCGTGAGCTGCCTCCCGAGTCGATACTCGCCCCCGGCTGGGACGCAGTCAAGGGGGCAGCCAGCAGCTCGACCTCAGCGCCTGAGCCCAGTCACGAACTGTAAAGATCTCCTACAGTCCCCCTCTAATGGAGTGCTCGAGAACCTGCAGGGGGCTCAAAAGGTCCAGATGCGAGGCGTAGTTCTTGCTCAGCCCTCGCCTCGCGGCTCCGCCGCTCAGCTCGAACTGCCACGTACGGTGAGCCTGCGGTCGAGGGCGCCGCACTCCCGCAGATGGGCCTTTTCAGCCGCCTGCTAGAGGTCCTGGGCCAGCCGCTTGATGTCCCGGCGCAGATGGTCCCACTGGGCCATGAGGGCCCGAATGAGCTCGGGCGCGCTCCCGGCGCGGAGGTGCTTGATTTCTCCCGTGAGAATGTTCCGGTAGCGCGTGGTCTTGCTCAGAATCGCGTACAGTCGCCTGTCTCGCTCCTCGAGGGTCGCGAGAAGGTCGGTGTCGAGCTCGTCGATGGTCCGGTGGCGCGTGGGCGCTGCCGATACGGCGCGTTTCATGGCGTGTGCCTCCTCCTCCAGGTCTTCCGACACTTCTCGATGTTTGCAACCAAAGAAGCATCATCCATACCGGAAGCGCGAATGCTTGAATGATCGATGATTGCAAAACACCGGCGACGACGGCGATCACGGATCGTAAACTTCTCCTACGCCCAGAAGTTGACCGGGCCAATTGGTTACACTCTCCGGCCGCCAATCTCGAGCTGAGGTAACATGCCCGGCATGTGGGCGACGCGATGAGCCAGACAGCCGACGTGGTGGTGGTGGGCGGGGGCGTGAACGGCGCGAGCATCGCCTACGCGCTGGCCGCCCGCGGCGTGAACGTCGTGCTCCTCGAGAAGGGCGCGCTGGCCAGTGGCGCGTCGGGACGATCCAGCGCCCTCGTCCGCATGCACTACACCAACGAGTGGGATGCCCGCCTGGCCTGGGCGAGCTTCCCCGTGTTCAAGCACTGGGCCGAGCTCATGGGCGGGCCCCCCGTCTTCAGCCACACCGGCTTCGTGAATGTCGTCGGGCCGGCCTACGCGGACAATCTCCGGCTCAACGTCGAGATGCTCCGGGGCCTGGGCGTCAACACGACAGCGCTCACGGGCGCGGAGCTGAAGGAGCTCCAGCCCTTCGTCAATGTCGACGATATCGGCGCCGCGGCGTATGAGCCGGACAGCGGCTACGCCAACCCCGCGGAGACGGTGGAGGGTTTCCGACGCCGGGCGACCGAGCTGGGCGCCCGCGTCCTCCAGTGGACCGCAGTGACCGGAGTGGTTCGCCGGGAGAGCCGGGTGACGGGAGTCGACACTTCAGCCGGGCGCATCGACGCGGGTAGCGTGATCGTCGCGGCGGGCGCGTGGTCGACTCGTCTATGCCGGGAGTTCGGGCTGGCCCTGCCCGCGCGGCCCAAGGCCATCGACACCGTGGCGGTGACGCGGCCGCCCGAGCTCCGGAATGCTCACATGGTCTTCATCGACAACGTCCAGGGCAACTACTTCCGCCCGGAGGCAGGTGGCCTCACCCTCGCCGGCGTGCCGTGCCAGGAGTGGGACATCGACCCCGACACGCTGCCGACCGGCCTGCCGCCGCAGGCGAGCGACATCGGCGCCCGGCTCCTGATGCATCGCATCCCGGTGATGGAGCGCGCGACCCTGGCCCGCGGCTACCGGGCCTTCGACGGGTACAGCGCGGATCGCCACGCGATCCTGGGGGGCGTGGACGGCCTCGACGGTCTGTTTCTTGCCACCGCCTTCAGCGGCTCCGGGTTCAAGATCGCGCCCGCCGTCGGCCTGTGCATGGCGGAGCTGGTGACCGAGGGCCGCGCGAAGACCGTGGATATCGAGGCGTTCAACATTCGCCGATTCGCGCAGGGCCGGACGGTCGAGGGTGCCCATCCCTATGCCGTGCGGCCCGACTACATCGATCCCACGCTGGCGCGGGCCGGCTTCAGACCGCCGGGCGCCTAGGGTTTGTCCGGGTAATCCCTTGCCCTCGCGAGCAGGAATGTTCCACTTCGAGCGCCGGCGTGCCGGCGCAATCTGTTTCGGGGGGAGGTTTCGGAAGGGGGGCGGAGCCCCCCTCCGAGCTACCTAGGCGCCTGGGCGCGGGCGCATGGCCCAGGCGTACGCGGCGTTCAGCTCGTCGATCTTCCGTGCCGCCAGCGATCTGAGCTCGGGGCCGAGCCCTTCCGTCCGGTCCGGGTGGTATTGCTGCACCTTGAACCGGTACGCGGAGTAGATCGCCTCGAAGGGCGCGTCCGGGCTCACGCCCAGGATCTCGTGGCAATGCGCCCGGATCCACTCGCGCCGGGGATCCTCGGGGCCTTCTCCGTTGCCCGCATCGCGAGCGTTGGATCGGCGTTGCCCCATCCACCGCGAGATGATTCCGTACCCGAGCAAGAGCCCGAAGACGACCGTGAGCAGCTCGGCCGTGCTCATTGCGCGGCTTTGACGGTGGCGAGGTAGGCGCGCAGCTGCTCCTGGGCCGGCTCGTCCGCGCTCGCCTCGTCGATGAGGTCTCCCGCCCGGCTCTCGAGCCGCGCGAGGAACTCCTCCTTGACGAGGGCGGCGGCGCCGGCGAAGAGAACCTGCGCCCCGTCCGCCGCGATGGGGTGGGGCGTCGTGATCTTGCGGACGAGGTTGGGGAGGAAGGCCGGGCAGACGAGGAGGTCGAGACTCAACCACGCGGCCCGCGCAGTGGTGAGGCGCAGGCTTCGGCGCTGACACCACAGGACGACGATGGCGGCGAGGGCCGTTGGATACACGGCGATCGCCGTGTAGACGACCGCGGCATTGGGGCCCATCGAGAGGGTCAGGGCAGGCCCGAGGACGAAGAGGAGCAGAAAGGCCCAGGTGGCGAGCGCGCGCACGACGGGGAGAGAGCCCCGGAGCTCTTCCACGGCGTCGAGGGCCGCCCCGAGCGCGGAGGCGTCGGCCCACCGCTGACCCCAGGGAGCGATGAAGGCCCCGCGAAACGGCAGCGCGAGGGGACAGAAGGCGAGCACGCGTCCCGAGATCGTGAAGGGGCTCTCGGTGAAGACGGGGGAGAAGCGCCGGCGCCCCGCCTCCACGAGGAGCAGATGGCGGGGCGACAACAAGATGGCCGAATCCCAGACGTACAGGAGCAGAGCCACTATCCAGATGACGTAGTCGGAGCTCCGCACCTGGTCCAGCACCGCCGACTACCCCCGGCGAAACAGCTTGCGGAGAAAGGCGAGGATGGTTCCGCCCGCGGCGACCGCGCCGTAGATCAGGAACTTGCCCAGCGCCTTGCCCGCGCCGGTCTTCACGGCCACGGCGGCGGCGCCGCCGAGGACGAGGGCCCCCAGCCCGAACTGCGCGACGCGATCGCCCGATCTGAACTCCGAGTAGCGCTCGCCCGGCGCGAAGTCATAGCCGGTCAGTGATGTCTTGAAGACGGCGATGTGCTGGTCGAGGCTCTCCGGGTCGGAGACGAGGGTCACGTGCATGACCCCTCGGCGGCTGAGAATGCGCGTGGTGTAGTTGACGACGGAGCGCCCGCTCCCGCTGCGAAGCCGCACCGCCCACTCCAGGCGCCTGGTGTTGAGATCGTAGTGGGGCGCCACGCTCCAGCCTTCCGTGTAGATCGGGGGCATGCCCAGGCGCTCACGCTCCTTGTTGCTCGGGGCGTCGCTTTCCTTGAGCGACTTGAGAAGCGCGTCGGGATCCAGCTTCTCGTCGTCCTTGATGTATCCGGTGTCCTCGAAGTAGAAGACGGCGAACCACGAGAAGTCCTGCGCGGACAGCGTGTAGTGATCGTCGCGTGGCGGATTGCGGTTCAGCTCGAGAAACCGGCGCGTGTTGGGGCCATCGAGGAACGTCTGGCCTTCCGGGACCTTGATGGTGGCCAGGCCGCCTACACGTCCCTCCGTCGGCCCGCGTTGCCAGGCGAGGGCGAGAATGTCTCGCGCGAGCTGCTCCTGGCTCGGTGGCTGCTGGGACAGGACTGGCGTGGCCATGACGAGCACGGCGAGCACGGCGGTGCCGGCGAAGACACGGCGAACGAGACGATGGCGAGTCATGGAAGCCCCCTTCCGCTCGAGCCGCGCTCGAGCACAGCGACGTGGGGAAGCGCGATGCTCAGGTCGCCCGTGTCCCTAGCTGACGAGCGGCGTGAAACCCCTTGAGAATCAGAATCACCACGAAGACGTGGAAGCCCACGCCGAGCCAGTCATGGACGAGCAGAGAGATGAGGCTGTCGAGCGCGTAGAGCGTGACGCCCACGAGGAAGGCCCAGGCATGCCCGCGGACGGCGAGGTGGCCGAGCAGCACGAAGCCGCCGATCAGGAGCGCGTCGAAGAGGATCGCGGCCGCCAGGCCGCGGCCCGACCGAGTGGCCAGCGTGTCGACGATCTGGCTCATGCCGAGCCCGATGATGAATCGCCAGTTCAGCCCGGCCAATGCCACGACCGAGTTGACGAGCGACAAGCCGGCGATCCAGTAGAACCAGAGCGCGCCTCGCCGGCTCTGCGCCTCGATCTGCTGACGCTCCGCGCTCGCGGTCCCGGCCGTCGCGCTCGTGGCGGGGGAGGGCGGCGATGCGGGCTGTGCAGCGGAAGCGCTCGTGACGAGCCGAACGGCGGGGGCAGCGGCGCCCATGCTCGGCGCCGTTGGCGGCCTGCTGGGAGCGGGCCGCCTGAAAGGGCTGGGTCCGTCTGTCCGAGGGCCTATGGGGGCTTCAAGTGGCTCCATGTGCGCACCTCCGTCACCGCCGGTGACAATCCTGTGCAGTCCGGGGTCCTTTGAGACCCGGTTCTGGGCGTCTCAAGGGTAGGAGGCAAACCATGTGCCATGGTGGGCGTCTAGATCCCGCGCTCGAGACGCGGGTCAAGCAGATCGCGTAGCCAGTCCCCGACGAGGTTGATGCCGAGAACGACGAGCAAGATGGCGAGCCCCGGGAAGAGGGCGAGCCACCAGCCCGTGGTCAGGTAGTTGCGTCCCTCGTCCAGCATGGCGCCCCAGCTCGGCGCCGGGGGCGGCAGGCCGAGGCCGAGAAAGCTCAGCGATGCCTCGGCGATGATGACGCGCGCGATGGAAAAGGTCGCGACGACCACGATGGGCGCCCAGACATTCGGAAGGATGTGGCGGAAGATCAGATACCGGTCCGCCGCTCCGAGCGCGCGGGCGGCTTCCACGAAGCCGCGCTCCTTGAGCGAGAGCGTCTCGCCGCGCACGATGCGCGCATACGTGATCCACCCGCTGACGCCGAGCACGAGGATCAGGTTCACGAGGCTCGCCCCGAGGACGGCGAGGAGGGCGATGCCGAGCAAGAGCACGGGAAAGGCGAGCTGGATCTCGCCGAGCCGCATGAAGAGATCGTCGGGCCAGCCGCCGCGGTAGCCGGTCCAGAGCCCGATGGGCACGCCCAGGATCGCCGCCATCATCACGGCGGTGAGCCCGATCCACAGCGAGACGCGCGCGCCATGGAGGAGCCGGCTCAAGACATCGCGGCCCAGGGTATCGGTGCCGAGGGGATGTGCCCTGTCCCCGCCGTCGAGCCACATGGGAGGGGACAGCCGACCGAGCAAGTCATTCTTCACGGGGTCCCCGGGGGACAGGACGGGCGCCAGGAGGGCGGCCCCCAGCGCCGTGACGAGCACGAGCAGGCCGAGGATGGCCGCGCCGTCACGACGCAGCCGCTTCGCCGCGCCGGCCCGCGGCATCAGGAGAGCCGGACCCGCGGGTCGACCACCGCGTAGAGGAGGTCCACGGCGAGATTGACGAGGACGAAGATCAGCGCGAAGACGAAGACGCCCGCCTGGATGACGGGAAAGTCGCGGCCCGGAATGGCCTGGACGATGAGGCGTCCGAGCCCCGGCCACGAGAAGACGGTCTCGATCACGATGGCGCCGCTGAGCATGAAGCCCACGGACAGACCCGTGACGGTGAGGAACGGGATGGCCGTGTTCCAGATCGCGTGACGATACAGGATGAGACGCTCGGGCAGCCCCTTCGCGCGCGCCGTCCGGATGTAGTCCTGGGGCAGGACATCCAGGAGCCCGGCGCGGAGGAGGCGGACATTCTGCGCGAGGGGAGCGGCGGCCAGCGTCACCGCGGGCAGGATCAGGTGTCGCCACGTTCCCGTGCCGTAGGCGGGCAAGAGCCCGTTGAGCTGGACGGCGAAGACGAGGATGAGCACCAGCCCGAGCCAGAAGCTCGGCATGGACTGGAGAAAGAGCGACGCGAGACGACTGAGGTGGTCGGGGGCTCGATTCTGATGGGTGGCGGCCACGATGCCGAGCGGGATGGCGAGCAAGGTGGAAAGCACGGTAGCGGCCACGGCCAGCTCGACGGTGGCGGGCCAGAGATGTTCGAGCACGAGCTGCATGGCGGGGCGACGCTGCTGGATCGACTGCCCGAAATCGCCGCGCAGCATGGCGAAGAGGAAGTCGACGTACTGGACGTGCCACGGGCGATCGAGCCCCAGGAGGTGACGCGTGTGAGCGATCTCCGCCTGGGTGGCCGACGGGTCGACGAGGAGCGCGGTGGGATCGCCGGTGAGGCGAACGAGAAAGAACACCGCGGTCACCACGCCCCAGACGACGAAGAGCGTGTGCAGCAGCCGTCGCAGGAGAAAGCGCGGCATCCCGGCCCGCTACTTCGTCAGCGCCACTCCGCGGAAGTCCATGTTGAGCTCGGTCAGGGGCGTGAAGTTGACCACCCGCGGGCTGTGCGCATAGATCTTGATCTCCTGGTAGAGCGACACGACGGGGGCCCAGTCGCGGACGTTTCGCTGGAGGTCGGCAAGCAGCGCGAGGCGCTTGCGGGGGTCGAGCTCCCGCCGGGTGCCCTTGTAGAGCTCGAGCAGCTCGGGCGGGTAGGGCGCCCAGTTGATCAGCGAAAGCGCCGTCCAGTCCCGCAGGTAGTCGTCGGCGTCCAGGTTGTTGCTCGTCCGGCAGCTCGTGAACCCTCCGTCGTAGGGGAGGGTGCCCTTGGTCACCGTCTGGAGGAGGGTGGCGAAGTCGATGGGCCTGACCGTGACCTGGACGCCGAGGCCCTTGAGCATCTCGACCACGGCCAGCGTCACCTCGTCGAAGGCCTGTCCGTAGTGCTTGCTCGGGAAGAGGAGCTGCAGGGCCAGGGGTGCGCCGTCCTTCTCGAGAACGCCGCGGCCGCGGTCCCGCCAGCCTGACTCAGACAGCATGGCCTTGGCTCGCGCGATGTCGTAGGGGTAGGGCTCTTGCGCCGCGTAGCCGGAGGAGACGCTGGAGACGGGAGAGGCGTTGGCCAGCGCGTAGCCATGGAAGACTTTCTTGATGATGGCGTCGCGATTGATCGCGAGATTGAGGGCCAGACGCACGCGCGAGTCGGTGAAGAGACCGTCACGGCCGCCCGAGTCGAAGGCGTCCTTGGGCCGCCCATTCAGGTAGAGGCGGCAGTGGAGCTTCTGCGGGCTGCTCACGACCTTCACGGCGGGATCGCGCGCGAGGACGGTGGCGTCGAGCGGGGGCACGGCATCCACGAGGCCGACCTGGCCCGCGCGCAGCGCGGCGACCCTCGCCCCCGCTTCGGGAATGACTTGAAGGCGCAGCCGAGCGAACTGCGGCTGCAGGCCCCAGTAGGCGGAGTTCCGCTCGAGCCGCATGGAGTCCTTGCGCCTCCACTCCACCAGCTTCCAGGGGCCCGTTCCGACCGCGCGGTCGTTGACGGCCTCGACCCCGTTCTTGATCGTGTAGTCCTTGGGCACGAGGGGCTCCCGGCCAATGAAATCCCAGAGGGTGGGGGAGGGCTCGCTCGTGTGAATGCGGACGGTGAGATCGTTGACCTTTTCCCACCGCGTCACGAACGGGAAGGCCTTCTCGAAGGACGTGCCGGCGGGCACCTCCTTGATGCCCCATCGATCGAGATTGCGCCGGAACATGCGGTCGAGGTTGAAGAGTACGGTGTCGGCGTTGAACGCCTCGCCATTGTGGAAGGTGACGCCGGGGCGCAGCGCGAACTCCCAGGCGAGCGGGCTCACCGACTTCCAGGAGAGGGCGAGGCCCGGCACCGGCTTGCCCCGGGCGTCGACGTCCACGAGGCTCTCGTAGACCTGCCGGATATACGTGGAGCGGATGGAGCCCATCCCGATGCGCGGGTCCATGTTCGTGGTGTCGTCGGGGAGGGCCACGATGAGCTCGCCCTCGGCATCGGTGGCCGGGTGCGCGGGGCCTGCGCACAGCGGGATGGCCAGCGCGAGAAGGGCCAGGGACCGGACTCCGCATCGCTTCCCAAGGTTCATGGCGTCTGTCCTCTCGTTGGGGCTTGCCACGACGGTGTGCCGAGCCGTTCGAGCCGGATGGGGCTCCAACTACACACCAGCAGCTAGACTCTGTCAACGCGGGTACGAGCCGAGTGGCTCCGCCGCGAGGCGAGAGCTGAGTGGAACTGGCGAGCAAATTGGCCCAGCACCTTGACTTGGATGGTCGGCTGTTCTAGAACGGCCTCAGGGAGGGACGTCATGGCCTATTCCACGGATTCGAAGTCGGCGGCGGTTCGCAGGCGGCTTGATCACCCCGTCATCGACGGTGACGGCCACTGGCTCGAGCCCATTCCCATCTTTCTCGACTACCTCCGTGATGTGGGAGGCGCCTCCGCCGTCGAGAAGTTCCTGAAGAAGGCCAAGGATACGAGCTGGTACGAGATGACCCTGGCCGAACGGATGGACAAGCGCCCGCATCGGCCCACGTGGTGGGGCGAGCCGGGCAATACCCTCGACCGTGCCACGGCCATGGTGCCGAGCCTTTTCCACGAGCGGCTCGACGACTTCGGCATCGATTTCGCCCTCGTCTACACGTCCCTCGGTCTGTTCTTCGTCTCGAATCCCGACGAGGAGCTGCGCCGCTCCGTGGCCCGTGCCGTCAACCGGATGAACGCCGAGATGTTCCGGCCGTACTCGCGACGGATGACGCCCGCCGCCGTGGTCCCCATGCACACGCCCCAGGAGGCCATCGAGGAGGCGACGTACGCCGTCCGCGAGCTGGGGCTCAAGGTCATCATGATCGCCAACCACGTGCGTCGTCCCGTTCCCGCCGCGGGACGCGAGGTGGCCGATCCCGTTGCCCACGCGCGTCAGCACATCGACTCGCTCGGGCTCGAGAGCCCGTACGACTACGATCCGTTCTGGAAGACCTGTGTCGACCTGAAGGTGGCCGTGACCGGCCATTCGGGGAGCATGGGCTGGAACGGCCGCGAGTCCATTCACAACTTCACCTACAACCACATCGGGCACTTCGCCAATGCCAGCCACGCCTTCGCCAAGGCCCTCCTCCTCGGCGGAGTCACCCGGCGCTTCCCGCAGCTCCGCTTCGCCTTCCTCGAGGGCGGGGTGGGCTGGGCGTGCAACCTGCTCACCGACCTCGTGGGGCACTGGGAGAAGCGGCGCCGGGAGGCCGTGGAGAGCCAGGTGCGCCCGACCAACCTCGACGTGCGGACGCTGAAGGATCTCTTCGCGCGCTACGGCGGCCGCGTCTACGAGGAGAAGATGGACGAGCTCCTCGGCTGTCTCAGCCTCGTGGAGGCTTTCAAGACCCCTGAGGAGCTGACGGAGCGCGCCTACAAGGAGCAGATCGACGACTTCGGGGCCTTCCCCGTCGCGTCGGCCGAGGAGCTGCGCCAGCACGTCGCGGAGCGCTTCTACTTCGGCTGCGAGGCCGACGACGTGACGACGGCCTGGGCCTTCGACCGCCACGGCAACCACCGGCTCCGGCCGATCTTCAGCTCGGACGTGGGCCACTTCGACGTGGTGGACATGACCGAGGTGCTGGAGGAAGCCTACGAGCTGGTCGAACACGGCCTCATCACCGAGCACGACCTGCGCGAGTTCGTGTTCTCGAACCCTGCCCGCCTGCACACGGCGATGAACCCGGACTTCTTCAAGGGCACGGTGGTCGAGGACGCGGTGCGGAAGGAAATCAGCTCGCCTTCGTAGAGCTGATCCGGTCGTAGACGCTCCGAGCTGGGTGCCCTCACCCCCCTTGCCCGGCTCTCGCCTTCGGCTCGGGCGAGCTCGAAGGACGTTCGCGCCGGCATGTCTCGGCCCGCCCCGCTCATCATTGATTTCCCTGAATTCTGCCGCGGCCGGGTCGTCGAATGGCGCGAGGGTCTAAGCTGAAGGTGAGGTCCGATGAGGATGACCAAGGTGATCGGCGACCCGAAGCGCTTCGGCTGGCCCATGCCGGCGGTGACCGTGACGTTGGGCGTCCTTACCTTGGCGGCCGCGCTCGGGACGCAGGGCTGTGCCTCAAAGGGGCGGGTAGCGGAAGTCCAGCCAGCCGTTCACGAAGCGCCTGCCGCCGAGATCGCCGCGACGGCCCCGGCCGAGACGATTTCACCGGAGGCCAAGACCTCGGAGGTGCCCATCCAGCCGGCGCCGGCGGAGCAGCCGCGCGGAGAGGACGATGCCGGCCGCCCGACGAAGGAAGAGCCGGCACCCCCCAGCGTCACGGCGCCGGGTCGGCCCGAGGCCACGTCGCCGAATGTCAAGACACCGAAGACTCCGGCCGCTCCCGCGCCCCGCGAGCCCGCTCGAGCGAAGAAAGATGTCGAGCCGAGCCCGAGCAGGCAGGCCGTGGCGCCCGCGCTGGATCTGAAGTCACTCGAGGCGCGCCTTCGAGAGACGAAGGCGATCGGAGTCTTCACCAAGCTCTCCCTCAAGAACAAGGTCGATGATCTGCTGAGCCAGTTCCGAGAGTTTCACCAGGGAAAGGGCGGAAGCAAGCTCTCGGAACTCCGGCAATCGTACGATCTGCTCATCATGAAGGTCCTCTCGTTGCTGCAGGACAGCGATCCACCACTGGCTCGAGACATCGTGACGTCGCGCGAGGCGATCTGGGGTCTGCTCGCCGATCCAGCCAAGTTCGCGACGCTTTCATGAAGGAAGAGGAGTGACACCATGATGACGCGCGCGAAGGAATGGGCCCTGGCCGGTGTCGCGGCAATGCTCATGGCCGGCCCGGCGGTGGCGCAGGAGAGCGCGGCCGTCCTGAAGGATCTGACCGCGGTGATTGCCCTTCAAGGCTTGCCGTGCGGACAGGTCATCGGTGCGAGCAAGCAAGGCGAGAATGACTACATCGCGTCCTGTCAGGATGGCAACCGCTATCGAGTCTTCACGAACGCTCAGGGCCGCGTCGTCGTCCAGAAGCAGTGAGAATACCCCGCCATGAATCTCTCCCTGGTGGGCGACGAGGTATCACCCGTATAATCGGCCCGTGATTTTTCTGCCCGCGGCCGTTCCCCTGCTCGTCCTGCTCTTGGTGGTGTTTCTGGTGGTCCTGGTGGTGCTGGTGGAGCTGCGGGTGCTGTCCTATGCCTACCGCAAGATCGGGATCCGCCCCCGCTACGTTTTCCTGATCATGCTGCTGACCCTGCTGGGAAGCGGGGTGAACATTCCCCTCTACCAGATTCCTGCGGGGCGAATGCTGGCCCCGCACACCAAGTGGCTGTACGGGGTGCCCTACGCCGTTCCCGAGGCCATGCACGCTGGCGTGACCGTGGTGGCCGTCAACGTGGGCGGAGCGCTGATCCCGACTCTCCTGTCCCTCTATCTCTTCCTCCGACTGCCCCTACGGGGACGCATGGTCATCGGGACCGCGGTGGTTGCCGTGGTCGTCTACCAGCTCGCCCACATCGTCCCCGGCGTCGGTATCGTCGTGCCGATACTGGTTCCCCCGCTGCTGGCCGCGGGTGTCGCGCTGATCCTCGCCTACCACCGTGCTCCCCCCGTCGCCTACGTGTCGGGCACCATGGGCACGCTCATCGGCGCCGACCTGCTCAATCTCGGGAAGGTGGCTCACATGGGCGCGCCCATGGTGTCGATCGGGGGAGCGGGAACTTTCGACGGCGTGTTCCTGACGGGAATTCTGGCCGGGCTGCTCGCCTGAGCCGAGCCCTCGAGATCACTTTCCGATGCGGCTAGGTTAGACCTCGGCCTCCGGCTCGGGAGAGGAGAGTCGCTCACGGGCGGCGGCCTTGTCCACGATCGACTGCACCTGATCGAGCGAGAAAGGCTTCTTCAAGATCGCATCCACTCCCTTGGCCCGCACGTCGTCCGGGCGCATCCGATCGAAGTATCCGGTCATGAGAGCGACCGTGGTGCCCGGGCTACGGAGCTTGAGCTGCTGCGCCACCTCGAGGCCGGACACCCCGGGCAGGGAAAGATCGACCATGGCCAGGTCGAACCGCCACGTTCCGAGCTCGGCGAGACCGGAATCGCCATCTGCGCGCGCCACCACCGCGTGACCGTGGCGGGTCAGGAGATCGCGGAGCACCTCACGCACTTCCTCGGAGTCGGCGATCACGAGGATCTGCGCCCCCGTCGCGAACGGTCTGGCGGAGGAGGCGGGTGGCGTGGCCACGCGGGTCTCGGGCGCGATCTGGATCGACTCGGTGGTCTGAGGCAGCCAGACGGTGAACGTGCTGCCTTTGCCCGTCTCGCTCTCCGCGGTGATCTCGCCCCCGTGGCGGTCCACGATGGCATAGGCTCCGGCGAGGCCGAAGTCCGGCCCCTTCTCGCCCTTGGTCGTGAAGAAAGGATCGAAGATGCGCTGGCGTACCTCGACGGACATTCCCGCGCCCGTGTCCGCGACGTGGCAGCACACGCGCTGGCCGTCGGTGCTCGTGCGGAAGGTGAGGGTGCCCCCGTCGGGCATGGCATCGGCCGCGTTGTCCCCGAGGGTGGCGAGGACATGGCGGAGCTCGGCCGCGTCACCCGCCACGAGCGGGAGCGGAGCAGTCTCTGCGTGCACCTCGCCGGAGATGTTCCGCGGGGCCAGCCGCTCGTTCCAGCGGGTGCGAACGGCGGCGGCGATCTCGGACACGAGCTGGTTGAGATCCACCGGCTCGAAGGCGCGGGCGGGGCGGAGGCGGCTGAAGTCCTGGAGCCGGCGGACCGTGGAGGCGCCTTCGAGCACGACCTGCTCGATCATGCGCAGCGACCGCCGCATCAGGGGATCCTGGGCGTTGGTAAGGAGGATCTGGGCCCGGGCGAGGAGGCCGGACAGCGTGTCGTTGAAATCGTGCGCCAGCTCGCCCGCCATCTCGCGGAACGCGCTCACGCGCTCGCGCAGCACGATCTGCCGGTGGGCGGTCACGAGCTCCTCGAGGCGGGCCCGGACCTCGTGGAGGGGCTCTCCCGTCATGCGCGGTTCCGCCGGCTCAGCTGTGCGGCGTCCTCGCTTCGTGATCGAAGGGGCTCGCGCTGGCCGGGCCCTGGATCTTGTGGGCGACTTCGTTGACCAGGTCCTTCACTTCGCCGAGGAGCTTGGCGGCGGCCTCGCCCGCCTCGGCGCGCTCCATCCGCAGACGGTGGTTTTCCGCGCGGACCATGATGACCTCCTCGCGGACCTCGTCACGCTGCCGCTCCGTGGAGCTGGCGAGCATGCCCACGCGGTCCACCTCGGCGCGCAGCATGACCACTTCCTCGCGGAGCTCGTCGCGCTGGCGCTCGGCCGAGCTGGCGAGCATGCCGATGCGATCCACCTCGGTGCGGAGCTCCGCCACCTCCTCGCACAGATCGGCGTACTCGCGCTGCGCCTGTTCGGCGAGGGCGCGGTGACGGGCACTCTCCTCGCCCAGGGTCGTGATCGCCTTGATCACGTTCAGCATCTCGTCGACCCACTTGGTCAGGGAGCCGGAGATCTCGGCGCTGCTGGGGAGCGGGGCCGCGTCGTCCATGCGATGGTCTCCTCTGGTGTCCCTGCGTCCGAGTGCTGCTTCCCGAGCGGGCTCTCCCTGCGGGGCGCCCCCGCGGGCGCACCTGCCGGGACGTGTATTCTAGCCTCGCCCAGGCTTGGCTTTCATCTCAAAATCCTCACACCACCCCTGGGGCCGGCGGCGCTCTCCCTGGCGGTCCCCCCGTTCGCGGCGGGCCCCTCCGTGGTATGATCCGCGACGTGCGGAAGGAAGGCCCCGGGCCCTGGGGGCTTTCGCGGCGAGCCGATGGACGCCGCCGGGTGGCAGGAAACCCATTGTCGAAGGAGAGGCCTCATGCCCAAGATCAAGCACATCGCCCTCTCGACCCAGGACGTGGACAAGACGGCCAAGTTTTACATCGACGTATTCGGGATGAAGGAGATCGGCAAGATCGACAGCCCCAATGCCCGCGGCTACTACCTGAGCGACGGGGATCTCAATCTCGCTATCCTGAATTTCAAGAACGACGCGGTGGCGGGGGTGGAGCGCGGCAAAGGCTGGAGCGGCATCCATCACATCGGCTTCCAGGTCGAGAGCCTCGAGGCGATCACCGAGCGGCTGGCCACCGCGGGCTCGGAGCCGCGCCATGACGTCAACGAGGCCCTCGGGGTCGGGTACGGCAAGGAGACCGAGCGCCACGGCAACGTCGAGGTCAAGTACAGCGGTCCTGACGGCGTCATGGTCGACGTCTCGGAGACCGGCTGGGTCGGCACGTCCGGATTCAACGTCTAGCGCATCGTCCTCATCCCTCTCCCCCGACGGGGGAGAGGGTTGCGGTTCGAGCTGAAGGGCGAAGCCCTGAGGCGAGAGCTGGGTTGAATGAGGGCGCGCGCCCGATGGCCTCGCCGTCTTGTCCGCCCTCGATCGCACAGTGAAGACCAGCGTCAATTCAAGGCCCGCCTGACCTGTCGATGAGAACACTCGTCCGCGGCGGGTGGGTCGTGGGCTTCGCAGCCCACACCCACACGCTCATCCCCGACGGCGTGGTCGTGTACGAGAACGACCGCGTCCTGCATGTCGGTCGGCGCTTCGAGGGCGCGGTCGACGCCGAGATCGACGCCCGTGGCCGACTGGTGGCGCCCGGCTTCATCGACACGCACGTGCATTCCGGGCACCGCGCTTCCCACCGCCTCATCACCGATACCGGCCGGCCGGACTTCTACGGTCAGCCCTTCCTGGAGATCACCGTGCCCCGCGAGGGCACGCGCGTGGGCGGCGATCCGAGGTACGCGCGGCCCACGGACGCCGATGCGGATGCCGGCAATCGCCTCCTCGCCACCTTCACGGTGGCCGAGATGCTGCGCAACGGCATCACGACCTTCATGGAGTTCGGCAGCCAGCTCCGGGTGCAGGAGGCGCTCCTCGGCGAGGTGGAGCGTCTCGGCATTCGCGCCTATCTCGGCGCGGGCTATGACTCCGGCCGCTGGGTGGGCGACGAGCGCGGCCGCCTCAAGCGCGCCCTGAACGAGGCGGCCGGCCAGAAGGAGTTCGAGAGCGCGCTGGCCTTCATCGAGCGAGTCGACGGCGGCGCGGGCGGGCGCGTTCGCGGCCTCCTCGCGCCCCGGGAGGTGGAGACGTGCAGCCTCGACCTCTTGCGCGCCACGCGCAAGGCGGCCGACGAGCTCGGAATGCCCATCGTCACCCACGCCGCCTACAACGTCATCGAGTTCTACGAGACGCTGCGCGAGCATCGCATGACGCCGGTGGAGCTGATGGAGAGCGTGGGGCTGCTCGGGCGCGACCTCACGGTGGGCCATGGCAACTTGGTCGCGGAGAACGCGCTGCTGAACTACTCGGGCGGACGGGATCTCGAGCTGATGGGCCGCTACGGCGTGACGGTGTCGCACTGTCCCGTCAATATCGCGCGCCGCGCCCGCTACCTCGACTCCTGGCCGAAGTACCAGGCGGCCGGCATCAATCTGGCGCTGGGGAGCGACACGTACCCGCGGGATCTCATCATGCAGATGCGCGTCGCTTCCTATGTCGGCAAGGTGGTGAGCCACAACCTGTTCGCGGCCTCTGCCGCCGATGTGTTCGAGGCGGCCACGCTGGGCGGCGCCCGCGCGGTTGGCCGCGACGATCTCGGCCGGCTGGCCCCGGGCGCCAAGGCCGACATCGTGATCATCGACCTCGAGACCCGCGACAGCCTGCGCTTCGGCCCCGTGCGCGACCCCATCAAGGCGCTGGTGGAGTGCGGCATCGGAGACGACGTGGTGACGGTGATCGTCGACGGCGTCGTGCGCATGCGCGACCGGGTCATCCCGGGGGTAGACCTTGCCGCGATCCGCGGGCAGGCGCAGCAGGCGGGGGAAGCCGTATGGTCGCGCGTGCAGGAATGGGACCCGCTCGGACGCACCGCCGAGCAGATCAACGCGTGGTCCTTCCCGCTCGTTACGGATTGACCCGTTCTCGTTTTGCCCTCACACCGCCCCCTCCCCCTGCCCTCTCCCCCGATGGGGGAGAGGGATTCAAAGAGGCCCTCGAATGAAATCCCTCTCCCCCGTCGCGGGGGAGAGGGCAGGGTGAGGGGG
>WNGR01003762.1_pt1 | contig 20912 bp, 25 predicted proteins | sample 5407581 | NCBI WGS metagenome assembly WNGR01 (sample SAMN13153383, study PRJNA577476) | soil metagenome | isolation source: 80 cm soil or saprolite under Garry oak tree replicate 2 | place: USA:California | collected 2016-06-15
CGACCACGATCTGGCGATGAAGCTCGGCGTGTCGACCGACCCACGCCTTCAACTCCCGGTAGGCCGCGTTCAGTGCGTCGCCCTTGCCGGTTCGGGCCATGGGTCTACGTCGTTGCACCAGGTGCAGGTAGTTGCGGGCGGCGCTGTGGCCTCGGCGTAACGAGCCGACCACCTCGGCGGTGCGGTCGTCCGAGTCGTCGTCGATCACCCAGACGTGAGCCTGCGGGAACGTCGTGCGCAGGTATCGCACGGTGTCGCCGATCACGGCCTCCTCGTCCCGGCACGGCACCAGGAAGTGCCAGTCGAACCCGCTGGCGTCACCCGGTGGTGCCGGCTTGTGGCGCAGGTAGGGGACGATGATCACGTAGACGTACACGAGGAACGCGACGCTCATGGTCAGCGCGATCGCCTGGGTGAAGCCGAGCAGGACGGTGATCGACCCTTCGTTCATCCGGCCCGACCCGGCCTTGTCGCCAGCCACACGAAACCGACCAGCGCGATCGCGCCGCCGAACACGCTCACCACCGAGCCGACCATGGTGTGCCCCCAGTAGTAGCCCCGGTCGGTGCCCAGCCAGCCGACCAGTGCCGCCATGGTGAGGATGCGCACCTGGTTCACCACGATCAGGACCACCGCCGCCACCAGGAGTGACAGCATCACCCGGCCGGCGATCCTCGGCCGCAGCCCGATCAACAACGCGCCCACCAGGATCAGCGGCACCAGCAGGAACGCCGACGTGCATTCCGGTGTCATGGTCAGGCCGAGCGGATGCGCCGACCCGAGTCCGAAGTAGACGGTCTGCTGCCCGGCGGCCACGTACACGCCGGACGACGAGAACAGGTGCAGCAGCACGCCGGCCAGGCTGACCTCGACGGCCTGATAAGCCAGGTGACCGAGCACGAGGTCGACGGCGATGGCCACGAGCAGGACGATCAGCAGCCGATGGGATAACGGTCGGGGCACTACGACATCGGTGACGCTCAACGGTGTCCTTCCGCAGGAACGAACGACAACGAAACGGAACGGCTTAGATTCGGGACTGGTCCATACCCTCAACCGATCGGCTGGTCGATCTTCCCGCTTGACTACCCGATCGTGTGGCGACGGCGCAGCACGGTCGACCGTGCGTCCGCAAACTCGACCGTTTCGTGTGGCTGGCCCACACGGTTGGGTGAGATCTATTGACGCTCCGCAGGTGACTTGACCATAACGGTGCGGCAACACGCGTTCTGCCGCGGTTCTCGCGGGAACGAAACCACTTCGGAGGAAATTGATGCGTTTTCGTATCGTGCGCCGTGCCGGCGTGCTCGCGTTAGCCGCCACCGCGGCGCTGCTGGCCGGCACCGCGCCGGCATCGGCCGCATCGGGCGACGGATCGGCCTACGGCATCAAGGTCGACGTCACCCTGCTCGGCGTGCCGGCCGTGCACGCCGGTCCACTGGCCGCCGCCAGCACGAACGGCCCGACCAGCGACTCGCTGGCCAGCGCCGCCGTGCCCGGTGTGCTGACCGCCGGCGTGACCAACACCTCGGCCCACAAGGACACGAACACCGGCGCGGTCACGGCGGCAGCCAGCACGGCCGACGTCAGGCTGCCGCTGCTGTCCGCGCTGGGCAATGTCGGCGGCAAGCTCATCGCGGCCAAGTGCGTGGCCACCCAGTCGGGTGAGACCGGCAGCGCCACGCTCACCGACGCCAAGCTCGGTTCGCTGGGCACGCTGGCCGTCAACCCGGCGCCCAACACGACCGTCGACGTCAAGCTCCCCACGATCGGGAACGTCGCCAAGCTGATCCTGAACGAGCAGATCCACAACCCGGACGGCAGCCTCACGGTCAACGCCGTCCACCTGCGCCTGCTCGGCGGCCACGGCATCGGTGCCCTCGGCGACGGTGACGTGATCATCTCGTCGGCTACGTGTGGCCCGGCCGGCCTGCCGATGCCGGTCGCGTCCGGCGCCGGGCTGTGGATCGGCCTCGGTCTGCTCGGCGCGATCGCCGTGCCGGTCGGCATCGCGGCCCGCCGACGCCGGACCGCTCCCGCGACCGCGGCCTGATCGGCGGGGGAGCATGTACCGGATTCCTGGAGCGGGCGGCGCGATCGGCGCCGGTTCGCTCGCCTTCACCGGCGCCAGCATGACCGGCTGGTTCGTGTTCGGTGTGGCCATGGTGGCCGCCGGTGTGCTGGCGCTGCTCGCCGGCCGGCGTCGTCGCAACCGGATCGCCGCGGCCGGTGCCGAACAATCGCGGTGACTGGCAGATGGGATGAGAGCCGCGGGTGTTGCGGCGGGTCACGGCCCGCCGCGACACTCGCGGGTATGGACGTGCTGCTGCTGGCCGGCACGCGCCCGGAGGCGATCAAGATCGCGCCGGTGGCGCTCGCCGTCGCCGGACGGTCCGGGCTGCGCACCAAAATTGTCCACAGTGGACAACATCCTGGCGTGGTCGAACAGGCGTTGCGGCCCTTCGACCTGCGCCCGGACGAGTGGCTCACGGTGCGCAGGGACACCGGCGGCCAGGCCGAACTGCTGGCCGGGCTGCTGCCCGCGCTGGACGAACTGCTGGCTCGCACGGCACCGGCGGCCGTGGTCGTGCAGGGCGACACGTCGACCACGCTGGCCGGCGCGCTGGCCGCGTTCTGGCGGTCCGTGCCGGTCGTGCACCTGGAAGCCGGGCTGCGCACGGGCGACCTGGCCGCGCCGTTTCCGGAGGAGGGCAACCGGCAACTCGTGTCGCGCATCGCGTCGCTGCACCTAGCGCCGACCCAGGCCGCCGCCGACGCGCTGCGCGCCGAGTCGTTGCCACGCCCCGAGATCGTGGTCACCGGCAACACGGTGGTCGACGCGGCCCGGCACATCGCCAAGCTGGACCGGCCGGCCCGCGACCCGCAGGTCACCGCCGCCGAATCCGACCGCGGCAGGCTGGTGCTGGTCACGGCGCATCGACGGGAGTCGTGGGGCGAGCCGCTGGACCGGATCCTGGCCGCGGTCGGCCGGATCGCCGACGAACACCCGGACGTGCGCGTCCTGCTGCCCGTGCATCCGAATCCGGCCGTACGGGCGCAGGCGATGACCGCACTCGGCCGGCATCCCCAGGTGCGGATCACCGAGCCGCTGGACTATCCGGACCTGATCCGGGTGCTACGGCGGTGCTCCCTGGTGCTCACCGATTCCGGTGGCCTGCAAGAAGAAGCACCCGGTTTCGTGGTGCCGGTGCTGGTGTTGCGCGACACCACGGAACGCCGCGAGGCGATCGACACCGGCCGGGCGTGGCTGGTCGGCAGCGACCCGTGCCGGATCGTGCGGCACGCCCGCCGGCTGCTGGCCGACCCGCCGCGCTGGGCCGTGGACGAGAACCCTTACGGCGACGGCAAAGCGGGCGCCAGGGTGGCCGACGCGGTGGCGTCGCTGCTCAGCCGACGTGCGGCGAACCGATCATGGTGATGCCGGCCGCGTCCAGCTCGGTCAGTGTAGAATCCACTGTGGACCGTGCGACACCGGCGGTCAGGTCGAGCAGGACCGTGGTACGGAAGCCCTCCCGGGCCGCGTCCAGCGCGGTGGCGCGCACGCAGTGGTCGGTGGCGATGCCGACCACGTCCACCAGGTCCACGTCATGGGCGCGCAGCCAGTCGGCGAGCCGTGCGCCATCCGGTGTCGCGCCCTCGAAACCGGAGTAGGCCGCCGCGTAGGCGCCCTTGGCGAACACGGCTTCGACCGGCGCGACGTCCAGCTCCGGGTGGAACGACGCGCCCGCCGTGCCTCGCACGCAGTGTACCGGCCATGAGTCCACGTAGTCCGGGTGCGCACTGAAGTGGGCGCCCGGATCGACGTGGTAGTCCCGGGTCGCCACCACGTGGTCGTAGGCCGCGCCGGCCAGGTACGCGCTGATGGCCGCCGCCACCGCGGCACCGCCGGACACCGCGAGCGAACCGCCCTCGCAGAAGTCGTTCTGCACGTCGACCACGATCAACGTCTTGGTCATCTTCGATTCCTTATCAAACAAAGACAGTAGGGATGGCGGGTTCGCCGCTGGACAGTTTGAGGCCCTCCCACGGCACGCTGACCAGCGCCTCGCGCAGCCGCTCCCGCCCCTGCTCCAGGGTGGGCACGTCGGCCACTGTCTCGCCGCCGCGCACCAGCGGAATCGGCAGCACCCGGTCGTACGGCTCGGCTGCCGGCTCGGATCCGACGACGTACACGACCTCTTCCAACGAGGTTCCGGTCTCCTTGTGACGACGAAGCGCGGACTTCCGACCACCGCGGGATTCCTTGTGGGAGCTGCGTTTCGCCACCGGCCGGCCGTCCACCTCGACCAGTTTGTAGACCATGCCGGCGGTCGCCGCGCCGGAGCCGACCACGACCGACGTGCCAACGCCGTAGGCGTCGACGGGTTCGGCGCGCAACGCGGCGATGGCGAACTCGTCCAGGTCGCCGGACACCACGATCCGGGTGTTGTGCGCGCCGAGCGAGTCCAGTTGGGCGCGGGCGTGCCGGGCCAGCACGCCGAGATCACCCGAGTCGATCCGGATGGCCCGCAGTTCCGGCCCGGCCACCTTGACCGCCAGGTCGATGCCCTTGGTGATGTCGTACGTGTCCACCAGCAGCGTGGTGTTCGGGCCAAGCACGTCGACCTGGCAGCGGAACGCCTGTTCCTCGGAGTCGTGCAGCAGTGTGAACGCGTGCGCCGACGTGCCGGTCGTGGGAATGCCGTGCCGCCGGCCGGCTTCCAGATTCGACGTGGACCCGAAACCGGCCAGGTAGGCGGCGCGCGCCGACGCGACGGCGGCCTGCTCGTGGGTGCGCCGCGAGCCCATCTCGATGATCGGCCTCCCGTGCGCCGCGCTGACCATGCGCGCGGCCGCCGACGCCACCGCGGAGTCGTGGTTCAGGACCGACAGCACCAGCGTCTCCAGCAGCACGCCCTCGGCGAACGACGACCGCACGGTCAGCAGCGGCGAGCCGGGGAAGTACAGCTCCCCCTCGGGATAGCCGTCGACGTCGCCGCTGAACCGGTAGTCCGCCAGCCAGTCCAGCGTCTGCTTGTTGACCACGTCGGCGAGTTGCCGCAGCTCGTCGTCGCCGAACCGGAACCGGGTGAGCGCGTCGAGCAGTCGACCGGTACCGGCGACCACCCCGTACCGACGGCCGTCGGGCAGCCTGCGAGCGAACGCCTCGAATACGCACGGTCGCCGTCCGCTGCCGTCCGCAAGGGCGCTCGCGAGCATGGTCAACTCGTAGTGGTCGGTGAGCAGCGCGGTGCTCACACCCGGGTCGGTCATGCAACCGAGCCTAGTGTCGCCACCCAGCCAGCGCGGCCTCATTCCAGCCACTGACCAGCGGAGGTCCACAACCGCGACTATGATCGACAACGCCTCAGGAGGCAGCCCCCACCACTCCACGGGGGGCGTCCCTGTTCCAGACTACGGGTTGTCAAGCCCCGAACGGGGGAGTTACTTGCGAGTTGTGGATAGCCGACAAATCCATCCACATGTGGGTCGGAGGCTTGACAATCGTGGGCGGTCGGACGAAATGCGGCGCCGCTGGCGCGCCACCCGAGCACGCGTGCCACGATGGTATGCATGACCACGCCCGTCGAGCAGGAACGGACGCAGGTTGATCCGGCCGGCGCCGAACTCGGCGCCGAGGACACGCCATGGCAGACCGTCGTTTGGAACGACCCGGTGAACCTGATGTCCTATGTCACCTATGTCTTCCAGAAGCTGTTCGGCTACGGCCGCGACCACGCGGTCAAGCTCATGCTGGACGTACACCACAAGGGCAAGGCGATCGTGTCGTCGGGATCCAAGGACAAGGTCGAGGGCGACGTCGCCAAACTGCACGCGGCCGGCCTGTGGGCCACCATGCAGCGATCCGGCTGACCGATGATGAAAGGCTGGCGCCGCAAGGGCGATCTGGTGATCGGCGTGCTCGACCGCCAGGAGGCGGCACTCGTGCGCGGCCTCGTCCGCCAGGTGCGGGAGATGCTGGAGGTCCGCGCCGAGGAGGCGCCCCAGGACGAACTGGCGGAACTGACCGGCATCGCCACCGGCTCGTCCACCGCGCCGGACGACCCGATCCTGTCCCGGCTGCTGCCTGACTTCCATCGGCTGGACGACGACGCGCCGTCCGTGGAGGACCAGAACTCGGCGGCCGCGCTGCGCTCGTTGCACGAACCGGAACTGCTGGCGCTCAAGACCGGCGTGGCCGGTGTGCTGTTGGACACGTGTCCACCCGGCGGCGGCGAGATCCGGCTGAACGACGAGCAGGCGGCGGCGTGGCTGTCCGCCCTCAATGACGTCCGGCTGGCGCTGGGCACCGCGTTGGACGTGACCGAGGACATGCCGGACGACCTGCCGGCAGACGACCCGCGCGAACCGCACCTCAACGTCTACCACTGGCTGACGTGGGTGCAGGAGAGCCTGATCCAGGCCGTGTCCGACGAGTGAAACCCGGCAAGCACAACGCGATCACCGACGTACCCGGCGTGCTGGTCGGGCACCACCAGCGCCTCGAACCCGGCTGGGCCACCGGTACCACGGTGGTCCTGGTGCCCGACGGCGCGGTCGGGGCCGTGGACGGCCGGGGTGGCGCGCCCGGGACCAGGGAGACCGACCTGCTGGCGCCGGAGAATCTGGTCCAGCAGGCGCACGCGGTCTGCCTGAGCGGCGGGAGCGCCTATGGACTGGCTGCGGCGGACGGCGTGATGCGGTGGCTGGCCGAGCGGCACCACGGGTTCCCGGTCGGCGCCGAGCCGCACGAGGTGGTGCCGATCGTGCCGGCCGCGGTGCTGTTCGACCTACCGCGCAGTGACTGGGGCAACCGGCCGGACGCGTCGTTCGGCTATGCCGCCTGTGCCGCGGCGAACGCGGGGCCGGTGGCCATGGGCACGGTCGGTGCGGGGACCGGCGCGAAGCTCGGGTCGTTGAAGGGCGGGATCGGCACCGCGAGCGTGGTGACCGACGACGGCGTTGTCGGGGCGCTGGTCGCGGCGAACGCGTTCGGCGAGGCCGTGTCGGCCAACGCGCGGCCGTGGGCGGCGGATCTGGAGTTGGCGGGGGAGTTCGGCCCGTTGCCGGAACGGCACATCACGCTCGGTGGTGAACCAAGTGGGCTGAATACCACGATCGGGGTGGTCGCGGTCGACGCTTCGTTGACCAAGGCCGAGGCCCGGCGCCTGGCCATGGCCGCCCAGGACGGTCTGGCGTGGGCGGTCCGGCCTGCGCACTCCATGTTCGACGGTGACACGGTGTTCGCGCTGGCCACCGGCACCCGGCCACGGACGGGTGGTCCGGTCGAGCTGGACCGGTTGTGTGCGGCCGCCGCGGACACGTTCGCCAGGGCCGTGGTGCACGCCCTGCTCGCCGCCGAGTCGATCATCGGGCTGGCCGCGTACCGGTCCGAGTAGCCCTGCTCTCACATATCGGACGGGGAGGTAATGGCCCGTAGGATGATGGCGTGCTGGTGATCCGACGTGACCTGGTGGACGCCATGGTGGCGCACGCCCGCCGTGACCACCCCGACGAGGCGTGCGGCGTGATCGCGGGACCGGAGGGCGCCGACCAGCCGGAGCGGTTCATCCCGATGATCAACGCGGCGCGTTCGCCGACGTACTACGAGTTCGAGTCCGGCGAATACTTCCGGGTGAACCGGGAGATGCAGGCCGCCGACGAGGACTACATCGTGATCTACCACTCGCACACCGCGACCGAGGCCTACCCGTCGCGCACCGACATCACCTACGCGCAGTGGCCGGACGCGCACTACGTCCTGGTGTCCACGCGCGACCCTGAGCAGCACGAACTGCGCTCGTACCGGATCGTGGACGGCGTGGTGACCGAGGAGCCGGTCGAGGTCGTCGGGTCGTACATGTTCGCCCACACCGGGCGCGACGACACCGTCGACCGGCCCTGAGTCCCGCCCGGCGGAATACCGGGCGGGCTGCCGCGCGTCTTCACTAGTTGGTACCCCGAGCGGAGGTTTTTCAGCATGGCCGTCACCGTCTCCATCCCGACCATCCTGCGCACCCACACCGGCGGCGAGAAGTCCGTCGAGGCGAAGGGCGCGACCGTGGCCGAGGTCATCGACAACCTGGAGGCCAACCACGCCGGCCTCAAGTCGAGGCTGGTCAAGGAGGGTGCGCTGCACCGGTTCGTGAACGTGTACGTCAACGATGAGGACGTGCGCTTCGCCGGCGGCCTGGAAGCCGCTGTCGCCGATGGTGACACCGTGACCATCCTGCCCGCGGTCGCCGGCGGCTGACCATGGCCCGATACGAGTCGCTGCTGCACGCGCTGGGAGACACGCCGCTGGTCGGCCTGCCCCGCCTCTCGCCCGCCCCGAATGTCCGGTTGTGGGCGAAGCTGGAGGACCGCAACCCGACCGGCTCGATCAAGGACCGTCCCGCGCTGGCCATGATCGAGGCGGCCGAGGCCGACGGCCGGCTGCGCCCCGGGTGCACGGTGCTGGAGCCGACGTCGGGCAACACCGGGATCTCGCTGGCCATGGCCGCGAAACTCAAGGGCTACAAGCTGATCTGCGTGATGCCGGAGAACACGTCGATCGAGCGCCGGCAACTGTTGACGGCCTACGGCGCGGAGATCATCAGCTCACCGGCCGCGGGCGGCTCGAACCAGGCCGTCGCCATGGCCAAGCAGTTGGCGGCCGAACACCCCGACTGGGTGATGCTGTACCAGTACGGCAATCCGGCCAACGCGGACGCGCACTATCGCGGCACCGGCCCGGAAATCCTGCGTGACCTGCCGACGCTGACCCACTTCGTGGCCGGCCTCGGCACGACGGGCACGCTGGTCGGCGTCGGCCGCTACCTGCGCGAGCACAAGCCGGATGTGCAGATCATCGCCGCCGAGCCGCGCTACGGCGAACTGGTCTACGGCCTGCGAAACCTGGACGAGGGCTTCGTGCCGGAACTGTACGACCCGGACGTGCTGACCAGCCGGTTCTCGGTCGGCTCGCGGGACGCGTTACGCCGCACCCGGCAACTGTTGGAGACCGAGGGCATCTTCGCCGGCATCTCGACCGGCGCGATCCTGCACGCGGCACTGTCGGTGGCCGAGAAGGCCGCCGGCACCGGCGAGGACGCCGACGTCGCGTTCATCGTGGCCGACGCGGGCTGGAAGTACCTGTCCACCGGGGCGTACGGCGGCACGCTGGACGAGGCAGCCGAACGTATCGACGGCCAGCTCTGGGCCTAGCCGGCTCATGGCTCCGGGTTTAGCCGGGGAACCGGGCCGACGGCAGGCCGTCGCCGATTCCCGTTGCCACGAAAAGGGATCCGGCCAACGGCTGCTCTGCTGCCTGCGCCGCGGTGAAGCCTTCGCGGGCGGTCGTGACATAGAGATCAGACAGGTCTGGACCACCGAAGCAGCACGCCGTCGTCTGTCGCGCCGGCACATCAATGGTCCGGTCCAGTTGACCGTCGGGCGTGTAGCGGCGGACCTGACCGGCGCCGTGGACCGCGACCCAGACACAGCCGTCTGCGTCGACGCACAGGCCATCCGGCACGCCGTCCGTGTCCCCGATCTCGGTGAATGGTCGGCGATCTCTTGTTTCGCCGGTGTCGGTTTCGAAGTCGAACATGTCGATGCGGCGCGTCGGCGAGTCCACGTAGTACATCCGGCTTTCGTTGGGGCTCCAGCCGATCCCGTTGCTGATCGTCACCTCCGGCAGCACGATCGAGGCCTGGCCGCCCGGGCCGACCCTGGCCAGGAAGCCGCCGCCGGGCTGCTGGTCGTAGCGCATCGTGCCGGCCCAGAACCGGCCGGCCGGATCGACGGCCGCGTCGTTGCCGCGCATGCCCTCCCGCGCCCAGTACACCAGCCAGCGCAGCTCACCGGACGGCTCCAGCAGGCCCACGCCGTCCCGCAGGTTCAGCACCAGCCCGCCGTTGGTCCGTGGCTTGGCCGCGCCGACGTGCTGCGGCACCGGGGTCACCTCGTCCGTGCCGGGGCCGGGATCGAACCGGTGCACGGCGGACCCGAGGATGTCCACCCACACTAGGCTGCCCGTGCCGGCATCCCAGGTCGGTCCCTCGCCGAGGGCGGGCTCGCCGCGCAGCGCGATGTCCAGATCGCTCACGTCAGGAGGATGCCATGCCGCTGGTGCGGATCACGGTTCGGGACGACACGTCACCCGACCGCCAGCAGGCCATCTCGGCCGGCGTGCACCGCGCCATGGTGGCCACGATCGGCATCCCTGAGGGCGACCGCTTCCAGATCATCGACCACCGGCCGGCCGACGCGCTCGTCGCCGACCCCGAGTACCTGGGCGTGGCGCGGCAGAATGTGGTCTTCGTCGAGATCACGCTGGTCCGCGGCCGTACGGTCGAGAAGAAGAAGGCGCTGTACGCGGCGGTGGCCAAGGAGCTGGGCGCGGCCGGCGTGCGGCCCGACGACGTGTTCGTCGTGCTTCACGAGACCGAGCGTGCGGACTGGTCGTTCGGCAACGGCGAGGCCCAAGTCCTGGACACCGAGTTGCTGAAACGGTACGGCTGGACGCCCCCGACCGACTGACTTGGCGAAAAATCAGGGTCTTTCCGGATCCACCACCCCCAAACGGCTCGTAACCTCGATGGTGTGGACAACACACCGGCCGCCGTGACAACCCCGAACCCGGCGAAGCGCATCCTGCCGCCGCACCCACTGCGGGCCGCAGTGGTCATCACGGCGTTCACCGCCGTGCTCTACCTCATCGAGCTGGCCAACGCCGGCTTCCTCCACGGATCGCTGGACAACGACGGCATTCACGCGCGGTCGCTGTCCGGTCTCATGGGGATCATCTGGGCGCCGTTGCTGCACGTCAGCTGGGCGCACCTGTTCGCCAACACCGTGCCGGTGCTGGTGTTCGGGTTCCTGGCCATGGCCAGCGGCATCGGTCCGTGGATCGCGGTCACCGCGACCATCTGGCTGATCAGCGGGTTGGGTGTCTGGCTGATCTCGCCGAGTGGCAGCGTGACCATCGGCGCCTCCGGGCTGGCGTTCGGTTGGCTGATGTTCCTGCTGGTCAGAGGCATTTTCAATCGTAGTGTCGGGCAGATCGTGGTGGCGATGGTGCTGCTGTTCTACTGGGGCAGCGTGCTGTGGGGCCTGCTGCCCGGCCGCGCGGACATCTCATGGCAGGGCCACCTGTTCGGCGCGCTGGCCGGCGTCCTGTGCGCCTGGCTGGTCGCCAGGGCGAACCGGCGACCGGCTACGGTCAACACGAGCCCAGCCACGATGACCCTGCCGGGTAACTTCACTGGATGACCTCGGCGAATCGGCCCCCCAGCCACGAGATGATCACTCGATCAGGTGATCAACCCCGAAGCCGGGAGCAAACCACCCGGTCCCGTTCGTTCAGCGAAGAAAAGACAGCCCCCGCTCGCGACCGCCCCAACGCCCGCGAACCCGCAACTCCCATCGGCATCTTCGACTCCGGTGTGGGTGGGCTGACGGTGGCTCGGGCAGTACTGGACCAGTTGCCGGCCGAACGTGTCCGCTACGTCGGCGACACCGCCCACGCCCCCTACGGCCCGCTCCCCATCGCACGGGTCCGCGAGTACGCCATGGCGGTGACGGACCAGCTCGTGGCCAGCGGGGTGAAACTGCTGGTCCTGGCATGCAACACGGCATCGGCCGCCGGTCTGCGGGACGCCCGCGAGCGCTACCAGGTGCCGGTGGTCGAGGTGATCATCCCGGCCGTCCGCCGCGCGGTGCACACGACCCGGTCCGGCCGGATCGGCGTCATCGGCACCGAAGGCACGATCCGCTCCCGCGCGTACGAGGACGCGTTCGCCGCGGCACGGGACGTGCGGGTGACGAGCGTGGCGTGCCCGCAGTTCGCGGACTTCGTGGAACGCGGCATCACCAGCGGCCGGCAGGTGCTCGGCCTCGCGCAGGCGTACCTGGAGCCGCTGCACCGGGCGGACGTGGACACCGTCGTGCTGGGCTGCACGCACTATCCGCTGCTCACCGGCGTCATCCAGCTCGTGATGGGGGATTCGGTCACGCTCGTGTCCAGCGCGGAGGAGACCGCGAAGGACGTGGTCCGGGTGCTGACGGAGCTGGATCTGCTGGCGTCGCCGGGCCTGTCCGCGCCGGTCCACGAGTTCCGCTCGACCGGGCCCGCGCAGCCGTTCGCGAAGCTGGCGCAGCGGTTTCTCGGGCCGTCGGTGCCGGCGATCCGGGACAGCCTGGCGCCGTGGCCACCTTCGCTCGTGCCCAGCTGATCGCTGGCGGCGCGGCTCGTTGGGCGGTCGGTCCATCGATCTGGGGCCGTTCGGCGCCGTGGCTACCCGCGGCTCGCGCCCAGCTGGTTGCTGGCGGAGCGGTTTCTCGGGTTGTCGGTCCCGTCGGTCTGGGACAGTCTGGCGCCGGGCTGCCCACAATTGGTGCCGAGCTGGTTGCTGGCGGAGTGGTTCCTTGGGCGTCGGTCCCGTCGGTCCGGCACGGTTTGGCGCCGTGGCTGCCCGCAACTCGTGCCCAGCTGGTTGCTGGCGGGGCGGTTCTCGAGCCGTCGGTGCCGTCGAACAGGGACAGTTTGGCGCCGTGGTCACCCCAACTCGGGCCAGGCTGCTTGGGGCCGTCGGTCCGGGACCATCTGGCGCTGTGGCCACCTTCACTCACGTGCCAAGCTGATCGACGTGCGCCTCACCGTACTTGGCTGTGCCGGCAGCGCCCCCGGCCCGAACACCGCCGCCTCCGGTTACCTGATCGAGGCCGGTACCACACGTGTGGTGGTCGACCTCGGCAACGGCACCATGGCCGAGCTCCAGGCCCGGTGCGACCCGTTCGCGCTGGACGCGGTGCTGTTCTCGCACCTGCACCCGGACCACTGCGCCGACTTCAGCGCGCTGACCGTACTGCGCCGTTACCACCCGGCGCCCCCACACGACCCCCGCACGCACCGACTGCCCGTGCACGGCCCGTCCGACGCGCCGTCCCGGTTCGCCGCCGCCTACGCACCGAACGTGGCCGAGCTGGCCGAGACCGATTTAACTGATGTGTACTCTTTTCACCCGTTCGGGGCCGAACCGGTGCTCGTTGGGGAACTTGGGGTCACCGCGGCTCGGGTGGCTCACCCGTGTGAGGCATACGGCCTCCGGATCGAGCACGGTGGCCGGTCGCTCTGCTATACCGGCGACAGCGGCCCGTGCGACAGTCTGGCCGCGCTGGCCGACGGCGTGGACATACTGCTCGCCGAGGCGTCCTGGACGCACGCCGCCGACCGGCCGCCGGACCTGCACCTGTCCGGTCGGCAGGCCGGCGAACTGGCCGCGAAGGCCGGCGTCGGCCGCCTGATCCTGACCCACGTGCCGTCGTGGACCGACCGGACCGCCGTGCTCGCCGAGGCGAGGGCCGCGTTCCCCGGCGAGGTCGCGCTGGCCGAGCCGAGGGCCTCGTACCAGGTCTAGTGCGCCACGCCCTGCCAGACCGCCTGCGCACCCGTCGTGCCGATCCGGACCACGTCCACCGTCGTGACCACGGACATGCCGATGACCAGCACCGACGCCAGCACCGACATCCGCCGCCACAACGTGGACACGGCGCCGGCGCGGTCCGTGTCCGGGACCGTGTCAGGCGCTTGCTCGGACCGGCCGCTGGCCGCGCGTTCCCGGTCGGCCAGCTTGCCGGCCACCACGAGCAGCAGCACCGCGACGCCGAAGCCCAGCGCGTAGGGCAGCAGCAGCTTGCCCTGCGCTTCGTGCATGGCCAGCAGCGGGCTCGGCGCGGGCAGGTGGTTGCGCAGCTGCTCGCCGGTCGCCTCGGCCAGCGGCACCGCGGCCACGGCGACGGCGGCCAGCACCAGCACCGGCCAGCCGAATCGCCGCCGAGCCCCGCGGTGCACGGCAAGGCCGACCGAGCAGACCGCGGCCAGCGGCAGCAGGACCGCGACCGCGTCCACCAGCAGCGGGTGCGCCGGCAGGCCGGCCACGGTGAACAGTCCATCCACGAGCGGCACCCTGTTCCCGGGTCGGTTGGTGAGGTCGCTCTAGGCTAGCCGCGTGCTACGAGCCGACGGACGCAGTGATGACGCACTCCGCGATGTCAAGATCACCAGGGGCTTCCAGAAGTGGCCGGCCGGATCGGTGCTGGTCGAGTTCGGCAACACCCGGGTGCTGGCCGCCGCCAGCGTGAGCGACGGCGTGCCACGCTGGCGGACCGGGTCCGGCCTCGGCTGGCTGACCGCCGAGTACGCGATGCTCCCGTCGGCCACGAACACCCGATCGGACCGCGAGTCGGTCAAGGGCCGGGTCGGCGGCCGGACCCACGAGATCAGCCGGCTGGTCGGCCGTTCCCTGCGCGCCTGCATCGACCTGGCCGCGCTGGGCGAGAACACCATCATGATCGACTGCGACGTGATCCAGGCCGACGGCGGCACCAGGACCGCCGCGATCACCGGCGCGTACGTCGCGCTCGCCGACGCCATCACGTGGCTGGGCGCCGCCCGCCGGCTCGCCGACCCGCAGCCGCTGTCCTGCTCGGTCGCCGCGGTCAGCGTGGGTGTGGTCGACGGCCGGGTGCGCTTGGACCTGCCCTACGAGGAGGACTCCAGGGCGGAGGTCGACATGAACGTGGTGGCCACCGACACCGGCACGCTGGTCGAGGTCCAGGGCACCGGCGAGGGAGCCACGTTCACGAGGTCCACATTGGACAAGATGCTGGACGTGGCCCTGGCCGGCTGCGTCGAACTGACCCGCATACAGAATGCCGCACTGGCCCTGCCCTACCCAGGCGAACTACCCGAGCCGACAAGGAAGGGCAAGTGAAACTCCTGGTCGCCAGCCGGAACACCAAGAAACTGGCCGAACTGAACCGAATCCTTGCAACCGAGAACGTGGCCGGCATCGCCGTGCTGGGCCTGGCAGACGTGCCCGACTACCCGGAGGCTGCAGAAACCGGCGCCACATTCGAGGAAAACGCCCTGGCCAAGGCAAGGGATGCGGTAGCAGCCACCGGCCTGCCCGCCATCGCCGACGACTCCGGCCTGGCGGTAGACGCCCTCAACGGAATGCCAGGTGTCCTGTCCGCCCGCTGGGCTGGTGGTCATGGCGACGACCAAGCCAACCTGGACTTGGTGCTAGCCCAACTACGAGACGTCCCCGACGAACGACGCGGCGCCGCATTCGTGTGCGCGGCAGCCTTGGTCACCCCGGACGGCACCGAAACCGTGGTACGCGGGGAATGGCGCGGCACGCTGATCCGCGAGTCCCGAGGCACCAACGGCTTCGGCTATGACCCCATCTTCGTCCCCGATGGCTACGAGATCACATCCGCGGAGATGTCCTCGGCGGAGAAGGATGGTCTGTCCCACCGAGGCCGCGCCCTACGCCTACTGCTCCCCGCACTTCGCGCGTTGACGATCAGCCGTAGTTGATTTGGGCCTTCGGTCCCAATTCATTGAGCCCGAGATACTCTCGCCCTGTCGATAGGAACAGGTTGATGTCTTTCCCGGCAAGTGGTCGAAGGTCTGTTATCGGACATCTTTCAATGTCCAGATTTTTCAAGGGAAGTCGCCACAGTGCCTCGATATTCTCTGTCGGTGTGTCATCGATGTAAAGATCCTCCAATTTGGAGAAATTTTCGGCAATCTTCGCGGCAGCGTCCTAGATATTGCTGCGGGACAGGCTGAGTGAGAGAAGGTCACCTAACTGTCCGATGGGATCAAGGTCCGTCAGTTGGGTCGCGTCGTCGAGCCATACGGTGGTCAGGTTGGTCAGTGGCTGTAATGACGTGTAGTCGCGGACCTGTTGTAGGTTGTCGAGCCAGAGGAAGTCGAGCCGTGGACAGTTCCCGAGGAAGTCAATCGAGCGCCAAGCCCCCGGTTCCGTGGTCCGGAGTGCCAGATATCGCAGGTGTGGAATCCTGCGCAGCGAGGCGGCGTTCTTGTACCTGCCTGCGCAGTAGATCGAGACAATGGCCAACTCGCGGGCGGCGGTCAGGGCCTTCAGATCGATCGTGCCGCCAGTGGCGTGTGCGGAAATTGAATTCAGGTGATCGATTTCCGTCATTATGTGAAGGTCGTCGACCGGCTCAGTCTGGTCGCAGGAAAGTAAAACCACCCGCCGGTGCCGGATGTGTTCCAGATGTGGCAGATAGCGCAAGTGATGGATCCGGAGGCGGCCCTTGTCGAGGGGAGCATTGGCAAGGATCTCGCGCGCGTAGCGGCCCGGCGCTCCAGGTTCAGCGAGCACAGCATCGCGCACAGCAGTGGGCTGGTGGCCAGCGTGCGCAGTTGCGGCCTGCTGTCGAACTGTGCCAGCAGGCGTTGTTCGGCGATCGGCAGGTCCGCCGGCGGGCAGGGGAGTGTGTCGGCCTTCGCGGCGGCTTCGTGCCATCGGGCGACGAATGTGCGTACGTCCGGCGGGCTCATCGGTTCCAGTAGGACGGACGAGAAACCCTCGTCGGACAGCCATCGTTCCTCGGCGGCCGCCGGGCGGGACGTGACCAGGATTCGCGCCTTCGGGTAGGCGTCGACAAGGGAACCGAGCCACGTCCGGACGTTGCGGCGTCGGCCGAGTCCAGGCAGCGGTGCACCCAGCCGGCCGGCATGATGCCGGCCAGCGGGGGGCCAGTTCGTCGCAGAACTGTTCTGGCCGGGGGAGTGCGCCGGCCGCGTGTCGGCGTAGTCGGATCGGGATGGGGACGCAGCCGTTCCAGCCAGCGAGTTGGCCGGTGAAGCCGGCACGTGCCGCCGTGACGGCCAGCCAGTCCAGCAGGGTGGTCTTGCCGGAGCCGGCCTCGCCCCGGATCAGTACCCGGCTCGAGTCGCCGATCGCGGCTTCTACGCGGATGCCGGCGATCTCCTGCCTGGCCGGGTCGGTACCGAACCAACCGGCTGCCCAGCGGCTGGTTCGGCGCTGGTCCCGGCCCCGGCCGGTGACCGTGAGGCTCAGGTAGGCGACGCTCAAGGCGAGTCTTGGCCGGTTGCGCATGGTCAGGCCGAGCAGTTCCAGCCGGTCCAGTCGGGTGGCGATGAAGTTCAGGTAGCGGGCGCGAAAGGTCTCGTCCTGGTCTGTTTCGGCCACCTCGTCGAGGCTGGTCCGGGGCGTGCGGGCCAGTAGGTCGGTGAGCTGGCCGGCCATCGTCGCGACCCGGCCGAGTAGTTCGGTCAGGGTGCGTTCCGGGTAGACCGGGAGGTGCTGGACCACCTGGATGAGGTAGCGGCAGGACTGGTCGAGTGTGAAGCGGTACAGGCGGTCGCCGCCCTCGGAGAGCCCTGCCTCTTTCGGCAGGTCCGGCACGGTGGCGCGGACCTGCCGGGCCAGGAGTTCGGCGTCCATGTCGGCGGCGTACAGCGCGTCGTCGGACAGGTCCGTGGCCTGGAGGGCGTCGACGACCGCGTCCAGTGCGGCGGTGATCTCGTTGGGCGGCAGTTCGGTGCTGCGCGCCATGAGCAGCGGGTCGAGTTGCTCGGCGATCTGGTGGGCGATGTCGGCGAGCACCAGGTCCAACTTGTTGCGCTGCAACGGGCTGGCCAGTTCCGCGGCCGCCAGGTCGGCCAGGCCGGTTGTCCTGTCATGTTTGTTCTGTCGCCTGCGCAGCCACGCGGCCGCCGCGTGTTGGGCGGCCGCTTTGCCGATCTTGAGCGCGGCGGGTTCGAGGCCGGTGATGATCGGGAACCCCCAGTCGGTCGCGTGCGCTGGATCGTTTCTCGCGACCGGAGTGGGGGACAAGCCGCCAGGCGGGTGAGGTCAGGCCCCGGCGAGGTCTTTCAGCAGACGGGCCACGTGACCCGTTGCCTTCACGTTGTAGAGGGCCTTGCCGATGGTGCCCTCGGGGGTGACCACGAACGTGGAGCGGATCACGCCCATGATCGTCTTGCCGTAGTTCTGCTTCTCGCCGTACGCGCCCCATGCCTTGAGCACGGTCCGGTCCGGGTCGGACAGGAGCGGGAAGGTCAGGCCCTCCGCGGTACGGAACTTGGCCAGCTTCTCCGGCTTGTCCGGCGAGATGCCCAGCACGTCGAAGCCGGCGTCGTTGAGTTGCGCGAGGCTGTCGCGGAAGTCGCAGGCCTCCTTGGTGCAGCCTGGCGTCATGGCGGCCGGGTAGAAGTACACGACTACGGAGCGGCCCCGGAAGTCCGACAGCGACACGGACTTGCCGGTGTCGTCCGACAGGGTGAAGTCCGGCGCCTTGTCGCCGACGGCGATGCGGGTCTGTTCGGTCATGGGCGCACGCTAACAGCAACGTGGGCGGTGCCTACGGCACCGCCCACGGGCAGCCCTGGCCGCCGAGATGACGACAAGGAGCAAGAGCGCGCCGGGGGGCTTTGCGTGCTCAACTCCCCCATCGGTGGTACCCCGCCCGGCGTAACATCCGGCCAAGGATTACACCCGTTCGGACTAATTGTGGCTTAGGAGGCCACTGCGAAGAACACCACGAACGCGCTCACCGCGATCAGCCAGCTCGCGATCAGCCAGCCGAAATCCCGCCAGGTTGACAGAGAGCGACTGTCCTCGCCCGGTACATACACACCGCGTGACTCGAACCAGTCGACCCAGCGCACCAGCCAGTACAGCGGGTTGGCCCGGTTGTGCACGGCGACCACGCTCCTCGCGGGTGCGCTCAGTCCCACTTCGGGGCGACCTCGGGTAGGGACGGATCGATCTTCCACGCGCAGAACTGCCATGCACGCGCCGTGGCGTACTGTACGCCGGCCGAGTCGAAGTTGATCAACGGCGGCGTGCGAATATGTGCGGCCTTCGCCATGTTCATCATCTCGGTGGCGGCATCGGCCAGCGGCAACTGCCGGACCAGGTCGGCGGCCTTGTCGTAGACATCGCCGCGAGCACCGGCGAGCGACTCGCCGAAGGTGTCACCCTTGGTGTGGTTCTTGATGGCGGTGCCGCGCGCGGCCTTCGCGTAGTCGCTGAACATCCGGGCCAGGTCGACCGGTTCGGGCGGCACTGGCAGGTCGGCACTCAGTTGCGCAGCAGCCGGCTCCATCGTGACCTCCGCATCGCCCACCGTTCGTCGGGCGAGGTATGACGATAGCGCGGGTTGGGCTGATCGGACCGAACTGTCACCCGTCCGCACGGTCACATTCCCGTGCATCTGCATGATCGCCGCGACCGATTTCACCGCCCGGAGGCAGCCCCCACCACTCCACGGGGGGCGTCCCCTTTCAAACGTACCGCTTGTCAAGCCCCGGATGGGTGGTTACTGGGGAGTTGTGGACAACTCGACTGTTGTCCACAACTTTGCACCAGGTAGCGCTACAGCCAGCCGTTCTCGGTAGCCGTGGTCGCCGCTTCGAGTCTGTTGCGGGCGTTCGTCTTCTGGATCGCCGACGACAGGTAGTTCCGTACCGTGCCCTCGGACAGGTGCAGACGCCGGGCGATGTCGGTGGCCGTAGAGCCGTCGGCGGCCGCTCGTAGGACGTCCCGTTCTCGGGGCGAGAGGGGATTGTCGCCTGCGGACAGGGCCGCTACCGCCAGTTTCGGGTCGATGACCAGTTCGCCGGCCAGTACGCGGCGGATGGCGTCGGCCAGCAGTTCGACCGGGCCGTCCTTGACCAGGAAGCCGCTGGCGCCGGCGTCCATCGCGCGCCGCAGGTAGCCGGGGCGGCCGAACGTGGTCAGGATCAGGACTCGGCAGGCGGGGGTGGCGCGCCGCAGTGCCTCGGCCGCGGCGAGGCCGTCCAGGCCGGGCATCTCGATGTCCAGCAGGGCCACGTCCGGGACGAGACGGAGCGCTTCGGCCACGACCTGGTCGCCGCCGGCGACCTGGCCCACCACCTCGATGTCCGGCTCCAGGTTGAGCAGGCTGGCCAGTGCGCCGCGGACCATGCCCTGGTCCTCGGCCAGCAGGATGCGGATCATCCGGTCACCGGTCCGACGGTCACCGGTCCGACGAGTGGCAGCCGCGCCGTCAGGTGGAAGCCGTGGTCGGGCGCTGGACCGGAGTCCAGGTGGCCGCCGGCATTCGTCAGCCGTTCGGTGAGACCGGCCAGGCCGTTGCCGGGGGTGCCGTCGGCCGACGTGCCGACGCCGTTGTCGTCGACCACGAAGGACACCGTGGTGTCGTTGCGGGACAGGCGAAATTCGCACGTGCTCGCCCGGCTGTGGCGCAGCACGTTCGTGGTGCCCTCGCGGACCACCCAGCCCAGCAGGCTGTCCAGCGCGGCCGGCAGGGGAGCGCTGTCCAGGCACATCCGCACGTCGATGCCGGCGGCGGCCAGGGTGGCGCGGGCGGCGTCCAGTTCCTCGGCAAGGGAACGGGTTCGGTAGCCGGTCACCGCGTCACGGACCTCGACCAGTGCCTGGTGGGTGACCGACTCGATGTCGGCCATCTCCAGCGCCACCGGCGAACCCGGTTCGGCCAGCCGGCGGGCCAGTTGGCTCTTGAGCGCGATCGTCGTCAGGCTGTGGCCCAACAGGTCGTGCAGGTCCCTGGCGAAGCGCAGCCGTTCCTCGGCGACGGCGAGGCGGGCCAGGTCGGCCCGTGCCTGCCGCAGTTCGGTGACCAGCATCATCGCCCTGCGGTAGAACCACATCATCAGGCCGAGGAAGAACGTCAACGCCACACCGTTGACGAACTCGCTCAACCGGCCACCGGGCCCCAGGCCGAGGTAGTGCACGTTGCGGAACTCGGCGATCACGTCCAGTCCGGCGCAGGCAAACAGCGCCGGCAATGTCCAGCGCCATGGGAGCGAGACGGCGCACGCGATGCTCAGGTAGATCAACAAGCCCTTGTACTGGCCACCGAGCACCATCGTCATGCCGACGCCGAGCACTGCGGTCGCGGTCAGCCACGGCCGAACGGTGCGGAACGGCGCCGTCGTGGCCATCGCCAGCCACATCGTCCGCAACCACAGTCCGGCGAACACCGTCTCGAACGCCAGGATCACTGCCAGCGCCGGCCACGACAGGTGCCGGTGCACGAGATCCGACAACGGATAGGTGTGGAACGCCTCCATC
>WNGR01006637.1_pt1 | contig 20903 bp, 19 predicted proteins | sample 5407581 | NCBI WGS metagenome assembly WNGR01 (sample SAMN13153383, study PRJNA577476) | soil metagenome | isolation source: 80 cm soil or saprolite under Garry oak tree replicate 2 | place: USA:California | collected 2016-06-15
GCCCTGATCCAGATGAACTCGGGTGCTCCCGGGGGCGGCGGCCAAATCAACTTGCGCGGCGTCACCACCATCAACGGCGGCGTTGACCCGCTCATCGTGGTGGACGGGATGGTGATCGCGAACGACGCGATCCAGAGCAACATGGACGCGATCACGGCGGCCTCCGCGGGCGGCAACCCGAATCCGCAGGACAACGCGGTGAACCGGATCGCGGACCTGAACCCCAACGACATCCAGAGTATCGAGGTCCTCAAGGGCGCCTCCGCGGCGTCGATTTACGGCACACAGGCGGCGAACGGCGTGATCATCATCAACACGCGGCGCGGCCAGCCCGGGAAGCCCCGGTTCAGCGTCACGCAGCGATTCGGCACGTCCTCGGCGGCGAATACGCTCGGCTCGCGGGCCTTCCGGGACTCGGCCGAGGCGGTGACGGTGTTCAAGGGCGACTCAGCCCTCGTCGGACAGCTGTGCCGCGGCGGCTGTCCCAATTTCGACAACGCGGGTGTGCTGTTCGGCGAGCATCAGCTCTCCGTGGAAACCGACGCCAGCGTCACGGGTGGGAATGATCAGACGACGTACTTCATCTCCGGTCTCGTGAAAAAGGACGGGGGGATCGCTCCCAACACCGGCTACCAGAAGCAGTCCATTCGGGCGAACCTGGACCAACTCTTGGGAGGCCGCTTCAAGGTCAGCGTCAACTTGAGCGCGGTGCACAGCCTGGCACAGCGCGGGATCTCGAACAACGACAACACGGGGACGAGCCCGTTCCTGGTCTTCCCGTCGACGCCGAGCTTCGCGGACCTGCGCGCCGTCAATGGCGTGTATCCGTCGAACCCGTTCACGACCTCGAACCCATTGCAGACATTCGCAGAGCTGACGAATCACGAGGATGTGTGGCGCATCCTCGGGACATCGACCGCGCGCGTGGACGCCGTCACCACGGCGAGGCAGCGGCTGCAGTTCACGCTCACCGGCGGCCTCGACTACTTCAGTCAGCGGAACGACATCGTGTCGCCGGCCGACCTGCAGTACGAGCCACAGGACGGCCAGCCGGGAACGGTGGTGCTGGGGAAGGGGTCGGACCTGCGGCTGAACCTCGCGGGGAGCGCGATTCACACGTATACGCCAGCCTCGGGCGCCTTCCAGGCGACGACCTCGGCGGGGTTCCAGTACCAGAACAAGGACTTCAACCGTACGAACGTCGTGGGCCGCACCATCGCCCTTGGGCTGCAGAACGTGAGCCAGGCGGCGAGCATCACATCGGAACAGAGCCTGCAGCCGGAAAAAAACCTGGGTCTGTACGGGCAGGAAGAAGTACTGGCGGCGAACCAGCGGCTGCTGCTCACGGCGGGTGTTCGGGCCGACCGCGCGAGCGTGAACGGCGACCCCGACAAGTACTATTTCTATCCCAAGGCCGCGATATCCTACCGGTTCCTGCAGCCGCTCGGTGGTCTCGACGAGTTGAAGCTCCGCGCCGCGTGGGGTCAGACCGGCAACCCTCCTCTGTTCGGCGCCCGATTCATCTTGGACAGCACCGCCGCCCTCGGCGGTCAGGTGGGCCAGTTGCGGCCCTTCCGGTTCGGTGACACGACCATCACGCCGGAGCGCAACACGGAGATCGAGGCGGGTTTCGACGCCACGTTCGGCCAGTTTGCCACGCTGGGTGTGACGGTCTACCAAAAGACCATTACCGATCTGCTGCTGGAGCAGAACCTGGCCCCGTCCACCGGGTACGTGAGCCGCATCTTCAACGGCGGCAAGCTCCGCAACCGCGGGATCGAGGCGGCACTACAAGTGTCGCCAGTGCGCGCGCAGGACATCAACTGGATCCTTCGCTCGACCTTCTTCCTGACGCGAAGCAAGGTGCAGGAGCTGCCCGTGCCGGCGTACCTGACCGGCGGATTCGCGCTGTCACTCGGCTCCTACTTCATCCAAGAGGGTGCATCCGCGACGCAGATCGTCGGCACCATCGACGCTGCAGGCACCCGCGGCGTGCTGGGTGACGCCAATCCGAACTTCCAGATGTCGCTGTCCAGCGATCTCGATTACAAGCGGTTCAGTCTCGGTTTCCTGTGGGATTGGAAGCAGGGGGGAGACGTCATCAACCTCACGACGCTCCTGTATGACGCCGCCAGCAACTCCGCCGACTGGATCCCCGCGGGCCAGGCGCGCTGGAACGCGTTCCTCGGCGGAAAGACCCAGCCGTACGTGGAGGACGGATCGTATTTGAAGCTGCGCGAGCTGACCGTGGCCTACAACCTGCCGTCGGAGACCGCATCGCGATTCGGGATGCGCACGGCGCGGGTGTCGTTCAGCGGCCGCAATTTGTTGCGCTTCACATCGTACAAGAGCCTCGATCCCGAAGTCTCGAACTTCGGGAATCAGGCGATCATCCGGAACATTGACGTGGCCCCGTTCCCGCCGAGCCGCAGCTTCTTCTTCTCGATCGACCTGGGGTTCTGACCATGCGCGCGCACAGCCGGCGAATTCTCGACATGAAGAGAGCGCTCATCGCCCTGGTCGCCCTGACGGTGGGGGGGGGAGCCTGCGACTTCAAGATCAGCGACCCGAACAGCCCGCCGTCGATCGGACCGAATGCCACGGCCGCGACGGTGAACTCAGCCACCCTCGGGCTGTTGATTGCCCTGCGTGAGGACATTCCCAACTGGGTTCAGAAGTCCTCGATCCTGGGACGCGAGGGGTACCGTCTGGATACCGCTGATCCTCGTTTCATCAGTGAGCTGCTGCAAGGGCCGCTCGACCCGAGCAACAACGCGTTCGGCGGGGGTCAATGGACCCGGGAAATGAGAACTATCCAGGGCGGTTACGCGATCCTGAACGTCATCAGCACGGCGCAGATCACGGATGCGGAAAAGGAAGGCGTGCGGGGCTTCGTCCAGACGATCCAGGCGCTCGCGTTCCTGATGGTCCTGAACGCGCACATCCAGGATTCGATTCCCATCGACGTGAATCGCTCGATCGACCAACCGCTCGCGCCGTTCGTCTCCAACGATTCGGCGTACAAGCACGTGTCGCTGAAGCTCGACTCGGCGCGCACGCACCTGCTCGCGGCCGGAGCTGCCTTCGTCTTCGATCCGGGTCCCGGGTTCACGGGGTTCAACACCCCGGCGACGTTCCTCGAGGTCAACCGGGCGCTGAAGGCACGGGTCATGGCGTACCGAGCAAGCCTCGGTGCGCTACCGGCAGGCACGTACACCAGCCCCGCGGCGAGTTGGAGTGCCTGCACTGTGTGCTGGGACTCTGTGATCACCGCGCTCTCGGCGGGTCAATCGTTCCTCGACACGACGGCGGCGCTCGACGAAGGGGCATACATGGCGTTCGGCACAGGGAATCAAGACACGCCGAACGCATTGTCGCAAAACCCGCAGTCCGCGGTGAATCTGGCCCATCCGTTCATTCGCGACAGCGCGGAGACGCAGTCCGGTAGCGCCCTGCTCGACAAGCGCTATATCGCGAAGGTGACGCAACGGGTTCCCCCGCTTTCGCTCAGCGGGCACACGTCGAACATCTCCTGGCTACGCTACCCGACGCCGATCTCACCGATTCCGATCATCCGGAACGAGGAGCTGATTCTGTTGTGGGCGGAGGCGAGGCTGGGGCAGGGGAATAACCCCGAAGCGGCGCGGTTCATCAATTTCATCCGCCGGGCGTCGGGAGGCCTGGACTCGGTCACGAACCTCGGGGCGCAGCCCGCGGCGACGATCCTGAACCAGCTGCTCAAGCAGCGACTGTATTCCCTGCTGTACGAGAACGGCCACCGCTGGATCGATATGCGTCGGTACGGCAAGCTGGGTCAGATCATCATCGACGTCCCCGCAAAGGACAAGGTGTTCTCCTCGATGCCGATCAACGTGTTCGAGGTGAACGCCCGGCAATAGGTCCGCCGGCGCCCCAGGAACGTGCGCGACCGCCGAGCGCTCCCCGCGCTCGGCGGTTTTTTATGCGTCCGGTCGCATGATCTGTCGCACCCGCCGCCAGCGCCCCCGTCTTGCGGGGTCGCGATTCGGGCCGCAGCATATGGAGTGCTTCGTGCGGCTTCCCGTCGTGAACTCCTTCACCCTGCTCGAGGAGGCTTCGTGGTAAAGCGCCTTTCGCTCGCCGCGCTCTGCGCCCTACCCCTGCTGGTCGCGTTGCCGAACCGGCTCGGCGCTCAAGGCGGGACCATCCGCGGACGGGTGGCGGACGCCCAAGGCGCGCCGCTCCCGCGCGCGGCCGTGAGCGTCGACGCAATCGGGGCGCGCACCACCACCGACGAGCAAGGGAGCTACGAGATCCGTGGCGTACCCACGGGCACGCACACGGTGCGCGTGCGGCTCCTCGGGTACGTGCCGCAGAGCGTCCAGGTCACCGTGAGCGGGACGCAGCCGAGCCGTCAGGATTTCTCGCTCGTGGTCCAGCCGATCACGCTTTCGCCCGTAGACGTGACGGTCGGATCCCGTGCCCGCCACGCAGCCGCGAACGAGCTGGCCGTCCCGGTCGACGTGTTCGGCGCCGAGGATATCAAGCGACAGGGCACAACTGAGATGAGCCAGATCCTGCAGCAGCTCACTCCATCGGTGAACTTCCCGCACCAAAGCGTCACCGACGCGGGCGACATCGTGCGCCCCTTTACGCTCCGTGGCCTCTCCCCCGACCAGACGCTCGTCTTGGCCAACGGCTGGCGCCAGCACCAGACCGCGCTGGTGAACAACTTCACGTACGGCATGGGCGCGGGCTCGAGCGGCGTGGACCTGAACACGATGCCGCAGAGCGCCCTCGACCGGATCGAGGTGCTGCGCGACGGCGCCTCGGCGCAATACGGGTCCGATGCCATCGCGGGGGTCGTGAACTTGGTCATGAAGGAAGGGCAGTTCACGCCGTACGTGAACGTCGACGCCGGGCGCTATACGCCGCGCAACTATTCCGCTGACGGGACGACCGTCGACGTGAACGGCGGCTGGGGCATCGGGCTCGGCCGCGGCTCGCTCGCCTTGTTCGGCGAGTTCCTCGACCGCCAGCCGACCAACCGGGCGTACGCAGACCAGTTCGAAGACGCCGGAACGGGCGTCCCGGACTCCATCGACAGCCATGGGCAAGTGGTGATCAAGCGCAACCCGGTCGAGCAGCCGAGTGGCCACTGGGGTGACGGGCTCGAGAAGGACGTGTTGACGATGGCGAACTTCCGTATGCCTTTGAACGAGGCCCGGACGAGCGAGCTTTACGCCTTCGGCGGTTACAGCTTCCGTCGCGGAACGGGGAACGGGTACCGCCGCTGCGCGGTGGACTGCGCGAGCTTCATCACGGGGCGCGCCTGGCCGCAGATCTACCCGCTCGGCTACCTACCCGAGTTTCACCCTGACGTGGCGGACTACTCCGTCGCCGGTGGGTTCCGTGGTGCGACGCACGGCTGGTCGGTGGACCTCGGGGCTTCCTTTGGGCACAACGACTTCAAGTACAACCTGCGGAACACCTCGAACGTGTCACTCGGGCCGTGCTTGAGCCCGACCGCGCCGTGCGCTCCGGGACCGGACCACATCCTGGGGACCGCAGACGACCTGGGAATCCCGAACCAGACCTCGTTCTTCGCAGGTCAACTGGCGCGCGAGGAGTTCGTCACCCAGGTCAACGTGACCAAGTCGTTGAACCTGGGTCTTCAAGCCCCCGCCAACCTCGCCTTCGGCGCCGCGTTCCGGCGGGAGCGCTACCAGATCACGCGGGGTGAGACGGCCTCCTGGATCGACGGCGGGCACCTGTCGCCAGACAGCGCGGGGTCCGACGGGATCTGGGGCACGGCGGACGATGATTCGACGACGCTCGCCGGCTCACAGGTATTCCCCGGCTTCGCTCCCAACAACGAATCCAACTCACATCGCACCAACGTCGGGGCCTACGCGGACCTCGAGACGCAGCTGACCCCCGAGTTGCTCGCCGACGTGGCGGGACGCTTCGAGCACTACAGTGACTTCGGCTCCCGGATGACGGGTAAGCTGGCACTGCGCTACCAGCCATCCAAGCAGTTCACTGTGCGCGGCGCCGCGAGCACCGGGTTCCGCGCACCGGGGATCAGCCAAGAGTTTTTCAGCAAGGTGGTCACCAACGTCATCGCCAATCAGGCGGTGCAGGTCGGCATCTTCCCGGTGGGTACGCACGCCTCACGCGTGCTCGGGGCGAAGCCGCTGCGCGACGAGACCTCGGTCAACCTGAGCGGGGGCGTCGCCTACTCACCCACGGGCAACCTAACGCTCACGGCAGACTACTTCTACATCAAGATCGACCATCGCATCATGCTGAGCGGGACGTTCCAACAGGATAGCACGCTCAAGATTCTGGCAGACAGTGGAGTCACCGGCATCGGGGCGCTTCAGTACTTCACCAACGGCCTGGACACCCGCACCCAAGGCGTGGACCTTACGGCCAACCTACGGGTCCCGGGCGTGGGAGGTGGCACGCTCGATTGGACGGCGGCGGTCAACTGGACCAAAAACACGATCACCCGGGTCGATTCCCTGCCGCCCATATTCAGGGGCACCGGTGAGACCGGCCTGATCGATACTGTGACCTGGATCGGCATCACCGAGGAACGCCCGGACTGGCGCGGAACGCTGACCGCTGACTATGCCCTCAGTCGGTTCCATGCACTGGCGCGCGGGTCCTACTACGGCAAGTTCTCCTCGGCACAGCCGGGGTTCTGCAGCCTGTGCCGGGAGCGGTACGGGGCGAAAACGCTCGTCGACGCCGAAGTAGGGTACCGCTTCAACCAGATAGACCTGTCGGTGGGCGTCCGGAATCTCTTCGACGTCTTCCCGGACCAGCCGAAGTCTCAAGTCATCGTGGACGGCTTCGGCGACACGTCCCAGCAGTTCAATAACAACTTCGGGACATATCCCTGGGCGGCGGCGTCGCCGTTCGGGTACAACGGACGCTACATCTACACCCGCGCGTCGATCCCGTTGAGCCAGTAGCTGTCTTCGGCGACCAAAACAAACTAGGGGCGCAGCAGGCTGCGCCCCTATCGTTTTTCCGCTCGGTGCCTCGCTACATCTCCTTGTAGACGTACGCCCCCACTACGGTCGCGACGGGAATCGAGACCAGCGCCACGCACGTCCCGATCATCATGAGTCGTTGCGGCATGAACCCCATGGGTGATTCACCGATTGCGTGCAGCAGGCCGACGAAGAACCACACGGCAAGCCCCGCGATCACAGCCGTCTTCGCTCCAGCGCCGAACCGTGGCCGAATGGCTGCGTACACCCACAGGAGGCCGATCCCGGACACGAAGTCGAGCGCCACCCACAACGGAATCGCGCTGTCCATCGCACCCGGCTGCTTGCCGAGCGCCTGCATCGCGGCGGCCATGTCCGCCTTCAGCCACACGCCGTACGTGAGCCAATCGACGACGTTCAGCACCACGCCCGCCAGCAGCCCGCCCAGCACGACGCGACCCCAGTTGATCTTGCCCATGATGATGTCCTCGGGGAGGGAGAAGAGCGAAGCAGCACGCCGCCCCGACACTACGAGTCGCCGGGACCGCCGTCAAGGAACTGTGCGTCTACGCGCCTATGCGTCTAGCCCTATGGTACGACCAGCACCGCCACCATCCCCCCCAGCCCGTCGGGGACCGTAGCGACACCGTTGGGCACGACCCAGTCGGACCCGTCCACCTGCAGGTTGAAATGGTACAAGCCGCGTCGCAGCCTGAGCGTGCCCTCCCAGACATCGTCGCCCGAGAGCCGGAGCCGCACCGGTTGCCAGGCATTCCAGTCTCCCGCGATTGCGACCGAGCGGGCGCGGGGCATACGGAACCGCACGACCAGGCTGTCGCCACGTGGTTCCGGCACGAGAGGGGCCCACCGGGGGACGGCGGCTGGCGGCGGGCGGGGCGATTTGTGGAATCGCACGCCGAATGTGACGAACCCCGCGCGCGGGAGGCCCTGGTAGGGGTCGCTGAGCGAGCTCCCGCCCGCGACCTCGAGCGACACGCGTGGTTTCACGAAGACTTGCAGGTACGCGCTGCCCGCCGCGGTCGAGCCGTACGTCGATGAGAGGCGTGCCACGGTCCAGACGGATACGACCGCACGACCACGCTCCACCGTCGCGCCCGCCCCCGCATCGGTGAACCAGCCATCGGGAAAGTGCGTCGGCTCGAGACTCAGCTGCACCGTCGGCGCGGTCACGGCGGCGTTGGGTCGCCACCACACGCGCGCGCGGGTGTGGAGGGCCGTCACGGGCAGCGCACCCGAAATCAGCCCGGTAGAGGGACCGGCCGCGAGCTCCGCTCCCCAGGTGGCGGCGGACCAGCGCACCTCGCCCATCACGTGCGCCGCTGCGGTCGGGCCGGCGCCTGTGCGTGTGGTGCCCGCGAAGGTCCCTTCGACGCCGAGCTGGCGTCCGCCGGCGGATGCCGGGGTGAGCGCCGACAAATCCGCTAGGCCCAGGCCGGCCCAATCTCCACCAGGGAGCGACGCAATCGAACTCGAAAGGTCCGCGACAAACGGGTCACTGGTATACCGAACGCTCGGCGAGATGATGGCCGAGCCAAAGCTCGTTCCCCCGGGGTAGCGGACGGTACCCGCGCCCACGCCGACTGACCCATCGACCTGGGCCGCTGCCGGCGCTGCGTGTGTACTCGCCGCCACCAGCAGCACGACGATCCTCCGCCTCACGGCTGCAAAGCTAGCCCACGCCGCGGCGGACGGAAACCGCGGGGAACGCAAATAGGGGCGCAGCGGACTGCGCCCCTACGCTATCGATCGAAGTAGTAGCCGGCGACTGCTAGGGTCGGTGACTACCCGACTGGCCGCCCTTGTGAGCGGGCACCGCGGGCGTAGCGCGCTTGGCGCGTACGGTAGGGACGATGCCGTGCCCGGGAACGGCCGGCGTGGCCCGCAGCCGGCGTGGCCCGCACGGCAGGGGTCGCCGCGTTGGGGTTACGCGTGTGCGCGACCGTCACCACGTCTCCGCGGCGATGCTTTGCACGGTGCGCCGCAGCTTGCGAGTGCCCGTGCTCGTTTGGGATCTGGGGTGTCTGCGCCGCCACCATCGTCGGCAGCGCCACCGCAACCGCCAGCCCGAGAAGCTTGTTGGTCATACGACCTCCTCGATCATCGTGATGTGCGGGCCCTGCCTGGGAGGCGGGCTCGGTCGGTCCGGCCAGTCCCGCGCCAGCAGCAGGCCGCGGGCACGGCTTCGTGCGATCTCCTTGATGCAGGTCGACACCGACTGGTTCGTCGTTGCGAGAAACCGTGCAGCGGCGCGCCACACGTGTGCGAACGTCTCGGCAACGACCTCTTCCGCGTCGCCCGGGTCGACGAGCATGCCGTAGGCGAGCGCGTAGATGCTCGAGCCGTAACGCCGGTACAGGGCGCGCAGGGCATCCGCCTCGCCTCGTGCCACCTGGTCCAACAGATGGCGGTCGGGCACCAGTGTCGTATCGTAAGGCATGACGCCATGAAGACTGTCGAAACCAGGGCCAGGTAACGCCCACAACCGGAAGTGCTTACCGGGCAGGGCGTTACTAAACCGATCGGGGGCGACTCTTTAAGTTGGGACTGGTTGCCCGCCATACCCCGGTCCCCTACCATACCCTGAATCACTTCCGGCGGTGGGGGCTCTGTTGGGTTTTGAGGGCGAGGCGACGGATGCAGAAGTCGTGCGGGCGGTGCTGGCGGGCGACGTAGAGCGCTATGCCGTCCTGGTGCGGCGCTACCGCGATCGCTACGCGCGCTACGCGTCGCGCATGCTCGGCTCTCGGGACGTCGCCGAGGATGCGGTGCAAGACGCGCTGGTGCGGGCATTCGATCGCCTGGCGGACTGCCGCGAGCCGGACAAGTTTGCGGGGTGGCTGTTCCTGATATTGCGGAACCGATGCTACGCTGAGCGGCGGCAGCGGCAGCGACAGGAGCGGCCCCTCGATTCGACCGACGAGTTGTTTGCCGCGCCCGATCGGCCGGACGGTGAGTACGAGCAGGTGGAGCGCGCGCACGCGTTGGAGCAGGCGCTCCAGCACCTGACCCCGGAGCAGCGCGAGGTCTTCGTGCTGAAGCATACGGAAGGGTTGGCGTACGAGGAAATCGCCGGGGTCACGGGCGCGACGGTGGCCTCGCTCAAGATGCGGATGCATCGCGCGTACGACCGCCTGCGGGAGTTGATGAAGGAGCATCTATGAAGACGGGCTATCACGCTTTGGTGAAGCGGTTGCTGGACGGCGAGCTGACACTCGCCGAGCTGCCGCCTGAGCTCCGAGCCGAGGGCGAGGAAGCGCTGCGCCTGGTCGGCGCGGCGGACCGCGCGCCGGTCGCGCTGTCGCCGGCGCTCGACGAGCGGGTGATGGCCGCCGTCCGCCGCCACGCCGGCGCGCCCGCCAACCGTGTCTGGCGGTGGCTCAACACACCGCGGGACGTGGAGCTGCGCCTGCGGGTACGCCCCTGGACCGTGTGGGCAGGCGGGCTCGCGGCGGCGGCCGCTCTCGCGCTGTTACTCGGCCGAGCTGCACCCGCGCCACAGCCTGGTCCTGGCACCCAGGCGCGCGCCGGCACGCGTGATTCTGTGCTCGTACGGTTCGTGTTGTACGCGCCCGGCGCTCGACGCGTAGCGGTGGCGGGAACCTTCAATCAGTGGGACCGCAGCATCGCACCGCTCGTGCCGGCCGGGACGAGCGGCGTGTGGACGACCACGCTCGCACTCCCCGTCGGGCAGCATCAATACGCATTCGTGGTGGATGGTGCGCGCTGGATCGTGGATCCGGCCGCGCCCGCGGTGGACGACGGGTTCGGTCGCCGCAACAGTGTGGTCGCCGTGAGCCCACCAGGGGGGCACACGCTGTGAGGACCACCGGACTCACCGTCGGCCTCGTCCTCGCGACGCTCCTTGCGGGCGGACTCGCCGCCCAGGACGTGCCGCCGCGCCTCGACGGGCGGGTTTCGCCAGACGTACAGCGGGCCGTCCGGCGGATTGCGGCTGATGCCGCGGCGCGTGACCTCCCGGTCGATCCACTCGTGCAGAAGGCGATCGAGGGTGCCGCCAAGGGCGTACCGGCCGAGCGCGTGATCGCGGCGGTGCGCGCCTTGGCCGCACGCCTCGGTGAGGCGAGGGAGGCGGTGCGCGACGCTGGCGTCGCGGCACCGAGCGGCCACCTCGTGGAGGGCGGGGCCGATGCCCTCAACGCGGGGCTCAGTGGCCGCCAGGTGGCCGACCTGGTGCGCGCCAGCCAGCCGCCGTACGATGCCGCCCTCACGCTCCAGGTCGCCGCCACGCTGGCGGCCCTCGGCGTGCCGACGGGGCAGGCCTTCCAGTTGGTACAGGGGATGATCAGCGCCGGCCGGTCGCCGAGCGACCTGCTCGGCCTGCCGGGTCAGGTCCAGGCGGGCGTGGCGCGGGGGGCCACGCCGGCGCAGGCGGCCGCGGGCCTGGCGCGCGCGGCCGGCGGCGCGCCGCCGGGGCGCCTCCCCGACTGGGTCCCACCCGGGCAACGGAAGCCGCGCAACCCGCATAAACCCTGACGCCGGCCCCGCCGGCACGCCACGTTTACGTCGGGCGCCGGGCGTAGGTAGATTCCATGCCCTATGCCCATCGCGCACAATCTCGGATTCCCGCACCTCGGGGCCGCGCGTGAGCTGAAGCGCGCCACCGAAGGCTACTGGGGCGGCAAGGTCTCCTTGCCCGACCTGCTCAAGACCGGCGCCGAGCTGCGCGCCCGCCACTGGCGGATGCAGCAGGACGCCGGCATCGATCTCCTCCCGTCGAACGACTTCTCGTACTACGACCGCATGCTCGACACGTGCGCGCTGGTCGGCGCCGTGCCAAAGCGCTACGGCTGGGCCGGCGGCCCCGTGGACATCGACACGTACTTCGCGATGGCGCGTGGCGTGCAGTCGGGCGGGCGGGACGTGACGGCGATGGAAATGACGAAGTGGTTCGATACGAACTACCACTATCTCGTGCCCGAATTCGACCCGGGCCAGGCGTTCCGGCTCTCGTCCTCGAAGCCCGTGGACGAGTTCCAGGAGGCGAAGGCGCTGGGCCTGCACACCAAGCCGGTGCTGATCGGACCGGTGACGTTCCTGCTCCTTGGCAAGGCTCGCACGGCGCGCTTCGACCGGCTCACGCTGCTCGACGCGCTGCTGCCGGTATACGCGGAGGTGTTGTCGCGTCTTGCCGCCGCCGGCGCGACCTGGGTGCAGCTCGACGAGCCGTGCCTCGCGCTCGACCGCACGCCCGCGGAGCGGGCTGTGTTCCTGCACGCCTACCGGTTCCTCGCGGAGCGGGGGCCAAAGGTGAAGCTCCTGGTCGCCACCTATTTCGCAGCGCTCGACGACAACCTGCCGACGGCGCTCGAGCTGCCGGTCGCCGGGCTCCACATCGATGCCGTGCGTGCCGGCGGACGCTTCGACGCGCTGGTCCAGGCGTGGCCGGCGGGGGGCGGGCGCGAAGGCAAGGTGTTGTCGCTCGGCGTGATTGATGGACGGAACATCTGGAAGGCGGACCTCCCTGCGGCGCTGCGCCAGCTCGAAGACGCCCAGGAGCGCGCCGGCGCGGCCCAGTTGTGGGTGGCACCATCGTGCTCGCTCTCGCACGTGCCGATCGACCTCGACTTGGAAACGCGGCTCGACAGCGAATTGAAAGGGTGGCTCGCCTTCGCGAAACAGAAGCTTGGCGAGGTGGCGACCCTGACGCGGGCGCTGCGCGATGGGCGGGACAGCGTGACGGCGCAGCTCGACGCCAACGCGCGCGCGCTCACGGGGCGACGCACCTCGCGACGGATTCACAATCCCGCGGTCAAGCAGCGCGCCCGGGGTGTCACCGAGCACGACATGCGCCGCTCGTCGCCGCACGCCGCGCGGCGGAAGAAGCAGCTGCGCCTTCCACTGTTCCCGACGACCACCATCGGCTCGTTCCCGCAGACGGCCGAGGTGCGCAACGCCCGTAAGAAGCTGCACGATGGTAAGCTGTCGCCCGCGGAGTACGACGGGTTCATCGCCGAGCAGATCACGCGGACCCTCAAGCTGCAGGAGGAGCTCGGGCTCGATGTCCTGGTGCACGGCGAGTTCGAGCGCAACGACATGGTGGAGTATTTCGGCGAGCAGCTCGAAGGGTTTGCCTTCACGGAGCACGGCTGGGTGCAGTCGTACGGCAGCCGCTACGTGAAGCCGCCGATCATCTACGGCGACGTCTCCCGCCCCAAGGCGATGACGGTGCGTTGGAGCACGTTCGCACAATCGAAGACCGCGCGCCCGGTGAAAGGCATGCTCACCGGCCCCGTCACGATCCTGCAGTGGTCGTTCGTGCGCGACGATCAGCCACGGGCGGAGACGGCGAAGCAGCTGGCTCTGGCGATCCGCGACGAAGTGATGGACCTGGCCGCGGCGGGGATTCGGGTGATCCAGATCGACGAGCCTGCGCTGCGGGAGGGCCTGCCGCTGCGCCGGGCCGAGTGGTCGGGCTATATCGAGTGGGCGGTGAACGCGTTCCGGCTGGCGACGGCTGGCGTGTCGGACGCGACCCAGATCCACACGCACATGTGCTACAGCGAATTCAACGACGTCATCCGCGTGATCGAGAAAATGGACGCGGACGTCGTCTCGATCGAGAACGCGCGCTCCGGGTCGGAGCTGCTCGAGGGATTCAAAGAGTATCGCTATCCCAACGAGATCGGGCCGGGTGTCTACGACATCCACTCGCCCCGGGTACCGAGTACCGCGGAAATCGTGCAGGCCCTCAAGCGCATGCAGGAGGTGCTCGGCGACCGGCAGATCTGGGTGAACCCCGACTGCGGGTTGAAAACACGCGGATGGGAGGAGACGCTGTCGTCGCTCCGCAACATGGTACAGGCGGCCCGACAGCTGCGGCCCGTGCCTGCGGCGACGGGGGCGGCGGGCTAAGTTCCGACCATGGGCACCGTCGACATCCGCATCACCGCCGAGCCGATAGACAACGGCCGCTGCAAGTTTCTGGTCAGCGAGCCGATCCACGCGGGCGGCGCGCGGCGGTTCGCCTCGCCCGACGAGGCGCGAGGCTCTCCGCTCCCCGAGGCGATTTTCGCCATCCCCGGGGCGGACGTGAGCGAGGTCATCGTGTCGGGCAACCTCGTCACGGTGGTGAAACGCAACCCCGCGCCCTGGCCCGCGGTGGGAAAGGCGGTCGGCCAGGCGATCCGCGCCGCGCTCGCGGGCGGCCAGCCGGCCGTGGCAGCCAAGCCTGCCGCTCCGGGGAGCGCGACCGCAGACGACGCGCTGTACGAACGCGTCGCCGACCTGTTCGAAAGCCAAGTGAATCCCATGGTCGCCCGGCACGGCGGTCGCGTGGAACTGATCGACGTGCAGGACGCCGTGGTCATGGTCCGCATGGCCGGCGGCTGCCAGGGATGCGGGATGGCCGATGTCACCCTGCGCCAGGGAATCGAAGCGATGCTGCAGCAGCACGTCCCAGACGTGAAGGGAATCGTCGACATCACCGACCACGCCGCCGGCTCCAATCCCTACTTCGCCGCCGCGAAGAAGTAAGGGCGCAGCGTGCTGCGCCCCGCGCCCCGGCTGCTGCTGTTGTTGCCGACCCTCACCTACCGCACCGTCGCATTCGTCGAAGCGGCTCGGCGGCTCGGCGTCGAGGTGACCGTCGGGTCAGAGCGGCCCAGCACCTTCGAGCGGGCCAACCCCGTCGGACTCATGACACTCGATTTCGCCGACCCGGCGCGAGCCGCAGGGCAGGCGCGGGCGTTCGCGCGCAGCCAGGTGCTGCACGGCGTCGTGGCGGTGGACGACGACACGGCCGTGGTCGCCGCTGCCGTCGCGGAGGAGCTCGGGCTCCGCGGGAATCCGGTCGCGGCGGCCGTCGCCGCGCGCGACAAGCACCAGCAGCGGCGGCTCTTCGTCGCTGCTGGTGTGGCCGCTCCCCGGTTCGAGCTGCTGACGACCGCAGCGGACCCCGAGCGGGTCGCGCCCGGCGCCTCGTACCCCTGCGTGCTGAAACCGTTGCGGCTCTCCGCATCGCGCGGCGTAATCCGTGCCGACACGCCGGCCGAATTCGTGGCGGCGTTCGAACGCATCAAGAGAATCCTCGCGCAGGCGGGATGCGAGATGCGGGATGCGGGAGGCGCAGGGCAGCACGCATCCCACATCCCGCATCCCGCATCTCGATCGCTTCTCGTCGAAGAGTTCGTGCCCGGTCCCGAGGTCGCCGTGGAAGGGCTCGTGACACACGGCGCGCTGACCGTGCTCGCGATCTTCGACAAGCCCGACCCCCTGGAGGGCCCGTTCTTCGAGGAAACGATCTACGTCACGCCGTCACGCCTCGCGCCCGCGGCACAGCAGGAAGTGGCCGCGTGCGTGCAGGCTGCGGTGGGTGCGCTCGGTCTGCGGGAAGGACCGATCCATGCCGAGGTCCGCTACAACGACCGAGGGGCGTGGCTGATCGAGCTCGCGGCGCGTTCGATCGGAGGGCGGTGCAGTGGGGCGCTGCGATTCGAGAGCCGGGATGCGGGAGGCGAGATGCGGTATGCGTCGCTCGAGGAGATCATTATTCGGCACGCCCTGGGCATGCCGATCCCAACACTCGAGCGCGAAGCGCAGGCATCGGGCGTGATGATGATTCCCATCCCAGGGGCGGGTGTCTTGCGGGATGTGCGGGGCGTCGATGATGCTCGGAAGGTACCGCTGGTCGAGGAGGTCGTGATTACCGCGCACCCCGGCCAGACGCTCGTGCCGTGGCCCGAAGGGTCGCGCTATCCGGGGTTCATCTTTGCGCGGGGGGGGACATCGGAGGCCGTCGAGGCGGCGTTGCGCGCCGCTCATGCTCGACTCGAGTTTCTAACGGGACCAGCGGACTGACCTAGGGTGCCCTGGCGACGCACTCCAACCAATTGCGCGGCACGCCGCACACGCCCGTCTCGTCCATCGCCCGCTCCAGCCCCTTCTCCAGAGCCGCGGAGCCCTCCTCGAGCGGCACGCCTGGCAGCGCTCCTTCGATGAAGAGAGAGAACCGGCCGATGTCGCGCATGCTCTCGGGCGGCATCTCGATCCTGACCAAGTCGACGGACGGGCGTGCGAACCCCGCCTGCACACACAGGTCGGAGTACTCCTCGGGCGTCAGGAACTGTCGCGCAACCGCGTGGTCCGCGTGCTTGACCTCGATACCGCGCTCCCGCAGCACCTGCACCGCCCGAACCACCCAACGGCGCCAGAAGGCCCCCGTACCGTCCACGTACGCGCCGTTGAAAAAGGTCGTGTTGAACGCAAAGACGCCATCCTTGTTCAACGTCTTGCGGATCTCAGCGATGACTTGTGCTTTGTCGGGCACGAGGTGAATTGCATTGAGGAAAACGACCGCGTCTGCGGAGGAGACGATGCGCGACACCCACTCGGCGCTGCCCTCGATGAACTTGACCATGTGGGAGTGGATCGCCGCGCGCGCCTTCGAGAGTGCCGAGGGAGAAGGATCGATGCCGATCACTTCTACGTTGCGCGCGTCGCCGCCCAGGCGCTCGAGAATGAGCTTGGTGACCGCGCCAGGGCCGCACCCGAGATCCACGATCTTTCGTCGGCCGGGGCCGATCACCCGCTCCACGATCCACCGGTTGACTTCGGTGAAGAACGGGTGACGGGTGAATGCTTCGAACGAGAAACGCTCGTCGTCAGCCTGGCAGTGAACCGACATCCCACCTCCGCGCTCGAGTCCTCAAGATACACCACCGGGGCTGGATTCGCCTCGTTCGCTGCTCGTATGGGAATCTAAGTGACCTCTCCGAAACGTCTTAGTCAAGAGCAGCAACGGTCCCTCGAACGGCGCCTCAAAGCGGGGGACGAGCGCGCGCTCGGAGAGTTGTTCGACCTTGTAGCACCGTGGATCCTGGGCCTGGCGCTGCACATTCTGCACGACGAGGACGAGGCGGAAGAAGTGGTTGGCGACGTCTTCGTGCAGGTGTGGCGTCACATTGACCAGCACGACGGGGGGCGGGGGCCGCTAGTGCCCTGGATACTGTCGATTGCGCGCAACAGATCGCTCGACGCCCTGCGCCGGCGGCGGCGGTGGTGGCGCAAGTCGGCACATCTGGAGCAGGTCCACGCGGCGGAGGCCGGTCACGGCGCGGCCGCCGCGCCGCATGAGGCGACGGTGCCCGGGTGGCCGCTGCATCGTGAGGTGCACGCGGCGCTCGCAGCCCTGGCGGAGGAGCAGCGGCGCGTCGTAATGCTGTCCTATTTCGAGGGGCTGTCGCACCGGGAGATCGCCCGGCGTCTGCAGCAGCCGCTCGGGACCGTCAAGACGCGGCTGCGCATGGCGCACCAGAAGTTGACCGAGGGCTTGAGACACTTGAAGGACTGGGTGGAATGACCGGCTGGTTGGGCATGCTCGCCTCTCCGCGCACCCCGCGCCCCGAGCTCAAGGGTCGGGTGCTCGCGCGCGTCCTGGCGCAGCGACGGCGGTGGGGGAGGCCGCTCGCCGCCGCGGCGCTGATCACCCTCGCGATCGGGGGTGGTGCGTGGTGGGCCTACCGCACGATCGCCACGCTCACCGCCGAGCGCGACGGTCTGGCCGGGCGGGTCCGGGCGCTCGAAGACACGGTCTCGACGTTCATTCACGCGCCTACGACGCAAGTCATCCAGATCCCGGTCTCGACCGGCGGCCGGGTCGGGTCGGTGACGATCTTTGCCGACAGCGTGCGCCGCCGCTGGCTGGTGCGCTGCGACGGGCTCGCTCCGAACGCGAGGGACCAGGCGTACCAGTTGTGGTTCATCACCGACAAAGGAATGGCGACCGCGGCCGTGATGCCGATGGACCAGGACGAGCCGATGGTGATGGGGCTGGAGACGCCTGGGGCCGATCAACGCGTGATGGGCGCCGCGATGAGCATCGAGCCGCGGGCCGGATCGGCGAGCCCAACGGGCCCGCTGGTGTTCCACCGACTGCTCTAGCCGCGCTTTTCCGTGAGGTCGTGGACCGTCTCGAGCTCCAGGACCTTGAGCCGCCGCTTTCCCACGGGTAGGGCGATCGTCACCGCCTCGCCCACCTTGGTCCCGAGCAGCGACTTGCCCAAGGGAGACGCCATCGAAACCGGGAACTCCGCCGGGTCGTCGTCGCCCTCGATGAACTCGCCGAGCGTCAGCGCGTACGTCTCCTTCTTTTTCGTGTCGAGGTCCTGGACCGTGACCCGGGACCCGAATCCGACGCGGTCGCGCGGGATGTCGGATTCGCGCACGCTCGAGAGCTTGGAGAGGCGCAGGCGAAGATGGGAGAGCCGTGACGTTACGAATTGCTGCCGCTCGAGCGCCGCCTTGTACTCCGAGTTCTCCCGCAGGTCGCCGTGCGCGCGCGCCCGCTCGATCTCCTTCGGGAGCACGAAGTTGATCTCGTGGTTCAGGCGCTCGACTTCAGCTTGCAGCTTCTGCTTGAGCTCGTCGATCATGGGACCGAGAAAATAGCGTTGCACGACGCCACGACGCTACGTTGCCAGATCGTGTGACTTGGCGTCGAGGCGTCGTGTGTCGCATCTTTATGACCCCATGCCCCTCAACATCCGCACCTATCACGAGTTGACCGAAGCCGACCGCTCGGGGCTCCTCGACCAGATCGTGACCCAGCGGCGCCGGGTCGCCGACCGGCTCAGCACGGTCCGGCGCGTGGTGGCCGTGATGAGCGGCAAGGGTGGTGTGGGGAAGAGCTTCGTGACCGCCGGACTGGCCCAGGCACTGGCGCGCTCAGGGCAGGCCATCGGAGTCCTCGATGCGGATTTCAACGGGCCCACCGCTCCCCAGCTGCTCCGCCTCCCCGTTGCACGTTGCACGTTGCATGACGACGGGATCGAGCCGGCCGTGAGTGCGGAAGGCGTGCGGTGCTTCTCGATGGCGCTGCTGCTCGAGGACGGGCGACCGCTCGCCTTCCGCGGGCCGGAGACCGAAGGGCACGTATGGCGGGAGACGCTCGAGGCGGCGGCGCTGCGCGAGTTCCTGGCGGACGTGGTCTGGGGCGCCCTCGACCAGCTGCTCATCGACCTGCCGCCCGGCGTGCAGCGCTTCCAGGAGCTCACCGAGCTCCTCACCGCGCCACCCGCCGTGCTCGCCGTGACCATACCTACCCCTGAATCGCGCGACGCGGTGCGCCGGGCGCTTCGCGCCGCGGTCGAGCGGAAGGCCACGCTGCTCGGCGTGGTCGAGAACATGGTCGGCGGCCCGTTCGTGGGGAATGCCGCGGACGAGCTCGCCGCCGAGTTCGGGATCCCGGTCCTGGCGAGAATACCATTCCATCCTGGCGAAGACGTGTGGCAAAACGTCGTCTCGAAGCTCGGGAGCTCGCTGTGAGCAATTCCGCATTCCGCATTCCGCATTCCGCACTATGAAGTTCCTGTGCGTCGAGTGCGACCGGCAGATGCAGTTCGAGGAGCGCCAGCTCCCCGGGGACGGCACGCTCGCAGCGGCGTTCCGATGCCCGACGTGCGGCCGGGTGGTGGCGCTGCTCACGAACCCCATGGAGACCCAGCTGGTCGCGTCCCTGGGCGTGAAGATCGGGGGCACTACGATCTCGCCGCAGCCGATGGAGACCGTGCGGGGAATGGTGGCGACCGGGAAACCGGACGCGTTCGACGACGTGGGGGAGCGGGGAGCGGGGAGCGGTACCATCTGGTCAATGGAAGCGCAGGAGCGCTTGGCTCGGGTCCCCAACTTCGTGCGCGGGATGGTCAAGAGGATTTACCTCGACTACGCCAGGGAGCGAGGCATCGGCGAGATCACGCCGGCCGTCATGGACACGGCGCGGACCGAGCTCGGCCTCGAGGGGATGTGAATCTCAGCGAGCGAGCGGTGCACGGGCTGCGTATCGTGATCGACCGCGACCAGTGCGTCGGGTTCGGGGACTGCGTGAAGGAAGCGCCCGAAGGTTTCAAACTGGACGACGAGACCGTAGCGGTGTTCGTCGCGCCCGAGGCCGTGGAGCGCGAGCGATTGCTGCGCGCGTGCGACGCCTGCCCGGTCGATGCCATAACCGTTTGGGACTCAGAGGGTAGGCAACTGGTCCCCTCGCTTACTTGACAGCCTGTCTAGTCGCTCACATACTCGCCCCGCTCTCAAGGGGGAGGTGTCGGTGTATCGCGAGATCTTCGTCCCGGTCGATAACTCCACGCATTCGGACTGGGCCGTCGAGCGGTCCATCGAACTGTGCCGCAAGTCCGACGGCCGCATCACCGGTAACCACGTCTACGCCGCCCGCCTCCACGACGTCCGCTGCCGCCAGCTCGAGACCGGCCTCCCCGCCCGGTTCCAGACGCCCGACGAGATCAAGAAGCAGCGCAAGATCCACGACAAGCTGATCGAAAAAGGGCTGCAGCTCATCGCCGACAGCTTCCTGGACCAGCTCGGCAAGCGATGCGAGGCTGCGGGCGTCCGGCTCACCCGCCAGCTGCTCGAAGGGATCAACTACGAAGAGATCGTGAACGAAGTGAATCGCGGCGCGGGCCGGCTGCCGGGGTTGATCGGGTTCGACCCCGACCGCGCGGCGGGCTACGACGGTGGCGACAAGGTTCGCGCGGACGTGAAGGTGGGCGAGAACGGCAGGCTGGTGGCCGAAGACGAGGACGTGGCGGCGCGGCTCGCCGGCTCGTCGGGCCGCCAATACGACCTGCTGGCGATCGGCGCGCACGGGCTGGGCCGCCAGGCATACTCGCAGCTCGGTGGCGTCGTGTCGCGGGTGTTGCGTGGGATCGAGAAGGACATCCTGCTGATCCGGGACGACCGGGCGTTCGAAGGCGGGCGGTTCCTCGTGTGCGTGGACGGCTCGTCCTACAGCTACCGGGCGATGCGTGTGGCGCTCGAGCTGGCGCAGGCGTTCGGCGGATCGCTATACGCGTGCAGCGCGTTCGACGTGGAGTACCACCACGTCGTGTTTCACAACATCAAGGATGTGCTCTCCTATCAAGCGTCCAA
>WNGR01007608.1_pt1 | contig 20892 bp, 22 predicted proteins | sample 5407581 | NCBI WGS metagenome assembly WNGR01 (sample SAMN13153383, study PRJNA577476) | soil metagenome | isolation source: 80 cm soil or saprolite under Garry oak tree replicate 2 | place: USA:California | collected 2016-06-15
AAGCATAGTGTTGCAGATTTACGTAGACGACCGCGCCGTCCAGGCCCGGTTTACGTCAATGCCAGACAAACTCCGCGCCGCCTTCCTCAAAACCTATGCGCTTGCGGAGAAGCTGAAAAGCAAAGTGCAGCAGAACCTGACGAACCGGCTCTTGCGCATTCGCTCCGGCAAATCGCCAATGCACGCAATAAAGCAAAATAGTCCTCATATGTCGGCATCGCGCAAGCTTTCCTGAAGCCAACGCAGCCATGCTTGTCCGGATGCTGGGGCGTTTTTCGGGACCGATCCGCCACCGACTACAGGCTATTTGCGGACACTATACAATTCCAGTCATAGAAAAGCTGATGGAGAGCAGGGGCCTATGTGCGACCCGATAGACCCGGTGGTACTTGCTGCGAAAGCAACCGGCGAGGCAGTCGAAAAGGTTCTTGAGAGCGAACCGGTAAATAACCTGCTCGCACCAGTGACAAAAGAACTGGGGTTGACAATCGGCGAGGTTGCCAATGTCTTCAGATTCTACGTCACGGAAAATTTGAAAAGCGTCTTCAAGAAATGGGCGCAGCAAAGAAATGGGAACTCCATAAACGCGGTAGAGTTTCAACTGGTGCTCCCGTTGCTCCAATCCGCTTCATTGCAGAGTGATGAGGAATTGCAAGAAAGATGAGCTGCACTCTTGGAAAGTACCGTGACAGATAAGGAGAATGTTTTACCATCCTTCGGTAGCACTCTGTCACAGCTTACAGCGGAAGAAGCACGATACTTGGATAAACTCTGGTCTGCAGTTATCCGCCGCAACCCTCTGCCGAATGAACCGTATCGCCTCAAAAGAAATCAGTTTGACTTTAACTTCATGCAATTTGTCTTTGACCCCGAACTCTCAGAAGATGCAGGTAAGTATAAAACGAAGCGTTTTTTCAAAGAGCAACCATCCGCGAAGGAAATTGAGGCATTTGGCAGGCAGGACAAGTTGCGCCTAATGGTGCAGGACCTTGAAAGGTTAGGAATCATCGGCAGTAGAAGCGAACTCCATCAAGGTCAAAGTGACTGGGTTGAAGTCGAATCGAAAGAAATCGAGATTCCCGGCGACTCGGTGTTGCATCAGTGGACTAGCTTCACGCCCTACGGCAAGAGCTTCATCAACGCCGTTAAGCCAAAAATCACTTCAAGCAAATAAGAGTACTATTCCGTCAGCGCTCCCCCCGCATCTCAAACGGAGAATCTTTCATGGCTACCTTGAAAGCGCAGTGGATTGCTGGACTGAAGGATGAATTAAAACAGGCACGGGCACACCTGAAGCGTTGGCGGGATTTAGGCAAGCGCTTTGGGAAGACTCACACACAGAGGGATGGAAAGCCACAGAGGCCCTGCGTGAATCAATCGTCAAATCGCTGAAGCTACAAGTTGACCAGGCGGAAAGCAAGCCGATTGAAGCGAAACAATAACTCACCTGGCATTGTCGAGACGCCTGTGGATCAGAGAGATGATTGAGAGAATGTTCTCTGCGTCTCGCAACCCCAGCTGAGGGTGCCCCCCGGTCCCTCGCAGCCGGGGACCGGGGATTGAACCTCCCAATCTCCCCGCCAGATCACTCCCGTGAAGTCGGCGAGTGTCCAGGAATCCGGTCGGGAGATAACCCCTTTCAGAAACCCTCGCGAGATCCCCGTTCTCGGTACCAGTCTTGGATTGACCCGCGATGCAGGGCAATCTTGTCATTCGCCTGGGAGGTGAGTGGCAATTCCACATTGCCACTCCACTCATGAGTAGTCGACGGACAGCCCAATCGAGATTTGCCGAACGATTAACATTCAGCGAACGGCCAAACTATTAATTTAATAATTGACAAACGATGCGAGGCGCCGCTATAAATGCCTCGAACTATTAATTTATTAATGGTTCGGTCGGGGAGGAAGCGTTGGGAAGGAAAAAGTCGCTCAATCTGACGGAAGGCGAGTTACCGCTGATGCAAGTGCTGTGGGAAACGAAACGGGCGACAGTGGGCGATGTCGTGGCGTCCCTGGCGGCCGATCCGCCGCTCGCATACAGCACGGTGTTGACGACCCTGCGCATTCTCGAAGCGAAAGGCTATGTGCGGCACACCAAGGAGGGGCGGGCCTTCGTCTATGAGCCCGTCGTTGTTCAGGAAGAGGCCAGCCGGAAGGCGCTCGACTATTTAGTGAACCGCTTCTTTGGCGGATCGTGCGAGCTGCTGGTGATGAATCTGCTGAAGGAAGAAACGATCGGCCGCGCGGAATTGAGACGGATCAAAAAGATGATTGCGGGGAGCGAGCAAGGAGGGAAGAAATAACGCATATCAACTTTGCAGTGACAACCCTCCTCAACGGAGTTTGGGAGGGTACATTACTGGCGGTGGCGATGTGGCTGCTTCTCAAGCTGCTTCCACGACTAAACCCGACGACTCGCTTTGTGGTCTTGTGGATAACCTTGCTCGCGGTGCTGGCCTTGCTTCTTGAACCATTCACGCTACGAGGGTTCATGCCAGGCGCGCAAACGGATTTGCCTGCTTCGGCGAGAAACGTTCCCAAGATCACAACGCTTACACCCGTTAGGGAGGAGCCGAAATTTGATATACAAAGTGCGGACCCCAGTCTCGAGTCGCATGCGGTATCTGTCCCGAGATCAAGTCCTGGGCCAATATTTGAGCGACCCACTGAGCTCGTAAGGTCGCAGAGTGCCCGTTCAAAAAGTCGATGGACTGCGATAACGGCTGTTGAGCATCCGCTCATTCGGATTCACTCCGGGAGAATTCTGGGCGCCTTCGAGATTGCGTGGGTCTTGCTTTCTTTCGTGATGCTGGTGCGCCTTGGGAGGGGTTACTGGAAGTTGCTGGGATTGAAAGCAAGCGCCACGCCCCTGCCTGCAAAGTGGCAGATGCGATTGAGAAGTCTCAAGGGGATTAACGGTGTCCGGCGGCAAACACAATTGCTCGTTTCCAGTGACATCGCAGCGCCCATGTCGCTGGGATTTCTCAATCCAGCGATCCTGATCCCTCGGATGCTTTTCGACAGGCTTTCGGATTCGGAACTCGAATACGTGGTATTGCATGAGCTATGTCACCTTCGGCGCCGGGACGATTGGACCAACCTGGCGCAGAAATTGATTGAAGCGGTGCTACCGATTCAGCCGGTGGTCTACTGGATCGGCCACCGAATGTCGATCGAGCGCGAGATGGCATGCGATGACTGGGTCATCGCAGCAACTGGAACGGCCGAGTCCTATGCGACCTCGCTTGCAAGAGTGGCAGAACTCTCGCAGTGGGCGCACGCGCGCATTCTGGCGGCCGGCGCTACGGGAAATCGCTCGCAACTGTTCAGCCGCGTCCGTCACATGCTGGACAGAACTCGGAACGCGGCGCCGAAGCTTATGGTCGCACCGCTGGGTGCGACGACTGCCGCAATTGGGATTTTGATCTATGTGGGCGGGCATGCGCCGCAAATGATCGCCTTCGCGCAGACTTCGGCGGTGGAAACCAGCCGGCAGGAACTGGTTCCCCTGAGGCCAGCGCAGTCAATTGCACCGCGAGCGCCATCAGCAACGCCGACGTCGATCGCATCGCCTGCTTCGAAGGCATCAGTGGAACCACCAGCTCTCGTTGCCTTGAGTGCGCCGCCATCTCCTCGCGCACCAATTGCACCGGCCGAGTCACAACAAAGCGGCGAGACCCACTCGGAAATCACGATCCGCAACGGATTGACGTTACTGAGTGTGAAGGTTGACGGCGCGATCGAATTCACCGACGACGACCGTGATGTCAAGTCTCTTTCTCCTGGCGGCCATTTCCGGATGGAAGAAGGAACTTGGCACTCAGGGCGCCGGTATGACGTGAAGGCCGATTCGGCAGGAAACCTCACGAAGACATACTCCGTAGGTTCGTCCGTGAAACCCCTGGACTCCGAAGGACAGGAATGGCTGGGGCGTTTGCTGCCACAAATCATTCGAGACAGTGGGATTGGAGCGGCTGCTCGTGTTGCCCGCATACTGCGCCAAGGCGGTCCGCAAGCCGTGATCAATGAGATTGGATTGATTCATAGCAATGGGTCGAAACGGATCTATCTGGAGCAGCTTTTTTCGCATGCGACCCTGAACACAGATCAACTGACGGAGTCCGCAAAACTGATCCGGGGGATATCGTCGGATGGCGACAAGGCGCAGGTGCTCATTGACGTCGACGGAAAGTATTTCACGGGTGAGCTGCGCCCTCATCTTTTTGAAGCAGTGGAGAGCATAAGTTCAGATGGCGACAAGCGCAGGGTGCTTTCCGACATTCTCGGGAAGGACGCGGGGAGTGCAGACACGCTTTTTGGCGTGACGAGGGCGGCGAAGCATATTTCGTCTGACGGTGACAAGGCCGAAGTGCTCATCGAGATGGCAGGATCCTATCGTGACAACGGCGGTCTCGGTATGGCTTATTTCGAAGCAGTCAAGTCGATTTCTTCGGATGGAGACCACGCGCGCGTTCTCTCGACACTGCTGGCGGCACATGGCGATGAACGGGACACAGTGGCTCGAGTACTCGGGTCGGCCGGGAAGATTTCATCAGACGGCGACAAAGCCCACGTGCTCAAAGAAGCAGTTGTCCGGTATAGCGCAGATGAACTCGTGCGCAAGGCCTTCATCGACGCTGCAAATTCAATTTCCAGCGATGGCGATCACCAGCAGGTGCTCGTGGCGCTCGTTCACCGGCCAGGAATTGACACGCTCACCATTGACGAAATTGCGAAGTCAGCGCAACGAATTTCGTCGGACGGAGATAAAGCGCGCGTCCTTGTGGAACTCGTTGGAGTGAATGTTGAGGCGGCCCGCGGCGATTTCTTTGCCGCCACTGACACCATCCAATCGGATGGCGATCACAGCCACGTTCTGATGGCTTTGCTCGATAAACCCGGCACCTCTTCCGCGATGGCAATCGGAGCGATTCAGTCGGCAACTCACATGTCTTCAGATGGGGATAAGGGGCGCGTGTTGGTAAAGGTGGCCCAACGCTATTCCCGGGATCCACAGGTAGACGCAGCCCTGCGCAAGGCCGTCGAGAGCCTGCACTCTGATGGCGAGTATCGATCGGTCATGTCTGAGATTGCACGACGGGGCGAAAGCAATTGACTAAGAAAGACCTTTGGTTCTGAGATATCGGCTCTATTTCAGTTCCGCAATTGCGCCCAATCGCGCATTTCGGGATGCTGGGGCGTTTTCCGTTACCTATCGCCGATGCATAGACATCGAACTTTGATCGGCACTGTCATTTTGAGTTCTCCGATTTGATCCGTCGCAAGACGGTGAGCGGGATGGAGCCATCGGGACGAGCGGGAACCTTCCACGTGAGTTCATCGCCTGTCATTTCATAGGTGCGTACCTGCGTCGTGTCGTCCAAGTTGGGAAGGGAAGCTCGATCGATGTAAAAGGTAATGGTGCCCTTAACAGGATCGACGGTATAACGACCGAAGTGGACGCTCATCCCGAGTGAAGCGTCCTTGTACTCTTCGGCGGTTCCTTTCAGTTTGTCTCCAGAGGAAAACTTCAAGCGGTCTGCACGATAGATCTCTACCGCGTAATGGCCGTCGGCCGTGAAGATGACGAGGCCGTGCGGGCCCGCGCCATAGTCGGAGACGCGTGTCCCGTCGGGAAGGATCTTGTCAGCTCCAGCAAGGGCCCATGTGCCCATAATCGATGGCGTTTGCGCGCACGCGGAAAGAGAGGGCGATAGAAGGACGACGAGAAGCAACAAGCGTTTGATCATGCGGTCAATCTATCAACGCAACACGTAGCGCACAATTTGATTGTTCTCAACACACTGGTGAGGAAAGCTTATGTTTGATCTTCTCTTCAGTAAGCTGACCACTGATGCTGTTGCCCACGTCGCGACGAGCCTTAGCCCTCGGCTGCAATCGAAGTGTCTCTCCAAGAGCGCCCGCGAGAAGCGATGCCATGCGATCCGTGGCAACACCGCTCGGATGCGACTGACGATGCAGTGTGACGGGCAGGCGTCCCAGCGCGGGAAGATTGTGGAGCGACTTTGAGGATACGAGACCTTCGGGAAGGTTGAGCGCGGTGCGCGCCGTGATGCCAAGACCACCAAGCAATGCAACCCAAAGACCGTCAAGGCTGGGGCTGTTGGCGGCGATACGGTAAGGTATGTTCGCCTCTTCGAGATGTTGTATCGCACGCTTGCGGAAGATGCACTGCGGACCAAGAGCGGCGAGCGGTAAGGGTTGACCTGGCGTCGGCGTGAAGCTGGATGAAGCAATCCAGACGAGATCGAGTTCCCCAACCGTCTGCGCCGCGGCACGTTCGTCGTGACCAATGACAACGGCGAGGTCAATCTGCGATCTTTCAATCGCATCGGCCAAAGCGGCGTTACCCTCAATACGGAGTTCGACCTGCATCTGCGGGTAGAGCGATGCGAAGTGGGAAAGAACGGAAGGCAGGATCGAGGCGAAGTCCACCGTACAGCCGACGCGAATATGACCTGCGACGTTAGCGCCCTGCATGGTCTCAACGAATTCGTCATTGAGCGAAAGAATGCGGCGGGCGTAGCTGAGGGCAACTTCTCCGGCTTCTGTCAATGCGAGGCCCCGTCCGCGTTTGCGAAACAAAGGCGTGCCGAGTTCATCCTGCAGGCGCTTCATCTGCAGACTGATCGCGGAAGGCGTACGGCCAAGGCGCTCTGCAGCCTGCGCCAGGCCGCCCAGATCGTGGGCAACGGAGAAGGTACGAAGGGTATCCAGGTCGAGATTCGTGAGCGTTGGCATTAAGTAGGTACAGTGTAGATGAACTGAACTGGGGCTATCCCTCGGCTGTTCCAGTCAACGCCAACCTTCTTTGCAAGAACGTCCGCAGAGGCCAGTGATCTCCGCCTTCGGAACATAGCCCACGTGGGCATCTGTGGTTTTGCGATGATCGCGAACCATTGCGGAATGGTCTTAGCCGATCTTGAATCATGACGCACTAAGCGTCGAAGGTACTGGTAAGTCGGCAAGGGTCATGTTTTCCCGATGGCTTGGAAATGCACAGGCGATCACCGGGTTTCGCTTTCTCTTCCTGATGACTACTTCATAACTGACGGAAAGGCCACCATTCTCTCAGAATGGGCTACTTGATAAAGGACAACCTGTCATAGAAGACCGCAAACCGGACAGAACAAGTGCGCCTTGAAGGCTACAATTAAACTCGCTCGTCAGGAAAGATATGGTTGCGCGCCAACCGTCCGCGAAACGCAACGGATCAATTGTGCGGAAACTGTGCGCGCTGCTTTCTCCCGAAATCCCATTCTTCTCAAAACACTAGAATTGATTTTCCCAAACACAGCAGAGAGCTTGTCCTTTCAGGGTTTGCGCTTTCAACCTTTCATCGCCGCACATCGCAACCTTGTTAGCGTGGAACCTTTTCTGTTGCCTAAGGAACGATTCGGAGGGTCGCAAGACGTTGAGCTGGTTCCTCTGGTCCGCCATGTTGTAGATGAGGCTCTTCGTTCTTACGCTCGTGGGAGCCCACATCTCTTGGAATATGTGGGAAAAACGCCAATTTCCCCATACGGAAGCATGGGCCTGAGCGTCAGCCGCTGGGGGCACGTGGATTGGGACTACATACGCGATCTGGATTGGCGGATCTTTTTGCCTCCTGAGATCGGCCATCTTTCCGGCTTCAAGTCAGAACTGGAGCGGAACCTGACGCAAGAGCTCCACAAATACAAACTCTATCCGCTGTTGTTTGGAAAGGATGCGCAAGGACTCCCCCAGGTGCAACTCCGCGACAAGTGGACTGCGGTCGTCCACGGGTTTCACTTCTTTCTGATAGCTATGAAGCCCGGGTTTGTCCGGGGAAACATTCATCATGATGGCGGCTACTCTCCCCACTTCGCCTATTTTCCTGAGGGCTCCCTGGATGAATATCTAGAATCGGCCAACCTGCAGTGGTCTGAACTAATCGCACAGCAGCGAGACGACTACATCGAGATGTTCGACCAACTGAGCTTCAATATCTTCGGTGAGAATACCGGCAAAGACCGTCTGTATAAGACGCGCGACTGGTACCTGCACAAAGCATTCAAGTGGTATGCCTCACTGGCACGGGCGCGAGGGCTCTCTGGGCTTGAAGAAGATCTTCTCTATCAATATGAACATTTTCAAGGATCAGAGGCCGAGCTTGCCTATTTGGCGAGATATCGATACTACGCTCGCATGGCTCCCAGCCGGCCACGCCTGGAGGACATTGATCGTGATCTAGCCCGCGCCGCAAGCATCGCATACGCGCGGGCGAGAAATTCCCACGACCCATTGGTCGGGCAACACATCAGCGCAGACCGCGCCGATATCATACTCTTGGAAACCGTTCCCGAGAATTATGTAATGGCGGCGCGGAAGCTTCTCGAGCAGGTTGAATCCTCCTTGCTCGATCAGTTGGGGTGTTCCCCGGTTGCAGGGCGGATTCGTTTCGCGGACAATCTTGCTGCACCTTCCTGCGTGCAACGCGACGGTCATGTGCAAGCTGCCTTGATACCAGCCGAGTGGTCGATGGTCTTTTGTGATTCTTATGTCTGGCAAGTCGAAAAAAAGGCCGCGGAAGAGAAGCGGCCCATCGCAGAGGAGGATATCCGCCAGGCCCTCGCGGTGCTGCTCGCTTCACTTCTCAGGCAGGCGTCGCAATTCCCCGGCAGCGTTTCCAGCGGCCCCGTTACCGATAATTCGAATGGCGGTTGACTTTAAACGGATGTCTCCCTACGGGCGGGGCCTACCGAATGTCCAAAGCAGCACGGAGATGCAGCCGCTGTTTTTCAAAGAGATTGTGGCGCCACCTCCTGTAATTTATTTTTGAAATCTTTATAGGTTCCTTGGAACAAGGCAGTATAATTTCTGGTCTCAAAGAGAATGATTCTGAGCAGTGAGATCATTCCTTCGCCTCCGATGGTTTTCTCCGCATCAAGAATCAATGTCACAACCACCATTGAAAGGAGCGAGCAGCATGCCACGTACTCCCGCCGAGATTAGAGAACTGGCCAAGAATTCCGGCGTCAAGATCGTTGACCTCAGGTTTATTGATCTCCCGGGAATGTGGCAACACTTTTCAATTCCCGTAGAAGATCTCGAAGACGACTTGTTCAGCGATGGGATCGGCTTCGATGGTTCGAGCATTCGCGGATTCCAGCAGATCCATGAGAGCGACATGCTTCTGATTCCGGACGCCGAAACCGCCGTTGTGGACCCGGTGCTCTCCATTCCCACGCTGAACCTGATTTGCGATGTGTACGATCCGATCAGCCGAAAGGCTTACAGTCGCGATCCACGCCACGTGGCACGCAAGGCGGAACTCTACCTGAAGAGCACAGGTATTGCTGATATGAGCTACTGGGGACCCGAGGCGGAGTTTTACATCTTCAGCGATGTCCGCTACGACCAGACGGCGCATAGCGGTTACTATTTCGTCGACTCCGACGAGGGCATTTGGAATACAGGGCGAGAAGATGGCCCAAACCTTGGTTACAAACTGCGACACAAGGAAGGCTACTTCCCGGTGCCGCCATCAGACCAACTGCAGGACGTCCGATCCGAGATCATGCTGGCTCTCCAACAATTGGGAGTGAAAGTCGAAGTGCATCATCACGAGGTAGGCACCGCCGGCCAGTGTGAGATCGACATGCGCTTCGGCACGCTCACCAGAATGGCCGACAATTTGTTGAACTACAAGTACATCATTCGCATGATCGCCAAAAAACATGGCATGACGGCCACATTCATGCCCAAACCGCTCTTCGGCGACAATGGCTCCGGCATGCACGTCCATCAAAGCCTGTGGAAAGGCGAGAATAATGTCTTCTACGATTCCAACGGCTACGCTCTGTTAAGCCAGACCGCCAAATACTACATTGGCGGACTTCTCAAACATGCACCGGCGCTATTGGCGTTCGCTGCCCCCACCACAAACTCGTATCGTCGGCTGGTACCGGGCTACGAGGCTCCGGTGAATCTGGCCTACTCACAGCGCAACCGCTCGGCTGCGTGCCGGATCCCCGTTTACTCCACCAGTCCGAAGGCAAAGCGCATCGAATTCCGTTGCCCCGATCCTTCCGCCAATCCCTACCTGTGCTTTCCTGCTCTCCTGTTGGCCGGACTCGATGGCATACAGAATAGCATTGATCCTGGAGATCCATTGGATAAAGACTTGTATGAACTGGAGCCGTCTGAAGCAGCAAAGATCAAGAGCACACCAGGCTCACTTGGCGAAGTTCTAAACGCTTTGGAGGAAGATTACGAGTTTCTGTTGCAGGGCGATGTGTTCACCAAAGATTTGATTGAGACTTGGATCCGCTACAAGCGAGAGCGCGAACTGGCTCCGGTCAACCTTCGCCCCGTGCCCTACGAATTCTTCCTTTATTACGACCTATAGGGTAGGCGAAGATCCTATCGTGGCAGCAGCATCAACGTCAGACAGGAGGTTGCTATGACCGTCGATGATGTGATTGAACTCATCAAAAAGCGCAGGAAGCAACATCTCCATCCCCCAATAGGAGATGATGCCGGCGATCCGCTGCGCTGGAGCGAGGGTGGATTTCAGCGCGCGATTGTTGAGGAATACGACGCTCTCTTGGAAGAAATACAACGTGTAGAAATGAAGGCGGGAAGCAGGTAACTGCTCCCCGTCCCTCGCTTCTTCGCCAGACCCATTCTCGTTGGGGTTACCCAATAAAGAATGCCACGACGGGCCTGAGGTGCCCAGCCGTCCAATCGAAACTCGGCGAGGAGTGTGGAATTTCGCCTCGATCCGTGTGTCTCTTCCGGTATGCCACGCGAACGCGTAGCTGTCGCCGGCTTTTCGTAGGGTGCATGCCCCGGCCACGAGTTTCTGGTGGCAAATATGTCGTGATACGACGGACTCTTTGCGATTATCTGCTCACTTTGCTGAACGCCGGCGAACCCCAAAAGGGCTTCCATCGGTAGTTGCGGTCGAGTCACCGCCAACCCGTCAATGACCCACCTTCGGTGCATTTGTCGAGGTTGAGTGTTTGCTGGATTTACAGGCAATTTGCGTTCAGTGGTGGCAGCCGGCAGTTGGGAAACGGAGCATGATCGGCCTATGGCAAGGAGGCCAGAGGTCAATGAAGCACAAGTCGCGTTCCCTAAAACAGCGTAAACACCCCAAAACCCGCCTGCGTTTACCGGATCTTGAATCCTCAAAAACGGCAGTGTTGAACAGCTTGTCCAGTGTCGACGGCCAACGTGGATATGGTCATGCCATCGACGAGTTTGTCGACTGGTACTGCTCGGAACCGAGACTGGCCTTGAACAAAACGGTGGTCCTGCGCTATCGCAGCTACCTTGAGGCCCGCCTGCTTGCTCCCGGCACTGTCAATTTGCGCCTCGGCGCTGTTAGGCGTCTCGCCTATGAGGCAGCCGATTCCGGGCTGCTGAGTTCCGATCTGGCTGCCGGGATTCGCCGCGTCAAGGGAGTCAGAAATCTGGGCATGCGCCTGGGCAAGGGCTGCTGAGTTCCGATCTGGCTGCCGGGATTCGCCGCGTCAAGGGAGTCAGAAATCTGGGCATGCGCCTGGGCAATGCGCGCCAGTCAGCATATGAAGTCAAGCACTGCTCGCGTTTCCGAAAAGATCGAAAGCGCAATCCAGTCTACGATAAAGTGCTACGAGGAACAGCACGACCTGAAATGGTGCGACGGATCTTACGACCCGGACGAGATCAAAGTGGCGGCTGAGATGCTACTTTCAGCAAAGGATACTGAAGTATGCATCTGTATCGGATACTCTCTCGGCTATAGAGACCCGGCGCACGAGGACTACTTCTCTGAAGACGATCACCGGACTTCTCGCATTCATCTACACGGGAATGCGGTCGCATTCACGGTTGACTTGAGGGAACCGGGAAGCTGCAGGAACCACGATAATGTGCTCATTCCGCGAGTCGATCCCTTATCGAAAGGTAAGGCTGCTCTCTTCGCAGAAGCAGAAAACGGAAATGCCATCGCAATGTTTGCGCTCAGTCGTCTCTTCGACGAAGGGATCGGCGAGCCGCAGGATCCTATCGAAGCATACTTCTGGCACTCCGTGGGGATGGAGTTTTGCGAATACGATTGGGCTGGAGAGGGGTTTGTGGACGCCGTCGCAGATCAGGAGATTCTAGCTGCCAAACTACCCCACGTGTTGGTCAACGAAAATAGTTCTCTACATAAGAGAGCAAAGGATTGGATCCACATGCACCGTGGGCTTCTTCCGAAAGAAAACTCCCAGAACGGCGACTGCTTAGATGATGAGTTCTATGCCCTTGACGACGAGCAAGATGATGCAGACGAGGAATAATCTCGACGGTTTCAATCTCTGACAATTGGCGCCCGCCAAATGAAGTCCGCTAATTCGTGACATTCACGATTTGTTATTGTGATCCTGAGGCGATCGACAGAAACCGAGATGGGACACTACTGCAGGATTTGCGGGCGAGAACGGCCGAACGAGCAGTTTTCTGGTAAAGGCCACAAAATTCATGTTTGCAAGCGATGCAACGCCAAGCCAAAGAGCGAGCGGCAGGCCATCGAGGACACAGACAGCATCTTCGGGTTCATGCAGCAATCGCACATCTCTGAAAGGAACGTGGCTCGTCTGAAAACACTGACGAAGTCGGAGAATTCCCGGGTCGCCAGCCTCGCCGCAGTTGTTCTGAAAGTCGCTGAAGTCAAGCCTTACAAGACCCGAAGACTCAAATTTCTAGCGAAGATGCACCCGGAAATCCTGCGAGATTTGGAGAAAACGGGCCTGATTATCGCTTACACCAGACAGTGGGAGAGTTCCGAGATTCTCGCTCAGGACGCTGCGGACTCGCTCTCTTCATTAACGGAAGATCCGTTCTATGAGTGCGGCGATCTCTTCTGACAGAACGAGAGCTTGCCACGAAGGAGTCAGTTGATGGTCGTTCCGCAGCAGCACCGTTTGAACTTCTTTCCGGAGCCGCAGGGACATGGATCGTTTCGCCCAATCTTGTGACCATTACGCCGCGGTCTCGGCGCGAATGTATGCTTCCGAAAGTATCGATACGCTCCCAACAGTCCCCCCGCCATCATGACGATGATTTCTTCGCGCTTCTCGGGGCTAATTGGGTCCGGACGCATCTCCGGATCTTGATCATGCTCATGGCAGAGCACCATCATCGGTAATAGACTCCCCCCGTATTCCTCATTGTTGATCAGTTCTGCCCAACCCTCGTTGCGCATTCCAATGCCGCGCATGAAGCCCTGCGCCCAGTCGTTGCCTTGCGGAATGCCGTCTTTGCCCTCGATGAGCAGCGGCGCGTAGACCTCACCTCTGAACAGCGTCCCTGCTATGTCGTTCCAGTGCCGCATCATGAGCCCGAGGAATTCGTTTGCATCCTCGAGGCTGGAAAACTCGCGGGTGTCTGATATTTCGCCGCCGAAGACCTCCGGGTAGTATTCGCTCGGCATCACGGCTTCTGGCCCTGCAATGAGGGCCGCGAAGAATCCGTCGAGTGTTTCGACATTCATCGCCCTGCCGCCTTTGCAGTTCTTGAGGACGTCGCCCAGGCGATCGAGTTCAGCGTCCGTTAGAGGCTCGTTCTGAGTGAAGGGGATCATCTTATGACCAAAGTCTTGGAAATGCTTATGCGCTGCCGACTCAAATCTTATGCTGAGGCGGACGAGTGATGCCATTGGTTCCAATCTTATCGCCACGTGCGACGAATTGGTCAGCTTGGGTACCACGCGGCGAGCAGCTGCCGGCATCATGATTGACAGGATCCCAACAATGATTACTCGACATCTCCAGGGCCTCGACTCTCCGGAGCTGCTTGTGAGTTACGTTCCCCACTCCGCAAGCCTTCCGTGCGGCGCCTCTATTGCTGCTTCGAGTCTTCTTGAGGCCACAGCGGTGGCTGAACAGCACGCGTCCGTTCGTGTTTGAGGTCAGCAATAACCCTTGACCAATACAAAATGCTGCGTTCAGTCCGCAACCGTTGCAGTTGGGCTTCCTTGAGCTTGCGTTCTGCATGGCGCATCCGTTTGCGCTTGATTCGATCGAGTTGTCTGTCAATGGCCATAGTGAATTTACTGTTTCTGATTCTTACGAGCCGGCCCGGATTTCATCAGGCTGTTGAGAAGCCCGGAGTATCGCTTGCGGGACTGATCGTTTCTGACCGCCATGCCAAGAGCCTTCTTCTGGCCGACCACAACCAGAAATTTCCTGGCTCGCGTGATGCCCGTGTAGATCAGGTTTCGTTCGAGCAGCATGAAGTGCTGCATAGCTACCGGAATCACCACCGCTGGAAATTCGGAACCCTGAGACTTGTGAATCGTAATCGCATAGGCGAGCGAGACCTCGTCCAGCTCGCCGTAATCGTAGGTCACCAACCGGTCATCGTATCTGACGAATACCTCTTGCTCAACCGCATCGATCTTTTCAATTGTGCCAATATCGCCATTGAAGACTTCCTTCTTATAGTTGTTCTCCGTTTGAATAACTTTGTCGCGAACCTGGAACCGCCATCCGAATCGTTCCGCGGCGGGCTCAGACTGCCGGGGAGGATTTAGAGCTCGCTGGAGTATATTGTTCAACTCACGCACTCCGATCGATCCGCGGTTCATTGGGCACAAAACCTGAATGTCTCTGATTGGATCCAGTCCATGGCCCTTCGGGATTCTGTCCTGGACCAGCCTTACCAGGGTTGCAGCGATGTCTTCCGGAGTTTCGCGCTCCACGAAGTGAAAGTCTGAATCAGACGCTGCGGTTCCAAGTTCCGGCATTTTCCCTTGGCGAATGAGGTGTGCGCTGGTGATAATCCTGCTCGCGGCAGCTTGGCGGAAGACCTCGGTCAAACGAACCACCGGCACGAGATCGCTTTCGATCAGATCACGCAGAGTATTTCCCGGACCAACCGACGGAAGCTGATCCACATCGCCAACCAGGATCAGTCCTGCGCTGTTCGGAAGTGCACGCAGCAAAGCGTGCATTAGCAGAACGTCGACCATCGATGTCTCGTCAACAATCAGCAGGTCACATTCCAGCGGGTTGTCCTCGTTGCGTGAGAACCTTCCCGTGGCTGGATCAACCTCCAGCAGTCTGTGAATAGTTTTCGCTTCCAGCCCCGTGGTTTCCGTGAGGCGTTTCGCCGCTCTGCCGGTGGGAGCGCAGAGAAGACATTTCACTTTCTTGGCGCGCAGGATCTGTAGGATCGAATTCACCAACGTGGTCTTGCCCACGCCGGGCCCCCCGGTGATGATGGCTGCGCGACTGCTCAGAACGACCTTCAGCGCCGCCTGCTGGCTTGGCGCCAGTGTCTTGCCGGTACGCGCCTCACACCACAGTATGGCCTTTTCAAGGTCGATAACTGGATAGGTTGGGTGGCCATTAGCCAGACGCCGCATGCTGACCGCAATGCCTTCTTCTGCTTTCCTTAAGTGAGGCAGGAAGATCAGTGGCTCACCATCAATTTCTTCGAGCAGAAGAGAGCCGCTCGTAAGCATTGTGGTCAGGGCCTGTTCAATCGTTGGGAGGGGCACTTCCAGCAGTTTCTCCGTCGCTGCTTTCAGCTTTTCCAGGGGCAACGCGCAATGGCCTTCGGAGGTCGCGCCCAGAAGTACGTGACTGATTCCAGCCCGGGCTCGGTTCTGCGAGTCTTTGGGTATTCCGACGCTTTGAGCGATTTGATCGGCCGTAGCAAATCCGATGCCATGGATCTCTTTTGCCAGCGTGTAAGGGTTTTCTTGAACCGTCTGGATAGCCAGATTTCCGTATGTCTTAAAAATGCGTACCGCTCTGCCGGTGCTGACTCCGTGACTGTGCAGGAAGAGCATGATCTCGCGGATCTGCATTCCTTCCTGCCAGGCCTTCGCGATCCGCTCCCGGCGCTTTGGTCCAATTCCATCCACAGACTCCAAGTCAGCGGGGTTGTCGCTTATCACTTTCAATACATCCGCGCCGAAGTGGCCGACCAGCTTTTTCGCCAGCACTGGCCCCACCCCTTTTACAAAACCTCCGCCAAGGTACCGTTCAACACCCTCACTCGTGGTCGGCGGCGTCGCCTTCAAGAACTGGGCCTTGAACTGAAGCCCATGTTCTTTATCCCTGACCCACCAGCCCCTGCCGGTCAACCATTCCCCGGCGCTGATTGACGGGACAGGGCCGAGGACCGTTACTTGATCTCGATGGCCACGGACCTTCACTCGGAGAACGGCGAAACCGCTTTCCTCATTGAAGTACGTGACCCGCTCTACAAGTCCTGCAATCTCTTCGGTAGAGGTGTTGAGTTTTGCAGCCGAACTGCTCATTCTTATTGGAGTTTATCGGGTCCTTGACTGACGTACGGACGGAGGCGAAGATTCGTCAAAGGTCCGGATCGGCCACGATAGGACAAGAACTTCAAATCCCGGCAGAAGAGTCAGACCGGCGGAGGCGAGGGCAAGGCTTTGCCGATATCACTGACTGACTTGGTTCGGTCCTGTCGAACCATTTGAAATCTCTTCATGGTAGTAGGCTACCGTCCAATCTCCGCCATCGTCGACGTAACCGACTGTGATCTGGAGCGTCCGAGGCAAGTGCTTGTCGTTACATGTCGCATCTTGAAGAGCGCTATAAGTGAACTCTTTCAAACCGGGGTGGGAAGACTCGAGCACGAAGTGCGTCAAGCTGAAGCTGTTCACCTTGCAGACTCCAGTTGCAATCTGGTTGATCAGTTGTTTCCCGTTGATGGCACCGGTGTAGCTCGTAACCATTGCATAGTCATGAAGGATTGCTTGTGCTACATTCACGTTTCCAGTTACACGAGCTTGCCAAAGATTTTGCTGGTCTTTTGCTAGAGTTTTCAAGGAAGGCGGTTCACGACGTGATGTTGGAAAGCCTCTTGGATCGAAAGGGGGATTGGCGTCCTGGCAGAATCCCGCCAGAGAGAGTGCAACAACCAAAGCACAGTACAGAAACGCTCTAATATACACGGCTGCAGCCACCCAGGTTGGCCAGGCGAAGCCTGTGAAATAGGCCGGGGACTCCGGCGGACCAGGGCAATTGGAGTTTGCGATCGGCGAATAGTTCTGCCCGCCTGAGCGATACGGAATGGCCAAGCGCGCCATTGAGCCGGACGTCCGTAAAGCAACCTTTTTCGCTTGCAAAAAAATGAGGCTCACTGCCCAAAAAATTCTTCCCGCCGCAATGACTGACATCAAAATCGAGGCGTATATTATCAACAAATGCGCGGACGCCATCGCGACGAAGCGCCCCCACATTGAAGCCCGCCGCCCGCAGCAAAGTGCAGTTTCCCGGCTGTGGTCTGCGAGGCAGAAAGCTCACAGGCGAAGTGTTCAGTTGCTCCGTTGCAAGCCTGGATTTCGAGCGATGAAAGACTGCGTCTGCAATTCGATCCGCCCACTGAAGCGCCGGCATTTGAGGGTGCACGGCGCTCGAGCGCGGTTCGATCTGCGTAGCGCTTGACTTAACCCCAAAACACAAGAGAATCGGAGCGCCATCGCGGCAAGCGTTTTTCACCCGTGATCCGTTCCATCGACGCTCAGACCGGAACATGACCCATCGTTCCGGCTTTCTGCGCGTGCTCCGAAATCGAAAAACCCGGCTGCGAGGCTCATCGAGTTCTCGCGCCTGCTCATAGGTACGCCTTCCAACTGCCACCACATTTTTGGGGAGTTGGAACTGCCTGCAAAGCGCTTTTCGATGCTGCGCTTTGCGCGATAGATGGGTAGGCAACTCGCATCAGGAAATGCGCCCGTCTTGCACTGCTGCCGGCACGCACTTGCGCGACCGCAATCGACAGATCGACCACATCTCTAAAAGGAGGGACACATGTCGAACGCGAAAAGGATTGCAATCAAGGGTACCGAACACGCCTCGCTCCCCGGAGCGAGGGCTATTGGACCGACCGATCCGCATCAACTAGTCGAAATCTCCGTTGTTCTGAAACACCGCCAGCCTCTGCCGAGGCCGGGGAGTGAAGGCAAAACCATCAACCACAGCGATTTTGCCAAAACGTATGGCGCCGATCCCGGGCACGTGGACAAGATCCGCCAGTTTGCCCGCGAGAACAACCTGCAGATGCTGGAGCGCGGCGATGAGACGCTCCGTCGCACTGTCACACTGGCTGGAACCGCGGCCGCGATAGAAAAGGCATTTTCGGTTGAACTGACCGAGTTTGACCATCCGGATGGAAGCTATCGCAGCCACGGCGGGCTGATCCAGATGCCGGAGGATTGCGCTTCGGTTGTCTCCGGCGTGTTCGGGCTGGATAACCGGCCGGTGGCCCATCCGCACTTCCGCTACCGGGGCGCGCCGCACTCCTTTGGAGCCCGCGCGACGAGCATCGCGTATACGCCGGCCCAGGTCGCCAGGCTGTACAGCTTCCCGCAGGAGACTAACGGAAACGGGCAGACGATTGGCATCATCGAGCTGGGCGGCGGCTATCGCACGGCCGACATCCGCGAGTACTTCCAGTCGCAGGGATTGCAGGCGCCCGCGGTGAGAAGCGTCTCAGTGAATCACGCCAACAATCGTCCCACCACGCCGCAGAGCGCGGATGGCGAGGTGATGCTGGATATCGAAGTCGCCAGTGCGGTGGCGCAGGGAGCGGCCATCGCGGTCTACTTCGCACCCAATACTGCGCGCGGGTTCCAGGATGCGGTGAGCACTGCGATCCACGATCAACTCAATAAGCCGAGCGTGCTCTCCATCAGCTGGGGAAGCGCCGAAGCCAACTGGACCGCGCAATCGATGGAAAACTTCGATCAGGTGGCCCAGGAAGCGGGGTTACTTGGCATTACCATAACGGCCGCATGCGGCGACAACGGCTGCTGCGACGGAATGACCGACGGCAAGAACCATGTGGACTTCCCTGCCTCCTGTCCGCATGTGCTGGCATGTGGCGGCACTAGCCTGGTGGCGGCGAATGGAACTATCGAAAGCGAAACGGTGTGGAACGACGGCACCCATGGAGGAACGACCGGCGGCGGATACAGCAACGTATTCACGCGGCCCGAATGGCAGGCTGCCGTGAACACGCAGTCAGGACGCGGCGTGCCCGATGTCGCCGCGAATGCCGATCCCGAAACCGGCTACAACATCCTGGTCGATGGGCATCAGGAAGTGGTCGGCGGAACAAGCGCCGCGGCACCGCTGTGGGCGGGGCTGATCGTTCTGCTCAACCAGAAACTGAATCGGCGTCTGGGATTCATTAACCCGTTGCTCTACGGCATGGATCAGGCCAATGGATTCCGCGACATCAACATGGGCAACAACGGCGCGTATACGGCGACTTATGGCTGGGATCCGTGTACAGGGAACGGAACGCCGTTAGGTACCCAACTGCTGCAGGCGCTGCAGCAGGGCGTTCCGGCACAGGCTGTTGCCCAGCGGACAGAACGAGCCCATGCCGGCGCCGGACGCTGAGCCGGTGCAGGATACAACTTCCATTTACTTTTAAGGCCAATTGGGGCGGACGTTCCGCGAGGAACATCCGCCCCAATGTTTTGCTGGCGCTGCTCGATGTGATCCGCGGAAGGGGTGAAGGGGTTTGAGGCGATCCTATGATCAAATGTCGAATCAATTTCTATTCGGACCTGACGACGTTCGATTAGACGATTTTGGCGACCGGGGAGTAGCCGCAACTGGGCAATCTGGCCTCAAAGCCTCGCTGCTGCCGAGGAACGATGCATCGTTCTCGTTCGGGATACGCGGCAGAGATGCCTGTGGTCTACGGATCGCCGCCTGCTAAGGCAAGAGAGAGCGGAGTTGGTTGAATTGTTCCCTTATAAGGCTGTGCGAAAGGTCTACTGGATGGCGCGAGAGAATCCCTTCCGATCGCCGAAGGAGGAATGCTTCGATCGGCTTGAACTCGATCTCGATACGGGCGATCTGCAGGTCGATGGCTTGGATCAAGCCTACTTGCCCATACTTGAGTTCCTGCAATGGGTCGCTAGGAATCGTGTCGTAGGCGAATGACCGCTAGCCATTCCGCTACCCAATTCTCGGCGGCGCTCGATTGCGCCGGGGCGAAGAATCGGCAAAGGGACGAGCCGGCCACCATCCACTCGGAACCAAGACTTGCGCCAAGCTTGCGTCCCTGGCGTGTCTCTAACTATTGGTGTTCGACGTTTGGATTTTTCGCTGACGATGTGGCTGCTGGCAGAGGGTTAGTCCCCAATGGCCAATGGGCGTGACGAAAGACGTAAACCCATTTCCCGTTCTCCTTGTGCCGGAAATCAGTCCAGACGACGATGCGCTGGTCGGGTGCACGACCTTTGGGATGACGATGATAAGTTACTTGACCGACAGCGATCACTCCATCGCCCGCAAGCAGGTAGGAAATATGGTCGATCTCACCATGGATAGATTGCAAGCCGGCAAAGAATCGCTCCCAACTTTGGCGGACTTGGTCATGACCCTTATAGAGTTCGCCGTCCGGCGCGATGAAGAAGATATCGGAGCTGTCAGTAAACAAGTCCATCACTTTGTCGGCGTTGAGCAGTCGATGTCCTTCGAGCAGCTGTCTGTCCAGTTCCTTGTTTGCTGCAAGAACGTCGGGCGCCAGTGCGTTCGTCTGCGCGTTCACGGCTACGCTACCAAATAAGAGAGATACTAACAAGACGTGCGCAGTTCGTTTGCAGAAATCTTTGCACGGGGCTCTCCTTCTTGAATTAGAATCACGAGCCCACTATACATGTGGCGCGCGTGGCGCGTTGGCGAATGGCCGTAAGATGGGCGAACCTTCCCTAATCCAACAGGGAGTTCCCCCGGCTCTCCTTAGAAACTTCTCTTATGCTGCGGGACTGAGCGTGAGATTTAGTCCTAGCTCTTTCGCCTTTTTCTGAATGCTGCGAATCTCGTGTGCTCGATATTTTTCTTCGTAGTACTTCATCCCTTTGTCGACGTATTGT
>WNGR01006459.1_pt1 | contig 20886 bp, 20 predicted proteins | sample 5407581 | NCBI WGS metagenome assembly WNGR01 (sample SAMN13153383, study PRJNA577476) | soil metagenome | isolation source: 80 cm soil or saprolite under Garry oak tree replicate 2 | place: USA:California | collected 2016-06-15
AATTATCAAAATGCTCTGTCTGGTCTAAAACTATTTCCCTTTCTCATTCGTGCTATGGAAGTAGTTGGGATAAACCTTTCCAGTTTGAGGAGGAAAGGGACGTGAACCCTTAGTTATAGTACCATCATAAAGGAGTACAAACGATGTTAGGAAGTCTTCTCTGGACGATAGTTGTCGTGCTGGTTGTGCTGTGGCTGCTAGGATTTCTTTTCCACGTTGCAGGCGGCCTCATTCACATTCTGCTCGTGATAGCGTTGATCGTGTTGATCTACAACCTTGTCGTTGGCTCGCGCGCCCGTCGTCTATAAACGAGACGCAGCACGAGGAGCCCGAAAAGTGGAGGTGTGAACTATCACGCCTCCACTTCTTTATTTGAAGAGAATCTTTTATCCTTGCGCCTGCACTTCAGGAGTGGTTATAGCTCCTTTGTTCTGTATGTCGAGCAGTTGTTCCGGGTTAATGCCCTCATGTTGCAGCAGGTGAACGAGCATGTGCGTCTGCTTCAATATCTCAGCGTCCTGCGCGGAGAGGTGCTGAATGATCTGCTCGATATCAGAGAAGCGATTGTTCCCTGCGTTTAAATAAGTGACATCTATCCAAAAAAGTCGAAGAGTGTTATAGTGATGGATACAATCGGGCACACAGGGCAATTTTAGCAACCGGAGGTCAATTTATATGCAAGGAGAGACCACATCGGCCTCTGTCCAGACAGAGACCACTCCACAAAAGCAAGCGCATCTACATCACTATACCAGTGTCTTGTTTCATCACGAACCTCATCAGCACCAGCCACGCAATGTTAATCTGCTTCATGAAAAAGAGAAAGCGGCGGCAGGTTTCAATACACGTCTTGCCGTGGCGCTTACCAAAAGCGCGGGGACGATGTGGACAGCCTATGTCTTCACCCTGCTTGCCGTCATTGGCTTGTTCGGGCTTCTTGGATGGCTCAATCCCTTTGTCTTCCTGCTTACAACTTGGATATCGCAGCAATTCTTGCAATTGGTCTTATTGCCGGTGATTATGGTCGGGCAAAACGTGCTCGGACGAAAATCGGAACTCCAGGCTGACGAGCAGTTCCACACGACGATAAGCACCTACCATGATATCGAAGAGATTATGAAACATCTCTCGACCCAGGACGCGGAATTGCTGCGCCACGCCAAGATGCTCATCCATTTGCTGGAGAAAAACGGCATCTCGCTGCAACAACTGGAAGCTGAAGGCGCTACTATGAGTCATCTGGTAGATGCTTTTGCCCAGCCACAGGTGGCAACCGATGTTCCCACTGCTTCAGCCTCTGCCGAGAGCGATAAGCAAAATACCTAGCTTCAATAAAAAGAAAATGCCCTCACAGCTGCACAGAGAATGAGCCTGATCTGTTTTCAAGGATCAGGCTCATTCTCTGTGCAGCCAAATTTGGGGTATATATTGCTCGTGTATACATAGTTACCGCAGAAATCTCTTAATGAAAATTTAATCTCTCTTGATCCTAGGCGAACTGAGCGGGCAACTCTTCCCTCTGACGCAAGAGGAGCACGAGCGCATCCAGGAAGAAGACCGCCAATTTCTGGCCGAGTATCAAGCGCGAAGATCAGAGGCGAGCCAGGAGCGCGACACCGAACCGTTACAGCGGGCAATCTTGCAAAAGGTGTAGGAGAAAGAGGGGCTACCGTATGGCAAACACCGCATATCACAACGCGCCTGCTACGCTCCGGCGCGAGATCGACCTGGGACAGCATTACCTCTTCCTCATGAGCGATCAAAGTATCGACTTGATGCGCAACCGTGAGCAGGCGCCCTGTGTTGCCGGTAATGTCATCAGCCTGGACAGCTGCGAGGTCTATCGTCTCATGATTTCTCTCCAGGAGATGTTCGAGGAAGTCAGCGATTAGTCTCGATTCAGGATACCGGGTCATGACCCGGTATCCTCAAATCAGGGAATGCAAGCAAACAGTTGGTTGAACGACAGTGCATCGCCAAACATGGCCGGCACTGCGCCCCAATCGATAAGGAGGTTCGACATGGATACCTTACCGCCTTCTGCCTCTAATAGCAATTCCCACTATGTTATCATTCCCCTCACTCGGGACAAGTTTGCTATGGTGTCTGAACAGTCGCTATGCAGCACGGCAGGTAAGGCATCAGCCATTGTTTATGCACCGTGTTGTATTGGAGAGAAAGCTGCGAAGACCCATTCAAGAGGGCATGCTGGTTGACCATATCAATGGAGACGAATTAGATAATCGAAGATCGAATCTCAGAGAAGTCACACGAGCTCAAAATGCCTGGAATAGCGGGACGCAGAAAAACAATACGAGCCAGTACACCGGCGTTTCATACAGGCAAGGCTATTACATAGCCCGACTTGGAAGGAGTGGAAAAATATTAGGAATTTTCGAGACGGCCTTAGATGCAAGTTTCTGCTACGATAGGGAAGCATTAGAGCGATGGGGTGAATATGCTCGACTCAACCATCCTGTTGAAGAAGTAATCGCCTGGAAAAAGCCCGCGCAACATTTATTCTCTTCAAATACGAGTGGCTATCGCGGAGTTACCCAAGTAAAGGGAAGTGGTAAATGGCAGGCTAGCTATAGGCATGGCGAGAAGCTGTTACATCTTGGAACATACGACACAGCAGAGGACGCTGCTAAGGCGTATGATCGCGCCGTTATTAGGATCAAAGGGAACCGTGCGACCACAAACTTTCCTCTTGAGGATTATGACGATGGGTGAAAAGGAAAAGACCCTATTTGCATATATATGGCATCCTCTGACGGCTGCGTCTGCGATGCCCAGGCAACGAGCAAGGCTACAATGGGAGTGAGCAAATTAAGAATGGCGAATAATCCGATAACAGCAAGTACCGCGAAGGTGTACGCCGTCCACATCGTGCCAACTCTTTTGGTCAGACCAATCGCGATAGCCGTATTGATGCCTTCGGCTGCTTTCTCCTCCTCATGCACCTTGTTCACATTGCGTGGCTGATACGGAATGATGGTGTGATGGAACAGAGCTGGAAAATGGTGTAAATGTTGTGGTTTCGGGTGATCGGGTGTCGAAAGTTTCTCCTCTTGCATAATAGTCCTCCAGATTGCAAAGGTCAAAAGATCAGTATGTATTTGACCCCTACTATAGCATTGTTTCTTATTTCAGGATAGATAGTCTTGCGAAATATTGCCGTCTTCTCTACAATGGGCATCGTACTTGTCTTATCAGTAGTTTACGATACCAATGCGGAGTATAGCATGCAGCCTCAGCAAACTAAAGAACAGCAGCGAGGGCCATATCTTGGAATTGATATCGGCGGTAGCAATACACGCGTTGGCTTCTTTCCATCCCTTGCTTCCCCTGATTTTACGCTCATTGCGAAATTCCCCACGCGACAGAACTACGAACTTCAACTCCAGAACCTCATCTCTTTATTACAAGAACGCAACATGTCCCCTGTTATAGGTATTGGACTTTCCATCGCGGCGCGCATCGCAAAAGATGGACGATCTGTTATTTTTGGCCCTAATCTCCCGGAATATATAGGCAAGCCATTTGCGCAAGACCTGTCTGATCGCTTTGCCTGTCCTGTGCGGCTTGCGCATGACACCGTCTGTGGATTACTGGCTGAAACGCGCTTCGGCTCGCTGCAAGCAGTTGAACGATGCGCCTATTTGACCATTTCCACAGGCACGGGAGCCGCGTTACAACTGGGCAAGGGCTCAACCCGGCTCATTTCCTCGATTGAGATTGGACACCAGGTACTCGACGGCAATTCGTTACAATGCCTGTGTGGTATGGTGGGATGCCTGGAGACCTATACAGGTGGCAGGCAGCTTGAGCTGCGTTACGGACGGCCTGTTGAGCACATTACGGATATAGCATTCTGGGATAGCTTTACTGACAAGCTTGCCATTGGACTGGTCAATCTCGCGCAACTCACTCGCATCGATGTAGTGGCAGTAAGCGGAGCTATCGCGCTCAATCAAGTGTTTCTCTTACCATTGTTGCAACAAAAAGTAACAGCCATCCTGAAGCAACCCTCTCTCTCATTACGCCCGGCCGCGCTAGGTGAAATTGCTCCACTGGTAGGGGCGGCTGCGCTGCTCGATGTTCCAGAAAACGTCATTTTGCATTAGTTGCCTGGACAGGCATGTCTGGTTGAAACGGCGGTTGGTGTGGACGTTCCTCCGTATTTGTGGCCGCAATAAGTCCCTAACCTCACTGAAGACAATGGTTTACCCGATATCTCTTTATATAGGTATGCAGAGATTGGAAGCGCCAATCATATTTATCGCAAAGTGAGGAGTATTGTCATGAGCCAGCTTGATCGTTATACTGAAGAGGGATGGCGGGCGTTGCTTGCATCTCGTGAAGAGGCTCTGCAACTCAGGCATAGAGTGATTGGCCCGGAACACCTGGCGTTGGGTATTCTGAAAATCGCCGATCCCATTATCGAATGCACACTATTACGGCTGCAGGTCGATGCTGTCCGCCTGAGGGAAGCATTAACCTTTGTGGTAGGTCGTGGTAACAAAGCCATCCTCGGTCAGCCCACCATTGGGCAATCGGCGCGGACCATTCTGTTGCGCGCGGAGGCAATGGCCACACAAGCAGGACAAGAACTGATCGGTATAGAACATCTTCTGCTGGGTGTGCTGGATGATGGAGAGGGAGTAGCTGTTGGGGTTTTAGAGAGTTTTGGTCTTTCCCTGAATGCGGTGCGTAAAGAAATCGAGACGCTACTGAGCTATGGGCGCGACCATGCGACATCAACCGCTCAATACTATATACGCTGCAATGAGACCCCCATCCTTAACCAGGTCAGTCGCGATCTGACGCTGGCGGCCCTGCATGGCACGCTTGATCCCATGATTGACCGCGAGAATGAACTTGAACGCACCATACAGATACTCTCGCGTCGCTCTAAAAATAATCCCGTCTTGATTGGACCAGCGGGAGTGGGGAAAACAGCCATCGCCGAAGGGCTTGCAATGCGCATTTTACAAGGAAGTGTCCCCGAGGATTTGCAGCATTGCCGCGTCGTGGCCTTAGAAGTGGGCCTGCTGACCGTTGGCACCAAGTTCCGGGGCGATTTTGAGGAGCGCTTGAAACGTATCATGCAGGAAATTGTGAGCGCCAAAGATATCATTGTCGTCATCGATGAACTGCACGCGCTCACCGGTACCGGTGTTGCCGAGGGTTCAATTGATGCCGCCAATCTCTTCAAACCAATGTTAGCGCGAGGAGAATTTCGCTGTATCGGAGCGACCACGCTGGATGACTATCGCAAAACCATCGAGGCCGACCCGGCGTTGGAACGGCGCTTCCAGCCGGTTATGATCAATGAGACGAATCCGCAGCAGACGATGGAAATATTGCGCGGCCTGCGCTCCCATTATGCCGATTATCACCATGTGACCATCAATGACGAAGCGCTGGTGGCCGCCGTGCAGATGTCCTCGCGCTACATACAGAACCGCTATCAGCCGGACAAAGCTATTGACCTGATTGATGAAGCGGCTGCGCGTGTCTGTGTGCATCGCACGGTTGCGCCCAGCGATGTACGCTCACTACGCCAGGAACTTGCCTCGGTGCAGCAGGACAAAGATGAGGCAATCACACGCGGCAATTTTGCGTGCGCCTCAAAGCAGCGCGCCGCCGAGCGACACATACGCCAGGCATTAACTGAAGCCGAGGATGCCTGGCTCGCGCTGCGCCAACAGGAGCGTCCGCTGGTTGATCAGCGTACCATTGCCGAGGTTGTCTCAATGTGGACAGCCATCCCCGTAACCCAGATTGCTGCTGGGGAGGCGCAGCGATTGCTCAAACTGGAAGATGAACTACACCGGCGCGTAATTGGTCAACATGAGGCAGTGCAGGCTGTCGCCAGGGCCGTGCGCCGTGCGCGTACTAATGTGCGAGACGGTCGCCGCCCGATAGGCTCGTTCCTCTTCGTAGGCCCAACAGGTGTCGGCAAGACCGAGTTGGCGCGCGCGCTGGCCGAAACGCTTTTTGGAGATGAAGATGCCATACTTAAGCTCGATATGTCCGAGCTCATGGAAAGCCATAATGCCTCGCGGCTGATAGGTTCTCCTCCGGGATATGTCGGCTATGACCAGGCTGGACAATTGACGGAAGCTGTACGTCGCCGCCCCTACAGGGTCATCTTATTCGACGAGATTGAGAAGGCGCATCCCAGCGTCATTGATCTGCTCCTACAAATCCTCGACGATGGCTGTCTGACCGATGCGCATGGCCACAGTGTGGATTTCAAAAATACCATTATCATCATCACCTCGAACGTTGGTACGGCCAATCTCAAACACACCGAAATGTCGTTCACTTCCGCTCGAAAGAACAGGCAGGAACAGCAGGCCAGCGTGCATGCACGTATGCGTTCGCAGATTCTGCCCGCCCTGAAGGATATTTTCCGCCCCGAACTGCTCAACCGCATCGACGAGGTAGTTGTGTTCCACACGCTAGAGCAAGAACACCTGCGCAAAATCGTTGATCTGATGATTGAGAAGACCCGGCAACGTATGGCGGAACTGTCGATCTCCCTGCAAGTGAGTGACGCAACCTGTCGCATGCTCGTCGAACACGGCTATGATCCAGCCTATGGAGCGCGCCCCCTACGCCGCACCGTGCAGAGCATGCTCGATGACATGCTGGCCGAAGCGCTCTTGCGTGGAGATTGCAAAGCAGGGGATACGGTAGTGGTGGATGTGGAGGATGGAATGATGGCGGTGCAAGTGTTAGTAGGAGTTGAGAGTAGTAAGCAGGTAGCGGCTTAATAACTGTTCCACGTGGGTGGTTGTTACATCACCCATGTAGACTTATATATCGCTCTCCATCATAGTGAATCATATGCTCGGGTATGTCCGCTAGCCAGACATGAGATTCCCATGCAATAAGATGGCAATATCTCCCAAACTCGGCATGATTGAGGAAAGCTGAAATATAAATGCGAGTCGCGCTACATTCTTTCATCGGCTGCTCTAATGCTTGTCTTCGTCTACGTGTTATAGCTCTGTGAGATATTCCCACCTCTATAAGATAAAGCCGGTGCTTAGCCTCACTATAAAGGATGATATCGGATAGCTCGTTAAGTGTGGAAGTTACTATACCTAATTGCCCTAATCTATCTTTTTCATAAATTGTAGCCCTAGCGAGGATATCACTCAAATAAAGTACCGTAGCTCCTGTAGCGAAGCGAGGACCAAATTTCTCGACGATGGCAATTTGTAATGCAGAATGCTTTCCAGGTATAAGCAGACATGCTCTACCATCTGCCAGTTGAAGTGGTTGATTTGCCAGGTTCATAATAGAAAAAATCCTGACAGCGTTGCTGGAACGAACGCAGCGCTTGAATAACCAGAACGCGTCCCTGTTGACGTAGTTGAGATGAAGCAAGTATACTTGTACTAACGTAAAATGTAAAGCGAGAGACGAATGTGAGAGTAGCTAACCGAGAAGGACGACGATCTATGACTACGACTTCACGCAATGCGGATATTCTTATAAAGGACGCTAAGGGTAACACAATAGCTGTCGTAGAAGTTAAAAATATACAAAATTTGTCTCGTGATGAGGCAACGCAGTTCCGTCGTAACCTGGCGGATTTCGGCATCCCTGTTCAGGCACCTTTTTACTTGCTTCTTTCCCAGGATATAGGATTTCTGTGGAAAGACTCATCATATGAGAATCTGGATGTGCCTCCAATGTACGAGTTTCCTATGGACAATGTAGTTGCTCGCTACTCACATGGAAAAGCGGGAGAAAGATTGTATGGGGCAGTGTTTGAAATGCTTGCACTCCTTTGGCTAAATAATCTGGCATTACAGCCGTCAGATATGGGCAAAGAACCAGAGAAAACTCTCGCTCTATCAGGATTTATAAATGCAATTCGAGGGGCTGATGTGCTATTAGAGGCTGAATAATGATTGTTTATGTAGAGACGAATTTTGTTTTAGAAATTGCCTGTGAGCAACAACAAGTTGTATCGGCTAATGAGATTCTGAATGAAAACGGAAGGCCCAGTGGGTTTGATATTTACTCGGCCTTCCGTAGTTACATATTTACTTCTTCGTCACAACCTTCACCGTGCGCGCCTTCACATGCTCGGCCTTGGGCAGATTCAGCGTCAGTATGCCATCGGCATAGCTGGCCTCGGCGCGTTCTGGATTGATCGCGGCAGGGAGGGTGAAGGACTGCTGGAACTCTCGATTCTGCTACAATGCAGGAAGATTGAGAAACTCATCAGGATGTAATCAGGGAGGAAGCTGTAGTGACGGTACAACAGAAGGCAACCGGTGAAGCGATAGAGCGCCTGTTGAAACGAGGCGTCGCCCAGATCGAGAAAGAAGCAGACCTGCACCGCCTGCTGTTAGAAGGTAACAAAGGTCAACCACTGCGCGTCAAGCTTGGCGTGGATCCGAGCCATTACGATTTGACCATCGGCCATGCCGTCGTCTTCCACAAACTGCGCCAGTTCCAGCAGTCCTTCACCCTCCCTGCCGCGATCAATCCAGAACGCGCCGAGGCCAGCTATGCCGATGGCATACTGACGCTGAATCTGCCCAAGGCCGAGCGAATGGTTTGACGGGTTCAATCTCAGCGACGCGCTGAAATTGCTCAGTTATAAGACGGTGGCGCAGATGTTGGAGCGCGACGATTTCTCGAAACGCTACAAAGGAGGCGTTGAAATCTACCTCTCCGAATTTATGTACCCCCTATTGCAAGGGTACGATTCCGTCATGCTGCACTCAGATGTCGAGATTGGCGGTACCGACCAGACATTCAATGTACTGGTTGGGCGCGAATTGCAGCCCATCTTTGGACAGCCTCCCCAGCAGATAATGACGATGCAACTGATCGTTGGCCTCGACGGGTACAAGAAGATGGGCAAGTCGTTGAACAACTACATCGCCATGACCGCGCCTGCCAACGATATGTACGGCAAGCTCATGTCGCTGCCCGACCACGCGATGATGAGCTTCTTTGAAACGTTGACCGACGTTCCGCAGATCGTGCTTGAGGAGTTTTCGCTCAAGATGGCGGAAGGAACGCTCAATCCCAGGGATGTCAAGATGCGTATGGCTCGCGAAATCGTAACCGGTTTCCATAATGCCGTCGCCGCCCAGGAGGCCGAGGAAGCCTTCATTCGGCAATTCTCGGAGCGCAAACTACCCACCGGCATTCCCGACTATCAACTGCCAGCGCCGGTCGATATATTGACTCTAATGGTGGATGCCAATCTCTCAAAGAGTAAAGGCGAGGCTCGTCGTCTCGTTCAGCAGGGAGGCGTTGCATTTTTTCCTGAAGGAGAAGAAGGTAAGCCCGAGCGTATTAGCGATATCGATTTTATCGTGCCTGCCCTGGATGGCGCCATCCTCAAGGTGGGCAAGCTGCACTATATCCGCATCAAATCGTAAAGTGTAGTAAGTGTAGTGGGTGTAGCAGGTGTAGTGGGTGTGGTGGGCAAGCTACAGTGTATCCGCATCAAATCATAAAAATATCTCAAAGATTTACCCATTTTGCACTCAGGAGGTTTTCACTCATGCCACAGGCAACCATTGGTATTATCGGCGGTAGCGGACTCTATCGCATGGAAGGAATGACCGATGTCGAGGAGGTTGCAGTCCAGACGCCCTTCGGCAATCCAAGCGATGTGATCACCGTTGGCAAAGTCGAAGGCGTCTCAATGGCCTTCATCCCGCGACATGGGCGAGGACACCGTATTTCCCCAACTGAGGTTCCGTCGCGGGCCAACATCTGGGCGCTGAAAAGCCTGGGCGTCGAATGGATAATTTCGGTTAGCGCCGTTGGCAGTTTGCGTGAGCATATCGCGCCCCGTGACCTGATCATTCCCAACCAGTTATTTGACCGAACGAAGAGCCGCGTGAACACCTTCTACGAAGGCGGCATCGTCGTACACTGCACATTTGCCGAGCCGTTCTGTTCTACACTCAGCAAACTCCTGCTGGAATCGGCCCGTGAACTGGGTGATGTGAAGGTACACGAGGGTGGTACCTACGTATGCATGGAAGGCCCACTCTTCTCAACGAAGGCCGAATCGCATACCTATCGCAGTTGGGGCATGGATATCATCGGCATGACCGCGCTGCCAGAAGCGAAACTGGCCCGCGAAGCCGAATTATGCTACGCCACCATCGCCAGCGCCACCGATTACGACAGCTGGCACGAATCGGAAGCATCCGTCACCGTCGAAATGGTCATTGGGAACCTCAGCGCCAACGTCGCCAATGCCCAGCGCATCCTGCGCAGCGTAGCAAAGAAGATTCCAGCTGATCGCAGCGCCAACACCTGCGAATGCCCATCAGCACTGGCAGCGGCGATTCTGACGGACCGCAGCAAGATCCCGCCGGAGGTAAAAGAGAAGTACGATTTGTTGATTGGAAAATACCTGTAGGGGCGCGATTATGGTTTTTCAAAAATCAAAAATGATTGACATCTGTCCGCCGAAGGAGTAAAATAGAGGCGTTCCAAGAGATAATCGGAACAGACCGGTTTTCTTCCGGTCCTGCCGATCGGCGTAATCGGGTCCTGCGCGGCAGATGTCTATGAACCCCGCTAGGTCCGTGAGGAAGCAACGGTAAATGGACCTCTCTGGGTGCCGTAGGGCAGCCTGATTGCGCTGATCGGCAGGACCGGGCGAAAATCGGTTTTCTGTCTTCAACTGCTTATAACTCCGGCGGGGGTTTTGTGGCCCGTCAATTGGCATGCAGGCGGGAGTCGAATCATGGCCTCACAATCACTCTACCGTAAATGGCGCTCACAGACGTTTGATGACCTCGTTGGTCAGGAAGAGATCGTCCGCACGCTCAAAAACGCTCTGAAAAGCGGCAACCTCGGTCATGCCTACCTGTTTACCGGACCGCGTGGCACCGGCAAGACCAGCACCGCCCGTTTGCTCGCCAAGACCGTCAATTGTGAACACCCTCGCGATGGCGAACCGTGTAATGAGTGCCTGCAATGCCGCGAAATCACAGCAGGCAACTCATTCAATGTCATCGAGATCGACGCCGCCTCCAATCGCGGTATTGATAACATCCGCGAACTGCGCGAAAGGATCATGGTGCCTCCCTCCACCGGGAAGTACAAGGTCTATGTGCTTGACGAAGCCCATATGCTGACCACCGAGGCCTTTAACGCGCTGCTCAAAACTTTGGAAGAGCCGCCCGACTATGCCATCTTCGTCATGGCGACGACCGACGTACATAAAATGCTGCCCACTGTTCTATCGCGCTGCCAGCGTTTCGACTTTAAGCGCATTACAACGCGGCAGATTGTAGCGCGTCTGAACTTTGTGGCGGAGCAGGAGCAGGTCAAACTCGAACGCACCGCGGCTGAGCTGATCGCCAGAGCTGCCGCCGGGGGTATGCGCGACGCTTTGAGTTTGCTGGATCAGGCCATTGCTTACGCGGGCAATGAAATCTCGCTCGCCCAGATACAGTCCATGCTGGGTGTGGCCGACCCGCGCGCCATTGTCAAATTTATCACATCTATCGTCGACCTCGATAGTTCCGCGGTGCTGCACCTCATTAACGAACTATCGGAGGCGGGCGCCGACCTGCGCCAGGTCAACTCGCAGGTCATGGAGTACTGGCGCGCCCTGATGCTGACCAGGGCCGGTGCGGATGCCGCCGCTATCCTCGATCTGACAGAGGATGAGATGCGTGACATCAAGCAGCTTTCGCAGCGCTTTGCGTTGGAGGAACTGACCGAGTGCGCGCGTGTCTTCGCGCAGAATGAACTTATGCAGAAGAACCAGGGAACCCCGCAGCTTGGCCTGGAACTGGCAGCCCTGGAATGCATCGATGTGCATCGCCGCGCGCAAGCAGGTCAACTCTCTACCGGCGTAGCTCTTACACAAACTCAAGCTGCCCGTCCTGTCATCTCGCCTCCTCTTACCCAGGCTGACATACCAACCCGTGTCACGCAACCCATGCAAGCTCCGCGAAATACAGCTTCGAGACAGGCCGAGATGAATAATGCCCCGGTAGAGAAGGGGCGTCATAGGCAAGAAGAAATACAGCCTTCACCGCTTCCCCAGGACGCGGCCGTGGCACAGAGTGGAGTGCAGCCATCACTCACAGTGCAACAGATTATCAACGCCTGGGAAAACGTGAGGAAGCGTACCAGGCAGAAGAGTAAGAGCGGCATGCTCGCGGCTTACCTGGGCTATTATAAAGTAGTGGGTGTTGAGGGAAGCACTGAACAACCTGTTGTAGTCATCCAGGCCGAGAAGTTGGCGCACTTCAAATATGTCAGGGATGAGAATCGCTATAAAGACCTGGAGTGGGCGTTGGAGATGGAATTAAGTCTGCCGTGCCAGGTGCGCCTGGTACCGCCGGATCAATCTCCATCGGTAGCCCCCACGCGGGATTCGGCTGTGTATTCAATCAATGCGGCATTGACTCCACAACCTTCAGCATACCGCGAGCCGCCTGTGTCCCCTATTCCTTCTTCATCGCCGGCACCGCGGGTTGAACAGGACGACGCAAGCATTGAGGACAATGGGAATGTACCACCCCTGAAAAATGCGCCTCCCATTGATCTTTATGCCGATACTCCTGCCACATCCGATTCACCTGCACTTGCCAGAACGAACGTAGTGAGAGAGAATATGCAAGGAGCATCACAAGAGACGCTTGAGCAGAAAGTTCGTCGTGATCCCGTTGTGCAGGAGATCATACGAACATTTACAGCCAGAATTGTCGACATCTATCCCAAGTAAGGAGCGAATTTTTACCATGAACATGCGTGATATCCAGAAAATGCAGCAGAGACTCGTCAAATTGCAGGAAGAACTGGAAGCAAGCCAGTTTACCGGCACCGCTGGCGGCGGCGCAGTGACGATCACCATGAGCGGTAAGTTTGAGATCACTGCCGTCAAAATCGATCCCGAAGCCTTTAACGCGGAAGATATTGCCGAACTCGAGGTAATGGTCCTGGCTGCTTCCAAAGCCGCTTTTGACAAGGTCGCGGAAGCGCAGCAGAAAATGACCAGCAGCCTGACAGGAGGCATGCGCATCCCAGGAATGTTCTAACGTATGAGTAACATTGCACCACCCGTGGCAGCGCTGATCGAGGAATTCTCGAAATTGCCGGGTGTTGGCGTCAAAACGGCGCAGCGCCTGACATTCTTCGTCCTACGCAGCCCGACCGACCAGGCACGCCGCCTGGCTGAAGCGATCATGCGCGTCAAAGAGAGCATTATCTATTGCTCGCGCTGCTTCAACATCACCGAAACCGATCCCTGTATGATCTGTAGTAACCCTAATCGGGACCAGGAAGTGATCTGCGTAGTCGAGGAGCCACTCGATGTACTGGCTCTGGACAAAACGGGTGTCTACAAGGGCTTGTACCACGTGTTGCATGGAGCGCTCTCGCCTATTGAGGGCATCGGAGTGAAAGATCTGCGTATCGAAGAACTTATAGAACGTGTGCACAAAGGGAACGTGCGTGAGGTCATTCTCGCCACCAATCCCAATTTTGAAGGCGAATATACCGCCAATCACATCCAGAAGGAACTGAAACCTTTCAACGTGCGCGTCACCGGCCTTGCGCGCGGCCTCCCGATGGGAGGTGACCTGGAATATGCCGACGAAGGCACCCTTGGCCGCGCTATCGAAGGACGGCGCGACCTGTAGGGGCGCAATGAATCGCGCCCTCGTGGGATGCCAAAAACTGCTTGACATATACTTGTGGCTATGGTACACTCGTTCTACATTGTACAGGTACAGGCATGGAGAGAGGCCTGTTTCCGCTTTCGCGACTCTGCCAGAGAATAAGTAACAGGGAACTGTGTACCTTGTGGTAGCAACCACACAATTGGTATTTCTTGCCACAATGAGGCGATGGGAGATTCCCCTCCCCTTGAGGGGATTGGCAGCATAAAAAATAAGGAGGAACGCAGGGAAGCGGAACAGCGCAATCTCTGTATCCAAAACCCTGTAATTGAGAGAGCCAATGAGTAAGAAGGATAAGTCTATGGTGGATCGAAGCAGTACAATTGTGTCTGCTGCCACAAGCGAGCGTGAAAAGGCAATCGAGCAAGCGCTTACCCAGATTGAACGTCGCTTTGGCAAAGGAGCGATAATGAAATTGGGCGATGTCTCCAAAATTCATGTTGAAGTCATCCCGACCGGGTCAATCGCGCTGGACCTTGCCCTGGGTGTCGGTGGTATTCCACGCGGGCGTGTCACAGAAATCTATGGCCCGGAGGCATCCGGCAAAACCACGCTGTGCCAGCACATTATCGCGAGCGCGCAGCGAGCAGGCGGTTATGCAGCCTTTGTAGACGCCGAACACGCGCTTGACCGCACCTATGCAGCTCGTTGCGGCGTTGACACCACTAACCTGTTGATCTCGCAGCCCGATACCGGTGAGCAGGCGCTTGAAATCGTGGATGCCCTGGTGCGCAGCAATGCCATCGACGTGGTGGTCATCGACTCGGTAGCCGCGCTGACCCCACGTGCCGAAATCGAGGGCGAAATGGGTGACTCGCACGTGGGTCTGCAAGCTCGCCTGATGAGCCAGGCCATGCGTAAACTCACCTCAGCCATAAGCAGCAGCAATACCGCTGTTGTCTTCACCAACCAGCTGCGTGAAAAGGTTGGCGTAATGTTCGGCAATCCAGAGGTAACTTCTGGTGGCAAGGCGCTCAAATTCTATGCCTCGGTCCGGCTCGATATTCGTCGTACCGATACCATCAAACAGGGTACGGATGTGATGGGCAACCGAACCCGTGTGCGCGTGGTCAAAAACAAAGTTGCGCCTCCATTCCGCGTCGCCGAGTTCGATATTATGTACAGCGAAGGTATTTCACGCGAAGGCGGCCTGATCGACCTCGGCTTAGAGATGGGCCTGGTCAAGAAGAGCGGCGCGTGGTTCAACGTCGGGGAGATCCGTCTCGGTCAGGGACGCGAGAACGCCAAAGAATTTCTACGCCAGAACAGCGACGTTGCCTCCGCCCTCGAAGAGCAGATTCGCGGCAATATGACCGCCTTCAAAGCCGCCGAAATCGAAGGCGAAGAGGAAGACGACGACACTTTAGAAGAAGAGTAGTCTCTTCCCAGGAATAAAAGGGCGATTGCGAGGGTCGCCCCAATAGTATCAAGTTAAGCTGCCAGGGCGACCGCGAGGGTCGCCCGTACCCTATACGGGTGAGCGAGCCGTTCGTGTAGGGTAGGGGCGACCCTCGTGGTCGCCTTTTGATGAGCTCATATGCCTGACTACGCAGATTTGTGATATGATCATCTCAAAACTGCAATAGGAGGGCATCAATGGGTACAGTAAGCTTCGATTTTAAGGGTGAAGTCGTAGTCGTGACAGGCGGCTCGCGCGGATTAGGACTGGAAATCGCGCACGCCTTCGGCTATGCGGGCGCCCAGGTAGTAATTACCGCCCGCCGTGAACAGTGGCTGACTGAGGCCGAAAAATTCCTGAAAAAGCGCGCCATCTCCGCCTATGCCATGACCTGCGATGTTGCAGATGCCTCCTCAGTTGAACAAACCGTGCAGCAAATTCTGGAAAAGTGCGGCAAGATTGATGTGCTGGTCAACAATGCTGGACTGACATGGGGCGCACCCGCCGAAAACCATCCCCTGGATCGCTGGCAACAGGTCATCAACGCCAACATTACCGGCACTTTCCTCATGTCTCAAGTCGTGGGACGACACATGTTGGAGCGCAACAAAGGCGCAATCGTCAACGTCGCCTCAATCGCGGGCTTCGGCGGTGGCCAGTTGAACACCGTTGGCTATAATGCCAGCAAAGCCGCCGTTATCAACCTGACTCGCGCACTTGCTGTAGAATGGGCCAAGCGCAACATTCGCGTGAATGCTATCGCACCTGGTATGTTTAGAACGCGCATGACCGAGGCCATCATTGAGCGAGCCGAGGGTATTTATAACGCAACGACGCCAATGGGACGCATCGGTCAACCTGGTGAGATTGCTCCTGCTGTGCTGTTTCTGGCGTCGGAGGGGGCGAGTTATATTACGGGGCAGGTGATTGCCATTGATGGGGGGAGGACGGCGCAGTAGCAGTTGTATAACGCTGGGATAACCATATGCCCCAGGTGGAGAACATCAGCGTACCCTAAGACAGTTGAGATATCACACGATAACGCGAACAACACTTGCTCTTATTGCGAAGGGCAAGTGTTGTTTATACAACCGAGTGATAGGTATCACGCCACCTGGAAAGCTGCCGTGGCCTGGGTGAACGGTGTAGACGATGTATTCAACAGCATCAATGAATATGAGGTGTTGCCCTCTGGCACAGCGAAGATCAAAGTTCCTGTTGTGCCTGTTGAGTTAGCACTAAAGCCGGTTGGAAAATTCGAGTCGGATGTTGGTGAGCTGGTGGCGCTACCAGCTGTTAAACGTATGTAGTCACCGTCAAATGCACTAAAATCATTCGACGAAGAATTATCCACCTTCAAGATCAGTGTGACGAAACGCATTCCCTTATCAGCTTGTTGAGACCCGGCACTCAATGCCAGGGTTGCAGACGTTATCGTCCAGGTCAACCCGGCGTATTGGGTTGTAACATTGGGGTTGACCGTCTTTGGCTGATACTGCGCCAGGTCGGCTTTCCCCGTCAAAGGAACCACTACTTGTGCCTGATTGGGCTGGCCTATTTGCAAGGTAAGCTGGTTGAGGCTGATACTCCTGGCTACAGGGAAATCCAACCAGTTCATTTGTGTCGTTCCTGTGTCGGGATTGATCGCATGTTGTTCATTGACAGGACTAACAATAGTTTTATCCGGCAAAATCAATCGGGCGGTGTCACCCCAACCAAATCCTCCTACCGAGGAGGAACCAATCTCTCGCAGGTTCACGCGCACCATACCATCCTGGCTCGATGCGTTGTCGTCGAGAAAAGCGAGCGATTGCTGGGCATTTATGATCGTAATATCAATGCCAACATACATCACCTTCCCATTGATTGGTATGGTTGTTATTGGCGGCTGGGTAGTCAGCGTGCCATTGCCTGTATTAGGGCCACCACTAGTATTGGTCCTTCCAATGGAAGGTCCAATCGATTTGAAAATTGCGAAGCCCACGCCTACAAGTATAGCCAGTACGAGAAGCCCCGCTATTACTCCACAAAGCCCACCTCCCGACCTTCGTCGCCCCCGCCTCAACAAGAACAGAGCTGCTAGCGCAGCAAAAGCGCCTCTCGTATTATTTTGCTGTGGTTGTGCCTGGGCATATGACGGGTTTTGCTGAGGCTGTCCATACGAGGGCATTTGCTGGTTGCCTTGCGGGGATGGTGGGTAATTCGGTGGTGGTGGAGCAGTAGGAATAGGCGCTTGAAAGGATGGTTGCGCAACATCCATTCCCGCTCCACAGTTTGAACAAAAACGCTGATTCGCAGCGACAAGGGTACTACATTTGGGACAGGGGCGATTCGACATCTCTCTCTCCTTTTGAGCAGGTTGCTCAATCTGAAAATTCATTAAAACCTATTAACTGGTATTTCAACTAGACCTTTTGATAGACCACTTGCATGACCGCCGCGTAGTCAGGCGAGCGCATCTGATCGGCCACGTACTCGCTGTAGACGATGCGATTGTCACAATCAATCACAAAGACGGCTCGCTGGAGCAGACCCCATTCCTTGAGCCACACTCCGTAGTCCTGCCCGAACTGCTCGCCACGATGGGCAGAAAGCGTTTGATGAAGAATCCCCTCGATAGACTGCCAGTGAGCCTGAGCATCAGGAGGATCCATACTGACGGTGTATATGTAGGCACCTGGTGGGAGACTAGTACGTAACTTCTCCCACTGCACCGTTATGTGGTGACAGATGGGCCTGGCGAGTGAGTTCACTACATTGAACAGGCGTATTCTACCTGCAACATCTGCCATTCGAGCACACTGGACCGTCATATCCGTGAGGTCAAGGTAATCCAGGAAGAAGTCGGGAGCTGTCGCACCTGGCAGCAATTTGCTACCGACGACCGTGAGCATCTCATCGAGTGCGAAGGCATCACCGATTCGTTCTTCCATTACGCTGTTTCCTCTTTGATACTTTTGTAGGGATCACCATACGAAATTCTGTTTTAAGTTTACCCTGATTAAGTTGAAAGTGCGTCCCAAGAACTGGGTATTTCTCAATTGCTATTGGGAGCATCGGTATGCTGAATGCCATACCTAGAAGTGGGGAGTTGATGCTTGTAGAGGATAAAATAGATGCAACAGTGCTAATAGTTTCTGTAAGATAAGCCGGGATCTCGCATTAGCATTACAAGGGCACCTGGCTTCACACCAGCTTATGCTCAATGGCATAGCGAGTTGCAGCACTGCGTGAAGTCACGCCCAGTTTGCTATAGATCGAGCGCACATGCGTATTCACAGTGAGCAGGCTGATGATGAGCTGTTCCGCAATCTGGGCACTGGTCAGACCTGTCGCTAACAGTTGCAGCACCTCGACTTCGCGTGCCGTAAGGTCGTTGGGGTAGGTAGGCGAAAGCGGCGGTTTCATAGGGGCAGTGGTTTGTAGAACAGCAGGAATCGACGCAACAGGCATGGTAATGCGCTCTATCGTGACAAAGATTTGCTCAGGCGTCATAGCATGTCCCTCGGCCCACGCGTGGGCAAAGGCCTTTTCACCGAGACGGACGCGCGTAGCAGTAACCAGGCGTTCATAGTTAGTCTGCTCAACTGGCGGGATGCGCACACCAACGGCGCTGCGTAGCGCTTCCGCCGCTCCCCACATCTGTGCTGCCCGCACAGGCTCGCCCTGCACCGTGGCCACACCTGCCAGTCCGTTCAGACACGCGATCACCCCTACAATGTTGCTTTCCCCCCGATACAACGCCATGCTTTCCTTATAGAGCGCCTTCGCACGTTCGAGTTCACCCAGCTCAAGTGCCACATCACCCAGGTTGCCGAGTGCGAGAGCTATACCCCACTTATTGCCAAGTTCGTGGTACAAGGCTAAGCTCTTCTCCAACGCTTCGGCAGCCTGGGAATAATTGCCCTGATCACGTACTACTTCCCCTAGATTGTTGAGTGCAAGCGCAATCCCGCGCGTATCCTCCATCTCACGGAAGAGTTGGAGACTCTCTTCCGCGAGCAATGACGCTCGTGCAGCGTCCCCCTGCTTGTGAGCTATGTCGCCCAGGTTCACGAGGGATTGCGCGATGCCATGTTTGTTGCCAAGCTCGCGCTTGATTGCCAGGCTTTCCTCGCACAGCTCCAGTGCTCGCCTGTAGTCACCCTGCTCTACTGCGATAGCTCCCAGGTTATTGAGTGCCACTGCGATGCCTCTTTTATTATCCAGTTCCCTTTGCAAGCTCAGGCACTCCTCATGTAGCGCGACCGCGGACATATAATCACTCTGGTATTTGGCGACGTTTCCCCGCAGGTTGAGGGCTGTCGCTCTCCCTTGTTTGTCTCCCAGTTTCTGGAACAACGCCATGCTCTCCTCAGCCAGCAGCGCGGCTCGTCCATGGTCACCTTGCTCCGCTACCAGCATACACAGGCTGTTGAGGGCCTTTGCCCGTACAGCTGTCGATACGGCGCTGCTGCTCGTTTCGTCCTGCGATAGCAGTTCTTCTAACCAGGCACGACCCTCGCTCAGGTAGCCGCGCATGTACCAAAATATCCCCAGCGCACCCGCTAACCGCAATCCCAACTCAATCTCCTGGTTGTGCTGAGCCCATTTGAGTGCCGCTCGCAGGTTCTCGTGCTCTCGTTCCAATCGCTCCCGCCGCTCCCGCTGTTGGGCACTTCGGAGTTCAGGCTCGGATGTCTCTGCTAGCGTCAAATAATACGCCAGGTGTGCCCGTTGGGTTTCCTCCATCTCCCCAATCGTAGCGAGAGCCTCCAGGCCATATTCATGGATCGTCTCAAGCATCATCAGGCGGGATTCGCCATCTGATTGCTCGTACTGGTACAGCAAATGGTTGTTGAGCAGCGACATCACTCCGTCCATGACCTGTGTTGTCTGATCGCCAAGGGTACGTGAGATCGTTTCAATGGCCTCGAGCGTACAACCGCCTACGAAGAGGGAGAGTCGACGAAAGATGCGCTGTTCATGTGCATGCAGCAAGTCGTAGCTCCACTGAATGGTGTTGCGTAAGGTCTGCTGCCGTTCGGGCAGGTCGTCTGCCCCTCCGGTCAACACCTGGAGCCGGTGCTCCAATCGCTCCAGCAGTTTCTGTGGGGAGAACAGCCGGATGCGTGCCGCCGCCAGTTCGATGGCTAGCGGCAATCCATCCAGTTGTACACAGGCCTGCGCGATGAAGCGAGCATTGATGTCGTTGATCTCAAAGTCATTCTTGATGGCCTGCGCTCGTTGGACGAAGAGGGCTACCGCCTCATTTTGTAACAAGACCTCACTGTCTGGAAGGCTTTTGAGGTCAGGCAATGCCAGAGGAGGTACGTAGAACTCATATGCGCCACGAACATGCAAGAGAGCGCGGCTCGTGACGAGCGCCTTCAGATGTGGACACGTTTGCAACAGTTCAACCAGGGATGTAGCAGCCTCCGCCACCTGCTCGAAATTATCGAGGAAGAGCAGTATATGTTTGTCTTGCAGGTATATTTTCAGTTGTTCGAGAGGGGATTGATCTACCTTTTCAGCCAGCCCAAGCGTCTGGGCAATGGCAGACATGACAAGGTTGGGGTCGCTGAGGGGAGCCAGCGAGACGAAACAGATGCCATTGGCAAAGTTCCCACTCAGTTCGTGTGCCATCTTCAAACCCAGGCGCGTTTTGCCAACGCCTCCCGGACCTGTAAGTGTAAGCAGGTACACACCTGGGCGCTGTATGAGCGTACAGGCGACCTCGGCCTCACGCTCTCGCCCAACGAGCGATGTAAGTTGTATGGGGAGATTAAAGAAATGGACTTT
>WNGR01002457.1_pt1 | contig 20880 bp, 14 predicted proteins | sample 5407581 | NCBI WGS metagenome assembly WNGR01 (sample SAMN13153383, study PRJNA577476) | soil metagenome | isolation source: 80 cm soil or saprolite under Garry oak tree replicate 2 | place: USA:California | collected 2016-06-15
GTACAAACAGGGACATAAGTTATTGCAGGCTGATCCAAGCTATACCGCTAACGAGGCAGAGGCGATCAGTGCAGATCGATTGGCGCAATTGATGAAGAAATATCAGAAACCCGTTTCTTCTAACCAGCTACTAGCCGACATAGCGCCACTAAATGCAATTCCAGCGTCTCTCTCCAAAATAACAGTTGGAGAACTCGCGTCGGTGAGCGAACGGTATAGAACAACCCTGCGGCAATATAATTTGAAGAGCTTCTGAATGGACGGCGGGCTGACCTGCCCTGATTCTCTGATAGCGGTAAGGCACTATTGGGATTCGGATATCTTTTGGGCCGATCTCGCGGTCGGCCCTTTGTATCCCGCAGTTGAGTCTTAGTTCCTCTTTCAGTTCGCAGCTAGTTGGGTGACTCTGCAACAGCGAATTGGCGGCGTGCCTTCTCGCATTCTTTCTTGCCCGCGCAAGCCCTCCCGACCTACCGCTTGGTTCGGACTAATGTCTTGGGTCTCGCGGGAGCACTCACCTTCTTGGGATAAATCGTAGCCGCAAATTTGTAATCTGTCGGATCAATGTCGAGACCTCCAATGATCGGGTTACCGTCTTTGGTTAATTCACCGGGAATCTGGTAGCACATGATCGACTTCGGGTCTGGAGGGGTACCGCGCAGAGTAGATTCTTCGATTTGCTCGCGAACCTCCTGCTCTTTCCAACCCTGAGTGCGCTCGAAGTACTCGATTGCTTTTTGCGGATCGATCTTGTCAACCAATGCCTTGCGCATATGCTCATGAGGGAATCCCAGCGTGTGGCCGGTTTCATGTCTCACCACTCGATGGAATTCCGATTCTTGCGTCGACATAGTGAAGGCTTCCAGATTCATGGTCGGATCCTTCTTTGCGATATGCAGGATATCGCTCCCAAGGTAGGACCAATAGCCACCTTCCGGGCCAGCAGCGCGCGCGATGCGTACCTGCGGATCAACCTTTGTCGCAACGAACTTTACGTTTGAGGTTTTTGCCCAGGCGTTCATGTGCAGAATGATTCGTTTCTGTAAGTCCGCCGGAGGATTATCCAGAAAACCGACCGTCAGGCTGACGCCCTGTAAGCCCCAATACTTGGTCGTCAACACTGCAATGCGCTCCGGAGTCGCAACAAAATCAGGGATCACCCCTGTCAACCGATGCAATGGAGTGTGGTTGAGAGGATTCACCTCAACGGCGGTCTTAGCCGCTGCGATGGCCTTCTCAAGTGGCAAACGCTTTGGGGTGCATACCAGAGAAATCTTCACGGTCGATCCTTTCGTTTGTTGTGTTATCGCAGCCGCCAAAGTCTGCGGCGACTCAGCTCACAGCATCGTGTGTACTCATACTCCTGATGCCGGATAGGGGAAATCTTCCGGCGCCGGAAGGTTCTTGTCTAGAAAAGACCGTATTGATGCGTCGCAGATGGCGTACCCCCAATTGATCAGTTTCTCCTGAAGCACAGGGGACGTTTTCGCCAAACGCGTAGGCGTGTCGGCCAATGCCGTCGTGCGATCAAACGGACACGCGGACGGATGGCCACTGGAGTATGTAGTCAGGTCCTGCCGAATTCCCCAATAGCACCCCTTTCGCTCCCCTAGCTTGAAGAGTTCGATAAGCTGCCGAGTCCTCAAGGCGCGGACTTGACTATCGATCAGGTTGAGTACCCGGTAGGCATGACGCGCCCAGTCGTGATGCGGGTCCGGTTCGGCAGCAAAGTGTCCGCCGCCGTCGCTTACCAAGACTGTGTCGTAGCGCTTCCAGGCTGTCTCGATGCCAAGGTTGTCATACACTCCGCCATCGCTGAGAACAAGATCCGTTGTGTAAGGCGGGACGGCGAGATCTTCGCCATCCTTCGCTGGTTCGAAGTGAAGGCCATAGTCTGCAACCTTGATCTCGCAGGGAGACAGCACGGGCGGAAAGGCCGAGGATGCCGCCACCGCGCGAGCTAGTGGCAGCTTTGGATTGAGAATCTGTCCGACGCGATAGTCGCGCATATATGGCTTCGAGAATCGCATCAGTACGCCTGACTGGACGTTAGTGGCATTGATCACGAATCGCGGTTCATCAGGAAGATCCTGCAGCGTCTTGCCGTGAAAGATCAGTTCATCGTACTTGCTTGAAACGTGGTCAGAAATACTGCCGGGCAGGAAAACTCCACCAAGGATCGCCCCTTCGTCAATCGTCGTGTCCGCTATCTCGCGAATGGGGTCGACAAACAACGCTTGGAATTTCGTACTCTCTTTTCCAGGGGTAAACTCAAGAGCCTGCCAGTTCATGCCAAGGATCGCAGCGGTTATCGATCCTCCTGAGACACTCGAAATGCGTTTGAGTGTGGCGATCAAGCCGAGTTGGTTTAGACGCCACAAACAGCCGGCGTGAAAGAGCATTGCTCGGTATCCTCCGCCTGAAAGGCACAATGCAATTCCAGGGTCGGGTGGTTTATCTGAGATGTCGTGTACTGGATGCAGGGTTTCGGCGTCGGGCATTTTTCACTCTCTCGGCAACTTCGATGGTGACATCACTCGAAAGCTTATTCGGAGCCCTGTAGGACTCAGTTGACTTGAAATCGCTCTGTTTCTCCAGTTCTGCGACCAGTAGTGCACGCGGGACTTCCGTGCCCGACCTAGCATCACCGTGTTTCCCCGACCTGGTTGAGCACAAGGTCTCTAGCCTGTCTTGTGCGCCCTCATCGCCTTTGTTGATGAATAGCTTCCAAAGCGACCGGGGTGTTGCGTTTAAACTTCCATGGTGCCCCACTTTGTACAGGTTCACATCCTTCAACAGCCCCTGCCACTTCTGGTTGTTAAGCGCGTAAGACCAATTTTCAATCTGCGCGTCACCGGGGAACAGCAGCTTACGGTTGCCGACCTCAAACAGGAGGATAATGCTTGTGTTGTTCATTACGCTGTCCAGGTCGCGGACAAGATCAAGCGTCTGTTCGGCATGAATCCGGCGCGACTGCGCTATAAACCAGCGGACATTGGGAGCATACAATTCCTCCGGGTGCTGCTTGGCGCTTAACCGCACGGAGCGCGCTCCGGACTTTAGGCGTGCTCCCATCGCAAGACTCTGCGAAGACCAGAAGCTGCGGAATTGCCAGAACTCGTTAGGGTCCTTGGCGCGCTCTTTACGAATGGAGTCACTCTGCTTAAGGGTGGGTGGACCGAGCACCGTAATGTTCACACCCGGCAGCAGGTCGTTCAACATCATGCCGGCATTGACGTAGTGGGCTGTTCCCGTACTGCCCATTGACATTAGGTTCTTGACGGCGGAGAGGTTCCGCAAATTATCCTCGCCCAGAAAGGAGAGCTGTTTCCGCGTGGAAGATCCGGCTTGTAATTGTCCACTACTTGCGAGTTCAGCAACCGAACCTGCAAGCCGGTGCATATCATTGAGAGACCCGAGAAAATGCGACGTGATCTCCTTTTCACTAGGCTTGCCTCCAGTGGCGGTGGTGGCGATTAATGCTGTTGGCTCCGCTGCCGGATCCTCTGTCCATGGCTGAATCACATGGTCTGGTTTCAGCGCAGCGATGATCTTGCCCGTTGCGTCTCCGTCCGTAGCGAATCCGCTGATATGGTCACGATGGCGATGGGTTGCCACCAGGATATCCAGTTTGCCTTTGCAAATGCCCTTAATGTCATTCGCCACTTCAAGCATGTACTTGCCGGTGGTATTCTTCGGCGCTGCCGTGCTGCCGTAGTCAATCAGCATATGGCGCTCCTCGTTAGCGTATTGAAACGTCAAGAGGAAACAGTCGCCAAAGCCAACGTTGTACATGCGGATGGTTACCGACGAAGGTGCCTTGGATGAGGTCGCCCGTTTCTTCGTTGGCATAGATTAGTCCTCGCCGTCAGTTTCAATTCCGGTGGAGCGATACCAGTTTGTTCGGCGCATCCGATGTAACCGGGCGAAAGCTCGCGCCCTTGAAGCACCTTTGTCGAACGCGCCATGTTGCCATAGATAGTTCAATCGATCGCTTTGCCTTTGTTGCTTTTCGCCAGACTGTATGATCGCGTTTCCAATGTTGTATTTAACTCGCCCATAGTCATCAAAGATGACTGCGTTCCCCCCATAGATCGTCACCTCTGTTTCATCCGGCATTCCGTCTGGCTTATCTATATTGAGTCTGTAAAGTTCACTGGCAAATACTGTCAATTGCTGGTGATATTCGACAACTGTCTCTCGCAGCATAAAGCCGTCTCGCCCGGTTCGAATACATGGGCGGACGGAAAGCACACGAGTAAATGCGTCTTGGTTCAGATTGACAACCTCCCGGTTCTCCCAGAGGAAACGAAAGAATTCGTTGGGGTCGACTTTCATGCTGTCAAAATGCGTACGGTCGTATTTGAAAACGGAAGTATCTGGCGGCGGCTCCCACACACCCAACGGTCTTCCTTGCCCGCCCATGGAGCGAGGTGTGATGCCGTACTTTGCTAACCACTCGAGAAAGCTAGCTCGAATCTGATACTTGTCGTCTTTGGGATTCAGCTCCCAGTCTGCCGTGAGGACCGCACTCGCAAAATCGGAGAACTGAAGATCAGTCGGCGGACAATAGTCGATCGCGCGAATGCACATCGTGAGGAGCCGGTCGGCTATCTCGGCGCCTTCTTCCGCTGCCCGGTTCCGATCAAGCTGGGAGTTATCGCCGATAGCTTTCAGTCGATTGATCCAGACCTCGAGATAGCCATTTAGTACGGCAGCCACCAAGACCTCGCCGCAGGTGTGCGGCTCAGAGAATTCTTCCGTGGACAGGTACTTCGGATTGGGAGGCAGAGATACGGAACGGCGCAAAGCCTGTCCGTGAATGCCTGATAACTCAGAGCCCATCTGCTGGGCCAGCCCCAATAGAGCCGAAGACCGTAACTTGTCCGGAGTCATATCGGAACGTCTGATCGTCTTTGCGCTGACATTTGGCATTCCTAAGTCGACCATCTTTTCCACCACAGATTGCGCAGAGAAAATCGACAGGAGGGCTACAATATCAGCAAATGCCTCGTGAAAACCCGCCTGCTGGGGAGAGGACGGAGCCATGTATCTTTCACGCAATCCGTCCAGCAGAGCGTGTGTAGTCTCGTGGGCAACCACCTCATGTGACAGGCACGTATAGATCGTTCGCCGGCCATCCAAGCTTGGGAAATGTCCAAAGAAAAGACCTTGCGCGCGATCGGAATAGAATGCATTGGCATCGGCGAAAGCGTGCGGGGAAACCTGGATCTGAGGTCCCGCGAAACTCCAGCCAATCCTGCGACCTAAAGCAAATTCAAATCTACTCAGGGTCTTCATAATGACCCCATAAGTCATCCACGCGTGAAACGACGGACTTACTAACAGCTTATCGTCGGGTTGATTCTCAAATGGATCGACAGGAGAACTAATGTCGGTGTTTTCTCGCGCTGATATTTTGACCGCCGGGGCCAGCACATTACTGGTCGAGTCAAAGTCGATAATATGAACCCGGTAGCCTCTGGGGCCTGCTTCCAAAGCTTCGTTCGGAATCTCTATTTGGGTTCTGAGAATTTTCCCGTCGGCTTTAACGCCCGGATCCAGTGCCAGCACGGTTAGTTTTCTGGTCGGATAGTATGGCATGTGGCCTGTCCTACAACGCAAATCCACGGATTTGCAGGAGTGTAGTTCCGAGTAAAATGCAATGTCAAGGAGCGTATTGCTGAGCGTATTGCTGGGGAACAGGGGCCTGAAGCTAGCTAGGAACCGGAACCACTAAGCAGCGCCGGCTACGGGCCGCCTCTATCGGCGCGCCCTCTACGAACACATCCGGTGGGGGCTCGCGTCGGCGCTGCCGTCCGGAACCGTCGGAATCCACGCTAAATCGGAGAGACGCACGGTTACCGGGGGCTCCCCTTGTGCGTGGGGCGCACGGGTGAGTGAGGCATTTCGCGGGACGGGTGGAAGATTCCAGTGAGCATGATTCCTTTTGCGTGAGCAGGTCGGTACCCGGAATGCTCGCCGCTATTTACTTTGTCGAACGCTTCCAGCAGATCGTGGCTGAGCGCCAACGCCTTCTTGTCGGTAGGGAGAGGCATACAAAACTTCCTTTCTGCGAGTGAGTGCTCCTACGGATGAAACAGTGCACGGAAATTCCGCGCCTGACAGGTGTGGGCGCTGTAAGTGATACCCCAATGTCGCGCACGGACTCAAATTAATTGCCGTAAGATTTCATTCGAACTCGCAGAACTGCATACAATTAGAGATTACTTCCGGGTTGCCGACCATTCGCCCAGGACCTCACATCGTGATTTACCCGATCAGGTCTCTGCATCGCAACCGCGAGCTTTTTCGGCACGCTCTAATGGCTAAGTTTTCACAGGTAACCTACGAACTTCGTACTGCTAGTCTAGAAGGTGAAATGTAAGCGACTTTCCGCGGTAAGGAGTCGCTCGTGCTCGCGGGCGACACGGCAAACATTCCCACCCTTCGTCCAGCCTCGATCTTCAACTTCGGCAAATGAGAAATTGTTTTCAGGCGGTAAAGCAACCCAACGGGTGGCCTATTCATCATCTTCCCAGATTCGCTAGCACGGGTGGGTCCTCTGATGGATCCCACAAGTATTCCCCGACGCGGGCACACACTCACGGAATTCGCTTTTGCATTGAGAGTGTGTGCATTGGCTTCTCCAAATGATCTCGGCCCGAGAGACTATAAGAAGTGACACATGGGCTAGATCATGAGCCTGCGACCTCACCAACAGATGGAAGGGCTACGCTGGGATAGCAACTGATGCGCCGGCCGAAGTCAGGGAGGTAGCAGGCCCCGTGGAATGACGGGATTTGTTAGCGGCTAGGCTTCTGTGAGCGATCCTGCGCTGGAGGTTATGACGACATGAGAAACAAGTGCATTGCAGTCGTGATTCTTCTGTTTGCGTTGTACATTCCCGACCTAGTGGCTTCGCCATCGCACATTCGCGATGCACTGAACCATCGCCTTACGGTTCGCGAAGCGGAGGTGGCGAATTGGCAACGCAGCGCGAACTCGCAGCTTGCTTTGTCAATCGCTATCGGGATGCTTGGGTTGCTTGTAGGTATGCTGCAAGCGTCGCAGAACAGATGGGCAAAGGGCACCACTGTGGCGTTAGGGTTCCTTGTTAGTGCTATCACCTTGTTTACAAATCGTGTCTACACTGCTGACTACCGTACCTACATGCGATGTGTGGAGGAGGCTAAGCCGCTAATTGAGGACCTGAGAGAGATGGTTCTTATGTTCGATCCAGATCAAAGTAGCGACAATCAGTTATCTATCGAAGCAGAATTCAAGTCGAAATGTAACAAGTTCGACTTAATCGAAATCAAGACGCTAGGGATGGACCCACCAACGCACGAATCAGAGAGCAAGGCAAGTGGATGGCTTACCTTGGACACGGTGCAGGCTCAATCCGTATCATTGCCGCCCGGATGGACAGGGCCTGTTGTTCAAACTGACAAATCTGGGACTTTCTTCGTCGGATACGCCGAGGACTTCTCCCTTACGACTGCCCGAACCAAATCACTCGATAGTGGTGTAAAAGTCGCAGCGCAGTGGTTGATTAGGGGCCAAAATAGGGAGACGCTTACACCCCAGCTTATGGAGCTGGTGAAGCATGCCGCCGAAGCCTCAGACACATGGTTCAGCTACGATTCGAGTGCGCGCGTGTACCATTACTATACCCGTCTCCGCCTGGCGAACGATTTTCGAAGTCTGGATGTGCGTAGCTTGACCTCTCCGACTTCGGCAAAGTTAAAATTGCAGAATGATAGCGCGGTTCGTGTTCCAGACTCTAATCTAACTTTATTGCTCAAACATATGGGTTTTTCACCCATAACAGCCGACATCTATGTAGTTGAGGGACCGCCGTCGTTGAGTGAGTCTATATCCACGTTCACAAAGCAAAAGAATACTGATGACAAATATGTTGCACGCTTTAAAAAGGTCCTACCCGGTTGTGACGGGGACCACGTCAATTTCGGAGCTTCTACCCTTTGGTGTTTCCGTCTTCAGGAATCTAGTATTAAGCCCAAGAAGGGGAAAGCACAGCATCTTGGCACAGTGGGCGGCAAAGATCTCTATGCCGTGGGGTTTGATCACATGACACGAACTATCGAAGTGGAGGTAAGGAGCTCCAACTAGATTTTCGATTCCGGGCGGATAACGGGCTATGCGTCAGTTACCACTTGTGTACTACCCGCACGGTTGTGGCGCGGAGGCGGTGCTGGGCATCGAAACGGTGTCGGGTAGAACAAGAATCTGAATATCGGTAGTGCTTTCTACTTGTTACAGCTTCCTCCCGGATTACCTCCCCGGAAGTCGGCCAGGCTGGCGGAATCCGAAACGGTCGGCTTCGAACATCTACTTCGTCTCACAAGCCGTGTTGGCGCCGCATGAGCAACTCGTGCTGGTGCTTTGTAGCGTCATGCCATACCAGAGAGGCGTCTTCTTAGTCCATTCCGACTTTGGGTAGTTTTGGTGCAGCATGCGGAATAGGTCACGACCGTAGCGATTCTCCTTGCCATCGTCGCAGCCATAGCGCACTACGCGTTCAGCATAATGCAAGGCTTCGGGCACGCGTGGATCTTTGGGATGCTGACGCGCCCAGGTGAGCACGATGCGAGGGAGGGAACGCTGAGCGAGACCGAGCGCCCGCAGGCGCTTACACTCCGCCGAAGCTTTGGTCTTCTGCTCCGCAGCGAGGAAGGCTGGAGTATCGGCATGGAGCGTTGGACGCGGCTCCGGATAGCGGCTCCAGTCTTGATTCTGTTTGTAATAGTTGATCTCCTCTGGATGGCTGCCGACATCGGAGCACCACCAGTTATCCCGGTAATCGTCGATCTTCATATTGTCTTCGAAGCGTTCAAACGTGCTGACAATAAACGGACGGATGCCAGGAAAATGCAGGCTGGCGAAGGCGGCTACAAACTCGCGCTCTTGATTGCTCTGCGCTTGAGAATACTGCTCAACATAAGGCTGCAATCGTGGTTCGGCAGTAACGGCATCTCTTGCGACGGATGCCGCCACATCTGGCCTGTCGAGCAGCGCCGCACGCAGCCATACTGTGGGGATGATCTTGACGCGAAGATTCTCAGGAATCGACGGTGAGAGTGCTACCTTCGCGTAGGTGGCGACCGGAATCCTTGTGTTCATCAGAAACGCGGACGTAGCATCGATTTGCGGCAGGGGTGTGTGACCACGGGGGGTATCTGCTCCGAAATAGCGCTGTGCACAAGCTTTGTCGATAGAGCCTTCCTCCCAGCCCTCGCAATCCGAGGTCAGCTCCACCGGGGAGCGCCCGAGCGACTTGGCAAATTGATCCAAACTGTCTGTGACCTGGGACAACTCGTCTTCGAGCAGGTTGAGCGACGACAGCGGAATCTCTGCTCGACGAGCAAGGGCGGCGGTGATGATATTCCGAGCATCTGCAGTGCGTCCCTGCTCCTTAGCGAGTCGGGCCCGGTGATATACCAGCATTGGGTAAGCAGGAGAGGGCTCGGGGATGGCGTCAGCCGCGGCTATCAGGCTGGCTGCAGCCGAATCGGAGCCGCTCACCTTGCTAACGGCGAGCACGAGCCATGGTAGTGACGCCCTATGTTGCCAGCGTTCCACAGCATGCGCTTTGGCCTGCGGACTTTTCGATTGAAATGTAACGAGCCAATCTCCAAGGTCATCGCGGCGTTCTTGCTTGAGCTGCTTGTATCGATTAATTCGCCAAACTTTTTTGAGCTGTTCGTACTTCTGCCCCCAATGTTCTACACCGGGAAAGTCCGGGTCCTGATCAAGGCTACGATTCAAGAGCATCGTGTAGTCACGAAGATTCTGCCCGAAGTCGTCGCCGGAACGGTCGTTTGCTACGAGGGCGGCAAGTTCATGCAAGCGCTCCTGCGGGTAGGCATGGTAGCGGACGAGCGCGAGCAGTCGCTGCGCATCGTGGTGCATCGACCGCTGATGCGGATCGCGGAGAATCGCCCGAAGAACTGGATCGGCCTTCTTCAGGACTTCAGGGTTGTAATCTTTGCCTTTCGGTGCCTCCACTTCAGACTGTCGTATCCAGGTGCGAGCAACCATGTAGGGAGCGATGTCGTGCCACGGCGAGGAACCATCGGTCGCAATGGCCTCAAACGTGGCGCGTGCCTCCGTCAGGTCTGAGCGATAGAACAGTGCCGCCGCAATCTGATAGGCGCGATCAGCTCGCAGCGCAGGGTTGGTACCTTGGGCGAGTTCCGTCGGGAGAGAAGCTTTTTCTGTGCAGTTATGAAAGACCGCGTCCTGGCCACTAATCCATTCCTGCAAATCGGCGCTGCCGTCGTCGTATCTCTTCGCGCGATCATGAAGCGTTTGCGCGGCCGTATGAAAGGCAGGTGGCGCACAATTGATTACGCTGGCATAACCCAATGACTCGAACTGTGATAAGGAGTTGGGCGGAGGGGTTTTAGTGTATTTAGCTCGCTCGCGCAGCCAGAGATCGATCGGCTTTGTCTCGAGTGGACGATCGACCTCTCCGTTATAGTCCCAAAATTCGGCAAGCGATCGCTGCTCGCTTCGATGAAGAGGCTTGCCTGAGTAGTACCGGTAAGCGACGGTGAGGTAGGCGCGTTGCCAGCTAGGCAGGATGATTCCGATCTTTCCATTGACAAATTCTTGCAATGGCTTGTCGGGCCCGCGCTGTCGCGTGAAGACCGCTTCCGGAAATTCGGGCGCACAACTGTTGGCCGATTCGAAGCACAGAACAATCGCTGCTAATGCCGTGATGACGAACGCCAATCCTGATCTCTTCATTTTGTCCACGCCTTCAGGTTCTGAAGTGCCACATCATTCCATGCAACAGGATGGAAGACATACAAACGCTGATTGGTCTGAATTGCAGGCCACGGCTCATCGGTAGAAACACCGACGCTGGTTCGGCAGAGCGGCTCACGAATCGGATAGGTCCATCCCGTTCTTTGAGGTGCTCTCTGATATCCTCCGAGCCGGAAATACATTGGCACAGCCTCATCGACAGGAAGATTGGCAATCCAGCTATCCCGTCCACACCAGGAGAGGAGCGCCGTCATAGAAAGCGGCATCTCGCTCGGCATGCGCTTCCGAATTTCTTTGAGAAGTTCAGCATAGAAACTGCGTTGTGACTGTGCAGCATCGAAATCAACTTGCAGTGCGGCGACTTGCGGTTTTCGCGATGCAGCGGCCGCGATGTCTGCGACACGAGATGCTAGATTCGGCAGGTCAAGCTTGGCTTTCGTAACAGGAGCTTCAATACGCACAACTGCGATGAGTTTGGTCGAGGGGGGCACAAGAAGGCGTTGCATTCGCGGTTGAACCAGAACTTGATCCGTGATGGAAATGGATTGGTCCAGATATGCCACGGAGTATTCTCGACCGTCGATGGTGCTTAAGTCTTCCGGGCGCTCCCAAGCCCAAAGCGCGACGCGCGGAAGCACCAGCGTCTTTGACGAACGAACTTTACAACTGAAGCAAACTAGGAGACAGATCACCAGAAGCAGCGATGACGCGGCGAGCCCGGTGCGACTTTTCCCTCGTGTCGGCATAAGCAGAGATGTACATCAGCGTAGACTGTCCCGAAGCAAATCTCAAATTATTAGCCCCGAAGTCAGCTTGTTCGTTTGCCGTCACTTAAGCTTCGAGGTGATGCCTGCGAGAGTTCTTACTCGAAGGATAAAAAGCCTGATTCTCCTCTGCTTGCACTTGTTTGCAATCGTAAACACACGCGCCGAGCGGGCGGCGGCGATTGCCAATGGTCGCCCCCGTCATCTGTGCAGAGGAGACTTCCTATTTCTCTGGGTACCACCGCCCTGGAAATTCACGGTCATGCCGATCCGCGATATCGGTCCTCGGAAGTCGGCCAGTATTTATTGAAAGACGGGCGCCCAGTTCGTTCTTGTGCGCTTGAACGAGCTGGTTCCACAGATACGCATCTCGCATCGAAACGTGCAATGAAATGCCACTTGGGTATATCAGGGGTTTCTTTAGTCGTACAATGCTCTCTGAATCAGTCAACCTACAGGCGGGGCGTCCATGGATCCAGTGACGAGTCTTGCAGTAAAGGCCGTTGATAATCTTTCCGAAGCGGCGACGAAGCAAGCTGAAGGATTCTTGACCACGGTCTTGCTTGCACCGCTGGAGGCATTCGGCGGTTTGCTTGCCGACAAGATCAACGCCCGGCGCCACGCCAACCTGATAATCATCACGCTTGGCGCGACGGAACGATTGAAAAATGCGGGAGTATCTCCGCGGGCCGTTCCCCTCTCAATCATCCACCCTGCGATCGAAGCCGCCTCGCTCGAAGAAGAACCAAGCCTGCAGGAAACGTGGGCTAATATGCTCGCTAACGCCGCTAATCCCCGCGAGCCGAATATTGTGCTGCCATCGTTTCCGGTGATTCTGAAGGAATTGACGGCTGGCCATGTGAAGTTCTTAGACGCTCTCTTCATGGAGACGCAAGAAAAGTTGAAATCGAGACTGCACCCGTATTGGCCTAAGACCGTCGCCTACACTTTCGATGATCTTCAAAGCCTTTACAAGGATGCGGGATTGGCCGCTGCCCCGGGTTCTGGCGACGAAGCAAAAGAGGCGAACCGGCGTAGTCTCTCCCTCTGCATGGATGTACTTATGCGACATCAGTTGCTCGAAACATCGTTTCAGATAGACGAGGTTCGGTTCGAAATGGGCGGTCCCGATCTCCGCATCAGCTACTCACTCACTGATCTCGCGATGTGTTTTATCGAGGCGTGTCGACCGCCAATGCCGTCGCCTGACAAACCCAGTCACCCCTAAATCCTGAGATGTCGTGAGTGTGCACGCGGAATTTTCTGTGCAGCGGCAACTCACCGTTGCGTGTGGAAGCTGCGCAGCAGATGATCGACAATTGCTCCAAAGCATTAAAAGAGAGATTGTCGACACGTGTGGATTCGGATCTGCAGATTCGATGCGCCGCATATTTCAGCTAGTGTTGGCATCACCGCCGCCGAATACGTGGAGCGATTCAAGCGGGCTGGATGATCGCGGCCTGTTGAGTTGCGTGATGATCCGATTGCGTTTGTATCACGATCTTCCCGGGATGACCAGCGATCGAGCCGTTATAACCAAGGTCTGCTTGTTCCATCTGCAGCTCAGCTTTGACAAAACTTTTCAACTGTCCGGTATCAAAGAGACTTGCCAGTTCGGCTAGCTGGAATCCATTCTGCTCGACGATGAAGAAAGCATTCTTCACTCGTGGATCGCTATTGGACTCGGCGTCCGCAGCAATCGTCACCAACCGGCCGCCATCTTGGAGAACGCTCCACGATCTGTCCAGGGTTTCTCCGCCTACGGTGTCGAAGACGACATCAAAGATGCCTGTGTCTTCAAAGCGGCTCTCGCGATAGTCGATGACCTCGTTGACTCCGAGTTGCTTTAGGAGATCGATGTTGGCTTTCGAGGCTGTAGCAATCACATCAGCTCCTGCCCGTTTTGCAAGCTGAACGGCGAAAAGTCCAACGGCGCCGGCGCCTCCGTGGATGAGGACACTGTTCCCTTTCTGCAGTTTTGCGCGGAGATGCAGTCCCTGCCATGCCGTGAGCACGCCGATGGGCGCGGCGGCGGCTTCGACATCAGAAAGAGAGGTTGGCCTGAAAGACAGAGCCGAAGGTGTGGTGATGCAGAACTCGGCCGTAGCACCCTCTGCAAACCAATCGTTGAAGCCAAAGACAGAATCCCCGACGGCGTAGCCGGTTACTCCCGCACCGATCGCGGCGACTGTGCCTGAGAATTCATGTCCAGGGATTGCGTTGGATCGCGCTGTACCGTCCGCATAGTGGGCGGTGGGGTACCAGAGCTTTTCCGTTGGGGTGACTCCAACAGCGGAGACTCTAATCAGGACTTCGCCAGATTGCGGCTTGGGAACGGGACGTGTTGCCGGCCGCAAGGTCAGTCCATCGGTAAATTCCATTGCTTTCATTTGTGTCATGGCTTTACTCCGTATAGTTCGGTGACTCCTATTCGGAATCGGGGAAGGGGGATGCGGTAACGAAGTCTACGGCGTTTGGAGACTTTTAGCCAGGGATGAAGCGCTCGCAAAAGCCGGAGTTCACCGTGCCGTAGGTCGCCGGGCCTATGTGCAGCCGGCAACGTACTCCTGGATGAAGCGTGTCTCGAAGTTCTCAGTTGCCGCCAATGCGCAAGTACGATTTCACCTTCGTCGCGCGAGAGTTCTCCGGCTACACTGGCCCGCTTGGGCCAGAGCGAGGAACCCACGTTGTCCGAACAAAATAGGCGAAAAGCAAGCCCGGCTACTTCCGCTCGGAGGATGAGGTCGTCCGCGATAAATCACGTGTCTGGAGACGGAGGCGAAAAAGTTTCTCTCATGAACGACGGGAACCCCGGTTGCCAACGCATCGAGATTGAGCGTATGGCGCGGAAGCCGTCCCGGCGCGCGGCTCTGAGCAAGGGGATCGGCACACGGGGTTCACTTCCGACGGCAAATTCTTGTTCGTAGCACACGTTGGCGAGACCAGCGCCAGAATCGACCGGATTGAGCTATCTTCGGGGCACCGAAGCTCTTGGAAGATCGTTCGCCCTTCCGATCCCACGGGCATCACCTACATGTCGGTGATCGAAGTGCGTAACAACCTTTACGCCTATTTCTACAATCGCACCCAAGACGACTTGTACGTTGTCGACGGCCTGAGACTGCCTCTGCGAAGCGCCTTTGTCGCTCGAAAGTTCCTGCATGTGTTTGCTGCTGCTGGAAGCGCATCGCAAACGGATGCGCACGACGAAGCTGCTGGAGCGTCAGAACCAGGAGCTGAAGCGACGAACGCGGGTGGTGCGGGTGTTTCCGAATGAGCAGTCGTGCCTGCGGCTGGTGTGCGCGCTGCTGATGGAAACCAACCAGGAGTGGATGGAACGACTGTATCTGCGCATGGACACCGCGCAAGCAGCCACAGCAGAAACCACCGCCGGCCGGCGCCGCCTGATCGCCAACTCGCTCCGGGCTCCCGCCCTACGCTCGCTGGCGATCAGTAACCAGAAACCCTGAGGGGCAACAAACTACAGAAAGATTCGGACTTGACTGCTTGGAGTAGAGTATGCAGATTCTGGATGGCTGTCATTGGGCAGGTCCGCTCCAGTTGGAAGGACTGCTTGCGGTGTTTTACCCCAACGCTTTAAGAAGAATGCGCATGGTTCTGCGCGGCTCCGGGTATCTTCCTTTATCGCTGCCGCTGTTGCTCACTGCGATGCTCATGGGGTGTCAGATCTTTAGTCTAAGGCACCGTTTCGATCCGCCTTACCTCGCTGCACAAATCAACTCTGATAAGAGAACGGGGGAGGTACTGCGTACATTTGCAACCTCGGGCCCCAAGTGGGTCAGGCCCAAGTCAGTATCAGTTCAAGGCAGTGTCATGCTCGTCATGAACGGAGATGGCAGGCTTTGGGAACAAGCCCACGACAACTGGCGCTTATCAGATACGACCGGACTTCCGAGCCACCGTTCCCATATAGGCGCGACCTCGCTCCATCGCTTCGTCACCGCGGCCGACGGCATCTATGAGCGTGTCCGGGACTCGAATACGTGGACGAGAACACCAGAAGTAAAAGATCGCAACTGCTCCCACATACTCGCTGATTCTACCGATGCTTTTGCATTCTGCGAGGAAGCGGTCTGGCGATACGCGGACTCGATTGGCAGGTGGACCAGATTCATCACCGCGCCAGACCTGCCGATCTTCGGGCTCCTCACCGATAGCTCAGTTGCTTTCGCCATCATTTCCTATCCAACTAGCAACGAGTATCCCGCAGAAACTCTAGTGTCCTATTCGAGACGGGATGGCAAGCGCCAGTCCAAGCTGGTAGGTACCCTAAGGCAGCTGAGTTGGCCTTTATCTGAAGTAGAAGTTCCAAATAAGTACGCGTTTAAAGGTCTTTCAGAGGAAATTCGAAAGGACCTTATTGCTGAGTTGCAACAGGACGGCAACGAGATAGTTGCCACTAGTGAGGGCCTTTACCGGCGCTCACCCGGGCAGGAAACGTTCACTATCGTGAAAGGCGAACTAGATGATTTGCCTGTATTGGAGGTTTTGTCTGCAAATACTAGATTGTTCGCGCGTACGGAGAGCAGCCTGTTTGAAAGCGCGAACATGGGCCAATCATGGGATCGCATGGATGTGCGGGTGCCCGCGTTGCCTGCTCCGATTATTGTAGCTGGGCTTCCCGACCGAATAGTCGTTGGGGTTAAAGAACTCGTATCCGCCTCGGACGGTGAAACACGAACTGGTTTCATTCGCCGATCACGTGATGCGGGGAGCTGGGAAGAAGACGCCTCACTTACTGCACCAGAGCCGATTCTAGAGGTTTGTGGGTTGCGCGACTCGCTGTTCGGTATCAGTCAGAATTACGTATATGTCAGCAACTCGCAGATGGGGACACGGTTCCAGAGAGCAAGCCCAGAAGGCTTTTTCGGAGATGTAGATAATCCCCTTACCCATATTGCATGCGTAGGCGAGTATGTATTCATTTCGAGAAACAGGGGTGTGTTGTTTCGCCGAAACCCAGCAGGAGTGTGGGAGACGTTACCGAAGGCTCTAGATGGATCGGGTGTACTGAGGTTTCATGTGGCCGGAGATCATCTGTATGCGATGAATGACATGCGCTATATATTTGAACTTGCCACTCCAAGCGATAAGGTCTGGAGAAAGATGACCATGAATGGCGTCGACTGGAGTGTCGGCCCCAAGTTCCCAGACTTCTGGGTAGACCCGACCAGCAGAATTGTCGTACTGACCGGCAGAAATGAGCTTTTGTGGAGTAACGACGGCGGGAACAGCTTCTCGGGTGTCTCAAGCAGAGATCGCTCTGGAGTTCGATCACTAGCTTTCGATGGTACGTATCTGTGGGGCGGAAGTGGCAATGGCGTTTATTACATCAAGGATCAGATCCCTCGTCCTAACCCTTTCATATCGTCCGCCTTCGATGTGCTTAAGTCGCATGTGTCAGAAGCTGTATCGATTGCTTTAGTGGCACTTCTTCTTATCTTCGGATCAAGTCGGCTCGTCTTGCTGTGCCTACAGTGGGACGTCCCCTTGGTTAAGGATTTCGCAGCCTGGTTCTACCTAACGCGGTATGGACGCTGGCGGCTGTACCGGAAATACAGACGGAATTTGCTCGACCGACCGAGCATGCGTGATCTGGAAAATCATTTTGTCGATTTGCCATGTGAGTGGAATGACCTAAGTGAATCGCCACCTTTCGTTGAACGCCTAACGTCCCTTCGAGAGAAGTGTAACGTTGTACTCGTGGGCCCGGGCGGAGGAGGCAAATCGACCGCGTGTAATCGCCTTGTGCGCTCGGCCGCCGAACGGATCCCAATCTGCGGAAAACGCCGACAGCCGGTATTGGTCGAGGCTTACACGTACCGGGGGGATTTCTTGGACTCAGTTGTAGCCGCGCTCAAGCGTGGTGGTGCTTACGTCAATCGGAGCATTGTAGAGTCACAATGCCTTATGGGGCATCTCCTCATTGTGCTGGACGGCTACTCTGAGATTGTCACCGATTCGATCCCAACCGAAAAAGACCTAATCAGTATTGTCTCCGATTCTCATGAGTCAGTTTTTGTAATTTCCTCACGTGCCGAGCTGCCCCCTGCAATCTCCAGTGCGGCGCACCCTCTGCTTGTCGCAAAGCTACCGCCGCTCACCCCAGCTTATCAGAAGCAAATCTTGGCCCACTACCTAGGTGAAGGCATCGACGAAAGCGCAGTGCTCGAACAAATAGACTTGCGATACCCGAATTTAGCTCACCTTCCTCTATTGTTGCGGCTGGCGGCGTATTACTACGGTCGGCATCGAAGCGTTCCCAACAACGAAGTCGAGCTGTTTGGAGAGTATTTGCGTGACATTCTCGCGCCAGAGAAAATCAACATGAGAGATGCGGCCGGCGTACACTTCGCTATTGAGCAATTGGTGAAGGGCATGCACATCGACCGCCGTGGAGAGCGGGGATTTCTCATCGACGATGCCGTTTCTGTTCTCGCAGAAATTGGCGATCAGTTGAAAAAGCGCTATGGCATTTCGGAGGATGCAAATAGCCTTGTGCAACTACTCGTTCATGCGGGACTACTGCGAACGGACGGGGTATTTTGTCATTTCTTTCACGACTCGTTCGAGAGCTATTTTGCCGCCCGCGTTCTTGAAAAGGAGTTTTTACGTGGGAATCTCCAGCTGCTTCGAATGGTCGCAGCGGAGCCACGGTTGAAGGAAACCGTCGCATTCTTGCGCAAACTTACGAAACCGGAGCGACTTGGCGCACTTGACGCGGCGCTGAACAGGGAATCAGGTTATGCCAAGCTTTTCGAAGCGGGCCGATCACCAGTGAAGGCCGCAGTAGAACCATCGAAGGTAAGTGAATGGCCTGTCGGGAAAGTCCTCCAGCTCGATGACAAGAGCCCTGTATATGCTTACGCATTCAGCCCGGATTTAAGACGGGCTCTTACTGGGAGCAGGGACACGGCCGTGCGGTTGTGGGACTTGAAGACGGGGCGGTGCCTGCGTCTGTTCGAAGGCCATACCCAGCCTGTGGAAAGCGTTGCTTGGAGCGCCGACCAACGTCGAGCTTTGTCTGCTGCCGATGATCACGATGTGCGGCTATGGGACATTGAGACGGGGCGATGCTTGCGCGTTCTCGAAGGGCATACTCGCGGTGTTGACAGCGTTTCTTGGAGCCCTGATCAGCATTACGCCTGCTCCGGCTCCGTCGATCACAGCTTGCGGTTGTGGGACTTGGAGACGGGATTTTGCGTTGGGGTTCTGGAGGGACACACTGGCGATGTCGCGAGTGTGGAGTGGAGTCTGGATCAATCTCGCGTACTCTCCGGCTCTGTAGACGGCTCTGTGCGGTTATGGGACGTTGAAACGAGGCGATGCTTGCGCGTTCTTGAAGGGCATGACTCTCCTGTCTACTGTGCGGTGTGGAGTCCAGATCAATTTCGCGTGCTCTCCAGCTCTGACGACGGCTCCGTGCAGTTATGGGATCTTGAGACGGGGCAATGCTTGCGCGTTCTTGAAGGGCACACGGACTATGTCGTGGCAGTGGCATGGGCGGCCAATGGCCGCCACGCTCTCTCCGGCTCTGAAGACCAGTCCGTGCGGTTATGGGATGTTGAAACCAGGCAATGCCTGCAGATCTTCGAAGGCCATACAGCGGACGTCCGTGGCGTTATGTGGGCTGCCGACCAACATTACGCCGTTTCTGGTGACGCGAAGGGCGTGATCCGGTGCTGGAACTTGCTGGAGGCCATTGAGAAACGGAGAGCACCTTGACATTTAAGGCATGTAGCTCTCTGCCATATGTAAGCTGGGTGGGAATCATGTCATGGGCAGTTGATGCTAGGACTCTATCGGAACTGCTCCGCGAGGTGCGGTCATTCATGAGGACTTGCTGAGCCTTGGGCGGAGCGGTTTCGATAGAGCTGGGAGAAGGAAGTCGTTGGTACGGTCGGGGGAAGAACGTCCACCTATGCGTCTTCGTTAGAGCCTACAACCGTTGCCGCAGTGTTGCCCATCCTAAACGCCCTTCTGTTCAGCATTCCGTTCACTACCTCATTGTGTCCGGATGGTCGGCAATCCGGAAGTAACCTCGAAACACCCTGCTCGGATAGGTCCCCTGAAGGGAGTCGGCTTTGGTCTAGTCAACTCAGGAGCTTACATTTGACCCGCATGAGTTTTCCTCGGGAACGCAGCTGCGTTTCAGGTAAGCGCTGCGCGATGACAGCCAGGATTTTAAGCACGTCCACATCCAAATGACCGGAGCCGATAGCTGGTTATGCTGAGCCCGATCTCGCGGCACATTGCACCATTGCTGGTAGGCATCCCTTTCGCTTCTGATCACTTATTAAGCGGGGCACTGAAGCAATACGGTGGCTAAGCCAGCGAGTTTTCGCCAGAATGCCTCGTCGCAATTTGATGCAATGAGGCGGTGGTAACCGGGTGCTTTTTGGATGCGTCCTCCATGCCGGCCTTTTCTCACTGGAGGTTTTGGGCGAGCCATCCCTCCAGTTTTTCCCTGTTTTCTCTCGGTCACCCGCTCGGTGCTTTGCCTGCGCCCTGCGGGAACTGCGCGGCTCTGCTTTTCCGGTCCCTTCCGCAACAAATCTCCCACGCAACGCCCGCGCGGCTATGGCCAAAGACGGGCGAAATTTCTTGCGGACCCTTCCCGAAAAGCGCCCCTTGCCCTTGGGAGCAGGGCCCCTCGCGTCGCTTCGCGCATGAGTGTCCCGAGTGACATCCGGGCAAAAACAAACATGGAGGAAACAACAATGGCTCTTTACGAAAACACCATCCGGCTGAAGGGTTTCATCGGCAAGAACGCCGAGACCAAGGCAACCGCCAACGGCAACACGTTCACCGCCTTCTCACTTGCCACCAAGTCCAGCTACAAGGACAAGCAGTCCGGCGATTGGATCTCGCACACCGAGTGGCACCGCATCATCAGCTTCGGCACTGCCGCCAAATATGCACAGCAGTTGCAGAAGGGCGACTACGCCGAGGTCGAAGGCGAACTGCGCAGCAGCGAGTACGAGGCCGAGATTGGCGCTCGCGAGAAAAAGCAGTCTAGCAAGCGTCGCAGTTGGGAGGTGCGCGCCAGCATCGTTCGCAAGCTGGAACGCATTGGCTCTGCAGAGTCCGAATCCATCAGCGAGGACGATGCCGCGTAAGCGGCTCGTTCTCACGCCAGGAGGTGTGACATGATGCTCTTCGAAAACACAATCAAGTTGCGTGGGTTCCTCGGCAGCGATGCCGAGGTGCCTGCCTCGAATGGTATCCGCAATGATTCCTTCGCCGTTCTCACCGTTTGCATTGCGACCGGCACATGGAAGAAGCAGACGAGCGAGTG
>WNGR01002335.1_pt1 | contig 20867 bp, 22 predicted proteins | sample 5407581 | NCBI WGS metagenome assembly WNGR01 (sample SAMN13153383, study PRJNA577476) | soil metagenome | isolation source: 80 cm soil or saprolite under Garry oak tree replicate 2 | place: USA:California | collected 2016-06-15
CCGCCATCGGCGCCCTCCTTGGGGACGCCGACGCCAAGGAGGTGACGCTGATCGGCTATTGCTTCGGCGGTATCCTCACGCTCCTGGTCGCGGCCGGGCATTCCGAGCTGCCGATCCGCAACATGATGGTGATGGCAACCCCGTGCGACTACCGCGAAATGGGGTTCATGAGCAACATGTTCGCCGAAGGCCGCCTGGACGCCAACGACGTCATCGACCAGACCGGCCTGGTGCCCGCGCGCGCACTGGACGAGGGATTCCAGACGCTCAAGCCAGCCGACCTGGTCGTCCAGCGGGTCAACTTCTTCGAGAACCTCTGGAACGACGAGTTCGTCGAGGGGTTCTTGGCCATCAGCCAGTGGGCACGCGACCAGGTGCCGTTCCCCGGCGCCGCGTTCCGGCAGACCGTGAGCCTGCTGATCCGGCAGAATGCGCTGCTGGCCGGTGTCATCCCGCTGGGCCGCCGGGAGGCGCGCCTGAAGGACATCCGCTGCCCGTTCCTCAACGCGTTCGCCGAACAGGACGGGATCACGCCCGCCGCGTCCTCCGAACCGCTCACGCGGCTGGTGGGCTCCGAAGACGCAAGCGAGCTGCGGCTTCGGTCCGGCCATATCGGCTTCGTCGCCGGCCGGCAGGCGGCCAAGGTCGCGCGGCCGCAGATCGCGGACTGGATCCGGCGTCACAGCGACGAGGGTTAGTTCGGGGCGCTACGGCCTGCCGGTCAGCAGGAGGCGAGAGCCGACAGCTCAGCCTGCGCTACCTCCATGTCCTGGCTGTAGTGGCCCGTAAGCTGCAATGCGGCATTGTAGCCGGCTAGACCAGCAACCTAAAACACACGATACGAGCGGCTAGGTCCTCACTTCGTCGCCATCTCGATGAAAGGGGTAAGGGCTTCTGGGTTCTGCAGCGCGTCTTTGCTTACGGCCTGGTCGGCGGGGACACCGGCGAGGATCTTCTTGACGGGGACCTCGAGTTTCTTGCCGCTCAGCGTGCGTGGCACCTCGTCGATGACGATGAACCGGTCGGGTACGTGCCGGGGGGACAGCTCAGAGCGCAGCGTCCTGCGGAGTTGCGGCTCGATGTCGGTGAGGGTGACGCCGGCAGCGAGTACCAGGAAGCACAGCAGCTGCCCTTGGTCGGCACCGAGTTCGGTGGTGTCGATCACCAGCGAGTCAGCGACCTGGTCGAAGCCTTCCACGACAGCATAGAAGTCGGCGGTGCCCATCCTGACCCCGCCGCGGTTGAGGGTGGAGTCGCTGCGCCCGTAGATGACGTATGAGCCCCGCGGGGTGACCCGCACCCAGTCGCCGTGCCGCCACACGCCCGGGTAAGTGTCGAAGTAGGCCTTCTGCAACCGGGTGCCGTCGGGGTCGTTCCAGAACGCTACCGGCATGGAGGGCATCGGCTGGGTGAGCACCAGCTCCCCGACTTCGTCGATGACCTCCTGGCCGCGGGTGTCGTAGGCGGCCACGGCCGCGCCCAGCGCGGCGCAGGAGATCTCACCCAGCCATACCGGGACGGTGGGGGCGGCGCTCAAGAACGGGGTGCACAGATCGGTGCCGCCGGAGATCGAGCAGATCTGCACGCGCCGGCCGACCGCGTCTGCGAGCCACCGGAAGCCTTCGGCCGACAGCGGGGAGCCGGTGGAGCCGACCGCCCGCAACGCCGACAGGTCACACTCGTCGCGGGGACGCAGGCCGGCCTTGAGGCACGACTTGATGAACGGGGCGGAGGTGCCGAAGTAGCTGATGTGGTGCCGCTCGGCCAGCCGCCACAGCGCGCTCAGGTCGGGGTAGCCGGGGTTGCCGTCGAACAGCACGACGGTGGCGCCGACCAGCAGGCCGGAGGCCAGCAGATTCCACATCATCCACCCGGTGGTGGTAAACCAGAAGAACCGTTCGCCGGGGCCCAGGTCCATCTGCAGCCGCAGCGACTTGAGGTGCTCGACGAGGATGCCGCCGTGACCGTGCACGATTCCCTTGGGTAGCCCGGTGGTGCCCGACGAGTACAGCACCCACAGCGGATGATCGAATGGCACCTCCACGAACCCGGCTGGCTCGAACCCGGCTGGCTCCAACCCGGCTGGGGCGGCCACGGCGCCGCCCGCCGGAAGTGACTCCCAGCGCAACTGGCGTACCTGAAGCCCGCCGCCGTCCTCCGCCGCTGCCTCCTCGCCGGCCGCTCCCGCCGCCGTGCCTGCCCCCGCTGTGCCCGCCCCCGGCGTGCCCGCGCCGTAGTCCAGCGTGATCAAGGCCTCCAGGCTGGGCAGCTCGGCCACGATGTCCGCCACCTGCTGCCGCCGGTCGAACCACTTCCCGCCGTAGGGATAGCCGTCGGCGGCGATCAGCACCTTCGGCGAGATCTGCGCCAGGCGGTCGATCACGCTGTGTGCGCCGAAGTCCGGTGAGCACGACGACCAGATGGCGCCCAGGCTGGCCGTGGCGAGCAGGCCGATCAGCGCCTCGGGGATATTGGGCAGGTAGGCAGCCACCCGGTCGCCCGTGGTCACGCCGAGCGCCCGCAGTCCCTCGCGGACCCTGGCCACCTCGGCGGCCAGCTCGGAGAAGCTGAGCGTTCCGCTCCGCCCCGCCTCGGACCGGAAGATCACGGCGGTCTTGTCCGGGTGCGTGCGCGCCATCCGCAGCGCGTTGCGCGCGTAGTTCAGGGTGGTCCCGCCGAACCAGCGGACGTCCGGCATGGGGCCGCCGGCCAGCACCGGCCCGTCGCCCCGGCGGCCGAGCACATCGAAATAGTCCCAGACCGACGCCCAGAACTCTTCCGGCTTGGTCACCGACCACTGCCAGAGCTCGTCGTATCCGCTCAGTTTCCGGCCGCTGCTGTCCCGGAGCCATGCCATGTAGCCAGTGATCCTGGCCTCGCGGATGGACTCCTCGCTCGGCTCCCAGAGCGTTGCCCCGTAGTCGCGGCCGCCCAGCGCCATCGCTGGGTCTCCGCGGCCGGCCGCGTTTCCGGCGGTGACCTGGTCGTCAGTTGACATAGGCATCAGCATGGGGGGTTGGTTGCATCCTCGCAACGACAGCCCCAAGCCGTCCCGGCGCCCCCCGGCAAACCGCCTCCGACGCGACCCGTTCTGTCACTTGTACCGGGTTATGACCATGATCACGTCCAATATATACCGTTATGCGTGGCACAGATCAGGTACAACATGGGCCTGGACCGCCCAGAGCGGTCCGATCCGGCGCGGTCGGCCCGCCGACGCTGCCGCCCGCCGGAACTGAATACTGACAAATCGCCCGCGGCCGAAGCCGGGGCGCTTTCAGCCGGCCGACACGGCGCTGGTCAGCCGGTCAACCGCGCGGACCACGGCCTCGGTGTCGGCGAGGTCGTCGAGAACCAGGTCAGCGCCGGCCTCGCGCAGTTCGCCGAACGTGGAGCGGCCGCTGGCCACAGCGACACAGTGCGCGCCGCCGATCCTGGCCGCCTCGACATCACGGCCCGAATCGGCGAGGTAGACGGTGGAGGCCACGCCGATGTCCGTGCCGTACTTCTCGGACGCGCGGCCCCGGGACCTGAGCAGCTGAGCGCCCATGGGATAGATCTCCGACCCGTATCCGCCGATCTCGAAGTCGAAGAACTGGTCCATGCCGAAGGCCCGGAGCTTGGCCGTGGCGTTGGGCCTGATCGTGCCCGTGAGTACCGACTGGACCGCGCCCGGCAGGTCGCCCACGGCCGCCACCGCCTCCCTGGCCCCGGGCAGCGCCCGGCCCTGCGCGGCGAGCAGGTCGAGCCTGGCCCCGAACGCAGCCTCGAGCTCTCTGGTGTACCTGGCCAGCAGATCCTGGCCGCCTGCCTCGTCGCGGGCCGGGACCGATCCGGTGCTGGCCGCATTGAGCGCCAGGGCCTCGAAGAATATCTCCGAGTCGGTCCGGCCTGCCGTCTTCGGCAGCGCCACCAGCGGGCGTCCCGTCACCCGGCGGAACGCGTCGGCGTAAGCCCCCCGCGAGACCCTGGCCACGTCGACCAGGGTCAGATCGATGTTCCACAGCACCAGGCGGTAAATGGGAGGCCTCCGGTTATGTGTCAGTTAGCCCATGTGCGGATAGCGGTAGTCCGCCGGCGGGACGAAAAGCTCCTTGATAGTCCGGGTGTTGACCCAGCGGATCAGGTTGAAGATCGAGCCCGCCTTGTCGTTGGTGCCGCTGGCCCGGGCCCCGCCGAACGGCTGCTGGCCGACGACGGCGCCGGTCGGCTTGTCGTTGATGTAGAAGTTCCCGGCCGAGAAGCGCAGCGCCTCCGTCGCCTCCGCGATCGCGGCCCGGTCCTGCGCGATGATCGAGCCGGTGAGCGCGTAGGGAGCGATGTCCGCCGCCTGGGCCACGACGCTCGAGTACTGCGCGTCGTCAAAGACGTGCACGCCGAGGATCGGGCCGAAGTACTCGGTGGTGAACACCTCGTCCGTCGGATCGGTGCTCTCGAGCACGGTGGGCTGCACGAAATAGCCGTCGGAGCCGTTGGTCTGGCCGCCGGTGAGCACCCGGATGGACGGGCGCGCCCTGGCCCGGGCCAGGGCGTCGGCATGGGTGGCGAACGCCGCGTGGTCGATGACCGCGCCCATGAACAGCGACAGGTCGGCGCCCACGTCGCCCATGGTGAGCGACGCCACCGTGGAGATGAAGTCATCCCCCATCTGGTTCCACACCGAGCGCGGCACGTACGCCCGCGATGCGGCCGAGCACTTCTGGCCCTGGTACTCGAAGGCACCCCGGACCAGCGCGGTGAGCAGGACGTCCGGGTCAGCCGACGGATGGGCGATCACGAAGTCCTTGCCCCCGGTCTCGCCCACGAGCCGCGGGTAGCCGCGGTAGCCGGAGATGTTCTCCCCGACGGAGCGCCACAGGTGGTGGAACGTGCCCGTCGACCCGGTGAAGTGGATCCCGGCCAGATCCCGGTGCGGCAGCGCCACCCGGGACACCGCCTGGCCGCTGCCGGTCACCATGTTGATCACCCCGGGCGGCAGCCCGGCCGCCTCGAGCAGGCGCATCAGGTAGTGCGCGGACAGCTGCGAGGTGCTCGATGGCTTCCACACCACGACGTTGCCAAGCAGCGCGGGCGCGGTCGGCAGGTTGCCCGCGATCGAGGTGAAATTAAACGGGGTGATCGCCAGCACAAAGCCCTCAAGCGGGCGGTACTCAAGGCGGTTCCAGGAGCCGGGCGCCGATCCTGGCTGCTCGGCGAGCAGCCGCCGCGCGTAGTGCACGTTGTAGCGCCAGAAGTCGATCAGCTCGCAGGCCGCGTCGATCTCGGCCTGGTGCACGGACTTGGACTGGCCCAGGATCGTGGCGGCGTTGATGGTGGCCCGCCACGGCCCGGCCAGCAGGTCGGCCGCCTTGAGGAAGATCGCCGCGCGGTCATCAAAAGAAAGCTCGCGCCAGCCGGGTGCCGCCTGGCCGGCGGCCGCTATGGCCGCGGTCACGTCATTCTCGGTCACGGTGCCGAGCTGGCCGAGCACGTGCCGGTGGTTGTGCGGCTGGACCACGTCAACGCGCTCGCCTGCGCCCATCAGCTGCTGGCCGCCGACGGTCATGGTCAGCTCGGCGCGGTCTCCGGCGAGCTCCTTGACCCTGTTCTCGAGCGCGGCACGCTCTGGGCTTCCCGGGGCGTAACTCCGGACCGGCTCGTTCACGGGAACGGGGACGTTCGTTACGGCGTCCATGGCGGATCGGCTCCCTGCGTTTGCGCGGCATCAACGGCAGCAGCCTTATCGTCGCACGAGAAGCGGGAGGCTGGGTTCAGCCGGCCAGAGAGTGCCCGCCCCGGCCCTGCAGCACCGCAAGCGCCCGAGGCATTCAGGACCATCCGTGGCGTTGTAGCTCCTGGGTGGCGTACCAGAGGAGCTCGTGGCCCTCAGCCCCGTCGACGGTGAACCTCGCGTCCTCGTCCCCGCTGTCCGCGGCCGGCAGCGCGGCGACCGCCGCGCGAACGTCGGCCTCGGCCCGCGGGTCGTCGATGTGGCCGGAAGCCACGTGACGGAGCTGGACCTGCACGCTGATCTGCACCAGGGCCGGGTCGTCGAACCCCCCGGAGCCTGTCACCTGCTCGTCGGGTACCTCCGCCGCAAGAACCACCCGGCGCGGCGGCGCCTGCGGGTCGGCGTGCAGCAGCCGGAGCGAGGCCCTCGCCGCCTGCATCATGGCCACGTACTCGAGCTCCTCCTCATCACCGCTCGAATACCACTCGCGCAGCGCGGGCGTGACCGCGTAGCCGCGCACCGGGGCCGGGCCGGTCGCGACATCCCGAAGCAGCCCGGCTAGCGCCGACACCGTGTACGGCAGGTAGACGCGCATAGGACCCCCGTAGCAGGACAGAATCCCGGGACGCATCGATGATTCCCGTGATCCGGGTGATCAGAGTGTGCCAGCCACAGCGGCTGCCTGTGGTCCGCTCCGGCCATGCCACGCGAATCTCAGCTGGTGCCAGCCTCGGGACCGGCTGAGCCATTCGCGGCCGGCCGGGACCTGTCCAGCGCCGCGAGCACGGCCAGCACGGCCGCGTCGAGCGATTCGTGCTCCCAGATCCGGACCACGCCCCAGCCCGCCGCCAGCAGGGCGGCATCCGCGGCCCGGTCCCGCTCGACGTTCCGGCGCAGCTTGGGCTCCCAGTACCAGACGTTGGCCGCGGGCTTGCTTCCGTGCTCGGGGCAGGCGTGCCAGAAGCAGCCGTCGACGAAGACCGCAACCCGACGGGCCGTGAACGCAATATCCGGGCGGACTCTTTTGCCGTCGGCCAGATCGAGCCGGTAGTCCTTCCGGAACCGGTAGCCCTTGCGGTGCAGCGCGCTGCGCAGCGCGAGCTCGGGCTTGGTGCCGGTGCGCCGGATGGCGCGCATGTTGGCTGAACGCCCCTCGCTGGAAGGGTGCGGGTACTCGGCCACGAGCCTCAGGGTAGAGGCCAGGTCACCGATGCCTCGCCCGTTTGATCCGACAACCGCGGACGGGCGGCCGCCAGGCAACGCGTGGCCTCGCCAGACCGGCGTGGCCGCGCAAATCAGCTGCCGGGAATATGCGAGGCCCGGGGTCGTACTCGGTCCGATGCGTCGGGCATACCCAGAGAAACTCGCCGGAGAGGGCTTGCACCCGGCTCAGGCCGCCGCCAGGTCCGGGCGCGGGTGACCAGGCCGACCAGGGCGCTGCGGGCCGGGCGATGGCACAGCAGCGCGGCAATGACAGCGCAAACTGCCATGACGTACAGGGGGAAGGCGGCACTGGCGAATTGCCAGTGCGAGATGGTCAGCAGGGTTAAGCCGGCACCCGCGCCACTCGCCACGTACGTGCCGACGCTCTCCGACTCCGGATGAGACCACGATTTCGTGACGGTCGGCACGGCGGCAAGCCCGTCCGCCGCGATGGACAGCGCTATGGCCACATCACCCTGGCGCGTGACCGCCCAGCCGGCGAGCGCGGCGGCTGCGAGCGCGCCGCAGGCCCGATCGAGGCGGCCCGGCTTCCAGTACGCTTGCGGGTTGGCTAATGAGGCCACCAGGACCAGTACCGGGCCAGCTCCCAGCGCGAGTGTCACCAGCGCGGTCCTCAGGGGCGTGCCCTCCGCGATCTCGGCCGGGAAGGCGATCAGCGGCGCCGCCGCCCACAGCGCCCATGACACCCTGTTGGGCTTCGTCTTCCCTCGCAGCGTGGCGTACACATAGCTTGCGAACCCGGCCGGCGGCAGCGCTACGGCAGCCCACGCGAAACCGGGGCTGATCACCGCGCGAGCCTTCCCGCGCTTGCGGCGCCAGAGGCGTTCAGCGCCTCGCCGAGCCGGATGATCAGTTTGCCGGGCCGGGCCAGCGAGACCCGGACCCTGGTCTGTGGTTCCGTCCGCGCCCCGGCGGGAAACCAGGACACCGGCACCACCAGGACCTGGTGCTCCTCCTGCAGCAGCCTGGCGTACGACACGTCGTCCAGCCCGAGGCCCGCCGCGTCCACCAGGGCAAAGCAGCCGGCGCCCAGGGGTTCTACCGTGAGCGGCGGCTGGACCTTTTCCCGCAGGCGCAGGTAGTTGGAGCCCATCTGGGTGCTGAGCCCCTGCCGGTACGGGGAGAAGCGGGAGTCGGACAAGATCGTGGCGAGCAGGTAAAGGTCGTACTGACTGAACTGGAAGAAATGCATGGACGCAGCCGCTTCGAGCGGCTGCGTCCAGTTACGCGAGTAGGCCAGGGCGGCGATCTTGCTGCCGCCTAGGCCGAGGATCTTGCCGGTATCGGCCAGCGCCACGTACGACAGTCCCCGCGCGCTGGCAAGCCTCGGGACGACCGGTATCTGGGCCCGCATCGGGTCGACCTCGGCCAGGCAATGATCGGCCAGCAGGGTGATGCGCCGCTGCTTGCAAAGCGTGATGAGCTTCTCCATGGCATTCCGGGAGACGACGCCCAGCGGGTTGTCCGGGCAGCAGGTGACGATCGCCCGCGTGCGCTCCGTGCACGCGGCACGGACGCTCTCCATATCCGGCAGGCCGTCGGCGTCGCGGTGGGCGTACCTCACCTGCGCCCCGAGCGACCGCAGCAGGCCGGGGTAGCTGTCATAGGAGGTGTCCATCAGGACGAACTCGTCGCCCGGCGAGCGCATGAGCGTTGTTGCGGCGATGGTGAAGGCCATCGTGGCCGTGGGCACGAGGCTCACGCCGGGAGCCGGGGGGCCCGCCCCGGCTCCCGTCAGGCAATCGCAGAAGAACTGCTGGAAGTAGCGGCGGATGACCGCCAGGTACCTGTCGGGCGGCACGTCCAGGAAATCGCCGGGCGGGTGCAGCTGATAATCCCTGATCCACTGCGGGCTGAGCCCCTCCGGGTAGCCATGCGTGACATCCACCGCGTCGCCGGGGTCCAGGTAGGAATGCCTTTCGAGCAGGGTCATCAGCGAGGCGCCGGCTGCGGTCCCGCCGGATGACGCGCGCCCCCACGTGTGCCACGGCCTGCCGGCCCGACGCATCGTCCCCGCCACTGCTGGTAGCCGGGCGGAGGCAGTCCGCTGCTCGCGCCCGGCCACGGCGGGCTCCGGGTTGTAGCCGTAGGCGGCAGGCACAACGCCTGCGCAGACCCGCGGGCGTGACTGGCGGACCTGACGGGGCCCGGGTGCCGTCTCACAAACCGATTCGGCGTCCCGGGCGGCGGCGCGGGCGACTTCCTCGGCGGCGACCCGCGGGATGGTGTCCATCTCGGCCCATGGCCGCCGGAACCGCGGCCACGGAGCCGGCCTGGCTGCGGCTGATAGCGCCTGTACTCCGGCGTGAGTAAGCTCGGCGGCCAGCCCGTCAGCGAGACGACGCCAGTGAGAATCCGGAGGGGTTTGACCTCGGTTCAGGTTCACGGAGACCTCCCCGCTAGCCCCGAGCATTTGCTGCGCTTCCACAGCGGGCCGCCAGCGACTGCCACTGCCGGGGACTGCAGCACAATCGTGTGCTACCAGCCCGGACGCTCCTGTTGCACTCGCCTTTACGCCTGCCTTGCACCCCAGCTCACGCGGCGGCCCGTTCCGCCAGGGCGGCGAGTTCTCCGGTGATCCGCCACCGTAGCCTGCGTCTCCTTGCGGCTCTGTGCCCCCTGCAGCCCCAGCCTGCGCAGCGTCACCGGGACCCGGCGCAATTGGGTGCACGGGTGGCGTGCGTGGAGTCCGGGTGGCAGATCAGGGCAGCGGCTGCCCGAGCAGGCCGCGCAGCCGCTGCGCCGTGGGGCCGTACTCGCGATGATGCAAGCCCACCAGGCCAGTGGCTTCGGCCGCGGCCACGTTGGCCTCGATGTCATCGATGAACACGCATTCCTGCGGCTCCAGCCCCAGCTGCGCGGCGGTGTGCCGGAAGATCCGCCGCTCCGGCTTGCGCATGCCCACCTCGGCCGAGATCACCACGACGTCGAACAGCTCGGGGAACAGGTGCCGGGGGTAGTCGCCGGCGCCCCACGAATTGGACAGCAGGGCGGTACGCAGCCCGGCCTGCCGCAGAGACCGGATCAGGTCCACCATCGCCGCCTCGAGGACGGTCGCCGCGAACATCCGGGCCAGCAGGCCGTCGGCCACGACCGGCTGACCGTCCAGGTGGACCAGCTGGCTCGCCAGCTGCCGCTCGAACTCCTCGTTCGGGCACTCGCCGCGCTCCAGCGTGTGGATCGGGCAGTCGCCGTCGTCGGCGTAGGCCTGGGCGACCCAGGGCCGCATGACCGCCATGTAGCTGTCCCGGTCGATCTGCTCCGCGCTCATCCAGGCGTTCACCGTGTCCGCGATGGGGTTGGTCATCACCCCGCCCCAGTCGGTGATCACGCCCCGGATCTGCCGGCTGCCGTCGGTGGGGGTGGGGGTGGCGGGCTGCTGGCCGGCCGGATCGGCCGGTGTGGTGTCTTCGGGCACAAATTCGATCGTAGGTGAGCGCCGACCGCACGAGAAAAGTGGTCACTAAAGCGCTGTTCCAGCAACGTGGATTGACCACTTTGCCTGGGTGGCGGGCGCGGGCGGGGAACCAGGGCGCAGGAGGGCGGGGGACTCCGGGCGGCTCAGGATGGGGCGTGGGTGGAGGGCCTGGGCGGGGGGCCTGGGCGCAGCCGGCGGGTGAGCCCGGCGCGGGCGGCCAGCTCAGCGTCGGGCGGGTAGCGGACCTCCTCCAGGCAGAGGCCGTGCGGCGCGGCGACGTGCACGGCCGGGTCGCGGACCCCTGCGGCGAGCACCCCGGCGAGCCAGCCAGGCGGGCGCCGCCCGTCGCCGACCGTCAGCAGGCCGCCGACCAGGGCGCGCACCATGTTGTGGCAGAACGCGTCCGCCATCACGGTGGCCACGGCCACCCCGGGGGCGGGCCGGGCCCACTCCAGCCGGAGCAGCTCGCGTACGGTGGTGGCGCCCTCGCGCCGTCGGCAGAAGGCGGCGAAGTCGCGGGTGCCCAGGCAGGCCTGGGCGGCCTGGTTCATGCGCGCGACGTCGACCGGGCGCGGGTACCAGAGCGTGTCGTGCCGGCGCAGCGGGTCGGCCGCGGCCGGGTCGTCGCACACCCGGTAGGAGTACCGCCGCCACAGTGCGGAGAACCGCGCGTCGAACCCGTCCGGAGCCCGGGTGACCGCCCGCACCCGGACGTCGGGCGGCAGCAGCCCGGCCAGCCTGTGCCGGACGGTGTGACCGACCGCCGCCCACTCGTCGGAGGTCAGGCCCGGGGCGGCTGCGGGCCGCCGTCCATCGGACGGCAGATCCCGGGAGGCCGCAGATCCCTCATCGGACGGCCGGTCCTGGGCGGGCGCCGGCCACGGATCAGTACGAGGCGGCAGGCGGGCGGCGCGCCCGACCGCGGGCCACGCCGCCGCGGGCAGGTCCAGGTGGGCGACCTGGCCGCGCGCGTGCACCCCGGCGTCGGTGCGGCCGGCCACGGTCAGTGCGAGCCCGGACGGCGGTGCCAGACCGGCCGATGGGGCCAGACCGGCCGATGGTGCTGGCCCGGGCGATGGTGCTGGGCCGGCGGGCAGCCCAAGCACCAGGCCTAGGGCCTCCTCGAGGACCTGCTGGACGGTGCGGAGGCCGCCAGGCTGGCGGCTCCAGCCGTGAAAGGCTGAGCCGTCGTAGGACAAGTCCAGGCGAAGCCGGGCAGCTGGATTACCGGCCGTGGGCCCGGGAGCCGCCAGCGAGCCGCTCAGGGCCGCATCCGGCCTACTGGCTGGCTCCCTCCGGCTTCTCGTCATCCTCCGGCGCTTCGTCGCTCTCGGAATCGTCGTCCGGCTCGACCGAGGCTTCGGCATCCTGGTCGTCTTCAGCCTCGGCGTCCGCAGCCGCGATGTCCTCGGCCTGGGCGGCACCGGCCCCGGCGGCCTCGGCTTGGTCGACGGAGTCAGCCGCGGCCTTGCGTTCTGGCTCTGTGTCGGCTGCCTCGGTGTCTGCTGCCGGTTCCGCTGCGGTCCGGCGGGACCGCGCGGGGGCAGGGGCGGCCGCGGGCTGCGCGCGGCGGGCGCGGCGGCGGCGCGGCCTCGCCTCTGCCTCCTCCTGGATCAGCTCGATCACGGCCAGCGGCGCGTTGTCGCCCTTGCGCGGGCCGATCTTCGTGATCCGGGTGTATCCGCCGTCGCGGGTGGCGAAGCTCGGCCCGATCTCGGTGAACAGCATGTGCACGACGTCCTTGTCGGTGACCGTGGTCAGCACCCGGCGCCTGGCGTGCAGATCACCGCGCTTGGCGAAGGTAATCAGGCGCTCGGCCACCGGCCGCAGCCTGCGCGCCCGCGCCTCGGTCGTGGTGATCTTGCCGTGCTCGAACAGCGCGGTGGCAAGGTTCGCCATCATGTGCCGCTGGTGGGCGGGGCTGCCGCCCAGCCGACGGCCCTTGGTGGGCGTGGGCATCGGAGCGTTCTCCTCGGTTCGGTGCCTGGACGGTCCTGGGGGCCGTCAGTACTGCTCGGTCTCGACGTAGCTCTCGTCGTCGTCGGCCCCGTAGCTGTCGGCCGCGGTCCCGGGGTCGAACCCGGGCGGGGAGTCCTTCAGCGCGAGGCCCATGTCGATGAGCTTCTGCTTGACCTCCTCGATCGACTTCGCGCCGAAGTTGCGGATGTCCAGCAGGTCCTGCTCGCTGCGGGCGACGAGCTCGCCCACGGTGTGGATGCCCTCGCGCTTGAGGCAGTTGTAGGAGCGGACGGTCAGGTTCAGCTCCTCGATCGGCAGCGCGAGGTCGGCGGCGAGCGCGGCGTCGGTGGGCGACGGGCCAATGTCGATGCCCTCGGCGTCCACGTTCAGCTCGCGGGCCAGGCCGAACAGCTCGACCAGGGTCTTGCCGGCGCTGGCCACCGCGTCCCTGGGCCGCATGCAGGGCTTGGTCTCCACGTCGAGGATCAGCTTGTCGAAGTCGGTGCGCTGCTCGACCCGGGTCGCCTCGACCTTGTAGGTGACCCGCATCACCGGCGAGTAGATCGAGTCGATCGGGATCCGGCCGATCTCCTGGCCCGGCTGCTTGTTCTGGGCGGCGGACACGTAGCCGCGGCCGCGCTCCACCGTCAGCTCCATCTCCAGCTTGCCCTTGCTGTTCAGGGTGGCGATGTGCAGGTCAGGGTTGTGCACCTCCACGCCGGCCGGGGGCGCGATGTCCGCGGCCGTGACCGGGCCCGGCCCCTGCTTGCGCAGGTACATCGGGACCGGCTCATCGTGCTCAGAGGAGACGACGAGCTCCTTGAGGTTCAGGATGATGTCGGTGACGTCCTCGGTGACCCCGGGGACGGTGGAGAACTCGTGCAGCACTCCCTCGATCCTGATGCTGGTGACCGCGGCACCGGGGATCGAGGACAGCAGGGTGCGGCGCACCGAGTTGCCGATGGTGTAGCCGAAGCCGGGCTCGAGCGGCTCGATGACGAACCTGGACCGGAACTCGCTGGCCTGGTCCTCGGTGAGGCTCGGACGCTGGGCGATGAGCATTGGACGTTCCTTTCCGCGATGCCCGTTATCTGACTATCGCGACACCTGCGGGGGGCAAGCCCCCCGCATGCCCCCCAGAGACCCAGAGGTCCCTGCGAGACTGCCTTCCTCACGCAATCCCGGCGGGATTGCGTTATTGCTTCGAGTAGTACTCAACGATGAGCTGCTCCTGGACCAGCGTGTCGATCTGGCCCCTGGCCGGGAGCGAGTGCACGAGGACGCGCATCTTGTCGGGGATCACCTCGAGCCACGCCGGGACGGTGCGCTCCCCCGCCTCGGCGCGCGCCACCACGAACGGCGTCAGCTCCCGGGACTTCTCCGCGACCTCGACGATGTCGCTCTCGCTCACCCGGTAGGAGGGGATGTCTACCTTGCGCCCGTTGACCAGGATGTGCCCGTGACGCACGATCTGGCGGGCCATGTCCCTGCTCTTGGCGAAGCCTGCCCGGTAGATAACGTTGTCCAGGCGGCTCTCCAGCAGCTGCAGCAGGGCCTCGCCGGTCCTGCCGCGGGTGCGGGTGGCTTCCACGTAGTAGTTGTGGAACTGCCGCTCCAGGAGCCCGTAGATGCGCTTGGCCTTCTGCTTCTCCCTGACCTGCAGCAGGTAGTCGTTCTCCTTGGGCCGGTTGCGGCCGTGCTCACCCGGCGGGTAGGGCCGGATCTCGATGGGGCACTTCGGCGAGTCGCACTTGGCGCCCTTCAGGAACAGCTTGGTCTTCTCGCGGCGGCAGCGCTTGCAGTCCGGGCCGGTGTATCGAGCCATGGTTGCCTTACTCCTCAGACCCGCCGCCGCTTGGGCGGGCGGCAGCCATTGTGCGGAACCGGGGTGACGTCCTGGATCGAGCCCACCTCCAGGCCGGTCGCCTGCAGCGACCGGATGGCGGTTTCCCGGCCCGAGCCAGGACCCTTGACGAACACGTCGACCTTCCGCATGCCGTGCTCCATGGCACGGCGCGCGGCGGCCTCGGCCGCCATCTGCGCGGCGAACGGCGTCGACTTACGCGAGCCCTTGAACCCGACCTGGCCGGACGAGGCCCAGGAAATGACGCTCCCGCCGGGGTCGGTGATCGAGACAATCGTGTTGTTGAACGTGCTCTTGATGTGGGCGTGCCCGTGAGCGATGTTCTTCCGCTCTTTGCGGCGTACCTTCTTGACGCCGGTGCGGCTCTTGGGAGGCATCCTCTTCCTCAGTTCCGGAGGTGGTCGGACCGCTGCCTGCGCCGGGCCTGCCGTTTGGGGCGAGCCCGGCGCCGCGGACTACTTCTTCCCGGCCTTCTTCTTGCCGGCGACGGTCTTCTTCTTGCCCTTCCTGGTGCGGGCATTGGTCTGCGTGCGCTGGCCGTGCACGGGCAGCCCGCGGCGATGCCGGATGCCCTGATAGCACCCGATCTCGACCTTGCGGCGGATGTCGGCCTGCACCTCGCGGCGCAGGTCACCTTCGACCTTGTAGCTGGCCTCGATCCAGTCCCTGAGCCTGACCAGCTCATCGTCGCCGAGGTCGTGCACCCGGGTGTCCCCGCTGATGCTCGTGGCCTGCAGGGTCTCGAGCGCGCGGGTGCGGCCGATTCCGTACACGTAAGTAAGGGCGACCTCGAGCCGCTTGTCACGCGGGAGGTCGACGCCGACGAGGCGTGCCATCGTGGGCAGTTCTCCTTCTGCTCGCGGAGGTCCTGCGCGCCGCTCCCGGCGTCCCTGCCCGGACGGGGCCCCGGCCTCCTCCGGGGGTAACCCGCATCCGGCTGGTGGGCCGGATGCGGACTGCGGCGCGTGTCTTGCTGTGCTCTGCTCGCTGGCTCTGCTTGGCTTGCTGACTCTTCGTGGCTTGTCTCTGGGTCTTGCGGGTCTAGCTTTTCAAGCGGGTCTTGACTGGCTCAGCCCTGGCGCTGCTTGTGCCGCGGATCAGAGCAGATAACCATGACCCGGCCATGCCGGCGGATGATCCGGCACTTGCTGCAGATCTTCTTCACACTCGGCTTGACCTTCATCGTGAACTCTCCTCAGGATGTCCGGGTCCGGGTGCCTCGTGGCGCCCGGTGCCTGGCATCTCGTTACTTGTACCGGTAGACGATCCGCCCACGACTGAGGTCGTAGGGGCTCAGCTCAACGACGACCCGGTCATCGGGCAGGATCCGGATGTAGTGCATCCGCATCTTTCCGCTGATATGAGCCAGTACCTTGTGCCCGTTGTCTAGCTCCACCCTGAAAAAGGCATTCGGCAGTGATTCCACGACCGTGCCCTCGATCTCAATGGCGCCGTCTTTCTTGGGCATATCCTCCGCGATTCGCTGATCTTGCTAGCTTGCCTATTGCTTCGTGCTAGCTGGTTCGTGCTGTGCTGCTGTTGTTCGTTTGGGTCATGGGCGTGGCCATTGCTGGCCATGCCCGGGCAGGATATTGCGGCATCCTGAGGCTTGCCCCGGACCGGCTCGCGCCTGCGCGCAGCTTCCGGATCCGGGCGGCCCCGCCAGACTGCTGCCTTCGCATTACAGGCTCACGCCATGCCGCGAAGGCAGCTCACGGGCCGCAGCAGAGTCTACGCGACTCCCGCCGCCAAAGCGAACCCGGGGCCGCTTCCTCCTGCGTGACACGGATAACGGATCCGGGGTCCCGGATATTCCTTGCGGGCTGGCGCCCCGGCCCGCGGCCGCGGCGGATCGCCCCGGTTACATCGGCCGCCGCCCGGTCACTGGCCGGGAGCCGCCCCCGGTCGCTGGCCGGGAGCCGGTCCGGTTACTGATCGGGAGTGTCGTGGCCGAGACCGTGGTCGCGCCGGCGCCTGCCGCCGCTGGGGTGGCTGCCGGTGATCCAGCGGCCGAGCAGGATGGCGCCCAGCGGCCCGGCCACCCACAGCGGCCAGACGTACCCGAACCCGCTGATGGCCCAGATCACGAAGCAGAGCAGGCTGACGCTGAACCAGCTGCCCCAGGCGGCCTGCCAGACCGGGGAGAACCGGCCCTGCCCCCGGGCCAGGTCGCTGCGGGCGACCGCCTCCAGGCTGGAACTCGCGCCCGGGGTCGGCCTGCGGTAGCGGGGCAGTGCCGCATCGGGCAGCCGGTACAGGTCGATCGCGGGCAGGTCGGCCAGGAGCTCGTCCAGGTCACCCATGGTCTTTGCGGCGTAGACCTTGTCGATCCGCTCGTTGAACTCCTCGGCGGTCAGCCTGCCCGCGGCATGGTGCTCGCGGAGCAGCGTAGCGGTGCGGTCGCGGTCCTCGTCGGACGCCCGGATCCTCGGGTCGGACGGCGCCATCAGGTCCTCCTCAGCTCCTCGAGCGTGCTGCGGACACCGCTGTGCCATCGGCGTGCCCGGAAAGCGCTGTGCCATCGGCGTGCCTGGCGACCGCCGTGCCATCGGCGATCGCTGTGCCATCGGCAGCAACCGAGCCGACCGCAGCCGCCGTGGCCTCGCCGCGCAGCCGCTCGAAGCCGCCGCGGCCACCGTCCTCGGCGGTCAGCACCCAGGGCCCGGCCGCGGTGATGGCCACCGTGTGCTCGAAGTGCGCCGACCAGGTCCCGTCCGCGGTGACCACCGTCCAGTCATCGTCGAGCACGCGGGTCTCGGGCCGGCCCAGGACGAGCATGGGCTCGATGGCGAGCACCATCCCCTCCACGAGCACCGGCCCCCGGCCCGGCCTGCCGTAGTTCGGCACCGGCGGGTCCATGTGCATCTCGCTGCCGATGCCGTGGCCGACGTACTCCCGGATGATCCCGAACCGCCCGCTGCCCCGCGCGCTCATCTCGACGGCGTAGGAGATGTCGCTCAGCCGGCGGCCGGGCCGGGCCTGCGCCAGGCCGTGCCAGAGCGCCCGCTCACACACCTGCAGCAGGCGGACCAGCCCGTCGCCGATCGGCCCCACCCCGATCGTGCGGGCCGCGTCACCGTGCCAGCCGTCGACGATCGCGCCGCAGTCGATCGAGATCAGGTCCCCGGCCGCCAGCCGGGTGCCGGCGCTGGGGATGCCGTGCACGATCTGGTCGTTGACCGAGGTGCAGATGGTCGCCGGGTATCCGTGGTAGCCCTTGAAGGATGGAACGGCCCCAGCGCTGCGGATCGCCTGCTCGGCGACCGCGTCCAGGTCGGCGGTGGTGATGCCGGGCTCGACCGCGTCGGTCAGCACGTCCAGCGTGTGCGCCACCACCAGGCCGGCCTCCCGCATCACGGCAAGCTGGGCCGGCGTCTTGAGCTGGATCGGCAGTTCCCGCCTTGTCCGCATTGCGCCTCCGGAGTCCTCCTCCAACGTTACCCGCCCCGTTTCGCAGGCCCCGGTTACCAGATAAGCATCGTCAGCGGATGAATCGCCGCAGCGTGCTCAGGGCGCGGTCGGTGACCTCCTCCACCGGCCCGGTGGCATCGACCCCGAGCAGGATGCCCTCGTCCGCGTAGAACGTGATCAGCGGCTGGGTCTGCTGCTGGTAAACGTCCAGCCTGTGCCGGATCGTCTCTTCCCGGTCATCGTCGCGCTGGAACAGCTCTCCGCCGCAGTCATCACATCGTTCGCTGCGGGTCGGCGGGTCGAACAGCACGTGCCACACATGCCCGCACCTGCGGCAGGTCCGCCGCCCTGACAGCCGCCGGACCACCTCGTCGTCATCGACCACGAGCTCGAGCACGAGATCCAGCCGGGTGTCCCACTCGGCGAGCATCTTCTTCAGCGTCTCGGCCTGCGGGACGGTCCTGGGAAAGCCGTCGAGCAGGAACCCGGCCTGGGCGTCGTCCTCCTGGATCCGGCTGGCCACCATGGCGATCGTGAGCTCATCGGGTACCAGGTCGCCCCGGTCCATATAGGCCTTGGCCGCGACGCCAAGCTCGGTGCCGGTGCTGACGTTGGACCTGAAGATCTCACCTGTCGAGATCGTCGGGATCGCCAGGTGGGAGGCTATGAACTGGGCCTGCGTCCCCTTGCCCGCACCGGGGGGCCCGACGAGGACGACTCGCACTACCGCAGGAAACCCTCATAGTTACGCTGCTGGAGCTGACTCTCGATCTGCTTCACCGTATCCAGCCCCACCCCTACCGCGATCAGGATGCTGGTCCCGCCCAGCGGGAACTGCTGCGAGGCCCCGACCAGCCCGATGGCCACCATCGGGATCAGGGCGACAAGACCCAGGTAGACCGAGCCGGGGGCGGTCAGCCGGCTGAGCACGTAGCTCAGGTACTCGGCGGTCGGCCGGCCGGGGCGGATGCCAGGTATGAAGCCCCCGTACTTCTTCATGTTGTCTGCGACCTCGGTCGGGTTGAACGTGATCGAGACGTAGAAGTAGGTGAAGAACAGAATGAGGGCGAAGAAGATGGCCATATAGTACGGATCGTCCCCGAGGATCAGGTGGGCCTGAACCCAGTTCGCCCACCACTTCGGGTGAGCCGTGCTGACCCCCCCGAACAGCTGAGCGGCGAGCTGCGGGATGTACAGCATGGACGAGGCGAAGATGACCGGGATGACGCCGGCCTGGTTCACCTTGAGCGGGATGTAGGTCGAGGTCCCGCCGTACATCTTGCGCCCTACCATGCGTTTCGCGTACTGGACCGGGATCCGCCGCTGCGCCTGCTCCATGAAGGCCACGAACGCGATGATCCCGACGCCGACCAGGAGCACGACGCCGAACTCGAACGCGTGCTTGGTCCGGTAGATCAGTAGCATCTCGCCCGGGATGACCGCGATGACCTGGGTGAAGATCATCACCGACATGCCGTTGCCGACGCCCCGGTCGGTGATCAGCTCGCCCAGCCACATGATGACCGCGGTGCCGGCCGTCATGCAGATGACCATCGTGCTGATCGTGAACACCGAGGTGTTCGGGATCAGGCTGGAGCACTGCGCGCCGCCGATGCCGCCGAACAGGTTCCCGGACCTGGCCAGGGCGATGATGCCGGTGGACTGCAGGATCGCCAGGCCGACCGTGAGGTAACGGGTGTACTGGGTGATCTTCGCCTGGCCGGACTGCCCCTCCTGGCGCAGCGTCTCCAGGCGCGGGATCACCACGGCGAGCAGCTGCAGGATGATGCTCGCCGTGATGTAGGGCATGATGCCGAGCGCGAACACCGAGAGCCGGAACAGCGCGCCGCCGCTGAACAGGTTGACGAGCTGGAACAGGCCCACCTGGCCGCCGCTCTTGTTCACCGTGTTCAGGCAGGCGTTGACCGCCTTCTCCGAGATCCCCGGAGTCGGCAGCGCGAAGCCCAGACGGAACACGGCGACGATGAATAGCGTAAAAAGCAGCTTCCGGCGTAGGTCAGGCGTGCGGAACGCCCGTAGAAACGCGGTCAGCATGCGCGGTCCTCTGCTCGAAGGGTCAACGTCATCTGCCGCTCCTCGCCGGCGGAGAATACCCGCTGTTTGCAAAGCGCGACTCCCGCGCCGCAGTCTAGCTCGCTCCCAGCTATCCGACAGCCATGCGAGAGGCCGTGCGATCTGCGACGGCCGGCTTGCCGGCCCGAGCGGATCGCAGCGCGGGGGGCTCCGGGGGGTCGTCCCCCCGGGCCAACACAGCGCCAGCCGCGGTCCATCTCACAGTTCGGTAACTGTGCCACCGGCGCGGCTCACAGCTCGGTAACTGTGCCGCCGGCCGCAGTTATCTTCGCTCTGGCCGTAGCGGAGAACGCATGCGCGGTCACGCGCAGTCCACGGACCGCCTCACCGGAGCCAAGCACCTTGACCAGCTCACCGGGCCGGACCGCGCCCTTCGCGGCGAGATCCTCGGGGGCCACATCCCCGCCGTCCGGGTAGAGGGCGGCCAGGCGGTCCAGGTTGACCACCTGATAGGTGGTCTTGAACCGCAGGTTCGAGAACCCCTTCAGCTTGGGCAGCCTGCGATGCAGCGGCATCTGGCCGCCTTCGAAGCCGCCGGCCACCGGGCCGCGTGCCTTGGTTCCCTTGGTGCCCCGGCCTGCCGTCTTGCCCTTGGACCCCTGGCCGCGGCCGACCCGGGTCCGGGATGTGTGCGCTCCAGGAGCCGGGCGCAGGTGGTGGATCTTCAGCCCGCCCCGGCCGCCCGGGGTGCTGTCATCTGCCATGTCAGTCGACCTCCTCGACGGTGACCAGGTGGCGCACCGCCTGGACCATGCCGCGGATCTCCGGCCGGTCCGCCTTCACGACCACGTCGCCGATCCGCCGCAGGCCAAGCGAGCGCAGCGTGTCCCGCTGCACCTGGGTGCCGCCGATCTTCGACTTGGTCTGGGTGACCCTCAGCTCTGTCATCTGCTGCTCCCGCCCGGCTGTTCCTCTGGCGCGGCAGCGGCGCTCGCGGCGGCGGCGGCGCGGGCCCTGAGCATGGCCGCGGGGGCCACGTGCTCGATCGGCAGGCCGCGCCGGGCGGCGATCTCCTCGGGCCGGTTCAGGCTCTTCAGCCCGGCCACGGTCGCGTGGATCACGTTGATCGGGTTCGACGAGCCCAGGGACCGGGACAGCACGTCATGGACGCCCGCGCACTCGAGCACGGCCCGGACCGGCCCCCCGGCGATGACGCCGGTTCCCGGGCTGGCCGGCTTGAGCAGGAC
>WNGR01002339.1_pt1 | contig 20855 bp, 19 predicted proteins | sample 5407581 | NCBI WGS metagenome assembly WNGR01 (sample SAMN13153383, study PRJNA577476) | soil metagenome | isolation source: 80 cm soil or saprolite under Garry oak tree replicate 2 | place: USA:California | collected 2016-06-15
GAGATGGTTCGGTTAAAAAACTCGCTAGAGGAAAGTAACCCTGTCGAATCTCCAAGAGTTACGGGAGATTAGTCTATCCCCTTCCTCCCCTGTCGTGAATGCGCGCTGTTTGCGCTGCCCGTAGAGAATGTACGGACAAAAGTCAACACGTGGTCGGTGGGTTGAAAAGAGCCTCTTGGATACTGGTAACCCTTGCCCTCATCCTCACAGCAACCACCACTAACCCAGGCCATTCCGCGGTCTCCAGCCCCCAAGAGAACGTGAATCTATACACCGGCAACAGGCTCCTCATCAGCTCGAACCAGCCAGCCATCCAGTCAGTATTCGTCAGGGGAAACGTGAGCGCGGCCGGCCCCTTGAACACGAACTATCCGGCCAAGAACTTCACACTCACGACAAACTCGACACAACTCTACACGTTAGACATTTGGCTCTCATATCCCAGTTCGTACACGACCAGAGTCATCATCAACGACCCATCCTCAGGTTCCAATACCGAGTACACCTCTTACTATGTCTCCGGAGGAGACCTCAACCTTACAATATTCGCATCCTTCCAGCCCTCACCCACCACCGGAATGAGCGCACCTGTCACATGGTCCTCGCTCTACGGATGGTTCTTCCAGTTCGGCAACGCCTTCCCCCTCTGGATCAAGATACTCTACTCGATCCTCGGAGCCCAGTTCGCCTTCGTCGGCTACAGATGGATCAGATTCGAGGACGAGAGACGACGCCTCGAAGGGCACCTCCCACCGTTCGACCGTGGGAACAAGGCCTACCTCTGGATCGACGTCGTCTTCAGAATCCTGCTGACGGGATTCATTATCAGCCTCGCAATCATGATAGGCGAAGTCCTCGTAATAGCGGTAGCCGAGTACCTGTTCTTCGTCAACCTCGACCTCTTCTCCCTCGTCGACTTCTTCTCACTCTTCTTCGTCGCCGCCCTCGGAACAATCATCTACCTTGCCAGGGAGGGACTGGACAAGTTCTTCGACCTCAAACCGATAATGGAGGACTAGAAGATGGGACAGAAGAGAAGAATGGCGTCCAACGATGACCAATTGTCCGAGTTCCTATTCGGCTCCGTAAGACCCTGGTGGGACCGACAGCCCTGGCTGCGAAGAGTCTTCACAATCGCCCTCCGATCAGTAGACAAGTCCTACGGCCGCTGGAGCAAGGCGAGGGTAAGCCCGCGACGGTTCAGGAAGATACAGGAACGCCTCGATCGGGAATACCCGCCCGACAAGTTCTCGCCCTCGAATCTGATAGGGAGGGACAAGGAGTTCAACCTCCTTCTAGACTCTTTCAGGCTCCACGTCCTCCGTCACCCGACGCTCACGAAGTACTTTGGTAGAGAAGAACTCCCCAAGGCTGTATGTCTCGCTGGAGATAGCGGGACGGGGAAAACGTTCCTGACTATGGTCTCCCTGAGAGAGATGCTTCTAGAAGGCTACCGCAGCGGAGTCCTCGTCACGCCTGTCATATTGAAGGGGTCCGATGTGTACTCCGAGTTCTACGGCAAGAGCACCCGGCAACTCGGCAGGTTCCTAGACTACGCAAGCTCCGTACCCTCCGTCGTCTACATCGATGAGTTCCAGAGCTTTGGACGGAAAGTCCGAGGCGAGACCGGAGCCGAGATCGAGGACACGAGGATACAAGACGAGCTAAACCGTTGGCTGGACAAGATAGTTAGTGGGAAATCCCGAACAATTGTCGTAGTAGCGACTAACGCGTACGAGAAGATACGCGAAGATATCCGTCGACGCCTGACGAAGATCAGCCTCAACGATGGAGTCACCCGCGAAATGCTACTGGCCGTCGTCGAGGACTCTCTCAAACGAGAAGGCTGGCTCAACCTCAAGGCTGACGACCTGCTCGACCTTATGGAGAGAGAAGTAACAGTGCGCCGCAGAGCCTCTCTCACACCTAGCGACATCCAGGAAATCTTCCGCGACGTACGGAAGTCGAAAGAGGCACCGCTAAGGGAGAAGCTTAGAGAGTCGAGAGGAGCACTGGGTCTCGACCGGCCAAAGATATCCGCTTCCGTCCAGGACTTTGCCATTGCTGCACGGAACGTGAAGCTCTATTCTGAACAGGAGAAGTCGCAAGAGGTAGTCGACGCGGTTTATGTCATGAAGCCGAAGGTAAGCCGGGACGACCTTGGCGGACTCCACGATGTGAAGAACAAGATCCTCAACCATATCGCGCTCGCCTTCAACCCGTCAATGGCCGAGCTGGGCCACCAGTCCAACCCACGGTTCTTCCTGATGGGACCCCCTGGGACGGGGAAGACACTCCTCGCAATGGTCGCTGCCGCGGAGAACAATGTCGGCTTCATCAAGGTCCGCGGAGGCGAACTGATGAGCGGCGCCAATTACATGGGAGACCCGGAGAAGCGGGTCAAAGACCTATTCGGGCTGGTCAGACAGAAGAGCCCGTGCATACTCCTTCTCGACGAGGCGGACGCGATCTTCTGGGGCGGAGACCCGTCCAGCAACAAGATACTCGCCCAGGTCAAAGCAGAGCTGAGCGAGCTCCGTCCCGAGGACCGGGTCGTCGTGATCGCGACCTCGAACAAGGAGCAGCTCATAGACCAGGCCACCCGAGACCGTTTCGAGCCGAACATCTACTACGTCCACCCACCATTGAACGATACGGAGTGGAACGAGGTGGTCGCAATCCACCTCCGAAGACTCCAGCAATATCTCCACCCTGAGATTGACGCCGCCAAGGTGACGAAGATGTTCCGGAGACAGCGGGTCCTCAGCCCCAGGGGAGTGTCTGAGACAGTCTCTGAGGCACACCGGCTCTGGGCGTCAGAGATCGCGGCTGCCAAGGGGGTTACCGAGGCGGGAGCATCAGAGCTGGCTATCAGGAATGTCACGACAAGGTTCGAGGAGGATATCGAGCGATTGGACGCGGCGCTCAAGGTCTACCAGCAGGAAGGTACAACTCTAAAGCGCGGCGAAGTCAACCAGGACAACTACCGGATACGGCTATTCCACTTCCAGCAGGCTATCTCAAGCTTAGAATCGCTCGAGGACAAGGAGCACAGGGAGATTGCCGAGGCCCTAATCCTCTCCCAGGCGATCCCGGGTGTCACCTATGGGCTCTACACGAGCGAGAGAGGATCGGGAGGAATACTGACCATCCAGTGCACCCTTAGGCCCATCAACCCCGGCGAGAGACACGTATCTGTAACCGGCCAGGCCAGCTCGATGATGATGGGCCAGACATCGGTGCCTGACGACTCGGTCATCCAGAGCGCCCAGAACGCTGTCGAGGCAGTCAGATCCTGGCTTTGGTCGAAGATACGGGTCAACCTGGCCAAGTACCACGTACACTTCCAGATCAGAAGCATACTAGAAGGCGCGCCTGGCGCAGGAGTCTCAGGGCCCAGCGCTGGCTATGCGATGCTGAACGCACTGATCTCGGAACTGTCGAATACTCCGATAACTCAGTCCAAAGTAATGACCGGGTCTATCGGGCTCAAGATGGACGTTGGACCAGTAGGGGGTCTTGGAGGAAGGGGGAGAGAAGCCGGCAAGCTCGTAGGCATATTGAAGGCGGAGAAGGTGAAGATAACCGACCTTCTTGTTCCCGAGTCGAACCATCGGAGCGCGCCGGACGAGATGAAGATGGTCCAAGACGAGGGCATCAGCGTCCACCCCATTACAAACGCTCAAGATGGGTGGCCAGTACTCTTCTCGATGACCAGTGAGGAGCTGGCCAGGAAGATTCGGGGAGCACTCCTAGACCGAGAGTCGCTCGTCGACATCGAGTCCACTTCTTCAAGGGTCCTGGGACAGAGCTAGTTCTGAGCCTGCTGAGTATTTGCATGTCTGAAAGATCACAACTCCTAGGATTCATCACAAAAGAGAGTAGGCTTGATACACCATTCAAAGAGAACTAGAAGGGACCAAGCTGGGACTTCCGATTCGTAGAACCTCAGCCTTGATTCTTTCTGCAATCTCAACACTGGCCCGTTTCTGAGCCTGCCGCGTCTCCGCGCCGATATGGCATGTGACGACAGTCGTCCCGTCTGGAAGGTTGACGAGTTCTTTCTCCCATCCGTCGGCCGGTGGCTCGATGTGAAACACGTCCAGTCCCGCACCTGCCAGACGTCCCTCTTTCAATACCCTGAGTAGGGCGGGTCCTTCGACTATGTCTCCTCTCGAAGTGTTGATCAGATATGATCCCTCTCGCATCATTCTCAACCTAGTCTCGTTGAGGAGATGGTGGGTCTGGGGAGAGTATGGGACGTGGATTGTGACGATGTCAGAGCGTCGGAGGAGGTCCTCTATCGAGTCCGTTATTTCATAGCTGAGGCCCGGGACTCCACGCGGCCGTATGACGTCGTAGCCTAGAACGTCAGCCTGGAATCCTACGGTTAGGATACGGGAGACTTCGTTGCCGATCCGGCCAGCCCGTCCGATGACACCTATCCTCTTCGACTGTAGCTCCACCCCCATCAACCGGTTCTTTATCCAGCGCCCCTCTTTCATGCTCCGATCTGCAAAGGGAATACTGCGCAGGAGAGAGAGCATCAAGCCCACAGTCAGCTCTGCTACACTTGTTGTAGGCGCACCGGGCGTGTTGAGGACAGTGACACCCTTCTCTTTTGCGGCCTGCAGGTCGATGTTGTCAAGGCCCACACCGGCTCGCCCGACTATCTTCAGCCGCGACCCGTTGATGAGCGACGAGTCCACTTTCGTTCTTCCCCGGACAATTAGGACATCATACTGGCCGATCATGCTAGCCAGCTTTGCCTTGTCTAGACCAGGCTGGTTGTCGATTGTGAAGCCTGCCGATGCGAGGATCTTGATCCCCTCCTCGTCGATCGGATCTGAGATCAGTACTCTCAAGTCTTGGTCAACGGCCTGAAACAGTTGCCGACGGAGCTTGAGCTGATACTGGTTTCAGCTTCTTCAATAGAGCCTGGGCCGCGATTGTCACGGGGTCCCAGACGGGCGCGAGAGGAGGAGAATAGCAGGTCTCAATCTCAGCAAACTCTTGAACCGTTAGTCTGAGATGGGCTGCCATGGACGCGAAGTTCCCTCGCAGTGTCGCTCCCTCCTCCCCGACAAGCTGCGCGCCTAGAAGCTTTCCGTCGCTTGGATTGGCGAGGAGCTTGACTGTCAGGTCCTTGCCACCAGGGTAGTAGGATAGGCGCGTGGATCCCGTTATTCTGACCGAGACAGGATGTATTCCGATCTTCTCCGCCAATGCGGTTGTTGGGCCGAGGGTCGCGACCTCGAGGCTGAAAAGCTTCACTGTTGTTACACCCGTTGAACCAGGGTATCGCGCATCTCCGCCTGCGGCATTTATGCCTGCGACCATCGACTGTCTGACCGCCGTTGTGGCAAGCTGGAAGAATACATGCCTGCGAGTGATTAGGTCGAAGGTCTCGATACAGTCGCCTGCAGCGTAGATGTTCTTGGCCGACGTAGCCATTCTATCGTCTGTTCTAATTCCGCCTGACTCGCCTAGCAGAATGCCAGCGTCCTTTGCGAGTTCGATATTAGGCCCAACCCTCACAGCGACAACAACCGCGTCGACCTCGTATTCGTGACCCGAGATTCGAACCCCGACCACCCTTCCCTTGTCGCCGAGAATCTGCTCTAGACTTGACTGCAAGTGATAATCAACGCCATGCTCCTGGCCCTTTTCCCTGACAATTGCCGCCATGTCAGGATCGAGGATGACTGGGAGAATCTCAGGCACTATCTCAGCTTGAATTGCTGCAACCCCACGGAGTAGCAGGGCCTCTGCCATCTCAGAGCCGGTGAGACCCGCCCCGATGATCGCCGCCTTCTTTGCTCTCGTTTCCCTTAGGTAGTCTGCCAGGTCCTCGACATCATCCATTGTTCTGATCGTGAAAACTCCTTTGAGATTTGAGCCAGGGACGGAGAGTCTGGCTGGACTGGCCCCAGTCGCGACGATGAGGCTGTCGTAAGCTAGCTCATTGCCGTCAAGTTCGACTAGCTGGCGTTCCGAGTGGATCTTGGTCGCGGTAAGTCCGAGTCTGAGGTGTATCCTGTTTGTGTGTTCGTAAAAGTCCTCGTCGTATCCGATGAGTGATCTCGGATTCGGAACGACTCCGCTGAAAGCATATGGAAGACCGCATCTCGAATACTCGGGAAGGGTCTCCGATCCTACGATAGTGATCTCGGCGGTCCGATCCGTCTTCCTTGCATAGAACGCGGCTGTTGTGCCTGAGACGCCGCATCCGATTATCACGATTCGTCTAACCATGAAGGGCCGTTGCGCCAAAGCTTGTCCGATAACCGTTTCTCCCAGACGAGCCTCAATCGGGGAGAAGGGCTAGTTTAATCTGGTAGGCTGAAGCAACAAGAGCTGAGGATTTCCTTTGAAAGCAAGCATGGATGCTTTTCTGAGGAATGGAAAGGGGCTCCTACTCGCCTACGATCAGGGCTTCGAGCATGGCCCCTCGACGGACTTTAACGAGAAGAATATCGACCCGAACTACATACTAGACATCGCGGTTAAAGGACAGTTTACCGGGGTTGTCTTCCACAAGGGGATTGCTGAAAAATATTACAGCGGCAAGATTCCGCTAATAATCAAGTTGAACGGCAAGACGAGCCTGCCTAAAGGAGAGCCGATCTCCTCACAGGTCTGCAGCGTGGAAGAAGCGATCAGCCTCGGCGCGAAAGCAGTAGGCTACACCATCTACTTGGGCAGTTCTCACGAGAATATCATGCTGCAAGAGTTTGGCGAGATTCAGGAAGACGCGCACGAAGAAGGGGTCCCGGCTATCGCTTGGGTGTATCCGAGGGGCGAGGCCGTGAAGAACGATACGGCTCCGGAGATTGTCTCCTATGCCGCGAGGGCGGGGCTTGAGATCGGAGCGGACGCTGTCAAGATCAAGTATACTGGAGACCCGACTAGTTTTGCTTGGGCTGTCAAGGCGGCAGGGCTCGCCAAGGTCTTCATGTCGGGCGGGCCCAAAGCGCCCACTGACGAGACATTCCTAAACCAGGTCAAGGGGGCAATAGACGGGGGGGCTACTGGTCTGGCCGTGGGAAGAAACGTCTGGCAGCATGCGGATCCGCTTAAGATGGCGAACGCACTGCGAGAGATCATATTCAACGGCAGAGAAGTGCACCACGCACTAAACATGGTCGTCACTCAATAACTACTCCGACTAAATAGAGCTCCTTGTTCGTCAACCGGACTCCGGGGTGGGTCTGATCAAGCCATTACGGGGATCCCTGCTAGTTGTCAACTTCAAGACCTATCTCGAAGCAACCGGCAAACGGGCCATTGATTTGGCAAAGTCTGCTGAAAAAGCAGCTAGAGATAGTGGAGTCTCAATCATTGTGGCTCCACAGTTCACAGACATCAAACCTGTATCTGAGAATGTCGACATCACAGTGTTTAGTCAACACCTAGACCCTGTCAAGCCTGGTGCCTACACGGGACGAATCCTCGCAGAGGCTGTAAAATCGGCAGGCGCCGAGGGATCACTGCTCAACCATTCCGAACGACGCATCGGCACAGTCGAGATCAACTCTTGCGTGCAGAGATGTGGGGAGGCTGACCTTTACTCGCTGGTGTGTGCTGACACGGCGCAGGCAGGCGCTGAGATCGCGAGAGCAAGGCCTGACATAATTGCGGTGGAACCGCCAGACCTTATTGGAACGGGAATCTCCGTCTCAAAGGCTCGACCAGAACTCATCACGGACAGCCTCCAGAAGATCAGAGCAGTCAATTCGACGGTGAGGGTTCTCTGCGGGGCGGGTATAACCACCCCTGAGGACGTTTCGAAGGCCTTAGAGTTGGGGACAGAGGGAGTGCTGGTCGCCAGTAGTGTGGTCAAGAGCAAGAACCCCGGTAACATCCTCTCAGACATGGTCAATGCGATTGTTAACGCTAAGTAAAGAGTGATCAGGGCGGAGCCTAAATAGCTGGATTCAGTCTTGGATTTTCGTCCCTCAGCATGTCGATCGGAGACAGGGAGCCAGCCACAAGACTCCTAAGCATTTTCGCCTATGGCTCAGTCGTCTCAACATACATCCTCATACTGATCGGTGGCTACGTAACAACCAGCAACTCTGGCCTAGGCTGTGGCGAGTCATGGCCATTATGCAAGGGGGGGATCTTCCCTTCCCTCAACAATCCCGCGCAAGTGATCGAGTTCTCGCATAGAATCTTCAACCTCGTCGTAGCATTCTTCGTGATCGGAACAGCTCTACTAGCTTGGACTCGATACCGACCAGCGCAGAATGTTGTTCTATTCTCAACAGCCAGTTTCGTAGGCCTGTTCGCACAAGTAATTCTCGGAATGGTGACAGTTACCTCGGATCTGAACCCGATTGTAAGTGCAGCACATTTAGGCCTTGCTTCAGCGGTCTTCGCATTGGTCGTCGTGAATGCGGTGATGGTCTGGAACTTGCGTTCTGTCGCGGTCGGGTATCGACCATAGTTATGGGAATTTTCGCAGTTATAGCTAGTGCGCAACCCTTTAAAAAAGAACTTGTTCGCTCAGAATCAGAGCGACGCCTGAATGGCCATCGCCAATATGCAGGTCCAGTTTGACGACCTCTTCAGCCTCTTTACCTATCTTGCAGTCCTTGTATCTATCGTCGTTTTTGGCCTATTGTTGTACTTCCTCATCAAGTACAGGGAGAAACCAGGGTCAGCGGAGCCCAGTGATGTTCCGATTCTGGGCAGACTTCCAGTTCCGAGGGGGCACGCTAGAAGTGTGATAATCACTGTTTCATTGTCAACGATCATTCTTGGCGTCTTGGTAATCGGTAGCTTTGGCTCAATAGACACGATCCTTTCCACCCCGGCACCTTGCAGCATCCCGATCTACGGTTACACCACCTACAATTGTAGCGTTCTTGTTACTGGGCATCGTTTCTACTGGGAGTTCACTTACCCGGTTTACACTAACCACTCGATTAGCGGGCAGCCGGCTTGCTATGTGGCGAAATGTCTCTTCGTCATCCCAGTGGACCACGACATCCGTCTCAACGTCACCAGCGCCGATGTCTTTCACAATTTTGGCGTAATAGCCTTCAAAGTAAAGGCTGACGCCTATCCGGGGCATATCAACAACATCTGGTTCAGAGCCGAGACGACCGGCAACTACACCATCCAGTGCTATGAGCTGTGCGGCTCAGGACACGCAACTATGATCACGACACTGGACGTAATGCCATTGTGTCCCGCTGTGATAATACCGACAACACCACCCTGTTTTGAACAGTGGTACAATAGTACGATAGTGCACTAGAATGTCGGAGCAATTCGCAACTACTGCGAAGCGTTGGCTCTACACTACCAACCACAAGGACATCGGCATACTGTACATCGTGACTTCCCTATTCTTCTTCGTGGCCGCAGGGCTCCTCGCGCTTACTGTTAGGACTCAGCTCTCTGTTCCCGACAACACTGTTCTCAACGCCGAGATCTTCAACCAGTTCGTCACCGTCCACGGACTTCTCATGATATTCTGGGTTCTCTCACCGTTCGCATTCGGCTTTGCCAACTATATCATCCCGCTTCAGATAGGCGCGAGAGACCTCGCGTTTCCGAGGCTGAACGCGATGAGCTACTGGTTCTACCTGTTCAGCGGCGTGATGATGATTCTCAGCTTCTTCTTCGGTGCAGCCCCCGACCTGGGCTGGACCTTCTACTCGCCACAGACCTCTTTCCAGTTCGCACCAACCATCGGTCTGAATCTAGGCGCTGGTGCTTTGATTCTGATTGTTGTTTCCATCACAATGAGCTCCGTTAACTTCCTGGTTACCATGTTCAAGATGCGAGCACCGGGTCTGAAACTGAGCAGAATGTCTCTGTTTCCCTGGTCTATTCTCGTCACTATATTCATGATGCTCTACGCCTTCCCGTCGTTTCTGGCCGCTGTTCTCCTCCTATACGTCGACAGAGCATTCGGCACATTCTACTTCTCATCTTTCCAGGGTGGGTCCCTTCTCTGGGACAACGTGTTCTGGTTCTTCGGTCACCCGGAGGTCTACATCGTGCTATTTCCCGCGCTCGGAATAATTGCGGACGTAATTCCCACGTTCGCTAGGCGCCCGCTCTACGGATCAAAGTATGTTATTGGAGCGTTGGTAGCTGCTGCAGTTATCAGTTTCATTGTCTGGGGGCATCACATGTTCCTGACGGGATATGGGGTAATCACGGATAAGCTGTACACTGTCACTACGGTCGCCGTTTCGCTACCTTTCGACGTAATCGTGATCTCCCTGATCGAGACTCTCGCGATGGCGAAGCTCCGACTAAAGGCCGCAGCGCTCTTCACATTGGGCGCGGTTGCGCTGTTCATAATCGGAGGAATTACAGGTGTGTATCTCGCCTCGGTCGCATTGGACTACGCGTTGCGAGGAACATACTTTGTGGTCGCTCACTTTCACTACATAATGGTGGGAGGCAGTATTATGGGGCTGATCGGAGGTCTCTACTATTGGTTCCCCAAGATCACTGGAAGAATGTATAACGAGAGCTTGGCGAGGGTCCATTTTGTCTTCTCCTTCATCGGCTTCAATATTCTCTACTTCCCCATGTTCCTACTCTTGGACATGCCCAGAAGGATTGCGACTTACACTCCGGACACTGGATGGGGATTGCTGAATCTCTCCGCTACGATCGGAGGCTTCATCTTCGGGGGTGCTCAGCTGCTGATGTTCTACAACCTTTACCGGAGCTCAAGAATGGGTCCTCCATCCGGGCCGAATCCTTGGAATGGGTGGACACTGGAATGGGCGCTTCCATCGCCTCCTCCCGCTCACGATTTCGATACGATTCCTACATTCTCCGATGACGGGACCATCCACTTCGGAAGTACAGTTGGCCTTCCAAACGGATCATCACATGGAGATGGAATTGGCGAACCCAGCGGCTCGGGCATCGGGAATGGATACTCTGCCCTCCACGCTGAAGGGCTGAGTCCCTGGCCGATCCTCATGGCACTATCAGCATTCGTATTCTTCCTAGGACTCACCATCGGAAAACCGGCCAATCCTCAGCCAGTCAGCTACCAGCCGTTCTGGCCCCTGATTGCCGATGGAGTTATTCTCGGCCTCATTTCGCTCTTCGGATATAGCCGAGAGAGATTTACTGTTCACGAAGACAGCCGTGTAGAGAGCTGGCCTTTCCGGCAGGTTCCAAACATGAAGCTTGGAATCTGGACGTTTCTAGGGGCAGAAGTAATATTCTTTGGCGTCCTGATCGGCGCATACTTCTTCGTACGAACCGCGGCTCCAACGTGGCCAATCCCGGGAACGGTATTCGAAATCCGGAACGGCTTTGCAATGACACTCGTCTTGCTGACCAGCAGCTTGACGGCAATAATGGCCCTCGCGTCCGCTAGAGCAGGAAATCGGAACGGAATTATCGTAAGCCTTGCAGGGACTCTGGCACTCGGCGCTGTTTTCCTCTACATTAAGGCCGGCGAATGGTTCACGCTCGGAGGCAGCGACGTCTTCAAGAATTATCCACTACCAGCGACGAGCTACTTCATCACAACCGGCACACATGGAGTCCATGTTTTTGCAGGTATGTGCATGGCGGTATACCTCCTCGCCAACGCATTAAAGGGCAAGTATGTAAATGGAGATCACGCCACGCTGGAACACTTCGGACTTTACTGGCACTTTGTAGACATAGTCTGGGTCTTTCTATTCCCGCTCTTCTATCTGATATAGGCGATTCATTTGAACACAAACTACCTGTATCTTATAATATTCGCAGTGCTAATTGGGGAAACAGATGTGGAGGTCAACCTGTTGTCAATATTCAACAGCCTGATAGAAAACAATCCATCTCTTGCCTACAACCTCTTCGTTACGGTCCTTCTTAGCATTGCAGCGACGAAGGCTATCCTGATCGCGATGTACTACCAGCACCTCAAATACGAACCTAGATCTCTCTCAGTATGGATCATACTCGGAATTGTGATAGCCTCTATCCTAATGAGTCTGAGCTTCGTGCAGCTGTCATACCATAGCTTCCATACGACATCATAACGTTCGTCTATAGATAGACGGCGTGAAAGCGCTCGGAATTTGGAGCCTCTGTGATTGTTTTCTCGGCTTAGACTCGCCCCGTTAAGGATTATGACACTCGGAAGCATTCTCGTTGTCGGGTCGCTCCTGTGGTACCAGATTGGAGTGGGCGGCTCACTCGTCATAGGAAAGGAGGGCATTGGGGTGCTCGAAATAACAGCTTACTCGACGCTGGGGCTCATCTTCGTCGGGCTCACAGTGTTATTCCTCGGTCTCACTCTCTATCTACGAGGAGCCTCGTCAGACCGGGGCTTGGGCAGAAGATCCTCGCTCATGATACGGCTATCCATAATGACCGCAAGCCGGCAGTCGGCAAGAATTTTCACCCTCACGGCCTTGGGCTATGGATTGCTCTTCGGAGTTGTATCAAGCACCCTCGTTTTCCAACCTGGAGTAAGTTTTTCCCAAGAATATGGAGTCGGGGTCCCATCTGTGGTACCAGTGGTGTGTTGTGGCGATTTGGGTCAAATGCCTCAACTTATCATCTACGTCACTCAGCACATCGCAATCCTAATCATTCCAGTGAACCTTATACTTCTATTCATTGTCTCATGGCTCGTCGGTCTTAACGCCGCGATCGCGACCTATGCCTATACCAATCGGTCACAGATTGCTGGAGCGAGGTGGATCAGCGGACTCGGAGGGGTCGTAGGGCTGTTTACCGTTTGCCCGACCTGTGCCGGATTCTTTCTTCTCACGACGCTGGGTTTAGACGCTGCCGCTACTCTCGCCCTGACACTGTCTTCCGCGCAGACTCTCTTTATCGCTGTTGGAATTCCTATTCTTCTGGTATCACCGTTCTTGACATCGCGACGAATCTCAAATAATGCCGCGTGTTCTGTTACGAGAGCGCATGATGCTATGGGCTAGGCTGCATTCGCAAACCGAGTCTCGTTGTGGCAGTCCTTGATTACCGATCGGCCCCAGCGGAAGCATTTCTCAAGCCGCAAGTGTCTGCCTGCATGAGGCCTCTGTTCCTGAAACAAAAAAAGATCAAGAAATGAGCTAGAAACCTACGGTCGGATCATTGAACTATCATTTCGGCATTCATAAAGGGGTGAATCGAACAGAAGTAGTAGTATGTTCCTTTAGTGTTGAAGGTATGGTCATACGTGCCGCCGTTCTTCGTAATATCGGGCGAGGTAAATGATTCGACAGTTTGACTGTTGGCCCCATGAGGACACGCTCCCGCAGAATGGTAATTATTGTAGTTGGTCGTGTCGCAAGTATAAACCGTGTGAGTTGTTCCGCCAGAATTTGTCCACTCCACCGTCGTTCCAACAGTAATCGTTACGTTGCTGCTACCGCTCGAGTCCTTGAAGCCGCAATTGGGTGGGTTTGCTGACTGTGCGCAGACGCCGTTTGTGTCCCAGATTGTTAGTCTCTCTCCGATGGTAACCGGAGATGTTCTTGGAAGTAGCAGGTAGACCCCTACCCCGACGACAACGAGTATCGCGACTATGATTATGGCCAGAACCTTGGTCTGGATTTTCTGCTTAGGTGCTTCCGTAGGCTTTGCGGCTTGTTCCATTTTTCGCACTTAGCTTGTGCTTCCGTGACTTTTGCTATAAAGGTTGTTTTTGGCATCTACATACAGTTCGACGGTAGGGTTCTGTGTTAACCACAACCGATTAAATAGCTGTGACGAACGGGGGCTGAAGATCACAGCGGACGGATATGGAAAAATGATCAAGCTCCCCTATTCATTTCAAGAGTGGCGTGATCCGATCGAGAAGACGATAAACAAGACTCTCCAGACGAACTTTGACAAACGCGAGGCAGATCAGATTATCAAATACATGTTCAGGACTGGTGGGAAACGATGCAGACCGCTCTTGGTCGTCTTGTCCGCTGAGGCCCTGGGAGGAGAGGCGAAAGATGCCTTAGAGGCCGCCGCTGCCGTTGAGATAATTCATGCTGCAACTTTGGTTTTCGATGATCTGATCGATAAGGATCAGGTGAGAAGAGGTGCTCCGACGATCCATATGGCCTTCAGCAACGAGAAGGCTCTAACTTCTGGCCTATTTCTTGCATCGAAGGGAGTGCAGCTGTTGTCGAATTACAAGGATCCCGAGATAATGCGAATGATCGGAACCACCCTCGTGGACATCAGTAAAGGGGAATTGTTAGATATTCTAGGCGACTTCAACGCAAGTGTAAGTGAGTGCGTCGCCATTGCAGATTTGAAGACGGCTTCATTGTTTGGAACCGCCGCGGGCATCGGCGCGGCGATTGCCGGTGTTGATGGGAGGGATTTGGTTGGGATGCAAAAGTTCGGAAGGTCCTCTGGAATGGCATTCCAAGTTCAAGACGACATTCTCGACTTCACCGATGGCTCTGACGAGCCGATGTTAAAGGCTCCGAACATTGTCACATCACACTGTCTTCACGAAGCACCTCGCTCCGCTGGCAACTCTAGGCTACTGGAATCGAACGGCACCGCAACGAATCGGCAGATTCTGCGCATACTGAAAAGGGCTGGATCATTGGAGTTTGCGAAAACGAAGGCCAAGGAGTATGCAGGCGTTGCAAAGGATGCGCTTGACAAGGTCAAGCAGCTGAAGAAGCGTAAGATTCTGGATGACTACGCGGATTATTTGTGGAGACGGACCGAGTAGCGGCTGAATAGTTCCTACCTCAAACGTTTATAATGCGTCGGACCCGCGCTTTCGAAAATAGCCGGAGCCAGGCAAAACCGTGGTTGCTCAGGGGATACCCGAGGAAACCGGTTACATCCTCTTCCTCTTCGCGGCGACCATTCTGCTCGTTGTTGTCGTCAGGACCGTAATTAGTCCCAGGGACCCGAGGCCGACACCAGAGAAGAGAGCTCCGTTCGAGTCCGGTCAAATATCGGCCGGTCCCGGTAGGACCCGGTTCATAATACAGTACTATCCGTACATTCTGATGTTCGTTGTCTATGACGTAATCGCGATGTTTCTGTTCGCGTGGGCTCTGAACCTGAGAGCGCTGGGAGCTACAGGGACCATTCCCGTGCTGATCTTCATGGTGGTCGCCCTTCCACCATTGGCGTATGCGCTTCATCTCGCCAATCAGCGGGAGAACTGGTAGGAGACCGTCTTGGGCAATCCAATCATCGACCTTTTTACCAGCACCTACTTTCTCGAGATTGCAGTATTCCCAGGCCTGCTCTCTATCGCCATACTTGGAGCGTTGCTCGGGTGGCTGGAGAGGAAGCTGACGGCGAGGGTCCAGTTGAGAGTCGGGCCTCTCTACGCGAGCCCGGCTGGCGGAATCCTCCAGATGTTCGCGGACATAATCAAGCTACTATTCAAAGAGCTCACAATCCCAGACGGGGCTGATAGATTCTTCTTCATCATGTCCCCGGTGACTGCGCTCATTATTGGCGCTGCCCTGCTTGGCCTCATTCCCTTCGCGCCCGGAATTCAGATAGCGAACATAGAGGTTGGATTGCCGGTTTTCCTCGCTATCGTGACTCTGTCTCCCACCATCGTTCTTCTTGCAGGTTGGAGTGCTAACAGCAAGTTCCCCTTCATTGGGGGTCTCAGAGCGCTCTTCCAGCAGACAGCCTACGAGATTCCACTGTGGCTCTCGACCCTGGGAGTCGTTATTGTAACGGGGACCCTTAGCCTAACAGGAATAATTGATTATCAGCGGAACAATGGCTGGCTCATCATCCCCCAGCTCCTAGGATCCTTCCTCTTCATCGTCACCTCGACAGCTGAGATGGAGCGGTTACCGTTTGACCTCCCCGAGGCTGAGTCGGAGATAATGATGGGTTGGCAGGCCGAGTATCCGGGACCTTTATTCATGCTAGCTCAGGGCCCAGCTTTCGTCAAGCTCTACGCGTTTTCGGCCCTCTTCACGACCATTTATCTCGGAGGATACCTTGGGCCAGCGCCGATACCCCCGATAGTCTGGTTCTTCCTCAAAACGATCCTAATTATCGCGCTTATCATGCTCTTTAGATCCACCTTCCCAAGAGTTCGATTAGATCAACTGCTGCGCCAGGGTTGGACAACCCTTCTCACACTCTCCATTGCCAACATCATAATCGCATACTTCCTTGTCGTGGGAATACCAGCGATCTGATGAGACATGACAGATCTCACATTTCTCGCTCTGGCAACAGTGACTGTCGCCAGCTCGATACTTGCCCTTGAGGCAAGAGACCTGGTCTACGGCGCAGCGGCTCTGGGGATCGCGTTCCTCGGAATGGCAGGACTCTTCTTCCTCCTCGACGCCTCCTATGTCGGAGCGTTCCAGATCGCAGTCTATATTGGAGCAGTAGTCGTTCTGATCCTGTTCACCGTCATGCTCGTCGGCCCCCAGCTCGGCGAGCCTCCTCTCGAACTCAAGAGACTCTCCCTACTGGCCGCCATCCTTCTATCGTTACTTCTGGGAACCGCGGGAGCCGTGTCAAGCGCGTCCGCCTTCCCCGGACCCGACAACTGCGGCTCTGGGTGCGACCTTGTCGGTCTGAGCAACGCGCTAATCAACCAGTATGGAGTCCAGTTGGAGTTCCTCTCTCTCGTTCTCGCCGCTGCTGTCATCGGCGCTCTGACGTTGGCCAAGACTGAAAGGAAGGCTGAGTAATGGAGCCGCTGACAAGCTTCTTCGCAGTCTCAGTGATCCTGCTCGGGATTGGGATCTACGGACTCACGACCAAGAGGAATGCCATCCGAATACTCTTCTCGGTCGAACTGATCTACAACGCCGCAAATTTGAACATCATAGCATTCGCTCGGCTACGTAACCCGCCAGTTGTTACCGGACAGGTTCTAGTTCTCTTCACGATTGCTCTGGCCGCGATGGAAGCGTCGGTAGGCTTGGCCATCGTCATGCTTGTATCAAGGCTAAACGTCGACATCGACCTCCGGAAACTAACTCGTCTAAGAGGATAGAGAATCGTGACCTTCCTGCTCATAGGCGCGATAGTCGTACCTCTAATCGGCGTTCCCGTTGTGTTCTTGTCGTCATCACTTCTGAGAGAGAAGACCGGTTATGTTGCGTCAGCCTTGTCACTCATTCCACTCGTAGCTCTTATCGTAGCGGGAATTGATGCCTCTTCGTCTCTCCGCGGGATATACACTGAGTCGTATGCTTGGTCGCCGATTGGAACCTTTGGTCTAAGGGTCGACAATCTTAGTCTGCCCATACTGCTGACAATCGCGCTGATGGTTACGCTGATCGCTGTATTCTCTGTCCCATACATGAGGCAGAGAATCGGGGACGATCCTGGACGGTACGGACTCTACTACAGTCTCTACATGCTCTACTCGCTCGGCATGCTGGGCACAGTTCTCGCGACTAATCTGATCGAATTCTACCTGTTCTTCGAGATAATGCTCGTCCCATCCTTCTTCCTGATAGCTGAATGGGGTTATGGAGAGCGCGACAAGATCTCTCTCGCTTACTTCATCTGGACCCATATTGGAGCTCTCGTCTTACTGGTCGGAATTCTAGTTACAGGATTCCTCACTGGAAGTACAGACATGGAATCCGTAGTAAACAATCTCGCTACGGATCCCTCGTTGATCTCGTCAACTGTCCGCTTGGCAGTCGTCGGCGCTATGTGCTTTGGGCTCTTTGTCAAGATTGCCCAGTTCGGCCTTCATGCGTGGCTTCCCTCCGCATACGCTGAGGCGCCGACTCCGATCAGTGCGTTGTTGGCATCGGCGATGACTGGAATCGGTGGATATGCAATAGTCCGCATTGTGATGACAATCTATCCATCTGCGTTTCAGACGCTCTCTCCCATCTTTGCAGGCTGGGCTCTTGTCACGATGTTCTATGGCAGCGCGATGGCGCTAGTACAAGACGATGTGAAGCGACTCCTAGCCTATTCCAGTATGAGTCAAATGGGATACATTCTGTTCGGTCTAGCTACGTTCACATCATTCGGCATCTCGGGCTCGATGTTCCAGTACATCAGCAACGCGACTGCCAAAGGGATACTCTTCATCGTTGTCGGGGCGATAATGCTTCAGTTTGGTGGGGAGAGGAGCATGAGCAAGATGGGTGGACTCGCGGGCAAGATGCCGATAACCGCAACGGCCGCCTTCATCGGGTCATTGGCCCTGATGGGCTTTCCAACAACAAACGGCTTCTTCTCCGAGTTCCTCCTCTTCCAGGGAGGGTTCATCCGCGCAACAAGCTCGTTCTCCGATTACAGAGTAATTGTTGCAGTGCTGGGAGTAGTTGCTACTGCATTCACGGCGGGTTACTCGCTCTTGGCTCTGCGCAAGATATTCTTTGGGCCGTCAAACGCAGACTCGGCAGGTGTCAGGGAAGCACCCTGGACGATCACTGTCCCGCTAATAGTGCTGGCAATTGTAACAATCGCACTCGGCATCTATCCGACACCGGTAATCAGCAGATTCGCAACGTTCGGACAGTCGATTGTAGGTGGCTGAGAATTGACCTACATTCCGTGGCTTATCTGGACTGCGCCGCTTGCAGGCGCTCTTCTCACACCGGTCTTCGCCAAGATCCATCCAGATCTTCGAAACTATGGAGCGGTAGCTTTCACCCTCATCTCGGCCATCCTCGCGACACTAACGGCCTTTACAGTCGCTCAGGGCGACTACCAAGTCTCATGGATTTCGTCACCGATTTTCAGCGTGAACGCCGGAGTCCTCGTTGACCCCCTAAACATGTTTCTGGCCAACATAGTTGCGTGGATCAGTTTCCTGATCATGGTCTACAGTCTCCAGTACATGAAGGCAGAGTTTGGGCTCACTCGTTACTGGTTTTTCATGAACCTCTTCATCGGCAACATGCTACTCCTCGTCCTTGCGGACAATCTGCTGATGATGTTCTTTGGCTGGGAGGGAGTTGGACTCTGCTCCTACGCATTGATCGGTCACTTCTACCACGACGAGCCGGAGCACTGGGTCGGAACCACGGGGGATACCGCGCTCGGGGTCCCGCAGGCGTACTCTCCGAGTCATGCTGGCATGAAAGCCTTCATCATGACGCGAATCGGAGACATCGCTCTGCTATTAGCAATCTTCCTGATCTTCGCTACCGCTGGGACGTTCAACTATAGCCAGCTTGCAACACAACTCGGGAAGACAGGGTCTTGGGGGTCTACCCTGTCTGGGCTCGGTCTACTAGTTCCCACAGCTCTTCTCTTTTTTGGTGGTCCGATTGGAAAGTCTGCTCAATTTCCATTGCAGGAGTGGCTTCCTGACGCGATGGCGGGTCCGACCTCTGTGTCAGCTCTGATTCACGCAGCTACGATGGTAAAGGCAGGCGTCTTCCTCGTAGGACGGATGGGTCCGATCTTCTTCCTCGCCCTTCTACAGGTCAACCAGGTAACTCCGTTCTTCGGAACAGTAGCTTGGATAGGAGCCTTCACCGCGTTTCTCGCGGCAACTCAGGCCACGGTCGCGAGAGAGATCAAGAAGGTTCTAGCATATTCGACTGTATCCCAGATAGGATACATGATGATGGGTCTCGGAGTCGCAGGTCTGAGCGCGAATTTCATAGCCGGATACTCGGCAGGCTTGCTCCAGCTGATGAGCCATGCGATATTCAAGGCATCACTCTTCCTCGCCGCCGGCTGGGTAATTCATGCCACCGAAACTCGCTTCATGGACCAGATGGGCGGACTAGCAAAGGCAATGAGATCGACCTCGATCGCAATGATATTCGCTGGACTCTCACTAATGGGCATTTTCCCTTTCAGCGGATTCTGGACTAAGGACGCGATCTTGTCCGCCACCTTCGAAAGCAGCCAGTACATCCTCTACGCGATCGGACTAGGCACAGTCCTACTCACCGCTTTCTACACAACGCGAATGCTCGGGATCACACTTGCTGGAAAACCGAGCAAGCATCTCGAGGAACTCCAGATGGAAGGGGACCATACCAGCGAGGCAGGACTAATCATGCTCATTCCATATCTGACGCTCGCTGTTGCCAGCCTTGCTCTTGGTCTACTCTATCCACTCTACAGTGGACCCCTAACCAATTACCTCATGGGCGCCTTCCAATCCCTGCCACCCAGTTTCAACGGTGGGTCAGTGCCAGGGCTCTCAACAACCGAGATCATTCTGCTAACCGCTAGCACCGGCACGGCAGCAATTGGTCTTGCTCTTGGATACATTCGTTATTTCCGAAGAGCCTACGAGACTCCGACGCAGATGAATGGTCTGCGAGCCTTTCTGTGGCACCGCTGGTACATTGACGCAATCTACTACAGAGTATTCGTGGGAGGATTAACACGGGCGAGCCGCGGACTCTACCGGTACATAGAGCAGGGAATATGGGATCGGCTGAGCCCAACCATTGCCCGCGACATAATCGACTACACTTCTGTGAGCGGGACCCTGGATTCGATGGTCGTGGACAGAGGCGTAAACGATGTGGCCACAGCAGGCTCACGGTTGAGCAACCTGTTGCGCCGGTTCCAAAGCGGAGTGACTGAACAGTACATTATGGTATTCGCCATAGGAATCGTGCTCCTTCTCGTCTACATGATATTCGTAATTGGAGCCCGCTAGCGAATGGTTGGACTCCTTACACTCCTTATCTTTCTACCCGTGGTAATGGCAGTTCCAACCTTCCTGCTCGGGAAGAAAAGGACGAATGTCGCGAAATTGCTTGGGGTGGGAACAACTGCCACCGTTTTTTTGGTCTCAGTGGTAATCGTTGTCCTCTTCCAGTACGGTTCCTCGGGTTTCCAATTCACAGAGACCGCCAGTTGGGCGAGCAGTTTCGGCTTAAATTACATTGTCGGAATCGATGGAATTAGCCTTCCACTACTGATCATCGCAACATTGCTCTGCCTTCTCGCTGCGGCAGGGTCTC
>WNGR01003342.1_pt1 | contig 20846 bp, 16 predicted proteins | sample 5407581 | NCBI WGS metagenome assembly WNGR01 (sample SAMN13153383, study PRJNA577476) | soil metagenome | isolation source: 80 cm soil or saprolite under Garry oak tree replicate 2 | place: USA:California | collected 2016-06-15
TCGCTGTTGCTGGTTTTCGGGAGACGGTTTTCAAAAAAGCGGATTCAAGAGATGATTTTTCAAATGGGCGGCGTTTTCAGAAACCTGTTTCAAGAGACCGGATTTTCAGGAAGTGACTCCAAGAAGGCGATTTCGAAAAACGCGATTCCAGGAGTCGGATTTAGATGGCTTGTTCCCTGCTCCATCTGCGGATGACTAGATTGCCAACGTTTCCGGGCTGCGGTCGCGTCGTCGTCGACCAATCGACTGTAAAGAGGTATTCGCCTTAGCCCCCCCGGTCCCATCAGACACTCTCAGTTGGTCTTATAGGCGCCCGCAAAACGAGAATAGGACATTCGGGAGTATCCTTTGCCGAGTAGACAGCCTTCTTGGTTTGAGACGATCAACCCGGCCACGGGCAAGACGCTCAAACGTTACAAATCATCGACGAAAGGGGATGTCGACAAAGCAGTTGCGAAGGCAAGAAAGGGGTTTGAGAAATGGCGTCAACTCTCGCCTGCTAAACGGGCAATCTATCTCGAAAGAACAGCAAAGACGCTTCGGGCACAGAAAGAGAAGCTGGCTCGAATAATCACCCAGGAAATGGGGAAACCGATCAAAGAGTCGCTTCCGGAAGTTGCAAAATGCGCCTGGGCCCTGGAATACTACTCGGAGAACGGCCCGAAGTTTCTGAACCCAGAGGCAACAAAGACGGATGCAACAGACAGCTATGTAGCCTTCGAACCGATAGGCGTCATCGGCTGCATCATGCCCTGGAACTTTCCATTATGGCAATGCGTCCGGTTCGCGGCGCCCGCTTTGATGGTCGGCAACACAACCGTCTTCAAACCCTCCAGTATAACACCCCAGTCAGGATTGGCCCTCCAGAACGCCTTCGAATCCACTGGGACGATCCCCGGATGCTTCAACATCATTCTCGGAAGCGCTCAAGTAGCCAACCACCTGATCGAATCCGATACTGTAGCTGTCTCATTCACGGGCAGCGTAAACGCCGGACGAACGGTGGCTCAATCGGCGAGCGGTCAGCTGAAAAAATTCGTTCTAGAGCTGGGGGGCAGCGACCCCTTCATAGTTCTAGAGGACGCGGACATTGAAGCGGCATCGACCGGCGCGGTCGCAGGCCGTTTCATCAATAACGGCCAAAGCTGTATCGCCACCATGCGAATCTTTGTAGTCAGAAAAGTTCTAGACGAGTTCCTCGAAAAATTTGTGAAAAAGACCAAATCACTTAGAGTCGGGGATCCTTTTAGCCCGGAGACGGATATCGGACCCATGGTCAGGGAAGAGGCACTCAAGACCTTGGACGGGCAAGTCAAAGACGCCCTCAGACAGGGAGCTCGTCTAGAACTTGGCGGCGGGAGACTGAGGCGCAAAGGTTCCTTCTACGCTCCCACCGTTCTCACAGATATAACACCCGAGATGAGGATGATGAAGGAAGAGACATTCGGACCGGCTGCACCTGTTATGGCAGTCAAAGATGAAAATGAAGCGATAAGATTTGCCAACCACAGCGAATTCGGGCTGGGAGCAACCGTTTGGGGAACTGATATGAGAAGGGCAGAAAAGGTCGCGCGAGAGATCTCAGCCGGACTGGTAACAATTAACAACGTTGTTGTCTCAGACCCTCGAATGCCCTTCGGCGGAGTTCGGCACAGTGGGATTGGTCGGGAACTCTCAAGATATGGAATGTTGGAATTCGCGAACATAAAATCGGTCCGTGTATACGAAAAATCGCCGCTCGCCCATGCCCACGTAGAATGATAGCCAAATAGGGACTTTTCTTGGGAGGCAGAACCACTCTTCTCTACTCCGAGAGGTTTCTGGATTACAACCTCGGACCCCTTCATCCCCTGCGTCCTGTAAGAGTCAAGCTAACCCATGACTTGATTCAGTCGAAAGGATTACTCGACGATGACGAGATCAAGATTGCCGCGCCACGAGTTGCCTCTGAGGCAGAGATTCTTCTCTTTCACGAGAAAGAATATGTTCGGTTGGTTCAGAAGTATAGTGAAAAGGGCTCAGGGCTCTTGGACGCGGGCGATACTCCTGCCTTCAAGGAATGCTTCGAAGCCACCAGTCTGGTCGTGGGCGCTTCCCTAGAAGCTTGCGACAAAATAATGAGCGGAAAATTCGCTCATGCCTTCAACCCATCTGGGGGACTGCACCACGCACATCCTGAACGAGCGTCAGGGTTCTGCATATTCAACGATCCAGCCGTGAGCGTTAATTATCTGAGGAAAAAATACAATCTCAGGAGACTTGTCTACCTGGACATCGACGCTCATCATGGAGATGGCGTTATGTACGGTTTCTACGACGACCCATCGCTATTAGACATCGATTTCCACGAGAGCGGAAAATACCTCTTCCCCGGAACCGGATTTCCGGACGAGATTGGAGAGGAGGCAGCTAAGGGTCTCAAGCTAAACGTCCCACTTCTCCCAGGCACAGGGGACGAAGCGTACCTGAAGGCGTTTCACAAACTTGTTCCAGATGTCGTAAGAAGATTCCGACCTGAGATTATTCTCGTTCAGTGTGGTGCTGATGGTCACGCGGATGATCGTCTCGCCCACCTTCGACTGACCACAAACACGTACAAGGAAGTTGTTTCCGAGATGCATTCCCTCGCACACGAGTTGTGCGAGGGCCGATTCCTACTGTTCGGCGGAGGAGGGTATACACTTGCCAATGTACCGAGGGTCTGGACGGTCGCGTTCGCAACTCTTGCGAGAAAAAAGCTGGATGATGAGATTCCTGAACGCTGGTCCAGAGAGTTCAGAGAGCTCACCGGAGAGGATCCTCCGAGCGCCTTTCACGATAGGCCTACGAACGACGATTCGAAGACGATTGGCGAAGTGGATAATGTGTTAGAGGAGCTGGCAGGCTACCTCGCAAAGTAGCGGCGTGATAGTGCAACGTTTATCTTTCAAGGCCTGGAGCGTTCGCGGCAAGGACCGTAGATGGGTAGCAAAGGAACCACATCGCTAGGCAAGATGGGTGGAAAGGGTACACATATCAGATGCAGGAGATGTGGCCGACACTCTTACCATGTTCGCAAGAAACGTTGCGCAGCCTGTGGCTTCGGAGAGATTACGAAGCTGCGACGTTACTCATGGCAGAACAAGAAGATCAACCGGACAAGAATAGTCTAGAACCCGCGATTTTTCGTCCCACGGCTTGTTTTGGATCTTTTATTCTTGAGATCGGATTGACCACAGCGGTTGCCTATGGTCGAAGTTAGATGTCCGCGTTGCAACCATCCAATGCATTGGAACGGTAGACTGAAAATATTCATCTGCGACACAGACGGATTCATACTGGGTCCAAACGACCCCTACGTGAAACGCTTGGAATACGAGATCGGCCTGAATTCCCAAGCCTCTTCCGGTCACTAAAGGCAAACTTTGCACATGGGTATTAGTGGGCTCGGCAGGATTCGAACCTGCGACCTTCGCCGTGTCAGGGCGACGTCCTAACCAGGCTTCGCCGACGCGTCAACGGCGTCTTAGACGACGGTATCAAGTTTTTCCCACAGCCATATTCGAGCGAGTTATCGAGAGTAGTGATACAGCTTATACCAGTTCCATGGAAAGCACGCTGTTTCATGATGGAAAAAATTCAGCGCTCGGTACTTGCGATCTCCCTTCTGGCACTAGTGCTCGCCGCTGTGAGCTTACCTGTCCACGCCCAGCCGACTGTCAACACGCGCGCCGATAAGTCAGCCTACGCACCCGGCGACTCAGGGACCATGACAATCTCAATAATCAATACTATTGGAAACCCGCTGCTGGTTCGCAACATCACAATATACTATCCATGGGCCGGTTACGATACCAACGGAAAATGGTTCACCGCTAATTACACCTACCCTGTTTCTCCACCCGTGGCCTTAGCCACCAAAGGAGCCAACAATTACTCCTACGCAACACAAACGTTCAACATTCCGACCTGGTGGGGAATCAGCAGCCGATCACAGTTTGGCTGCCCGGGGAACACGAACACGAAATTCGGTTTGTACTCTGGATGCGTCCTTCTCGGAACGAACTCTACAACACGTTATGAGGGCTTCGATTTTGGAATAGCCATGGCACTAGCGGTTTACAATCCGTCGACTCTGTCAGCTATTCAGGAGTGGATACCAGTTGCAACTCTCATCGTTCTTGTGATCGCGACAGCCATCCTGGCCATGGTCATGATGAGGCTTGGCAATCTTTCAAAGAAACCGTAGACGTAGCGCTTTCTCTCTTTCTCTTCCCATCTTCTCTTCTTTTTTTTCGTGCCTAGAAAATTCTCCGTTGTTCTCAGTGTGGGAAGGCATTTTACCGAAGAGCTTGTGGGCTCCTGCTGGGCCCGTAGCTCAGTACGGACAGTAGCGTCGGCCCTCTATTAATCAGGGGAGAGCCGAAGGTCGCGGGTTCAAATCCCGCCGGGCCCGCCAGAAACTAGCCGCGATCTCTTTCTTTCTGCCGACCTACAATCAGGTGCTCAATCGCCCTCAACTGTGGATGAAGCCGGTGGGGCAATGCGTCCTTCAAGATTGCAAAGTCGGACGCTCCGAAGATCCTGAAGGCTCGGCTGATGGCGAGAAAGGCTAAGACAAACACGACGATCAGGATTGGTAACCTACGAAAAGGGCTAAGGTGTCCTATGAGATGGTCATCGACGATGGCAAGGGGAACTCCTACTCCAACTGCAAGAAGAACTGCGATGGGTAGCGCATTCTCCGTGTGCGTTTTCACTGAGGACCCCAAGCTCCACCGAGCCAAGATGACGGTGCCTGCAGCGAGCACCAGTCTCCCTATGGCACCGCCTAGCGTTCCCAAGACTGCGACAGTGGAGGCAACTGTGAGCAAGCCGACGGCAGTTGAGGCGAAGGTAACGATGAGAACTTGTCTTGTTCGGCCAATTGCCTGGAGGGATGTTGTGAGAATGGCTCCTTGCGCGGTGAAAATTGTGGCGAGAGCTAAGATGGCGAATATTCCGGCCTGGCTAATGTAGGTAGGTCCGTAGACGAGCTCGATTGCGGTCGGGGCGATAGCGGCCAGGGCTGCTCCCAACGGTAGGACTGCAAGGTTGGTCAGTCTGAAGGTTACGGCCAGCCGTTCCGAAACCGCTTCTGTTCCTCCAGTGGCGTGGCTTGCGGAGAGAGCCGGATAGAGTGCTTGGGTTACCGGGATCCAGAGGACGGAGAGGAAGCTCACGCTGGAGACGATCAAGTAGTAGGCGCCGGTGGTTGAAAGTTGACCAATGATTGCTTGCAGAATGGTAATGTCACCGTATTGTTGGCCGAAGGCAATCAGGGCGGACCCAAATACTGGTAGGCTAAACGCCAAAAGTGGTCTTACGGGATGCGAGCTTCGCTCTGGTAGCTGGCCGTGCCAGAGATACGTGGAGAGGAGTACCGCTGCGAGCCCTCCTGTGACCCATCCTGAGATGATTCCTGTTACACGATAACCCAGATACGCGAGCAGGAGTCCGAGACCGCGGCTGAAGGGAATGTACAGTGCGTTCTGGTAGAGGTTCCGTGCATAAGCTCCCACACCGATGAAATAGGCGCCGTAGACGAGGACTATGTCCAGCAGGAAGCCGGAGAAAAAGGTCAGGATCAAGAGAGTTCCAGCATCAGACCTGCCGATAACCGAGGGTCCGACTAGTGGCGAGATTAGTGCGGCGATCGCGAAGCCAGCGGCTCCGACCATGATGGAGAGTCTCAGAATCGTTCTTGCTACTGCGCCAGCGGTTTGGCGGTCGCTCTTTCCAATGTTACCTGAAATATAGCGGGTTGCTGCCGAGGGTAGTCCTAGTTGCGTCAGAGCGACAAATGCGGCTTGGGCAGCAAGAAGTAGGGAGACTTGACCGACCTCGTCTGGTCTCAGGATTCTCGCGAGGGCAACGTAGAAGATCAGATAGGTTGTGTACGTGATGATCTGCTGGGTTGTGAGATACGCTGTGCCTCGTGGAACGTTGTAGACTTCGCCGGCCTTGGACATGTTATCCGTGCCATCATTGGCGGAGTTCTTCTAGATTACGGTCGAAAACTGACCAGATGAGGTCAGGGAGTTTGACACTATTTCAAGACACTTTTCCTCGAAAATGAGTCACGTAAAGTGTTGCCAGCCTCGCGCTTCAACTGTAATTTGTTTTTCTCCAATTTGAGTTGCGACTCCGAAACGTTCCTCTTCCACTATTCCGATTCTCCTCAGGGATGGAACTTGCCTCTTCAAGGCTTTGAATCTCTCCGGTCTGATCGTTACCACGAGTTCGTACTCTTCTCCTCCGTAAAGCGCGAGTTCCAAGGCCGACAATCGATGCTCTTTCGCGAAACTCTCCACTTCGGGGGCGACGGGAATTGTGTGGAGGTTGATTCCGACCTTGCTCGACTGTGCGATCTGGTGGAGGCTCCAGGCTAGGCCATCGCTTGAATCAATGGAACTACTCGTTCCATGGCTCTTGGATAGAATGATTCCTTGGGCTAACCGGGCTTCGGGCCGACGTGCAGCTCTGACGAGTGATGGATACTTCAGGAGATCACTCTTCCTCTTGGAGATGAGAATCCTCAGGCCGGCGCTTGATTTCCCGAAGGGTCCTGTCACGGCGACAATGTCTCCTGTTCTTGCTCCATCTCGTCGGACCAGGGTTTTGGGATCCGCAAACCCAACTCCGGTTATGTCTATTACGAGATCATCTGCTTGGTTTGTGTCTCCGCCGATGATCTTGCAGTGGTATTCTCGTGCTGCTTGCCCTAGACCTCGGGCTATATCTTGGACAGTCGTCCTTTTGGCGGGTGCGGAAAGTCCTAGGGAAACCATCAGGGCCTGTGGTTTGACGCCTTTTGCAGCGAAGTCGCTGACGGTGGCAACGACGGCCTTTCTCGCCGCTTCTTGAACTGTCATTCCTGGTGGGACGTCAGTGCTGCCGATGAGCATGTCTGTCTTCACGATGATCCAGGTCTTCGGCGAAAACGGGATCGCGGATACGTCATCATCGAAGCCTAGTGGTGTCCCTGGTTGGCCCGCGAATTGGTTTGTGAGTATGCGAATAATTTCATGTTCTGTTAGACTTTTCATCTAGGAGCAGGATGGTCCATTATGGTAGGAGCTTTAAGTCAAAGCGTTGTCGAGCGTTGGCTTGGTGCCTCGGTGGCTCAGCCTGGTAGATGTTTCTCACACCGGAGAGCGTCCGCCTCGTAAGCGGAAAGGCACGTCTTCCGTGCCCCGCAGGGTCGCGGGTTCAAACCCCGCCCGAGGCTCCAATCAAAGCTCTCAAAAAAGGTACTATCGCAATAGTGCTAAATATTAGGAGAAGGTAACGTACAGCAGCTGAGTTTTGGATGCGATTTAGTTCGGTTATACCTTTGTTGATCATTTGTAACTTATCCGTCGCATCCGTCTTCTTGTCAGTGATCATGTTCGCCGCTGCGGAAGAGACTGTTCAGGAGGGCTTAGTGCCTGCAAGAGTCTCAGGAGGCGGCCCGGTTTATCCAGAACTCAACGCGACTCTTGTTCCAGGTCAAGCTTTTCTCACGGCCAAGGTAAACGTGAACAACCTCCACGACAACGAAACCACCCGGATGACTGCAACCTCCCTTGACATGATGCCGCAAATCCAGAGCACTCTGACCTCATCATCAACGATCGACCCCAGCGGGAGTTTGGCCTCGACCACGTTCTCGGTCAGCGCATCCTCAGTGAACTCCTCTCTGGGATTCGACGGGCTGAACCAAGTTCAAAGCTGCAACTGTGCGCCTCCAGATGTCCAAGTGGCAACAGGCCCGAACAGCCTCATAGAAATGGTCAATCTTGAGACGGAAATATTTTCGAAACATGGCACCTCAATCAAGGCTCTACCGCTTTCCACTTTCTTCAGCACAGGGGCCGACTCAATCTCAGACCCAAAGGTGTTCTTCGATGCCGCTTCGGGAAGATTCTTTGCTTCCATACTTGACATCAGCTCCCTCAGCATCAGACTAGCTGTGTCCACATCAAATGATCCTGCTGGAACATGGACCATCTTCACTCTAGGAACCGGTGGCAAATGTGCTGATCAACCGATAATCGGAATAAGCGATGACAAGTTAGTGGCCAGCGCCAACGATTTTACATCATGTTCAAAGACTGGTAGGCTTGCAGGCGCGCAGTTCTGGGTCCTCAATAAGAGCGAGATGGTGGCCGGTGCTGCAAATATCGACCTTGCTTCATTCGGGCCGAACAGCACGCTGTTCTCGGTGCATCCAGTTCACTCTCTGAGCTCTACTGCGAGTGAATTCATGGTCAGCACGGGCTCGGGATCCAAGGTCAACAGTGTCGAGATCTTCTCTATTACAGGAGTTCCCCCGGGGACTGTGGCAGTTAGCATGGTATCTCTCTCGATCTCGCCAATCACCCTGCCCCCTGGAGGGGTCCAGCCTGGAACAAGCGTCCTTGTAAATACTGGCGATGCTCGGGTTGAGGACGCCACTTGGCTCCAAGGGAAGATATGGTACACCTTCAACGAGGGTTGCACGCCGCAAGGCGACACTGCAACCCGCTCCTGTCTTCGGTTGACCCAAGTTAACACTTCCACATCAGCCATAATCCAAGACTTTGACTTCGGAGCGAGCGGCAAGTACTACTTCTATCCAGCGCTCCGCGTCGACAGCCTAGGTAACCTCGATGTCATCTATGGCTATTCTTCCTCCACAATCTTTCCAAGCCTTGCGGTTACGGGAAGGGCGACCAGCGACCCGATCGGGAGTCTAGCCCAACCCAAGAATCTCAAGCTGGGGTCGGCCGATCAGACAACGGGAAGATATGGCGACTACTTTGGGGCAGGCGTCGATCCTTCCAACCCGACCACCGTGTGGGTGGCTGGCGAGTACACTTCAAACACTGGGGGTGTTTGGTCAACGTTCATAGCCAACATGACCATTGTCTCAAGTGACTTTGTCGTTTCTGCGAATCCACAAGTTTCGATCTTGTCGCCGGGCCTTTCGGCATTGTTCAATATCAGCCTGAATAGCATCAATCGCTTCACGGGTTCTGTGAGCCTAACGGCGAATGTTTCACCCGTGGTAGCCAATGGTCCCACCACTGTCCTAATACCAACGACTTTGAACTTGACGGCAGGCGGGTCAGGCAACTCGACTCTAACAGTTTCCACGACTAGCGCCACCCCTGCCGGCATCTACTCCGTCACCTTGACCGGAGCTAGTGGCTCGCTATCCCATTCTGTAGCTGTTTCCGTCCAAATTTTTGACTTCTCCATCTCGAATTCGGGCGCGATCACCGTTGTCCAAGGCGGATCTGGTTCTAGTACGATAAACCTCGCCTTGCTAGGCGGCCCATCTATGGCTGTTAGCCTCTCTTGTGTTGGAGGGCTACCATCCGACGCTTCGTGCTCCTTCCTTCCTCCCTCAGGCTCTCCCACTTTCACCAGTTCACTGACGATCACGGCTTCGTCCTCAACGCCTAGCGGCACCTACACAATTACCGTGGATGGGAGCAATGGGGGGCTTAGCCACAAGACTCAGGTTACTCTAACTGTTCTTCCAGCCAGTATCATGGGTGGCGGTCGAGGCTTCTTCCAAGAATAGTCGCAAGAATACATGACTGCGAAAGAGACAAGGAGGCGACTAGACGGATACCGCAACCCCTCACACTCCAGTAGTGTTCATCCTCTTTCGACGGGCCTGGGAAGAGGCACATGCCGGCACCGTTGAATCTCATTTAACTTGCTGCGACGATGGCGCGAGAAAGAGCCGACGTTCTGATTCACTTTTCAGGACTGGGGTTTGGGCCACGTTTCCTCTTTCGAGATAACTCCGCTGTTGAGGCTTAGCACGGCCAACTTAGATCCGTCGGCTCGCTCGTTATGGCGAGATCGATTGATTGCAGAATGCGATACCGTTATTATGGTCCTATGTTCGTAGTAGGATGGTATGTTACGGCTGAGAACGCTGCTGGTTGCTCTAGGAATAGTACTATTGTTGGGCATGGGGACCCGTGCATCTTCACTAGACTTGCTCCCCTCGATTCCACGGGCTCACGCTGCGACTGTCTCTATGGTCTTAACAGGTTGCGCTTTCGTTACAGGCAGCTGCCGAGCCGCGGGCTGGAACGGCACGACGACGCGCCCTAATCCTACGATAACAGTTCAGCAGGGGGACATTGTCTCGGTGACATTGAGCAGCGCTGATACTTTATCGCATCAGTTCCTAGTTGATGCAGATACTGATGGTGCGGCTGATGTTGCCGACTGTCCAACCACGGATCCTTGTTCAAAAATGTTTTTCTCCCCTACACCGTTTACCTACACCTTTACTGTTAGTTTCCCACCCGGCACATATTCGTATTTCTGCATAGTTCATCCGGCGAGTATGCTTGGAAGCTTCGTGGTGGTTTCTACCCCAGTGGGCGGCGCGCCTCTCGTTGTGAACAAACTGGGCTTACTGGCTCCTTACATCGGATTTGCCACCGTGCTAATGGGACTGATTGGCATAACGCTCTTCCACGTCAGGAGGGAGGCTCGCAAAACCGAGTCATAATCTGCCGGCGTCCAGCTCCATCCGTCGAGGAAAACGAAGACGTCCTTACGACCCACTCCGACCTTCAACATAACTCAGCCTTGCAAGGAGGAGCAAATGTAGAACTTGTCCCACTGTGCGAGTTGATGATCCCAAACTGAATCTGGGCAGTAACTAGTACTCGTTGAAATCTTCACACAAGTATCCCATACCAACACGCTAGGAAGTAGTCCTGATTGCGCAAGAATCATAGGTTTCAGGCTTATACGTATGGAAAGACAGGTGATTCCCTCATCCTCGGTTCGAATAGGCGGTGACAAGGTGGCGAGGGATTCGCATAGAGCGGAGTCTAGCAATAGAGGAAGACAGCTAGACCAGGTCATAGACTCACTGATATCTGAACTGCCTAGAACGCCGTCTATCCTAAATCGACACTCCAACCTTTCGAGGAACGGTAGGCTAAAGGCCGCCCTGCTCTTGTCTCTAGCAATCACCTTGTCGCTAGTCACTTTATTGGGAGTTATTCCACTATGGGGTTCTGGTTGCAGTCCAAGTCCAACCAGCTCAACAGCTTCTAGGAGCATAGCGCTGATAGACTCCCTTGCTGTAGACTCTCCAAACCCGGGTCTTGTAGAGAACATCTCATCCCTGACAAACGTGGCGGGTTACTCTCTTGACTATTATTCGCCCGTTGCTGTAACGATTGACTTGTTTCAGCATCTTCCAGAGAAGGGATATTCCATGATCATTCTGAGGACTCATAGTACGTGGGATGGGAACGTGGTCGTCACCTCTGAGCCTTACGACCCTCATCAAAGGATCATCGGTCAAGTTCTGGATAGGGTCGGAGACGCCAATGTTGGAGGCCGTCAGTACTTCAGCCTGACACCTGGCTACATCGGAAGCACAATGTGTGGACGACTTCAAGGGGCCATCGTTCTATCGATGGGGTGTACCACTGGCAGCGGGCAACTTGCGAAAGCCTTCATGGAGAAGGGAGCACGTATATTCGTAGGCTGGGATGGCGTGGTCACCGTTGCCCAGACAGACTCTACTTTTCAGGCCTTGGTGGGGCTCCTGCTGAAAGGTGAATCCGCGCACGAGGCGATTCAAACTGTAACGCCTGGTCGCGGTGTGGACCCAACAGCTGGTCCGAACCTCGTACTCTACGGACAATAGGTCGATGTTGGTTGGTTGATTGGTTGGATTCTTTCGCTTCACGTCTAGGCACAAACTTTAGCCGGCGAATGCGAGCGACTCTCTAAGTCAGTGTGATGTTCTGGTTCTCCTGGTAGAACGATGGGGTTCCGGTTACCATATCGAGAAGCGAGGAGACGGTGACCACAAAGAAGGTTTTGGCTGTGACGATTCCGTTGTGGGTGTTGTAGAAGGTTGAAATGGACGTTGCGTTTTGGGGGTTCAGCGTGACAGCGAAGGTCCACACTGTTATCATGTGCGGCGCTAGGGTCCGATTGATCATCCAACTGCGCGTGACGGGGATGCGGTCGAACAGGGAAGAGTTGCCGGACACAAAATGGGTTGAGACGTTGACCAGCGTCGGCCTTAAACCACCATAATCCACGGGGTTATCAGCTCCTACTTCTACCAGAATGCTCGTCTGGTTTGCGATAGCGCCTTGCAAACTCATTCTGGAAATTGTGAATTGTAGTTGGCCGAGGGAAGCGTACAAGAGGAGATAATCTCTGCCACCTAGTACGAGGTTGACGGCTGAAGCTGCCGACAACAGGACAAAGACCCAGGGAATAAGTCGTCTGGTCTTGAGCTGAAGCTTCATCTGGGTCCCTACTCGGATATGTCCGCGTTGGGTTTGTTTGACGTTAAGGGTATCGGTCCAAAGCTGGTCCCGGCGAAGTCAGGTTTGGTCGTCTTGGGCTGGGGGGTTTCCCTCGCTAGCTTGGCTTTGACAGGTATTCTCCAGGGCATTATAATTCCCCACTCTGCTCAATACGTTCCCCAAGCGGGTGTCGGAATATTGGGAGTTGCTCTCTATTATGGGGGAATATTTGGCTTGTCGATTTTGGCAGGGTGGGTGCTTGCGGATATCTCGAAAGCGGTGCTTGGGTTCTTCGTCTCCTACGGTGTTGGAGTGTTCTTGACGTTTCTGGCTCTCGCTGTGCCTGGTTTTGCGGGGGTAATTCCTGAGTCGGTCGCGGAGCTATCGGCTATTGTGTTCACTTTTACAGCGCTCTTTCCCCTTGCATTTCTCGCGGGGATGGTTGGCGGGCTTCTGGGTGCTGCTTCCTCGGAGGCTTAGCGCTTTGCTCGGCCCGGTGGACGAGCGGTATCTCGCCTAACGAGAGGCTCACGCTAGAGTGGAAGAACTGCTAGGAATCGTTGCCTTCCATCTCAGTGCGTAATGCTTCCATCCTTGAAGCCTGTCTGAGGATTGATGTAGCTGAAGAAGCTGGTTTCGCGATCCGGTCGCTTCGGGGATTAGGGGAGGCTTAGGGTACTCGTATCTGGGCAACTAATGCTAGAACATAGAGTATCATCAGAGCAATGATGAGAACGCTGAGCCAGTACTTGTTATTCATTTTTTGCATGTCTCTGGGGCAGTACTTGCGATGCATCATTGACTTCTCTCCTGATCCGCTTATTTCAGTGTGACTGCCCGGGGACTGACGGGTCCAAGACGCATTCTCATCTCCAGGATTTGCGAATAGTCGAAATCGTCGCACTGCGCTTCTTTCGCGAGCGTTCTTGTCGACCTTTCCGCACAAGTGTTGTGTCTATGGAACAACAAATCGTCTTTGGGGTTGGGTCGCTGGTTCAAGTCCCGCCCGAGGCTCCAAAAAAACCAACAAGTGTGGATGGTCTCGCATCCTTTTTCTCCGCGGGAACCGCTCTTGCGTCGTGAGACTGCTGAAACGCACCCCCCTTTTTGACTGGACGATTTCCTGTCAGGCAGTGATTCTGGGCGAGACTGATTGATCAGGGCGCCATTCAGGCTTGGTCGCGACAGCGAGTACCGTGCTCTATCCCGGAATTCCCGAACGATTTCTGGTCGAAAATCCAGCGCTGGCCCAGGTTCGATATCAGGGCTGATATTGCGCGATTTCGTGAGACGGAGGTTTCGCGTCGACCGCTCTTGCGTCGCGAGATGCTTGAAACATACCCCCTTTTTCGCCGAGACAATTTGCTGTCTGGCAGGGTTTCTGGGCGAGACAGGCGATTCAGGGTGCAATCCAGGTTTCGACGGCAGGGCAAAAAGACGGGAAATCTAGGGCGATCTCCGAACGATTCTAGGGCGAGATACAGGAGTGGTCCCAGATTCGCGATCAGAGCTGACAACGTGCGATTTTCTTACCTTTCTTGTTTGGAACGCTGAACAACATGGGAATAAGGATCTCGAAGTAGCAAGGGCGTGTTTTGAGCCGGGCTCGGGATCGAACATCCTGTTCCCCTTTTTCCGAACAATTTTCACGAACGAGCAAGGGCTCGCGTCTAACGGGGGTTCTAACAGCTTAGGTAGGTTTAGAACCATCTCGACACGAGATTGTTCCTGAGCGCTTGAAGGGAGGCGCGATTATTGGAAGGACCTCGAGAGTTTGAGTTTGTGACTTTCGATTGTTATGGGACCCTGATCGACTGGGAGTCGGGTATCCGGCTCGCTTTCAAGCAGGCCCTTGAAGGCTCAGGACTGAGCCAAACCCAAGAGGGTGAACTGTTCGAGCTATATCTGGAGGAAGAGAAGAGGATCGAGGGCAAGATGCCTTACCGACCGTACCGCGAAGTTCTATCGCTAGCAGCATCAGGGGCTGCAAGAAAATTCGGAAAGAACATTCCGGACAGGCTGGCAAGTCTTCTTGCAGAGCAGCTACCGAGCTGGGCTCCTTTCCCCGATACGAACCCTGCACTTGAGAGGCTTTCAACAGAGTATGTGCTGGGAATATTGTCGAATGTTGATAATGATCTTCTTGAGGAGACATTGAAACACTTCTCGGTTCCTTTCGATCTCGTCGTGACTGCTGAGCGTGTGAGGTCCTACAAGCCTGGAATCGAGCATTTTGAAGAAGCGCGGAGGACTATCGGAGCTGATAGAGGATGGCTTCATGTCGCAGCAAGCCTCTACCACGACATCGAACCTGCGTCAGGGCTTGGAATCAATACCGCATGGATCAACCGGAAGAACAGTCCTGAAGGAAAACGGCTCAAAGGCAGGATCGTCAGAGAGGCCAAAGACCTGACTCAGCTGGCGGATTGGCTCACACCCTGAGGGACGGGGCGAGTACACAACGGTCTCGTGAAGGGCGAGGCGCGGGAAAATCGACCATCCCCGGGGGTCACATAAGAGTTAGCAGAAAAAAATAGTTTTCAGAAAAAGAAAATGCGAATGACGCGTTGTTTGTTCTGAAGAAGGGAATACGCGGTTCTAGAAGAAGGGTTGGATTTGTCTACTTTCCCGGGCGTCCTTGAAAGCCACTCGAGCCACGTGGGGTCCCTCAAGGGAGCCTTTTTTTCCGAGAATGCGTTTCTGTCCCTCAACCTGATCAGAGTACAGTCTGGGCTCCGATCACTTGGGATTTTTCGAGTTTCCCAGCATGAAAGGTCCCTTGAGGCTCGACTGCTTGTTCAGATAGTGAATCAGGCTGGTAAATGTGGTATATCTCCGGCTTCCTAGAGTCATCTTGAGATTCCTAACAGGAAAGAACGACCCTGTACCATAGACATTATAAACGAAATAGGGATTAACGCGCAGTTTGGAGCGATGGAGTCGTTAGTAGTATCTCCAACCGCTGAGCCTCGAGGCTCTTCAGACATTGGGGACGAGTTCTTTTTCCTGAAACTCTTCCTTCAATATACGACAGAGTCGGCCTCGCGGGCTAGAGCGGCCCCCCTTGAAACAGAACTCTTCGGAGTCGAGACACGAGTAGAAACGCTCGGTTTCAGCGCCGGCCCTGCCATCTATCCCGTCCTTTAGTCTAAGGGCCGTTCCAGGCACCGGCTGGTATGACGTTTTCGATGAAGAGCGCAGCTTCAACGCTAACAGTGGCCACGTCGAAGTCGCACAATCTCCTCACGAATTAGCGACCCTTCTCGCTGAGTCCACGCAAGACTGCAGTGGTCACTGGGCACCTGAACTCTATCCTCATACAAGAAGTTTGGTAGCGCCTATACCGAAAATGTGCACTATAGTTTCTTGCCGAGGAACTCGCTCACAACAAAGAGTCTGGTTCTGCGTCGGCAAAGCGAGCAGACCGTTCGGCTCGGGTCACCGTGATGGCGCCCGAGGACGTGAAAGAAAGTTGAGAATGAAAACAAGATTCGTATCGTTAGATCCGCACCGGCAACACGTCAAAGTTGCGCTCAAGCATGATGGAGGTCTCTGACAGATTTGTCAAAGAATCCAGCTATAGTCAGGATGTCCAAGGCTCTACTGATCACCGGCTTCGTTTTACTGGGGTCGCTAATGGCAGCTCCACTGGCGGCCTCCAACCATGAGTCTCATCCTACTAGTAATTCCCTAGCCCCATTGGCGAGCGCCCCGTTCGATCACATCGTTACAATTCTCATGGAGAACCAAGGGCTATGTGATGTATACGTTGGATGCGGAGGGTCGGCCACATACATGAGTCATTTCGCTGACCAAAACGTCCTTGTAATGACTTGGGGGACGACCAGTCACCCGAGTGAAGGAAACTACATCTCGCTAATCGGAGGAGACAATTTCGGCCACACGAATGACGGTTATTGTTGCTGGGGCATCAATGCACCGAACATCGTAGACAGGATGGAATCAGCAGGACTGACATGGAAGGCATTTGCTGAGGACGCTTCAGGTTCGGGAACCTGCAGTTTCAACCCACCCAGGGGAGCAGACCATTTCGCCTTTCTGACCTTCGCTGACATTAACACTCCCGCAAGATGCGCGAACCTTCTCACCACAACATCATCCTCCGATACAGAATTTTTGAACTCCCTGAACTCGGCGAGTCCGGCGAACTTCATCTGGCTAACCCCGAACGACTGTAACAATATGCATGACTGCGGCATCGCAGCCGGAGACAGTTATCTTTCAACGCTTGTTCCACAGATTCTGTCAAGTAAAGAGTTCACTACGACAAAAGCTACTCTTCTGGTAGTCTTTGACGAGGGATATACTGGATGTTCTAACACTGGGGGTACGGGAGAATGCGTTTACGCCTCGTTCAGTGGTCCAGTAGCAAAGAAGGGATTACAACTTAGTCCGCCCGGTGCGTCTCACTACTCGTACTTGTCAACAATCGAAGCTGCCTGGGGACTAGCTTCGCTTACTTCCAACGATGCGGGCGCGCCAAACTTGCTCAGTGCTTTTGGCGCAATTTGTACAACCAACTGTCCTCTCGCGACGAGCTTCGCTTTCCTTCCCGCAAGTCCATCGGTGAACTCGCTGGTCACTTTTACGGCGATAACGACCGGCGGAATTTTGCCGTACACTGTTGGCTGGAACTTCGGTGATGGAGGAAGCGGAACAGGACCTATCGTAACTCATACTTACACTTCGGCGCAGTCGTTCACGATCACAGAGACTGCGAAAGACTCGTCTACGCCGACGCAGACCGCCACAAGCTCTCAGCCTGTCACAATCCTTTCAATGCCCCAACTCTCCACTACCTTCCAGGCTTCCTCATCCTCACCCCAGGTTGGCGAAGCTGTGACGTTCACTGAGTCTGCGACAGGCGGAACCTCACCCTACACTTACACAGTAACGTTCGGGGACGGTGGAACTGGTACCGGAGACCCTGTAACCTACGCTTACTCTGCCCCAGGATCCTACACTGCCACAGTGACCGTTACCGACTCAGCCTCGCCACAAGCAAGTGTCTCAGCAAGCATGACCCTCAATGTGCAGGCGCTAATCCCACCCACACTAACTGTTCCTGGAAACCAGACTGTCACAGCAGGAACATGGATCAACCTTACGGTCACAACCTCATCCGTCAACATAGGCGGCACCGTCATTCTTTCAGCAACGGGGCTACCGTCGGGCGCATCATTCGACCCGACGACCGGGCTTTTCTCTTGGAAACCCGGCACGAGCCAGACCGGATCTTACGCGATCATTTTCACGGCGTCCGACAGCAGCTATCCATCCACACCTACGAGCAAACCGCTGGAAATTCAAGTAAACCAGGCCGCCCCAGGAGGGTCTAATGGAGGAAACGGAGGTTCAGGGGGAGGCTCGAGTGGAAGCTGTGCACTCTGCGGAATATTCCCGAAGATCTCCACTAGCATCGGTATTTTAGTTGTTGGGGGACTTCTTGGGCTAGTTGGTGCCCTTGCAGTTCTCACAGTCAGGGCTCGGGCGAGTCTAGAACGAACAAAGCGACGGTTAGGAAATTGAACGTCGAAACGAGACTGGGACCCACAGGTTCAGACCCGCGACATCATGCTACTCGGGTCCAGGGGAAGAAGACCTCAACATTGAGAGCTCACTTACTAGCTGCTATCCTGATTATTGGGATAATCGCGATGCCTGCTCTGCCGATCGCACATGCAAGTGGGAGCGGCTTCGACAACATAATTATCGTCGCCGTGGAGAATCAGAATTATGCTGACGTGATGGGGAACGGCACAGGCAGTACTAATGCTCCATTCATCGCAAGCATGCTGGCCGCAGGCGCGACCATTCCCCTCTATCACGGTTACGGTGCCGCTGGAAGGAGTATCACGGGATGCTCCGCCGGATGCTACACGGCACTCATCTCAGGCTCAGACCAGGGAATATCAGACGGATATTCATGTTGCATAACCGCACCGACTCTAATGGACAAGATGATTTCTGCAGGTCTTAGCTGGCAGGCATATTGTGAAAGCGGATGCCCAAGGGGCAACGACCACTTCCCATTCACAGGATTTGCAAGCATAGCCAATAGTCCAAACATATTCGCTAGCAGTAGTGTTTCAACAGCCGACTTTGTGGCGGCCGCAAGTTCGGCAACCCCTCCTAACCTGTTGTGGTTCACTCCAACAGACAACCACAACATGCACGACAATAGCATACAGACCGGAGACACTTATCTACATGAGTTTCTTGTCGGTTCGATCGGAAGTCTAGCCAGCCCGGCTAGTGGGTCCCTTCTCGCCAGTAACCTCTTCCAGCCAGGTCACAGAACATTATTGGTTCTCTGGTGGGACGAGTATGACCCAGCACCGATTCTATTCTACGGGACAATGGTCAAGCACGGATTCATTTCTTCCAGTGACGTTTACGACGAGTTCTCGATTCTGCACCTAATGGAGAGCAACTGGGCTATTCCAACTCTGACCTCCAATGATGCGGCTGCCTCGTCGATGACTGAGGTCTTCGGATCGTCAACTCCACCTTCTGGAGGCTCAGGTGGAGGGTCCACGGGGTCAGGCGGCGGTTCGGGCGGGAGCTGCCTGTTGTGCAGTCCCTTTCCTGGAATCTCCGACAGCGTGTGGCTGATAGTCATCGGTGGACTCGTGGGACTGGCTGCCTCGCTTACCCTTATCACGATTAGAGCGCAGGCGAATCTGGCTCGTACGAAGCGAACGATGAATTGACTTAGTGCCGATTATCAGCAGGCCAAAGAACTGACTCAGCTAGCGGATTGGCTCTCGCCCTGAGGAATGAGGCGAGTACGCAACGTTCTCGTGAAGACGTCGCGCTCGAAAATCGACCGCCCTAGGGAGTCGTGAAAAGATTGGTTATTTTCGAAACCGGATTGTTGTGTTTGGAAGCCCAAGATCTAGCTTCCAGTGTTTCGCTGTGTTGGGGAAGAAGTCTCTGTCTAAATGTAATAGTTTCACGATATGACTTCAACATGAACCACGGTGGTCACATTTTCCCCGTCTTGCTCTGTCTTCTGAACGCTAAGATAGTACGTTCCGCTTTGCTGAACACTAACGTCAAAGCCAGCTTGGGTTGCGTTGGTAACTTGCTTGTCAAAAAGATACGTGGTCGCCGCCTGGTGCTGCTGGTACCAGAACGTTACAAAGACTAGATACTGGACGGTGCTGACTGTGATGTTGACATTTCTGTTTCCGAGAACAAAGAGATCAAACTGCCACTGATGATTCTCCTTCAGCGTCAGGCTATCATCTACCAATACCCTTGGAACGTACTCAGAGTAAACATACGCCGCAACCGCTGAAACTATGATCACCGTCAAGAGTATGATGAGTGTCAGAATCTTGTATCTCTTCTTCAATGCCTGGTCACATTATCACTTTAGGTGAGAAACCATTGCTGGTGGCACCCAGCACTGAAAGCTTTGAGAGGATAGAGAGAAGCAGAGGAGTTCTGCTCCGGTAGTTCTGACGGCTGTGTTGTTGAGATTATAGGTATATTCCGTGAAGTTCTGAAACTCAAGGAACAATGTTGGGGGACTCGTTCGATGATACCACGAGACATAATCGCAGTCTGGCAGTCCCTGCTGCTTGGCTCTCTCCTGTGTCGTAATGTTCATGCTTTCCAGCCAAGCGCACTCGTTATTCGGCTGCAGGGGACTCATTGAGAAAGCCGTGCCGTTTGGAAGAACCAAGTACTGGAATTTCACCAGTTGAAAAGCTGAAGGGGCCGTGAACGTGCGAACGATAATGTAAGATGAGATGAACAGCGAGAAAATCAATACGATTGCAAGGAGATGTGTACGCGTTAGGTGGAGTCGTCCTTTGTGTGCAGCGGGGCGACTAGTGGGTCTTGGGGTGACGCGGAAACTAATGACGAGATATGTGATTGTTCCGACTGCGAGAACGATGAGTAAGTATCGGGAAGCTGGGATATTATTGAGAACGAATATCAGGAATAGGAAGACTGCGATGAATGATAGGAGAAACAGTTTGAATAGATTGTTTAGTTTCCATGTTTCGACCAAACAACTAGACACTTTCTAACTGTATGTCACGAGACACTGCGCGCAGGATTGTTCCACAACCCGTAAGCTCCAACCCCATAACCGCAAAGTCCGTAGCCAAGCCATTTAGCGCGATACCAAAAACGATCGCGGCGATTCCAAAGCAAGCATAGCTTACGATGTGGAAGAACTTTACAGTGGTTGCTGCTTTCCTATGACGTTCAGTTGCATCAGGTATGTTACGTAGCGAGATCATTCGACTTACTGCGTTTAGAATTGTTCCAATGTCCATAGCTCCGAGGGCAAGCACAATGAAATCGGTTATCAGATAGAGTGTCAGCATGCTGAGAGAGATTACGGCGAGAACGAAGAATACAACACTCAACAGATTATAGAATCGGACTGTTGACTCAACTTTTGACTTTGATCTAGAGGTGTCGTCCAAGTCTTAGATCACTGTGTTAACCGGGCTCTCGATTCCCATGATCAACTTCATTTCTTCTACATAAAGACGGGGAGCATGA
>WNGR01002341.1_pt1 | contig 20842 bp, 17 predicted proteins | sample 5407581 | NCBI WGS metagenome assembly WNGR01 (sample SAMN13153383, study PRJNA577476) | soil metagenome | isolation source: 80 cm soil or saprolite under Garry oak tree replicate 2 | place: USA:California | collected 2016-06-15
CGCAGCGCGGTTCCTGGCAGGACCCGGTCACCGTTCACGAACGTCCCGTTCGTGGAGTGCTCGTCACGGATCGTGGCGTGGCCCGCGTCATCGACGGTGACCGTCGCGTGCCGCCTGGAGACGTTCTCGAACTCGGAGAAGGCCGCGGCAACCAGGGATTCAGCCGGGTCACGGCCGAGCAGCAGCGAGGTTCCGGCCGGCACCTCGACGTTGCCGGTCGGGAACGCCAGCCGGAGCACCGCAGGGGAGATGGAGCCCGTGGCCTCCTCCCGCCTCAGGTACTCCTGCATGACGGTGGCGGCCGGCGGCGGGTCCTCATCCGCCCCCCTCCTGGGCAGGTTAGCGCCGCAGGTGAAGCAGATCAGGTCGTCCGGCTTGACCTCGGCGGCACAGGTAGGGCAGGTCAGGGTCCGCATTGACGTCTCCAGGACAGCTATCTGATCTCGGTGACTGTTCGCACGTTCGAGAGCGTAACGCGCGCCACCGGGTCCTTGGGCCGTGGGTCTACGACTCGCCGCCAGCGGCCCGCGATGGCTCCGCTGCGGCCAGGTAGCGGCCGTGGCCGCGGCGCTGCGCGAGCGTGCCGTCCGATGCGACCAGCCGCCCCCGCAACAGCACGGCGCGCAAGCGGCCCCGCAGCCTGAGGCCTGAGTAGACGCTGCCGCCGGTGCCATCGGCGAACGCGTCATCGCCGAGCACGGCCTCGCCGGCCGGATCGAACACCACGATGTCGGCGTCAGAGCCGGGTGCCAGCGCCCCCTTCCTGGGGTAGTGGCCGAACGCGCGGGCCGGGTTCTCCGACGTGAGCTGCGCCAGGCGGGTCAGGGGCAGGTCTCTGCGCAGCCCTTCTGAGAGCAGCAGCGGCAGCCGGGCGCCGATCCCGGCGATCCCGTACGCATAGCTCTCGCCGGGCGCGGCGATGTCGTCAAGCACGGCAGAACGCGTCTGACAGTGGTCGGAGCCGACGGCGTCGATGGTGCCGTCCGCGACCGCCTCCCAGAGCGCCTCGACATGGCCGGCCGCCCGGAGCGGGGGAGCAACGAGGAACCGGGCAGCGCCCGGCCCGGCATAGCGCGCCTCATCGAGGAGCAGGTGGTGCAGGCAGACTTCGGCGAAGACCCGCGCCCGTCCTCGTTTCCTGGCCAGGCGCACCTGCTCGATCGCGCCGGCCGTGGACAGGTGGACGAGGTAGCACGTGGCCCCGGTGAGTGATGCGACGGCCAGGGTGCGGGCGACCGCTTCCTCCTCAACCTCGGGCGGCCTGGTGCGGGCGAAGACCGGCTCTCCCCGGTGACCCGCCCGCACCGCATCGGCGACCAGCGCCTCGATCAGCGGGCCGTTCTCGCAGTGCACCTGGACCACCAGATCCGCCCGGCGGGCATCGGCCATCAGCCGATGCAAGCCCCTGGTTGAGCACATGATCCCGAGCTCGGGGTAGGCGAGGAACACCTTGACCGCGGCCGCCCCGGCGCGCCGGGCGGCGACCAGGTCGGCCAGCGTGACGTGCTCCGGGTCATAAAGCATGGCGTGCAGGCCGACGTCGATGACCGCGTCGCCGCGGACCAGTTCCTCCCGCCGGCGGAGCAGGCTCTCCAGATCGCCCTGGCCCGGCTCGGGGTTCGTGAACGACAGCGCGGTGGTGGTCCCGCCGCGCGCCGCGGCGGCGGTGGCGAGCTGGACCTGCGCCATCAGATGGCAGTGCGGATCAACGCCGCCGGGCAGAACGTAGCAGCCCGTCGCGTCCAAGCGCTCAGCATCAAGCCCGGCCCCGGCGGCCCCGGCGGCCCCGGAGGCCCCGGCGGCCCCGACGGCCCCGATCTTCCCGTCGCTGATGAGGACATCGGCCGGGCGGATGCCATCGGGCGTTACCACCGTCCCGCCGGTCACCGCGACTGTGCTCCTGGCTGGGAGGCTCACCGGGTCACCGCCGGGCCGGTGTCGGGGTCGAGGCGCTGGACCTCCCCGGCCCTGATCACCAGCCTGGGGACGAGCAGCTGCTCGACCACCTCGGTGGCACCGGCCGCGTCGGGCAGGGCCCAGTGCCCGGACCGGAGCTCGAAGGCCGTCAGGTCAGCTTCCCGGCCGGGTGCCAGGGCGCCGATGCTGCCGTGGCGGCCGACCGCCTGGGCCGGCGTGGCCGTGGTGGCCCGGACGACGTCCTGCAGTTCCATGCCGACGTGCAGCAGCTTGGAAAGCGTGGTCGCCTGGTCGTAGGCAGGCCCGTTGACGTTGTGGGCGTGCAGGTCGCTGGAGATCGTGTCGGGCGGGAATCCCTGGGCGATGGCGCTGCGTGCGACCCGGTAGGCGAAACTTCCCACACCGTGGCCCACGTCGAACCTGACCCCCCGCTCACGGGCCCGGAGGACCTCAGGAAACAGCGTGCCTGCTGCGTCGAGGATGCCGCCTTCGTTGCCGTGGAAGCAGTGGGTGACGATGTCGCCCCGGCCCAGGTAGGGCAGCAGCCAGCTGATCGGCGGGCGCATGTCGATCACGTGCACCATCAGCGGCAGGCCGAGAGTGTCCGCGGCCTCGCGCGCCAGGCGCATGGCCGGCGCCGGGTCGTCTCCCACCATCTGATAGCCGAGGCGGACCTTGATGCCCACGATGACGTCCGGGTGCTCGCGGGCCCGCTGGACCGCCTGGGCCACCGACGCCCAGCGCAGGTCCTCCAGCTCGCCCAGCAGGTTCGTGATCATGCCCTGCACGGCGATGTGCAGGAACGCGAGGATCCGCGTCCGGGACCGTTCGATGATGTAACTGCGCAGGCCGGGGAAGGTCTGGGCCCCCGAAGAGCCTGCGTCGACCGCGGTGGTGACACCGCGGTCCAGGCAGTAGGTGTCGGGATCGATGCCGTAGTGCGAGACGCCGGGGTACAGGTGGGTGTGCAGGTCCACCAGCCCCGGCGTGACGATCAGCCCGGACGCGTCAACGGTTTGCGCGGCACCCTCGGCACCGGGGCCGATGCCGGTGATGGTGCCGCCGGACACGAGGATGCTGGCCGTCGCGTCGATGCCCTGGCCAGGGTCGAGTACCCGGCCGCCGACCACGGCCAGGTCGGTCAAACCAGCCCCTCGGCTTGCAGCCGCGGCAGCGTCGCGGCCAGCGCGTCGGCGGTCTGCTCCAGATCGCTCTGGCCGTGCGCGATGCTCAGGAACCCGGACCCGTGGAAGAGGTGCACTCCCTCGCGGAGCATGCCACAGTGCAGGGCCGTGGACAGCGCCTGCGGAAGGCCCATTTTCAGCGCCGCCGGGTCGCGCTGGTCCGGCGCTTCGGGCCCGAACAGCAGATGGAACACCGAGCTCTCGCCGTAGGCGCGGCCGGCCACGCCGCACCGCTCGAACACCGCGCTGAGCTCGGCCCGCAGGTCGGCCGCGAGCCGGGCCGCCCGCTGCTGTGCGTCGCCCGAGGACACCAGGCCCAGCGTGGCCACGCCCGCGGCGGCCGAGAGCGGATGCGCGTTGTGGGTGCCGGGATGCGTCACCCGCCGCGGATCGTCGCGGAACCCGCCCAGATGGTCCATGATGCCCGCGCGGCCGCACACGGCGCCGCCGGGCATGCCGCCGGCCAGCACCTTGCCGAGCACGGTAAGGTCGGGCAGCACCCCGGCGACTTCCTGCACCCCGCCGGGCGCCCACCGGAAGCCGGTGACGACCTCGTCATAGACGAGAATCGTGCCGGTCTCGTCGGCCAGGCGGCGGGCGGCCGGCAGGAACCCGTCCGGCAGCGGCACCGTGCCCCAGGCCGCGCCCGAGGGCTCCAGGATGAAGGCGGCCGCGTCGCCGGCCCGCAGCACCCCGGCCAGTACCCCCGCGTCGGCCGGGATGACGGCCACGGAGCCGGAGATCTCCCCGGGCAGCCCGGCCGTGTCCGGGGTGTCGAAAGGCGGCTCGGCGCCGAGCGCGGCCTGATCGTGCCAGCCGTGGAAGTGGCCGGCCAGCTTCACGATCTTGCCGCGCCCGGTGACGGCGCGGGCGAGCCGCAGCGCCAGCAGCGACGCCTCCGTCCCGCTTGAGGTGAAGCGGACCCGCTCGGCCGAGGGCACCAGCCGGATCACGGACTCGGCCCAGTCGCTCTCCAGCTCGTGGCCCGCACCCGGGTGAAACGATCGCGCCGCCTGGTCGCGGACCGCGGCGACGACCTGCGGGTGGCCGTGCCCGGCCAGCAGCGACCCGTGGCCCATCACGTAGCAGACGAGCTCGTGGCCGTCCAGGTCCCATTTGCGCGAGCCTGCGGCGCGCGCGACCGCCAGCGGGAACGGCTCGGCGAGCCGCACGTCGTGAGTCACGCCGCCGGGCAGCAGCCGCCTGGCACGTGCGCTCAGCGCCTCAGACCGGGGATTCTCCCTGGCCCAGGCGGCCGCGGTGGCGCCCACGCGGGACGGCGGGATGGTTGATGAGCCGGAGGCCGGCTCCATATGCTGGCGCACGGCAACACCGTAGTGGACGGATTTGCGCCGGGACGAGGGGGTTATGGCGGGGCTTGATGCAGGGCCGGGAGGGCGGGACGGGCTGGGAGGGCGGGCTATGAGGACCCCAGGGATCGGCCCGGTGCGGGACTTCGTGGGTTACGGCCGCCGCACTCCCGATGTGCGCTGGCCGGGCGATGCCAGCCTGGTCGTGAACATCGTGCTCAACTACGAGTCCGGTGGCGAGTACTCGCTGCCCGACGGGGACGGGCGGAACGACTCCTGGGGCGAGTACTCCACCCAGGTCGGCCCCGAGATCAGGGATCTCGGCACCGAGACCCATTACGAGTTCGGGTCCCGCGCCGGGATCTGGCGGCTCGCCCGGCTGTTCGACCGATACCAGGTGCCGGTCACGATCGGCGCGTCCGGGCGCGCCCTGGAGCGCAACCCGGCCGTCGCCGAGTGGATCACCGAGGCCGGCCACGACGTGCTCGCCCACGGCTGGCGCTGGGCCGAAGTCTCGGAGATGACCCGGCAGGACGAGCGTAACGACCTAAATCAGGCCATCGCCTCGATCGAGCGGCTCACCGGTCAGCGCCCGCTGGGCTGGTACGCGCGGTCGTTCCCCAGCGTGCACACCCGCGAGCTGCTGGTGGAGGAGGGCGGCTTCCGCTACGACTCCGACGCCTCCAACGACGAGCTGCCGTACTTCGCTGACGTTGCGGCCGCCGGGGGCACCACGCCGTTCCTGGTGGTGCCGTACTCGAAGGTCTACAACGACAACCGGTACCTGATCGCCCCCACGTACTCGACCCCGCGGAACTTCTTCGAGAACCTGCGGGCCGCGGCCGACTTCCTGTGCGACGAGGCCGCCGCGGGCTACGGAGCCAGGATGATGACGGTCGGGCTGCACGAACGGTGGAGCGGGCAGGCCGGCCGGGCCACGGCAATCCGCGACTTCATCGAGTACGTTCAGTCTCGCCCGGACGTCCGGTTCATGCGGCGCCTGGACATCGCCACGTGGTGGCTCGAGCACCACGCCGAGTGGGAAGGTGGTCACCCGTGAAAGCCGTCGTCTACACCGGGGCCGGGGGCAACGAGGTCGTCCGGTTCGAGGAGCGCCCGGACCCGGTGCCCGGCGCCCACGAGGTCGTGGTGGCCGCCCGCTACGCGGGCATCAACTGGGCCGACGTGGCGCAGCGGGCGGGGAACTACCCGCCGCCGCCTGGCTCGCCCGCGGACATCCCGGGGCTCGAGGTCGCCGGCGAAGTGGCCGCGGTCGGGCCGGGGGTGCTGGACTGGCAGGTCGGCGACCGGGTGTTCGGCCTGGTCGGCGGCGGCGGCCTGGCCGACCGCGTGCTCGCGGGTGAGCGGCACCTCGCGGCCGTGCCCCCCAGCGTGAAGGACGACGCCGCCGCCGCGGTGCCCGAGGCGTTCATCACCGCGCACGACGCCATCTTCACCCGCGGCGGGCTGGCGCTCGGCGAGGTGCTGCTGGTGAACGGGGCCAACGGGGCGGTCGGATCGGCCGGGGTCCAGCTCGGCCTGGCCGCCGGGGCCCGGGTGGCCGCCAACGTCAGGTCGCCGGACGCGGCGCGCCCGCTCGCCGAGCTGGGCGCGGTGATCGTCACGCCGGAGACCGCGGCCGAGGGCCTCGCCGCCCTGGGCGGCGCCGACGTGGTGCTCGAGCTCATCGGCGCGCCGAACCTCGATCTTGATTTGAGGGTCATCGCGCGCAAGGGCCGGATCGTCGTCGTCGGCACCCCCGAGGGCGCGGAGGCGCAGGTCTCGCTGCGCCGCCTGATGGGCACGCGGTCCAGCCTGCACGGGACGATGCTGCGGGCCCGGTCGATGGAGGAGAAGGCCGCGGCCGTGCAGCTGTTCGCCAGGTCGGTGGTGCCGCTGCTCGCCGCGGGCAGGGTCACGATGGCGATCGACCGCGTGTTCCCCGCGGCCGAGGTGACCGGGGCCTTCGACTACCTGGCCCGGCCCGGCAAGTTCGGGAAGATCCTCTTGGAGTTCTCCTGACCGGTTCATGCGGCCGCCTGCTGAACGCCCGGTGATGACCATGCACAATCGCGCAGGTCACGGTTCATCAGCGATTGGGCGCGGCAGTCTGGACTTTCCAGTCCCGGGGCAAGATAGTGCCTTTTGTCACATGTCAGTTGGCCCTGTAACACGCAGCAAGCCCGTGCGGCTCGTGACTGGAAGGTGAAACTCCGTGGAGCAATCGGACAGGAACGGAGGGCCGCTCAGACCGGCCCTGGACCGGCGCCAGTTTCTCCGGGGCATCGCGGCCACCGGCGCATTCGCTGGCGCGGGGAGCCTGCTGGCCGCCTGCGGCGGGTCCAGCACGTCGAGCAGCTCGGCCCCGGCCAGCACGGCCAAGAAGCCAGGCGGCAGCCTGAAGGTCGGCCTGTCCGGCAGCTCCGGCACGGACACCCTCGACCCGCACTCCGGGCTCACCTACCTGGACACCGCCCGGGCCCAGTCCCTCTACCAGCCGCTGCTCCAGCTGAACAACAAGGCGCAGACCGAGTTCGTGCTGGCCGAGTCGATCACGCCGAACAAGACCACGTCCGAGTGGATCATCAAGCTGCGCAAGGGCGTCACGTTCCACGACGGCAAGCCGCTGACCGCGGACGACGTGATCTACACGTTCCGCCGGATCAAGACCGGGAACAAGGGCGGATCGTTCTCCGGCGGCGACTCGCTCGGGCCCATGGACCTCAAGGGGCTGAAGGCTCTGGATACCCACACCGTCCAGGTGCCGTTCACCAGCCCCTACGGCAGCTTCATCGAGCAGCTGGCGTACTGGTACTACCTGTACATCATTCCGGACGGCTTCAACCCGGCCGCGGGCAAGCCGAACGGCACCGGGCCGTTCACCTACCAGAGCTTCACCCCGCAGCAGCGCAGCGTGTTCACCAAGAACAAGAACTACTGGAAGTCGGGGCGGCCCTACGTAAACACGCTGACCATCATCGACTTCAGCGACAACACCTCACTGCAGAACGCCCTGACCACCGGCGTTATCCAGGGCGCGGGCGCGTTCGACGGGCCCGAGCTCGCGGTGCTGAAGACCTCCAGCGGCGTGAAGACCATCGCCTCGCACACCGGGGCGATCACGCCGTTCACCATGCGCGTTGACCAGGCGCCGTTCAGCGACGTCAACGTCCGCCAGGCGCTGCGGCTCCTGGTCGGCCGGCAGCAGCTCATCAACTCCGGACTTGACGGCTACGGTGTGGTCGCCTCCGACGTCTTCTCACCGTACGATCCGACCTTTGATCACTCGCTGCACCGCGACACGGACATCTCGCAGGCGAAGTTCCTGCTGAAGAAGGCCGGGCACGAGCACCTCACGGTGACCCTGACCACCTCGGCCGCGGCCACGGGCATGGTGGCGATGGCGACCGTGCTGGCCGAGCAGGCCAAGGCGGCGGGCGTGACGATCAAGCTCAACAACGTCCCCCCCTCAACGTTCTTCGGGAAGAACTACCTGTCGTGGACGTTCTCGCAGGACTTCTACAACTACTCGCCGTATCTGGCCCAGGTGGCGCAGTCGATGCTGCCGACGTCGCCGTTTAACGAGACGCACACCAACAACTCCACCCTCAACAAGCTGTACAAGCAGGCGAACGCGACGCTCAGCGACTCCTCACGCAAGCAGGTCGAGCAGGAGATGCAGCAGTTCGACTTCACGCAGGGCGGCTACATCATCCCCGCGTACATCGACGCGCTGGACGCCTACAGCGCCAAAATCACGGGCTACGTGCCGTCGGCCGTGGGCCAGCCATTGTCGCAGTTCAACTTCGAGGACTGGTCGTTCGTCTGAACTGCTTACCCGCCCGGCCGATCTGACCAGCCTCTATGACCAGGGAGTTACACCATGCCAATGCCAGCTGTCCAGCTCGCGTCCGGCCTCGGGTTTCCCGAGGGCCCGGCGGTCATGGGTGACGGCCGTATCGTGTTCTGCGACGGCAACACCGGCGAGCTGCTGGCCTACTCCGGCGGGACCGTCTCGAGGTACGCGCATACCGGCGGGTCGCCCTGGGGGACGGTGCTCGGCAGCGACGGCGCCATCTACGTGACCCAGGGCGGCAACGTGCCAGGCAGCGGCGATACCAGCGCCGTATCGGGGATCCAGCGGGTGCGGCCCGACGGGCCGGTCGAGCTGCTGTTCTCCGAGGTGGCCGGCTATACCCTGTACGGCCCGAACGACCTGGCGTTCGGGCCCGACGGCCGGCTGTGGTTCACCGAGTCGGGGTCGGAGCAGGACTTCCGTTTCGACGTCCGCTCACCCGGCAGGCTCTACGCAGTCGGCCCGGATGGCGCGGGCGAGATGCTGCTCGAGCGGCCGGGCGTCTACCCGAACGGGATCGCCTTCGACGCGCAGCAACGCCTGTACTGGACCGAATCGGCGGCGCACCGGGTGTGCCGTCTGGAGGACGGGGAGGCCGTCACGTTCTGCCAGCTGCCGGATAGCCACGTGCCCGACGGCATGGCGTTCGCCGCGGACGGGCGCCTGTTCGTGTGCACCACGATTTCCCAGGGGGTCACCGTGGTCTCGCCGGACGGCGCGGTGGCCGGCGAGATCCACCTCGGTGAGCACGCCACGAACTGCATCTTCGACGGCTCGGATCTCTACGTCACCGCGACCCGCGAAGCCGACATCGAGGCCTCGCAGCGGACGGGAACGTTCTGGCGCGTCGAGACCGACGCCATCGGACTGGACCTGATCCCCGGCCGTCTCTAGCCCGGGCCATTACGCTTCCGCCCCGGCCGGTCACCCGCCCGCGGTCAGCCCGGCCCGGGGGCCAGCCAGGACCACGAGCTGGCCGGCGGGGCCGGCCGGGAGTCCAGGAAGCTGCGCAGCTCGGCGGCGTCCGCCGGCGTGATCTGATCGGGAACGGCCAGTCCCACCGCGGCCAGCGCGCCGGCCAGCCCGCCGCCGTCGCCGACCAGCACGAACCCGTAGCCGTGGCGGCTGAACTCCTCGGCATGCTCGGCCACCTCGGCCAGGACCCTGGTGGTGATCTCGGCCGGGTAGTCCGGGGCGGGCAGCTGCATTACGCCCCAGCCCGCCTGGGCCAGAACGGCCAGCCCGTCCACGCCGCCGGGCGGCGGGTTCACGTAGCGGTCGGCCACGAATGCGACCCGGAACGATCTCTCGTCCGGCTTCATGGTGCCTGCCAGGCCGGTGCCTGCGCAGACCCCTGCGGGCGGGGCGCTTCCAGCGTCGCCTCAAGCCGCGCCCGCTGTGTCCCCTCGTCGTGGTCGGCCAGCGCGTGCGTCTCGCCGCCGAGCTTGGGCGTGATGCCCCGCCGGGCGAGCTCCAGCCTCAGCTCCTCGACGAAGATGCCCTCGCCGCTGACGTGCTCACCGGTGCCCTCCGGCCACTCCGGGTGACCGCCCCGGGCCGGGTCCGAGCTGGTGATGTGGACCCCCATCGACGGGCTGCCCTCGACGCCGACCAGGACGATGTCCTCGCCCTGCCCGGCGCGCACCGCGATCATGTCGGCCATCGCGGCCGCAAGCCGCCGGCAGTGCCGCCGGTAGGCGGCGGTGTCGAGCTGCTCGCGCACCGCCCAGAACCGGTTCAGGCCGGTGAACGTGAGCTCGGGGCACGGCATCTGCTCGATCCGCCAGCCCTTGTCGCGGAGCACGTCGACCACGGGGGAGTAGACGCCGGCGCAGTGCGCGCCGTCACCCACCTTGGAGTTCTGGTTCAGCAGGCAGTGCGCGACAAATGCGACACCCATATACGAAGTGTAACCGCGTCCTATACTCTCTGGATGCCCCGCTCTGCCGTTGTCACCGGTTCCTCCTCCGGGATCGGCCGGGCCATCGCGACGCGGCTGGCCGCGGACGGCTTCTGGGTGCTGCTCGCCGACGTGCGCCGGGATCCGCTGACCGGCGGCGTGCCGACGGATGAGGTCATCGCGGGCGACGGCGGCGACTGCGAGTATGTCCGCGCCGACGTCTCGGCCCGCGGGGACGGCGAGCGGCTCGTGGCCCGTGCCGTCGAGCGGACGGGGAGCCTGGACGTGCTGGTCAACAACGCGGTGCTCGCCGGGGCGCATTCCAGGCCGCTGGTAGAGACCGGCGACGATGACTTCGACGCGATCATCGCGGTGAACCTGCGCGGCCCGTTCCTGCTCTGCCGCGCGGCCGTGCGGCAGATGCTGACCCAGCCGCCTCGCGGTGACGCCCGCGGCCGGATCGTCAACATCACGTCACAGCACGGCATGGTGGGCGCGCCCGGCCATTTCGCCTACGCCGTCAGCAAGGGCGGGCTGGTGCAGCTGACCCGCCAGATCGCGGTCGAGCACGCCCGCGACGGCATCATCTGCAACGCGGTCGCCCCGGGCAAGATCGTGACCGGGGCGCCGGGCGACCTCAGCCGCAGCGAGGAGTCGCTGGCCTACGTCCGGGCCCGCACCCCGTTCGGGCGGCTCGGCGAGCCTGGCGATGTCGCCGCTGCCGTTGCGTTCCTTGCCTCTGACGATGCCACCTACATCAGCGGCGTGAACCTCATGGTCGACGGTGGCTGGATGGCTTACTGATGGGGGGCAGAGATGATCAGCTACCGGCTGGGTGACGAGCACGAGGAGCTTCGCCGGACAGTTGCCCAGTTCGCGCGCGACGTGGTGGCACCGGTGATCGGCGGCTTCTACGAACGGCGCGAGTTCCCCTACGAGATCATCGCGAGGATGGGGAAGCTCGGCCTGTTCGGCCTGCCGTTCCCCGAGGAATACGGCGGGATGGGCGGCGACGCCTTCGCGCTCTGCGTCGCGCTGCACGAGCTGGCCAGGGTGGACTCATCGGTGGCCATCACGCTCGAGGCGGCCGTGGCGCTGGGCGCGATGCCGATCTACCGGTTCGGCGACCAGGAGCAGCGCGCTCGCTGGCTGCCTGACCTCTGCCGGGGCGAGCGGCTGGCCGCTTTCGGCCTGACCGAGCCCGGCGGCGGATCGGATATTACCGGCGGTCTGCGGACGACGGCGCGGCTGGTGAAGGGGGACAGGGAAGGGGGAGGCGGGGAGTGGGTGATCGACGGGTCAAAGGCGTTCATCACCAACGCGGGCACGTCGATCACGTCCCTGGTTACGGCTCTCGCGATCACCGGCAGCTCAGCAGGCCGCCACGAGATTTCCGCGATCATCGTGCCGTCGGGTACCCAGGGACTCACCGTCGGGCCGGAATACTCGAAGGTGGGCTGGTGCGCATCGGACACGAGAGAGCTTGCGTTCGCCTCGTGCCGGGTGCCGGAGGCCAACCTTCTCGGCGAGCGGGGCCGGGGCTATGCCCAGTTCCTGCAGACCCTGGACGAGGGCCGGATCGCGATCGCAGCGCTGTCGGCCGGGCTGGCAGAAGGCTGTGTCGATGAGTGCCTGCGCTATGTCCGTGAGCGCGCGGCGTTCGGTCACCGGCTCGGTTACTACCAGAGCATCCAGTTCAAGATCGCTGATATGGATGCCAGGGCGCACGGGGCCAGGATCGCCTGGTACGACGCGGCGGCCCGGCTCGCGGCAGGCGAGCCGTTCAAGAAGCAGGCCGCCATCGCGAAGCTGATCGCATCGAATGCCGCCATGGACAACGCACGCGATGCGACGCAGATATTCGGGGGATACGGGTTCATGAATGAATACCCGGTGGCGAGGTTCTACCGCGACGCCAAGGTCCTGGAGATCGGCGAGGGGACCTCGGAGGTCCAGCGAATGATCATCGCTCGCCACCTCGGCCTCAGCGGGAAGGCGTAGCAAGCCTCGGCACGTCCTCCATCAGGCGGATGGTGTAGGGATCGGCCGGGTGCTCAAGGATCTGCTCGACCGGCCCCGATTCGGCCACAGCGCCGTCGCAGAGCACCACGGCGGAGTGGGCAATGCTGCGGACGAGGGCGAGGTTGTGAGTGATGAAGATCATGGCAAGCTGGCGCTCCCGCTGGATCCTGCGGAGCAGCTCCACGATGATCGCCTGAACCGAGACGTCGAGCGACGAGGTGACCTCGTCGCAGATCAGCAGGTCCGGCTGGACCACCAGGGCACGGGCGATCGCGACCCGCTGCCGTTCTCCGCCGGACAGCTGGTCTGGGTAGCGAGACAGGAAATCCCGGCTCAGCGACACATCCTCGAGCACCTGGACGACGCGCGCGGAGCGCTCACGGAACTTCAGGTCCACGAACTGCTCAAGCGGCTGGGCGATGATCTGGCCGACCGTCTTCCTGGGGTTGAGCGAGGTGTACGGGTTCTGGAAGATGTACTGGACCCGCTGCAGCACGTCCCTGCTGCGCTGCCGCGCCCCGCGGTCCAGGGGAGCGCCCTGGAAGGCGATCTCGCCGGTCCAGTTGCTGTGCAGCCCCGCGACGCACCGGGCCAGCGTGGTCTTGCCGGAACCAGACTCGCCGACGACGGCGACGCAGGCCCGCGGCGGCACATCGAGCCCGACGTCGAACAGCACTGGCGTGCTGCCGTAGCTGGCGGAGACTCCCCGCACCGACAGGGTGGGTGCCTCGGCAGCGGAAGGCGGGCCGGCCACGACCGCCTGGCGCTCGGGGCGGGTGGCCTGGATATCCCAGGCCCGCAGGCAGCGTACGGTCCTGCCGTCGATGAGCACTGGCTCGGGAGCCTCCGTCGTGCAGTCGGCGATGACGTAGCCGCAGCGCGCGGCGAACGAGCAGCCGGCGCCGCGATGGCCGGGCCGGGGCTGCTGGCCGTCGATCCCGGTCAGCACCTCGGCGCGCTCGGGCGACGGGACGGCTCCGATCAGCCCGCGGGTGTAAGGGTGCACCGGCTCGCGGAACAGCCGGGCCGTGGGCCCGATCTCCACGATCCGACCCGCGTACATGACCGCCACGTCGGACACCAGGCCGCTGACGACCGCCAGGTCATGGCTCACGTAGACGGCCGCAACTCCGTAGGAACGGCACAGGCTGCGAACGGTGTCCAGGACATGGCGCTGGGTGGACACGTCGAGACCGGTGGTCGGCTCATCCAGCACGATCAGTGACGGCCTGCAGGCGAAAGCCATGGCCAGAGCGATCCGCTGCTGCTGGCCTCCGGAGAGCTGGTGCGGGTACCGGCCCAGAATCTCCGGCGTGGCGTCGAGGTATACCTCCCGCATGACCTCGGCCACGCGATCGGCGGGGTTGTCGATGACCCCGGCGTGTACCAGCAGCGCTTCCCTCAGCTGGTTTCCCACTTTGAGCGTGGGATTGAGCGCCGATGACGGGTCCTGGGGCACATAGCTGACCCGCGCGCCGCGTGCTGCCCGCAGGTCGCCCGGGCTCAGCCCGAGCAGGTCTACCCCGTCCAGCAGGACCTGACCCGAAGTGATGCGCAGGCCCCTGCGGGCGTGGCCGAGCAGGGCAAGGGCAACGGTGGTCTTACCTGAGCCCGACTCGCCGACGAGGCCGAGTACCTGACCCGACCGCACGGCGAAAGAGACCTCGCTGACCACATCGGCCCCGGACGCGCCCAGGCGGACCTCCAGGTCGGTCACCTTGAGCCTGATTCCGCGCTGGGCAGCCGTCGCTGCGTCACCGGTCGGCGGCGCGGCCTGCTGGCCCCGGGGGGACGACCCTCCCGGACCCCCTTGCGCGCTGTGGTTCACTCGGCCACCTCCTGGCCGAGGTCATCAAGAAGCGCTGCCTCCTCGGGCCGGCGGTCAACCCCGATCGCCACTCGCGCGAACGCGTCGGTGAAGGTGTTCGTCCCGATCGTCAGCAGGGCGATCAGCGCGGCTGGGACGATGACCGCCCACGGGTTCAGCGGCAGGCCGTTCCGGTTCTCGTTGATCATCGTTCCCCAGTTCGCGGCTGGTGGCTGCTGCCCGAACCCGAGGAACGCGAGCCCGGCCATGATCACGATTGAGTAGGTCAGCCTGAGCCCCGCCTCCACCATGAGCGGGCTGACCAGGTTAGGCAGGATCTCCTTCACCATGACCTTGGCCGGCCGCATTCCCTGCAGCTCCGCGGCCTTGACGAAGTCCCGTTCTGATATGTCGAGAGTCGCCGACCGCAGCACCCGGGCCACCTGCGGGGCGTGCGATAGGCCCACCGCGACCGTGATCAGCCACAGCTTCGGCCCGAGCAGGCTCAGCAGCAGCAGGGCGAACACAAGCTGCGGGAAGGAGAGGATCACGTCGACCGCCCGCATGATGATCCCGTCGCTGCGCCCGCGCAGGTAGGCGGCCGACACTCCGGCCGTCGCGCCGCCCGCGATCCCGAGTGCCGTCGCGCATGCGGCCATCACCAGCAGCAGCCAGCCGCCTTCGAGTACCCGCGACAGGACATCGCGCCCGAGGAAGTCACCGCCGAGCAGGAAATGCCCGGAGGGCTTGGCGAAGGCCAGGGTGACCAGGGCGTAGGGCGAATCAGGGGCGAGGAACGGGCCGATGACCGCGACGCCCGCGACGAAGGACGCCAGCCCGAGCCCGATCGCGCCCCGGGGGGTGCGGACGACCGCCCACAGTACGGACGCCCACTGGTGGCGGCGGATCCGCTGGATCTTCTCCTGCGGGATCCTGGCCGCAGGCGACGCGGCGGGAGCGTTCACGTCCATCGGCTACCTGACGATCCTTCGCCGCGGCGTGGCCATCAGGGCGATCACGTCGGTAATGATGTTCATGACCACATAGAACGCGGCCAGCACCAGGACGATGAACTGGATCACCGGGATGTCCCTGGCGTTGACCGCGTACACCAGCCCCTGGCCGATGCCGGGAAAGTTGAACACGTACTCCACCACAACGACCCCGCCCGCCAGGTACAGGAAGCCGAGGCCGATGACCTGGATGGTCGGTGCGATCGCGTTCGGCAGGGCGTGCATGAGCACGATGCGCCGCTCAGGAACCCCCTTCAGCCGGGCCATCTCCACGTAGTCCGATTCGAGTGCCTCGACCATCGCAGCGCGCATCATGCGCACGGTGTACGGCACGATCACGATCACGAGCGTGGCGACCGGGAGGATGAGCAGTTGCGGCTGGTTCCAGGCATAGGTGCCGGGGGCCAGCAGCGAGACCGCCGGCAGGACGTGCCATACCACGGTGGAGAGCAGGATGATCAGGGCGATGGCGACGACGAACTCGGGGAGCGATGTCACCGCCAGCACGACGACCGAGGTGATGTGGTCGAACCAGCCGTCCTTGCGCACTGCGGCGATCGCGCCGATGACCACGCCGGCGAGCGAGCCGATCACCCCGGTGACGAGGACCAGGACAGCGGAGTTGATGAGCCTCGGCTCGACGTAGCTCCACACCGGCAATCCGTTGACCAGGGAATGCCCCAGGTTGCCGGTGAACAGGCCGGATATCCAGACCCAGTACTGATCGAGGAGCCCGCGGTTCAGGTGCAGCGCGTTCTCCAGCGCTCGCACCCGTACCGGGTTGGCATTGCGCCCGAGTATCGCGTACGCGGCGTTGCCGGGCAGCACCTCGGTGGCCAGGAACACCACCACCGATACCAGGAACAGCGTGACGACGCTGATGGCGATCCGACGCCGGACCAGGCGCGCGATGGGGTGAGCGTCGTGAGAGGCCGCTCGCTCGGCGGGAGCCGCGGCTACGGCCACAGTGGGCTCAGCCAGCGGAAGGCGATGACGCTGTGCGCCTCGATGCGGGGGGCTGCCACGTCGTCGATTCCTTCCGTTTTCGGCGCCGGCGGTCCTGGAGATGACGGCTAATCCGTTTGATCACCATTTCTAGCGCAGCCAGGCCATCGATGTCACGCAGGTCTCACGGCCGGCGGGCAGTGCAGGCCGAAGCCGTGGCCATGGACGACGTGGCGTATAGCAACAATCCGCACTATGCCAGCCTGTACGCGCAAGCTCACGCGACAATCAATCTGTCCACGCGTAAGCAGATCGAATACGAGATGCAGCAACTCGATTTCAATCAGGGTGCCTATGTCACGACGATCACCGAGACGACAACGGTGGCTGCGGATAGGGTGGTGCCGATCCGGCCCAGCGGGAGGAAGCAATTCTTCGCGTGCTCGCCGACGCGGTGCGGACGCGCCGCGTTTCGTCCCATCAGCTCGTCGAGCGGGCGCTTGAGCGCATCTCGCGTCTCGACGGCCGGCTGAATGCTGTCGTCGCCGTCCGGGCAGATCTCGCGCTCGACGAGGCGCGGGCGCTCGATGCACGAGTTGCCGCGGGCAACCATCCCGGCCCTCTCGCGGGCATCCCCTTTCTGGTGAAGGACCTTGAGGACGTCGCAGGCATGCGCACTACCCAGGGCTCCGCGCTGTTCGCCGACGCTGCTCTAGCCACGCGGGACGGCCTCACCCCATCCCGCCTCCGGGCCGCTGGGGCGATCGTCGTCGGCAAAACTAACCTTCCCGAGTTCGCAACCGAGGGCTACACGGCGAACCTCATCTTCGGTGTAACCCGCAACCCCTGGGGTTTCGAGTGGTCGCCGGGCGGCTCGAGCGGGGGTTCGGGCGCAGCGCTGGCCGCCGGCCTCGCCCCTATCGCCACCGCGACAGACGGCGGGGGTTCAGTTCGGATCCCCGCGGCCCTCTGCGGGCTGGTAGGCATCAAACCAAGCAACGGCCTGATCGCCCGGCAGCCCATCCCCGACTGGGTCGACTACTCTACCGACGGCCTTCTCGCGACGTCCGCAGCGGACCTGCGACTCCTGCTCGCCGTGCAGTCCGGGCCTGCTCTCGGTGACCCCACCGCGCTCCCCTACCCGCCCCCCGGTGGGCCGACCTGTCCTGGCCGTCTGTATGCCGCGCCCCGGTTGGCCCCGGGGGACCCCCTGCCCGGCGCCGTCCAGTCGGTGTTCGACAAGGCCGTAGCGGCGTTCGCCGATCTCGTCGGGCTGCCTGCCGAACCGCTCGATCCGGAGAGGCTCTTCAGTACGGGCAACCCGGACAAGGACTGGTTCGACGTCGCCACAGCCGAGCATGTTTCCGCACTGGGCCGGGAGGTGGTGAAACAGAACCTCGGGCGTATGCATCCTGGGGCCCGCTGGCTTATGGAAGAAGGACTCCGGGTGACGCTGGAAGATTATCTTGACGCGAGACGGCGCCGGTTCGGTTACGTCCGGGAACTGGACGAGCTGCTCGGCGAGGACGGCGTGGTGCTCTCACCCACGATCGCAGCCGAGGGCTGGCTGGCCGAAGGGCGCCTGCCCACCGACCAAGAGGTCGGGCCGCTCCCGGCCGAGGTGTACAACACCTCGCTTCAGAATACGACGGGCCATCCGGCACTTTCGCTTCCGGCTGGCTGCCTCCCGAACCGCCTTCCATTCGGGCTGCAGATCACCGGTCCCCGGTTCCGCGACCATCTGCTCCTGGACCTCGCTGACTCCTGGGAGGAGGCCTGGCCCTGGCCGCGGGTGGCCGACGGCTACGAGCCGTTCGATGCCGGCATCACCGGGTAGACGCCGAGCAGGTTGCCGAGGCCTCTTGCCGTGATCTCAAGGTACCGTTAGCCTTCCAATTGCTACACTAACGTGAATGATGGTACTTATTGGCAACCATGGTGACATCGCGACCGCCTGCCTGACACAGCGCTATCACCACATTAATTCCGCTAGGTTCTGGTTCGGCGTCTTCCCATGTTCGCCCGACTTCCGCAGGAGGGGACATTCGAGGAAGTGGGCGTCGCGGTCGTCCTGGTTCCATTCGGCACCAGCGTCACCTTCGAGAGGTGACTGATACGGCCTTCGGGCCCGGGACGGGGACGCCCGAGGTGGGCGGCCTGTCATCGGCCCAGGGCCCTTGAGATAGTACGCGGCCTCAACGGCACAGATTTCGTGGGCTTCGACGTGGTGGAGGTCATACCGACCGCGACCCGACCGGAGCGAACGCGACACTTACCGCTAACCTCGCGTACAGGATGGTGAGCCCGGTGCCGCGTCGGCCACTGGGATGGAAGATGGAGCGGGAGACGGAGACAAGATAATGGCAAGCTGGGATAGGCGTTACAGCCGTCGGCAGTTCATTCGTGGAGCCGCCGGGGTGGCTTCCGGCGCGGTGGCGATGGGGTCGGCGGGCAGCCTGCTTGCCGCCTGCGGCGGTTCGTCACCGACATCGGTAACCCAGAGTGGAGCAGGACCGGCGCTGAACCGCGATCCGGGCACGCTCGTCGTAGCGATGGACGCGTTCACGTCCGACTTCGACCCAGCGTCGTACTTCCTGCTGTCGGACATCGTGCCCAACTTCGGGATCTACGACTCACTGATGCGCATGAAGGGGAACAGCGCCACAGAAACGAAGCCGTGGCTGGCGCAGAAAATCACGACGAACGCGGACAAGAGCGTGTGGACATTCACCTTGCGCCCCAAAGTCAAGTACAGCGATGGAACGGCCTTCGATGGTAACGCGCTCAAAGCAGCGTACAGCCGCACCATCACGGCGCAGCTTGGCGCTGGCTCGACGCTCTCGTCCTTCATCACCGACCCGGCGAAGCAGATCGTCGTGAAGGACCCGGGCACGGTCATCATGGATCTCGGTACCTCAGTGCCGCGGTTCGACCTGCTGCTCGCCTCGCAGTACGGCACCGGCATCGTGAACCCGAACGTGAAGACGCAGGGGAAGGATCAGGGGCACACCTACCTGCAGTCGCATTCCGCCGGGACCGGCGCCTACATGGTCCAGAGCGTGTCACCAGGCGATCAGATCGTCATGACGCGCAACCCGAACTACTGGGGCGGCTTTAACGGGTCGCACTTCAAGAAGATAATCATCCGCCAGGTCCCGGAGAACTCGAGCCGCCGGCAGGGAATGGAGTCGGGAGACTTCGATATCGCGTTCCCGTCGACACCGCAAGACACCCAGGCACTCAGGAGTGCACCCGGAATCATCGTCGGGAACCAGAAGGTGCTGGGGATGGACTACGTGATCCTCGGCCAGTACGGGCCGCTCGCCTCCCCGCAGGCCCGGCAGGCGGTGAACCTGCTGTTCCCGATCGATCAGTACGTGTCCTCGGTGATGAAGGGGACCATCGCCAGGCCGCGCAGCGTCCTGGCGGACCAGGTGCTGTACGCCGCCCCTGGGACCTACTCGCCGACCGTGAACGTGGCGAAAGCGAAGTCCCTGCTGCAACAGGCGGGGGTGGCGCCGGGCACCCAGCTCACGTACGAGTTCTACACGGGCCAAGGAGACCAGGCGGGGCTGCTGCTGCAGAGCCAGCTGCAGCTGGTCGGGCTGAAGGTGAAGATCGTCGAGAAGGCCTACCCGGCGTTCGTCGACGACATCTCCAAGTTCAAGCCCGTGGCGCAGCGACCTGACATGGCGTACTGGTTCTGGTGGCCCGAGTACAACAACCCGTCGGACTTCGCCTTCCCCATCCTGTCGAGCGACGCGACGCCGAAGCAGGGCCTGTTCAACGGGGGGTACTACGACAACGCCGCGGTGAATGACGCGATCAACAAGGGGTTTTCCGATCCGAGTAACACGAAGTTGCTGACGCAGCTGTGGCGCCAGGCGCAGACGGTCATGGGGCAAGAGGACCCGCCGTGGATCCCGCTCGGGCAGATCATCGACACGAGCTACCTGCGGAGCGACCTGAAGGGCTACGTGGCGAACCCCGTCTACGTGCAGTCGTACGACTTCTACGCCCTGTCCCGCGCCTAGTCGCAGACAGGCTGAGCGCGGTACCGGAGAGACCGACCCTTGGGCATGTTTATTGCGAGGCGCCTCGCGTTCATGGTGTTCGTGCTGTGGGGCGTCACGTTCGTGACGTTCTTCCTCTCCCGGGTCGTGCCGGGCGACCCGGCGCGGCTCCTGGCCGGTCCGCAGGCAAGTGCGCAGGAGGTCGCTCACATCGGCCATCTCTACGGCCTGGACCGCCCGCTCGTTGTCCAGTACGGGCGGTACATACGCGATCTTAGCCACGGCAACCTCGGGTTCTCGTTCCTCACCCGGCGGAATGTGCGCACCGACATCGCGACGTTCCTGCCCGCGACGGTCGAACTCGCGGGCTACGCGCTAGTGGTGGGAATCGTGCTGGCGATCGTCACCGGGACTGCGGCCGCGTACCGGCGGGGAACGGGCACGGACGCGGGCGGGCGCCTCACCGCGATCGCCGGGCTCTCTCTCCCGGTGTTCTGGCTCGCGCTGCTCCTGCAGCTGCTGTTCCATACCAAGCTCAGATGGTTCCCGCTCGGCGGCCGCCTTGACCCCGGGATGACGCCACCACCGCACATCACCGGCCTGCTGACCGTCGACAGCCTGCTCACCGGGCATCTGGACACCTTCGTTAACGCGGCCGAGCACCTGGTGCTCCCGGTCGTCGTCCTGGCGGCCGGCGTGTACGGGCTCATGGTCCGCATCATGCGCACCAGCGTGCTCGACTCGCTCGGCGAGGAATACGTGCGCACGGCGGAGGCGAAAGGGCTCAGCCGCTGGCGCGTGCTCCGCCGGCACGTGCTGCGCAACGCGATGCTCCCGGCCGTGACCGTCATCGGGCTGGAGTTCGGGCTGCTCGC
>WNGR01007495.1_pt1 | contig 20839 bp, 18 predicted proteins | sample 5407581 | NCBI WGS metagenome assembly WNGR01 (sample SAMN13153383, study PRJNA577476) | soil metagenome | isolation source: 80 cm soil or saprolite under Garry oak tree replicate 2 | place: USA:California | collected 2016-06-15
CGCCGACGATGTTGATGCCGAACTCCCACAGCGAATAGCCGAACTGGGTCGCCCGCGCGGTGCCGTTCATGCGGACGAAGCGACCGGTGCCGGTGACGGCCAGGTTCTGCGTGCCGCCGGTGCCGGTCGTCGTCGAGAAGATCGTGGTCCACGTCGCCGCGTCCGGCGAGACCTGGATCTGGAATGCCGTGGCGAACGCGGTCTCCCACTGCAACTGCACGCCGCAGACCTGTTGTGACTGACCGAGATCGACCTGCAACCATTGGGGGTCACTGAACGCGCTGGCCCAGCGGGTGCCGGGGTTGCCGTCGGTCGCGTTGGCGGCCGGGAACGACGCGTTCTCGGTGGACGACGCCGTGGTGGGGTGGCCGAACGCGGCGTTGGCGGTGTTGCACGTGGCGGCCGCGCCGGGGCCGAACACCTGGAACTCCCACAGCGAGTAGCCGAACTGGGTGGCCCGCGCGGTGCCGTTCATCCGGACGAAACGGCCGCTGCCGGTCACGTTGAGTGTCTGCGTGCCGCCGGTGCCGGTCGTGGTCGAGAAGATCGTGGTCCACGTGGCGGCGTCCGGCGAGGTCTGGATCTGGAACCCGGTGGCGAACGCGGCCTCCCACTGCAGCACGACCTGGCCGATGGTCTGGGTCGACCCGAGGTCCACCTGGAGCCACTGCGGGTCGCTGAACGCGCTGGACCAGCGGGTGCCAGGATTGCCGTCGGTCGCGGCGGACGCGGAGAACGACGCGTTCTCACTGGATGACGCCGTGGTCGGCTTGCCCTGCGACAGCAGCGTGCCGGCCGCGGCTGACGAGGTCGGCGTGACGACGACGGCAAGGGCGACGAGCGCCACCGCGACCAGCAGTAACCAGAGCCTGCGGAATGGGCGGACCATGACCTCTCCTCGGCGTTGGGGAGCGTCCGGTGTGGCGCGACCGGGAACCGGGCCGACCGCGCCACACCGGGTCTGCCGGGACTACCAACTGCGCGACGCGCGGGCAGTCGACCAGCTTTTCGGTGGCTCTTCGAGCCTGGGTAAGAGCGCTCTCAGGCCGTAGAGTGGCTCCGCTCGTGGAGGGTGTCAAGACCCCGACAGCCGGTCCGACCTGCCGGAACGCCTGGTCCGGGCACGTTGCGCAACCGGTTAAGACCAGATCGTTCCGGTTCCGGAACTGGCCGCTGACCCGTTAAAAATCGATGCAGAAAATCCGTTGGCGGACACTCGACCCGAACGGCGGACACTTCGGTGATCGGCCTCTACGCTCGTGGTAAGCGCTCTCAGCAGGGGCGAAGGCGGAAGGACAGGTATGGTCAGGGCGTCGGCGGGTCGCGGCAGACCCACCCTGGACAGCGTCGCGGCACGGGCCGGGGTGTCCAGGGCAACGGTTTCCCGCGTGGTCAACGGAATGCCGGTCACCCCGACCAGCGCCGAATCGGTGCGCAGGGCCGTCGAGGAACTCGGCTACGTGCCCAATCACGCAGCACGGACCCTGGTTACGCAGCGTACCGATCTGATCGCGCTCGTCCTACCGGAGACCACCAGCCGGGTGTTCTCGGACGACCAGTTCTTCCCCGGCGTGATCCAGGGCGTCAGCCAGCAGCTCGAACTGGCCGACAAGCAGCTCGTGCTGATGCTGGCCGGTTCGGAGGCCAGCCACGCCCGGATCGAGCGGTCCGTCGCCGCGCACCACGTGGACGGCGTGATGCTGGCCTCACTCCATGGCGCCGACCCGCTACCGGCCGCGCTGACCAGGATCGGCATCCCGGTCGTGTGCAACGAACGGTCACTCGGCCCGATGTCACCCCCCTGTGTGGGTGTGGACAACGTCGGTGGCGCGGCCACCGCGGTCCGGCACCTGCTGGACACCGGACGCACCCGGATCGCCACGATCGCGGGCCCGCAGGACATGATCGGCGGCATCGACCGGCTCACCGGTTACCGGGACGCACTGCGCGACTCGGCCCGCAGGTCGATCGTGGCCGTCGGCGACTTCACGCTCGACTCGGGCGCGGCCGCGATGCGGCAACTCCTGGAGGACGATCCGCGCCTGGACGCGGTGTTCGTCGCATCGGACCTGATGGCCGACGGCGCGCTGCAGGCACTACGCAGGGCCGGCCGGCGGGTGCCCGACGACGTGGCCGTGATCGGCTTCGACGACATCGCGCTGGCCCAGTACACCGACCCGCCGCTGACCACGATCCGCCAGCCGATCCTGGAGATCGGCCGGCAGATGGCCCGCCAACTGCTACGCCTGGTGCGCGGCGAAGAGATCGAACATACTATGACGCTGCCGACGGAACTGGTGATCCGAGAGTCCGCTTAGGACTATTACGGCCAGGAGCAACGTCCAGATCAAAACACAAGCCGCCCTCGGGGAAACGGCGGTTCAGCCAAGCCTGACGCCTCGCCGACTTCCGACCGGCAGCCAATTTTTTGGTCGCTTCCATCGGGGCGCCCCCCGAGTCCAGTCTAGTCCATTTTGGAGTCGCGATTGGGCTGACGGAGACGGTCTGTGGACAACCTCGGCCGGTGTGGACAACCGGCTGCCAAGTTCTCGATTCTCGGGGAAGCTGGCGAGGTGAGATCCACTGATGAGACGGGAGCGGCAATGGATCAGTTGAGCGCGATGTGCTACTCGGGCGCCCGCGACCGGCCTGCGGGTGGCCGTGCCAGCCGATCCGCGGAACATGGCCAAGCGCCAGCAGACGATGTTCAGGACCACCCGGGCGGCGCAACGTCGCGCTCAGTCGTCTACTTCGGAAAGGGTTATACCCGAACATCTGTTGACCGCGGACAGACGCCGACGCTCAGCGCAGGTAGGTCTCCAGCGCGTCGGCTCCGGCCGCGGCTCCGCCGGCCGCGCGCAGGTGCTCGGCCATCGCCGCCAAGCTGGCCCGCACTCCCTGGTCGGCCGCGACGTCGACCACAGTCTGCCGCAGCAGTTCCGCACCGAGCTGGTCGGCGTCCAGTAGCCGGCAGAAACCCAGTTCCTGGGCGCGGCGGGCGTTGACCGCTTGTTCTGGCGTCTGCGGGAAGGCGACCAGCGGCACCTGGTAGTGCGCGGCCTCCATGGTGGAGTTCATGCCGGCATGCGAGAGGAACGCGCTGGCATGCGCGAGCACGGTCGGCTGCGGGAAGTAGGGCCGGACCTCGACGTTCGGCGGGATCTCACCCAACCGCGCGGGGTCCGTCTCGCCAACGGCCATCGCCACATGCCAGTCGGTGCCGGTGAACGCGTTGGCGCACAGGGTGAAGAAGTCGGGTCGGTCGTTGAACGCGGTGCCCAGCGACACGAACAACACGGGGGAGCCGGCGGCCGGCGGCTGCCAGTCCGTCGAGTGCGCCCGGCTGCCGAGCGAGGGGCCGATGAAGTGGAACCGGTCGTCGAAGGTGTCCCCGGCGATCTGGAACTCGCGCGGGAGGAACACCAGGTTCAGCGGCGCGATCGAGAAGGCGCCGGCGAACTGCTCCGGTGACAGTCCGAAGTCGATCGCCAACTCGTGGCGTGCCGCGACGTACTCGCGGAACATCGGGTGGTGGGGGTCGAAGTCGCGCGGCGCGAGCAACGCCTGGAGGTTGAACGTCTCGCTGCTGGCGAAGTTGGGCACCGTGGTGGCCTGGGGCAGCCCGAGCTTGGCCGCGATGAGCGCGCCGAAGGTGGTCATCATGTCGTAGCAGAGCACGTCCGGGCGGTTGGCAGTCAGCCACTGCTCCAGCACGGGCAGGACCGTGCGGGACTGCTCGATGAAACCGAGCAGCATCAGCGCGAGATCCTCAGTGGTCTGCCCACCTCTGGACACCACCGGTCGCGGCAACACCCAGGGCAATGGCAGCGGCCGGGCGCCGGCGGCGGCCACGGTCGGCACGAACGCCTCGCCGGTGGCATAGCTGACCTGGTGTCCCCTGGCGAGCAGCTCCTCCACCAGCGGCAATGTCGGGTTGATGTGACCGGACGCCGGCCCCTTGTGTTAGGACTGATAAACCCCGGTGCTGCCGGATGTGACCGGCAGCACCGGGGCGCGGGATGTGGTGGGTCAGCGGCGGTAGCGGGCGGCGACCACTGAGATCCAGAGCATCGCGGTGATGGCGCCGACGGCCAAGGTAAGCGAACCGGCCGTGCCGCCACCGGATGCCCAGGCGTCGCCGACCAGCAGGGCGGTGCCGGCCACGCGGGAGGCGACGGCGTTGCGGCGGTCGCCGGCTCGGCGGTAGTGGCGGCCGAGGACGTAGCAGGCGGCGATCAGGGCGATGAAGGCGACCGAGCCGGCGGCCAGGTGGCCGTAGGCGTGCCAGCTCAGCGTCGTCGGCTGCGCGGACGGGGTACCGACCGGGAAGCCGTCGCCCGGATCCATCACGAATACTCCTGCCGCGATCATGCCGACGCCGTTGACGGCGACCAGCCGGGGCACCCACCGGCCGCCGACGGTGCCGTGCATGGCTCGGCGCAGGCCGGCCGCGCCCAGGACGGTCAGCACGCCGGCGACCAGGAAGTTCGCGATCTGCAGCCAGCCGAGTGAGCCGTTGCTCAGCGCGCTGAGCGGGTGGCGGGTCAGGTCGAAACCCGCGCGGGTGGCGGCCTGGGCCAAGGACACCGCCGCCCACAGGGGTGCGGCGACGGCGCCACACGTGAGCAGGGTGCGGGCCGATGTGGTGTTGGCGGTCGTGGTCGCGGGGGTCAGGATGTCGGTCATGTCCGGAGCCTTTCTCGAGGTTGGTTGCCAACACGTCGAAACACAGATGTGACGGGGAATCGATAGATTCCCTGTCACATCGGCGGGACGACGCTGACGTGTCAGGCACAGCAACCACGAACCAAGGAGAACGACCATGCGTTTCCTGATGACGTCCAGGACCACCGACACCACCCCGCCGCCCGACGACAACCTGCACGTCGAGATGGGCAAGTTCATCGAGGACCTGACCGCGGCCGGCATCCTGCTCGCCACCGGCGGCCTCGAGGCGGGCGGCGTGCGGGTCACGTTGGCCGGCGGCGAGATCACGCTGACCGACGGGCCGTTCACCGAGGCCAAGGAGGCGATCGGCGGCTTCGCGCTGGTCGAGGTCCGGTCCAAGGAAGAAGCCATCGAGATCGGCCGCCGGTTCGTCATGATGGTCGGTGACAGCTCGAGCACCATCCAGGAAGTCTTCGGCCCGTGAACCCGGATGAGCGCACCGCCCTTGTCAACCAGGCGAGGGCGGTGCTCTCATCGGCTTCGTGACCGACGCCAACCGGACGATCGACGCGGTCTGGAAGCTGGAGTCCGCGAAGATCATCGCCGGGCTGACCCGGCTGGTCCGGGACGTCGGCCTTGCCGAGGAACTGGCGCAGGACGCCCTGGTCGCCGCGCTGGAGCAGTGGCCGTCCGCCGGCATCCCGGACAATCCCGGCGCCTGGCTGATGGCCATCGCCAAGCGTCGCGCGGTCGACCACATTCGGCGCGCGCAACGCCTGGAACGCAAGCAGGTGCAGCTCGCCCACGAGCAGGACCAGCAGCAGGAGCAGGAGCCCGACCGCGACGACGTACTGCGGCTGATCTTCATCACCTGCCACCCGATGCTGCCCACCCCGGCGCGGGTCGCGCTGTCGCTGCGGCTGCTCGGCGGCCTCACCGCCGAGGAGATCGCGCGGGCGTTCCTGGTCACCGAACCCGTCATCGCGCAGCGCATCGCCGCGGCCAAGCGGACGCTGGCCGACGAGCAGGTGCCGTTCGAACTGCCCGACGGCGCTGAACTGGCGCAACGCCTGTCGTCGGTGCTCGACGTCATCTACCTGATCTTCAACGAGGGCTAGGCGACGCGCACCGGCCCGGCCGGCGAGCCCGTCCAGCTGCACGAACAGGACCGGGGACGCTGGGACCAACTGCTGATCCGGCGCGGTTTCACCGCCATGCTGCGGGCGCGCGACATCGGCGGCCCGCCGGGCCCGTACGTGCTACAAGCCGCGATCGCCGTCTGTCACGCGCAGGCACGCAGCGCGCGGGACACCGACTGGCCCCAGATCGCCGCGCTCTACCAGGCGCTGGCCCGGTTGCTGCCGACGCCGGTCGTCCAGCTCAATCGGGCCGTCGCCCTGGGCAAGGCGCAGGGGCCGCAGGCGGGTCTCGACCTGGTCGACCAGTTGCTCGACGATCCGGCGTTGCGCGACTACCACCTGCTGCCCGGCGTCCGCGGCGACCTGCTCGTCCAATTAGGACGGTTTGACGACGCTCGCCTTGAGTTCGAACGGGCCGCGTCGCTCGCCCGCAACGTGGCGGAGCGGGACTTCCTGCGCCGACGGGCGGACGCGCTCCCGTCGACCGACACCGATGCCGTCACGCTCGGCGCGGCCGCGCGAGACTTTCTGGCCCGCGACGACCTGGACGGGCAGACGATCCGCTCCTATGGGCAGACCATGCGCCGGCTGTGCCTGGCGCTGGGCGAAAACCTGCCGTTGACGTCGCTGACCGCCGACGCGGTGGCGCGGGTGTGCCGGACGGCCTGGGGTGACGCGGCCGCCGCCACGTGGAACCGGCATCGGGCGGCTGTTCGGTCGTTCGGCGCGTGGGCGTCGCTGGACGATCTCGCATCGGGTCTGGACCGGCGCGCCGAAACCCGGCCGAGGGCGTCGTCGATCGAGCAGGCCCAACTCGAGGCGCTGTGCGGGCGGCCCGACCTGCGGCTGCGGGAACGAACCCTGTGGCGACTGCTGCGCGAGTCGGCGGCCGCGGTGCGCACGGTGCTGTCGCTCAACGTCGAGCAACTCGACCTGGACGACCGGCGCGCCCACATCGGCGGCACTTGGGTGAACTGGCGTGCCGGGACGGCCCGCCTGCTCCCCGACCTCGTCGCCGGCCGGACCAGCGGCCCGCTGTTCCTCGCCGACCGACGTCCCGCCCCGGCCCGCCCGGCCGCGCAGGCCGACCTGTGCCCGGAGACAGGCCGCAGACGCCTGTCCTACGAACGGGCCGAGTACCTGTTCAAGCAGGCCACCAGGGCCATCGACCCGGCCGGCAACGGCTACACCCTGCGCCAGCTCAAACCGCCGACGGAACCGTTGCCCTGACTCAGGTCCGAGGCAACGCGGCCCAGTCCAGGACGCCGTCCTCCAAGTCCCGTACCGAGGCCAGCAAGCCAAGGCGCGCGGCCCGAACATCGGGATCGTCGGCCATCACGAGCACTCCGTCGAAGAAGTCGTTGACCGGACCGACCAGTCCGACCGCGACATCGGCGAAGCCGGCCAACGCGGTGGAACCGGCCAATGCCGAAGCGACCTTGGCGACCGCGTCCGCCAGTGCCAACTCCACCGGTTCGGTGAGCAACTCTGAACGCTGACCACCCACGGCGTCGGCCGGCACGATCCGCCGCACCCGCTGCACAGCGGCCACCAGTTCGGCGAAATCGGCGTTGCCCACCCGTCGCCCCAGTTCGGCCAGGGTCTCGTCGGCGACGGCCGGGTTGTCCGCCAACGGCAGCACCGCGGTCACGAAGTGGTGGTCGTGACCGGCATCGATGAGCTGCTGCTCATACCGGCGCACGGTGAACTCCCGCGCATCCGCCAACGCCGACTCGGGCACGTCGACCCGAAGCCGCGCGGCGGCAGTGGCCAGACCGTGTGTCAGTGTCAGCGACCGCAACGCGGGCACCGCGCGCAGGATCGCCACCACACCCAGCGCTGCCCGACGCAGGCCGAACGGGTCGGAACTGCCGGTCGGGCTGGCGCCGACCGCGAACAGGCCGGCCAACAGGTCCAGCCGGTCCGCGAGCGCGAGCAGCGCGCCGGGCACGGTCGATGGCAACCGGTCACCGGCGGTCCGCGGCAGTTCCATGTCGTACAAGGCTTCCGCCACCTCGGCCGACTCCCCCGCCCGCAACGCGTACTCGCGGGCCACCGTGCCGGCCAGGCTGGTCAGCTCGATGACCATCTGCGAGCCGAGGTCGAACTTGGCCAGTTCGGCGGCCCTGGCCAGCGTGGGGCCGGTCAGCCCGAGATCGTCGGCCAGTGACAGCGCGATCGCGCCGATCCGGTTCGCGCGGTCGGCCATGGAGCCGAGCGCGCCAGAAGAACGCGGCGTCCTCGTAGCGGGCGCGCAGCACGTCCTCGTTTCCCGCGCGCACCACGTCCGGATCGCAGGAACCGTTGGCCACCGTGATGAAGTACGGCAACAGCGTGCCGGCCGCGTCGCGCACCGGCAGGTAGCGCTGGTGCTTGCGCATCACCGTGGTCAGGATCTCCTGCGGCAGCTCGAGATAGCGTTCGGCGAACGAGCCGAGGATCGGCGTCGGCCGCTCGACCAGGTTCGTGATCTCGTCCAGCAGCGCGGCTTCGGCCACCACGTCCACCGTGCCGCCCACCTCGGCGGCCAGTTCCGTTGCCGCCGCGACGATCCGCGCCCGCCGCTGCGCCGCGTCCACGAGGATGCCGTGCCCGGCAAGGAAATCCGGATAGCCGACCGCGGTGGGCACCGTCACGGTCGGCGTGTCGGCGGTGCGGTGCACCTGGGTGGTCCGGCCGCTGGCCAGTGCGGACACCGCGATCGGGACCTCGACGTCGTCCAGCAGCGCGAGCAGCCAGCGCACCGGGCGGGTGAAGGACAACGCGGGATCGCACCACCGCATGTTCTTCTCCGCACGCAGTTCCGCCACGACCTGCGCGAGCACCCCGGACAACACCTCGGCCGCGCCCCGGCCGGCGTCCGTGCGGACCACCGCGACGTGCTCGACACCCTGCACGTCCACCCGCGCCAGGTCGCTGACCTCGACACCCTGGCCGGCGGCGAACCCGGTGGCGGCACGGGTCGGTTGCCCGTCGGCGTCGAATGCCGCGGTGACGCGGGGCCCGCGCACGGTGCGTTCCGCGTCCGGCTCGCGTGGCGCGACACCCTCGACGATCGTGACCACGCGGCGTGGCGTGGCGTAGCCGCGGACGTCGCCGTGGTCGATGCGGGTCGCGGCCAGCTTGTCGATCACCGCCTGCCGTACCCGTGCCGCGGTCCGGGTGACCTCGGCGGCCGGCAGTTCCTCGGTGCCGATCTCGAACAGCAGGGTCGACACGTGGTCGATCTGCGGCGGCGCGGCCGACAGCACGGCAGGCGGTGGCGGCTGGTACTCGCCGAGCGGATGACCCAATTCTGCGCGTCGCGCCAGCCACAGCGCGGCCACATCCCTGGCCAGCGCGCGCATCCGGGCGAACGCCCGTGCGCGTTCGGTCGTGGACACGGCACCGCGCGCGTCCAGGATGTTGAACGCGTGCGAGCACTTGAGCACGAGGTAGTGCGCCGGCACCGGCAGCCGGGCGTCCAGCATCCGCCGCGCCTCGGCCGCGTAGTCCTCGAACAGGCGCTTCGTCGTGTCGACGTCGGCGTCGTCCAGGTAGTACCGGCTCATCTCGTACTCGGCCTGCCCGAACACCTCGCCGTAGGACAGGCCGGGGGCGTAGGCGATGTCCCGGAAGTGGTCGACGTTCTGCAGCGCCATCATGATCCGCTCGACGCCGTAGGTGATCTCCACCGACACCGGGTCGACCGGGACGCCGCCTGCCTGCTGGAAGTAGGTGAACTGGGTGATCTCCAGGCCGTCCAGCCAGACCTCCCAGCCAAGGCCCCACGCGCCCATCGCGGGCGCGGCCCAGTTGTCCTCGACGAACCGCACGTCGTGGGCGCGCACGTCGATGCCCAGCGCGGCCAGGCTGCCCAGGTAGAGGTCCTGCGGGTCGCCCGGGTCCGGCTTGAGGATCACCTGGAACTGGGTGTGCGTCTGCAGTCGGTTCGGGTTCTCGCCGTAGCGCGAGTCGTCGGGCCGGACGCTGGGCTCGACGTAGCCGACCCGCCACGGCTCCGGGCCCAGCACGCGCAGCATGGTCGCCGGGTTCAGCGTGCCGGCGCCGACCTCGGTGTTGAACGGCTGCACCACCATGCAGCCACGGTCCATCCAGTACCTGGTCAGCGCGAGCAGCGCGTCCTGCATCGTCAACACAACTGTCGAGTCTATCGACGCGCCACGACGCCCCTGAGGAACGCCGCCTGACCGACATGCTGCAGGTCGTCGTTGACCACGCTGACCAGCCGAACGCCCAGCGTCACCGGCGGATCCCAGCGCTCGTCCACGATCCGGCTCAGGTCGGCGTCCTTGAGGTCGCGCACGTACCGGATGGTCTGCTGGTGCACGGCGTCGTAGTAGTCGATCAACAGCGTCGCCGGCGTGCCGCCGAGTTCGGCGACCTCGTCCGCGTCGTGGCCGTACCCCACGTCGGCCGCGTCGAACGGCAGCCCGTAGCGTTCGCGCCAGCCATCGGCCGTCCAGGCCTGCTCGTGTCCGGCGACGTCGGCCACGTGGTCGTCCTGGACCCGGGCCAGATGCCAGACCAGCCAGGCGATCGAGTTGGCCGCCGGATCGGCCCGGTACGCCAACTGATCCTGGGTCAGGCCGTCCACGGCGGCGTGCACCGATTCCCGAACCCGCCCGAAAGCGTCGACAAACACATCCGCGACACTCATTCGCACTGTTTCCTTTCGCGTGTAGACCAAGAGCTTCCCACCGCGCTGCGCCATCCGGACCACCGGTCTACCGCGGCTTGGCGCCTTTCCCGTAAGTGGCCGACAGATCACTACAATTCGCCCGGCCGTGCACATCGGGTGTACTGACACCACCGAGGACTGACCGCACATGGACTCCGCATCCGGCAACAGATTCGGCAGCGCGGCACCGGCCTACCACCGACTCCGGCCGACACCCCCACCGGCCGCGGTCGACTGGCTGACCGCGACGACCCCGATCGCTACTGCCGTCGAAGTCGGCGCCGGCACCGGTCTGTTCACCGCGCCGCTGGCGCAGCGGGTGCCGACGGTGTTCGCCGTCGAGCCGGACGCCCAGATGCGGGTCCGGCTGGCCGCCCACTGCCCCGGTGTCACGGTGTTGGACGGCACCGCGGAACGCATCCCGCTCGGCGACGCCTCGGTGGACGCCGTGTTCTGCCACTCGGCGTGGCACTGGGTCGACCCGGATTCGGCGTTTCCGGAGATCGCCAGGGTGCTCGTGGCCGGCGGACTGCTGGGCGTGGCGTGGACCATGCCCGACCGCCGGGTCGGCTGGCGGGCCAAGCTCGACGAGATCGCCGGCATCCACGGCCGTTCGGGCCGAGGACCCGGCCGGTTCGAGGTGCCGCCGACGGCCGGCTTCGACCAGCCAGCTGAGTTCTCGCAGTCGTGGACGTCGCGGATGACCACCGAGGATCTGGTGCTGTCGCTGGCCACCTACGACCACGTGCTCGGACTGTCCGAGATGGACCGTGGCGCCATGCTGGACGACGCCCGCACGTATCTCAACGGCAACCCGGCCACGTCCCGCGGCACCATCGACGTCCCGTTCCGCACGGTCTGCTTCCGCACCCACCATCACTGACGGAAACGGTGCCATCGGCGTCCGATGAGTGATCGTCCGGCCACAATCACCACGCCGTCCCGCCGAACAGGGAGTGTGACGTGACCACAACCGCCAGCACCGGGCGGACCACCACCGCCGACGTGGGCCTGCTCATCCTGCGCGCCGCGCCCGGCCTGGTCGTGGCGGTGCGCGGGACGAACGAACTGCTCGGCTGGTTCGGCGGGAACAAGTTCGCGGCCGACGTCAGCTACTACGCGTCGCTGGGCTACTCGCCTGCCAAGCTGTGGGCGATCGTGTCCGGTGTCACCGAGATCGGCGGCGGCCTGCTGCTGACGCTCGGCCTGCTGACACCGCTGGCCACGGCGGCGGTCATCGGCGTCATGCTCAACGCCGTTGTCGCAGGCCAGATCCCGTACGGCTTCCTGCGCAGCGGCGGCGACCTCGTGGCGGCCGTCGGCCTTGCCGCGATCGGCATCGCGTTCACCGGCCCCGGCACGGCCTCCTTCGACCGCTACCGCTCGTGGCTGCCGGGAAAACTGAACTCGACCGTATTCAGCCTGGTCCTCGGACTCGGACTCGGCGCGGTCGTGCTCATCATCCGAGCCGCCAGGTGACCCGGGAGTAAGGTCTGGCTGGAGGGAGCCAGCCGACCACGCGTGCGGTATCCGCATGCCACGACCCGGGAGACCGACCCTGTGAGTGCCGAGACCTTCTACGGGGCCGACGACCTGACGCATCTGGAAGGCCTGGAGGCCGTCCGGAAACGGCCCGGCATGTACATCGGGTCGACCGACAGCCGGGGGATCAACCACCTGTTCACCGAGATCGTGGACAACGCCACCGACGAGGGCATCGCGGGCCACGCGACCAAGGTCGTGGTCACCCTGCACGCCGACGGCAGCATCCAGGTGGACGACGACGGCCGCGGCATTCCGACCGGTGTGCACGCCAAGTCGGGACTGTCCGGCGTCGAACTCGTGCTCACCCGGCTGCACGCCGGCGGCAAGTTCGGCGGCTCCGGGTACAAGACGTCCGGTGGCCTGCACGGGGTCGGCGCTTCGGCCGTGAACGCGCTGTCCGTGCGGTTCGACGTGACCGTGAAGCTCGATGGCAAGATCCACCAGATGTCGTTCGCGCACGGCGTACCGGGCGAGTTCGACGCCGTCGGCCCCAAGGCGAAGTTCACCCAGCGGTCCGGCCTGCGGGTGACCGGCAAGATGAAGCGCGGCGAGTCCAGCGGCACGTCGATCCGGTACTGGTACGACCCGCGCTACTTCGACCCCGGCTCGGCGCTGAACCGCGATGCCGTACGGAACAAGCTGCGCAACACGGCGTTCCTCGTGCCCGGCGTCACGTACCTGCTGCGGGACGCGACCGAGGGCGCGATCGCCGACGAGACGTTCCACTACCCCAACGGCCTGTCCGACATGGTCGACTTTCTTTCGCCGGACAGCGAGAAACCGGTCACCGCAACGCTGATGGCCATCGGCACCGGCACGTACCTGGAGAACGCCGCCGACGAGAACGGCGTCATGCGGTCCAAAGTGGAGCGTCACGCCGAGGTCGAGGTGGCGTTCCGCTGGGGCACCGGCTACGACCGCACCGTCGAATGCTTCACCAACACGATCCACAACGTGCACGGCGGCACCCACCGCAAGGGCTTCGACCGCGCCGCGGTGAAGGCGATGCAGGAGGCGATCACGCGCAGTCGTGGCCTGCTGAAGCCGAAGGAGGACCCCCCGACCCTCGATGACGTGCTGGAAGGCATGACCGCCGTCATCCACGTGCGGATCCCGGAGCCGCAGTTCACGTCGCAGACCAAGGACGAGCTCTCGACCGCCGGGATCACCAAGGTCATCCAGGCCGTGGTCGAACAGCACATCAAGGCATGGACCGAGGACCGCCGGACCAAGACCGAGGCCAAGGTCGTGCTGCAGAAGGTCGTGGACGCGGCCCGCGTGCGGCTGGCCCAGAAGCAGCAGAAGGACGCGGCGCGCCGCAAGACCGCGCTGGAAGGCGCGGCCATGCCGGCGAAACTGGTCGACTGCCGCACCACCGGCGTATCCCGCAGCGAGCTGTTCCTCGTGGAAGGCGACAGCGCCCTCGGCTCAGCGAGAATGGCGCGGGTGTCGGAGTATCAGGCGCTGCTTCCGTTGCGTGGCAAGATACTCAATGTGCAGAAGGCCAGTATCGCCGACACCCTGCGTAATGCGGAGATCGCGTCCATCGTGCAGGTGCTCGGTGCCGGCACCGGGCGCACGTTCGACCTGCCGGCGATGCGCTACGGCCGCGTGATTCTGATGGCCGACGCCGACGTCGACGGCTCTCACATCCGGACGTTGCTGATCACGTTGTTCGCCAAGTACATGCGGCCGGTCATCGAGGACGGCCGGCTGTATTCCGCGATGCCACCGTTGCACAAGGTCGTCACGAAGGGTCGCAACACCGAGACCCATTTCACGTTCACCCAGCGGGAAATGGAACATACCGTGGCCCGACTGGAGAAGGCCGGCAAGCAGATCATCAAGCCGGTCCCCCGGTTCAAGGGCCTCGGCGAGATGGACGCCGACGAACTGTGGGACACCACGATGAACCCGGCCACCCGGTCCGTCCGCAGGATCACGATGGACGACGCGCTCGCGGCCGACGAGGCACTCGAACTGTTGATGGGCGAGAAGGTCGAACCGAGGCGCAACTGGCTGGTCGAGGCGGCGGCGCGGGTGGACACCGAAGCAATCGACATCTGATTTCGGGTTTGGTTTGAGGGAGAACAATGGCACGCCGTAAGACCCCGAGCACCAAGGTCGATCCGTCCGCGTTCGACAACGCGGGTGCGACCGTGATCGACAACCCGATCCGCACCGAGATCGAGGATTCGTACCTGGAGTACGCCTATTCGGTCATCCATTCCCGCGCCCTGCCCGACGCCAGGGACGGCCTCAAGCCGGTGCACCGCCGAATCCTGTACTCCATGCACGAGCAGGGTTATCGCCCGACGCACGCCTACGTGAAGTCCTCCCGCGTCGTCGGCGATGTGATGGGCAAGTACCATCCACACGGTGACTTGGCCATTTATGACGCGATGGTTCGCCTCGCGCAGGATTTCTCGCTGAACGCGCCATTGGTCGACGGGCATGGTAATTTTGGATCGCCCGACGATGGACCGGCCGCGAGCCGTTATACTGAAGCAAGATTGTCCAACGAGGCCATGCTGTTGGTCGGTGAGCTCGGTGAGGACACCGTCGATTTCCGGCCAACCTATGACGGCTCCGAATTCGAGCCGATAGTGCTGCCGGCGGCTTTCCCGAATCTGTTGGTGAATGGCACGTCCGGTATCGCGGTCGGTATGGCCACGAACATGATTCCGCACAATCTCGGTGAGGTGATCGCCGCCGCGCGGTGGTTGATCACGCATCCGGACGCGTCGCTGGACGACCTGATGGCGCGCGTGCCCGGTCCGGATCTGCCCACCGGCGGGCTGTTGCTGGGCCTGGACGAGGTGCGCAAGGCGTACGAGACCGGCCGTGGTGTGGTGCGGATGCGGGCCATGGTCGAGACCGGACCGCTGGAGGGCAGCCGTGGCCGGCAGGCGATCACGGTGACGGAACTGCCCTACGGCGTCGGGCCGGAGAAGATCATCGAGAAGATCACCGACGAGGTCACCAAGTCCAAGCGGCTGACCGGCATCGCCGACGTGAAGGACCTGACCGACCGGGAGAACGGCACCCGGCTGGTGATCGAGTGCAAGGTCGGCGTGAACCCGCAGGCGTTGCTGGCCGACCTGTACCGGCTGACCCCGATGGAGCAGTCGTTCGGCATCAACAACCTGGTGCTGGTCGACGGCCAGCCGCGCACGCTGGGGCTCAAGGCGTTGCTCGAGGTGTTCCTGGCGCACCGGTACGAGGTGGTCACCCGGCGCACCCGGTATCGCCGCCGCAAGCGCGAGGAACGGTTGCACCTGGTCGAGGGCCTGCTGAAGGCGTTGCTGGACATCGACAAGGTGATCAAGCTGATCCGCAACAGCGAGAACGCGCAGGCCGCGAAGGACGGCCTGATGAAGCAGTTCAAGCTGTCCGAGATCCAGGCCACCTACATCCTGGACACGCCGCTGCGCCGCCTGACCCGGTACGACAAGATCGAACTGGAGTCGGAGCAGGACCGGCTGCGCAGCGAGATCGCCGAACTGTCCAAGATCCTGGACGACGACAAGATCCTCAAGAAGCTCGTGTCCGACGAGTTGGCCAAGGTCGCGAAGGACCTGGCCGGCGAGCGGCGCACGTCGCTGATCGACGGTGACCTCAAGGAGGTGCTGGCCGCGTCGAAACCGGCCGGGCCACTGGAGGTCGCGGACGATCCGTGCCAGGTGATCCTGTCGGCCACCGGCCTGGTCGCCCGGACGGCGGCCGAGTCGGAGGAATCGTCCGAGGCTCGCCGCCGCAACGGCCGCACCCGGCACGACGCCATCGCGGCCGTCGTGCACTCCACGGCGCGCGGTCAGATCCTGTTGGTCACCAACGAAGGCCGGGCCGTGAAGACGGATGTCCTGCCGCTGCCGGTGTTGCCGCAACACGCGGGCACGGTGTCGTTGAGCGGCGGCATGGCCGCGAGTGAGCTGGCGTCGTTGCATCCCGGCGAGAAGGTCATCGCGATCGCACCGCTGTCGGAGAACACGGATTCGCCCGGCCTCGCGCTGGGCACGCGGCAGGGCGTGGTGAAGGTGTGCGCGCCGGAATGGCCGGTCCGCTCGGACGAGTTCGAGGTGATCACCCTCAAGGAGGGCGACGCGGTCATCGGCGCGACGTGGCTGACCGACGGCACGGAGACGCTGGCGTTCGTGACGTCGGACGCGTCCCTGTTGCGCTACCAGGCATCCATGGTCCGGCCGCAGGGCCTGAAGGGCGGCGGCATGGCCGGCATCAACCTGTCCGCCGACGCCGACGTGGTCTTCTTCGGCGCGATCCGCACCGACGATGAGGAACACGGCGAGCCGATGGTGGTGACGTCCACGGGTGTCAGCGTCAAGGTGACCCCGTTCGCCGAGTACCCGGCGAAGGGCCGGGCGACCGGCGGCGTGCGCGCACAACGTTTCCTGAAGGGCGAACACCAGTTGCGCCTGGCATGGATCGGCCCGCGACCGGCCGGTGCCAACGACAACGGCCAGGCGGTGGAACTGCCCGAAGTGGACACTCGTCGCGACGGTTCCGGTGCGGCGCATCCAGGTCCGGACCTGGTCGGCCACCTAATCGAGCGGTCCTGACAGCGCCGCGCGTACAGCGGCCAGGACGGTGTCGCGGTCGGTACCCAATGCGCGTACCCGCGCCACGTACTCCTTGGTCAACGCGGTCACCTGATCGGCCGGCGGATCCGCCGGTGGGGCACCCACCACGGTTCCCCGCCGGCGGGCCGTGTGCAGCACGCCGTCGGCTTCCAGTTCGCGATACGCCCTGGCCACGGTGCCGGCGGCCAGCCCGAGATCCATGGCGAGCTGGCGGATGGTCGGCAGTCGGGCACCAATCGGTAAGTGACCACCGGCGATCAACACGCTGAGTTGATCACGGATCTGCCGCCACGGCGCCACCCCGGTGGACACATCGATGACGAGCCGCGGCGTCATGCCCGACGTGGCCCGCTGATCACGGCGCCCCAGCCGATCAACGTGGCCACGGTGATCACGGACACGCCAGCCGTCCATACCCTTGCGGCAGCCGGCTCGATATGGAATCGAGTTCCAGCGGCATCGATGAGTAGCCCCGCCAAGAGAATTCCGGCTCCTACCGCACTTCGGGCAGTGCGCGTCCGCAGCGCGGCATCCACGTCGTCGTTGATGCCGGCCGGTCTTGTCATGGCGAGCCAAGCAATTCCGTACACCACAAGGGAAGTCACCAACGTCAGCGCGATCAGGTACCAACCGCCTGGCCACGGTTGAGCAACAACAGCGAGCGTTATAGCCGCCGCGGCCAATGCCAGATGCAATCCGACAGCCCATCGAGGTACCAGCCAGTCGCGCCGCACGAGGCTCGCCACGCGCACCGGCTCTCGCCTCGGACGGACTGTGGCTATGACCTCGGCCAGCAGCCACGCCACCAGCAACGAGCCGAGCAGGTGGTAGGAGCCCAGGTCACTGGTCGGTCCGAGGATTGTGGGCATGGCTCGGGCCGTTAGTGGTGCCAGGAACATCAGTGGCACGACCAGTAGGCGGCGTTCCCGTAGGTGCCGGACCACGAGTCTGATCTGGTCTGCGGTTGGGTTGGTGATGTTGCCCCAGCGGCGTAGCACGCGGCGGCCTGAGCCGGTCATTGGCCAGGTCAGGAGCATGAGCACCAAGCCGCATGCTGGGTACAGGTACAGCGCCGAGGCGTTCAGCATGTCGCCCCCCTTTGTACCATAAGCTTAGCACAAAGAGGGCGTGGCGAGGACCGGGCGACAGGAGCAGACTCACTGTTCATGTCGGCAACCCGCACCGTGCCACCATTCCGGGCCGATCACGTTGGCAGCCTCCTGCGGCCCTCCCACCTCCTACAGGCTCGGCAGCAACACGCCGACCACGTGATCAACGACGCCCAACTCCACGAGATCGAAGACGAAGCGATCCGCTCGGTGATCCGCACACAGGCGGACATCGGGCTACGCACAGCCACCGACGGCGAGTTCCGACGCGCCTCCTGGCACATGGACTTCATCTATCAACTTGGCGGCGTCACTCGAGCCGCTGACACCATGGAGGTGCAATTCCGCAACGCGGAAGGAACCATCTCCTTCACACCGGCCGCACTCCGAGTGAGCGAGCGGATCCGGCTGAACAAGACGATCTTCGCCGATGCCTTCACGTTCCTCAGCCAGCACACATCCAGCGACCAGACGGCGAAGTTGACCATCCCGTCACCCAGCATGGTCCACTACCGGGGCGGGCAGGCCGCGATCGACCGGTCCGTCTATCCCGACCTGGATGAATTCTGGGCGGACCTGTCCGCCGCCTACGCCGATGAGATCCGGCGGATCTCCGAACTGGGCTGCACCTACCTGCAACTGGACGACACCAGCCTCGCCTACCTCAACGACCCACAGCAGCGCGCCATGATCGCCGACCGGGGTGACGACGCGGAACACCAGCACGAGCGCTACATCCGCCAGATCAACGCCGCCATCGCGGACCGGCCGGCGGGGCTGCGCGTCACCACCCACATGTGTCGGGGCAACTTTCGGTCGTCGTGGGTGGCCGAGGGTGGGTACGACTTCGTGGCCGAGCAGTTGTTCGGCGAACTGGCCGTGGACGGGTTCTTCCTGGAGTTCGACGATGCCCGGTCGGGGTCCTTCGAGCCGCTGCGGTTCGTGCCCGAGGGGAAGATGGTGGTGTTGGGGCTGGTCACCACGAAACGTGGCGTGTTGGAGAGCAAGGACGAACTGAAACGACGCATCGACGAAGCCGCCCGGTACGTGCCGCTCGACCAACTCTGCCTGTCACCGCAGTGCGGGTTCTCGTCCACGGTGGAGGGCAACACGCTGAGCTTCGACGAGCAGGTCGCCAAGCTGCAGCTGATCGTGGACACTGCCGCTGAGGTATGGAACTAGTGATCGAGGGGAGCCATGGCCACGAAGTCCGGGGGCTCCCCCGTCCTGCGCCTGCTCACGGCGGCGGGGCTCGGCGTCAGCGCCTACGTGCACATCCATCTTGCCAGCAAGTACAACGGCGGGAGCGGGCTGAGCCAGGGGCTGCTGTTTCGGATCGAGGGCGGTGTCGCGATTCTGTTGGCGCTGATCGTGCTCGCGTCCGGCAGTCGCTTTCTGCACTTCCTCGCGTTCCTGGTCGCGGCTAGCGCGCTGGGCGCGGTGCTGCTCTACAGCTACACCAACGTCGGCCGGCTCGGGCCGTTGCCCGACATGCACGACCCGGCCTGGTTTCCGCAGAAGGCGCTGAGTGCGGCCGCCGAGGCCGTCGCGACGCTGGCGTCGGCGGCCCTCGTGGTCCGGTCACGTAGCGGTGGCGGCGGCGCGAAGACGCCGAAGAGACGATTCAGGCAGTCTGCCGCTTAGCGAACCGGTCGGTCGCGGCGACGAGCGTGTCGACCATGCTAGCGGTGCGGGTCTCGTGGCCTGCGTCGGCCAACAGGATCAGCTCGCTGCCCGGCCAGGCGTGTGCCAGTTCCCACGGCGTGCCGATCAGGCGGAAGTAGTGGGTCACGATGCGGGTGAACGCCATCCGGTAGTCGGGGTCGGCGAACCGGGCATGGCCGGTGGACACCGGGATGATCGCGTCCTCCCAGGCGCACCATTCGCTCGCGGCCTTCGCCCTGACCACGGGATCCGGGTCGAACAGCAGCTTGTGGTAGGCGTCGGCCAGGTCGCCGTCGCGGTCGGGCTCGGGGACCCCGTCGCGGAATCGGGCCCAGGCATCGGGAAACAGCGGCGCGAGGCCACGGATGAGCAGGTCCGTCTCGCTGCGCCGGCCGGTGGCGATGCCCATCAGCACCATCTCACTGACCCGGTCGGGATGGCGCTCGGCGTAGGACAGGCCCAGGACCGACCCCCACGAGCCGCCGAAGATCAGCCACCGGTCGATGCGCAGGTGCTCGCGCAGTGTTTCCAGGTCGCCCAGCAGGTGCTCGGTGGTGTTCGAACTCAGGTCGGTCGTGGGGTGGCTCGCGTGTGGCGTGCTGCGGCCGCACTGGCGCTGGTCGAACAGCACGATCCGGTAGGCGGCCGGGTCGAAGTAGCGCCGCAGGTTCGTCGAGCAGCCGGCGCCGGGGCCGCCGTGCAGCACGACGGCGGGCTTGCCGTCCGGATTGCCGCAGGTCTCCCAGTACAGCCGGTTGCCATCGCCGACGTCGAGCATGCCGTGGTCGTACGGCTCGATCTCCGGGTAGTGCCCCGCCATGTCAGTCCCATCGCCCGTTGATGTAACAGCACTAATACAACAGCGCTGTTACAGTATCAGAGCGGTAAGCCGGTGAACGTGGCCATCAGGTCGACAGCGTGGTCGAAGAACTCCTCCGCGGGATCGACGCTGCCGACGAACTGGCCGAACAGCTCGAAGCTGATCATGCCGAACAGCTGTGACCAGGCGATCAGGGCCCGACTCAGCACGGGGCCTGGCAGTTCGGGCGCGATCGTGTCGGCCAGCTGTGCCGTCTGCCGCGCCAGGACCGCGCCGGTGACACCGGGGTCGGGCCGGGCCAGAACGCCGGTGACCGACGCGTCGCGGAGGACGCCGACCAGGGCAAGCGGCACACGAGCAGCCTGCACCACGGTGTCCTGCGGCGCTCGGTAGCCGGGCACCGGCGAGCCGTAGATGAGGGCGTATTCGTGCGGGTTGGCCAGTGCCCACTGCCGGACCGCACGGCAGATGTCGCGCCAGCGTCGGCGCAGGTTGGTGCGCGCGACGATCGCGTCCGCGGCTTCCGCCGCGTCGCCGAGCGCCTGGTAGGCGTCGATGATCAACGCGGTCAGCAGGTCGTCCCGGCTGGGGAAATACCGGTAGGGCGCCGAGGA
>WNGR01011643.1_pt1 | contig 20839 bp, 18 predicted proteins | sample 5407581 | NCBI WGS metagenome assembly WNGR01 (sample SAMN13153383, study PRJNA577476) | soil metagenome | isolation source: 80 cm soil or saprolite under Garry oak tree replicate 2 | place: USA:California | collected 2016-06-15
TCTGGCCCGAGAACAGCCTCCTCGCCTTCCGGAACGCCGTCGCCCTCGGCGCCGATTTCATCGAGTTCGACGTCCACCTGTCGAGGGACGGCGAGGTGATGGTCATCCACGATCCGACGCTCGAGCGGACGACGAACGGCCAGGGCGCGGTGAGGGACCGGACCGTCGCCGAGCTCAAGGCCCTCCGTCTCAAGGACAGGGCGGGTGTCCCCACCGGCGAGACCGTGCCCACGCTCGACGAGGTCATTGCCGTCGCGTCCCAGGCCGGCCGCCGCATGCTGCTGGAGATCAAGCTCGACGCCGGCCGCGCCCGCTACCCCGGCATCGAGGAGAAGGTTCTCGCCCTCCTCGACCGCCACCGCATGGCCGGCTCGACCGTGGTGATGGCCTTCGAGCCCGCCACCTGGAAGCGCATGAGGGAGCTGCGTCCCGATCTCGCCGTCTGCGCCCTCTACTCCGCCCGGATGCTCGGGCGCACGACGCTGGCCGCCGAGCTGGAGACGCTGCGGGCCGCCGGCGTCGGCTTCGTCGGTCTCGAGCACACGGTGGTGGACACGGCGGCGGTGGCGCGGGCGCGACAGGCGGGGATCCAGGTCGGCGCGTGGACGGTCAACGACGCCGCGGCCATGCAGCGCCTCATCGACGCCGGCGTCGGCGTGCTCATCACGGACCAGCCGGACGTGGCCAAGGCGCTCCTGGGACGATGACGGCGCGCCGCTACATCCTCGCCCTCGACCAGGGCACCACCGGCTCGCGGGCGCTCGTGGTCGATCCCGACGGCCTCGTGCGGGGCAGCGGCTACGTGGAGCTGGCGCAACACTATCCCCGGCCCGGCTGGGTCGAGCACGATCCCGAGCAGATCTGGACCACGACCATCGAAGCGGTGGCGCGGGCCATCGCGCACGCGCGCATCGCGGTCTCCGACATCGCCGCCATCGGCATCACCAACCAGCGCGAGACGGCGGTCGTCTGGGATCGGAAGTCGGGTCGCCCCATCCATCATGCCATCGTCTGGCAGTGCCGCCGCACGGCGCCGTTCTGCGAGCAGCTGCGGGCCGACGGGCTCGAGGCGGAGTTCCGGGACCGGACGGGCCTCGTCCTCGATCCGTACTTTTCGGGGACCAAGATCCGCTGGCTGCTCGACGAGGTGCCGGAAGCGCGCGGGCGGGCGGAGCGGGGTGAGCTCGCCTTCGGCACGGTGGATTCGTGGCTCCTCTGGCGGCTCACCGACGGCCGCGTGCACGCGACGGACGTCTCCAACGCCTCGCGCACGCTCTGCTTCGACATCCGGACGCTGCAGTGGAGCGGAAGCCTCTGCGGGCAGCTCGGCGTGCCCATGGCGATGCTGCCCGAGGTCAGGCCCTCGGCCGGCCTCTTCGGCGAGACGGCCGGCGGCGATCTGCCCGCGGGCATTCCCGTCACGGGCATGGCCGGGGATCAGCAGGCCGCGCTCTTCGGCCAGGCCTGCCTCGAGCCGGGCATGGCCAAGAACACGTACGGCACCGGCTGCTTCGTCCTCCTCAATACCGGCGAGCGTCCCGTCGCCTCCGAGCGCGGCCTCCTGACCACCGTCGCCTGGCAGCTCGACGGGACCACGACCTATGCGCTCGAAGGCAGCGTCTTCGTCGCGGGGGCCGTCGTGCAGTGGCTGCGCGACGGGCTGGGCATCATCTCGCGGGCCGACGAGTCCCAGGCGCTTGCGGAGTCCGTTCCGGACACGGGCGGCCTCTCCCTCGTGCCCGCCTTCACCGGGCTCGGCGCGCCGTACTGGGACCCGTATGCGCGCGGGGTCCTCATCGGCATCACGCGTGGCACCAGCCGCGCCCACATAGCGCGCGCGGCCCTCGAGGCCATCGCCTTCCAGAGCCGCGACGTCCTCGACACCATGGCCCTCGAGGCGGGCGTCCCCATCCGCACCCTCCGCGTCGACGGCGGCGCCGCCGCCAATGACTTCCTCTGCCGCTTCCAGGCCGACGTGCTCGACGTCGAGGTCCTTCGCCCCGCGATGACGGAGACCACCGCGCTGGGAGCGGCCTCGCTGGCCGGGGTCGGGGCGGGGATGTGGAAGACGTCGGATCTTGCGGGTCGCTGGCGTCTCGAGCGCCGCTTCGTGCCCACAATGTCGCCGGGCGCGCGCGAGACCGCCTATGCGCGGTGGCGCCGGGCCGTCGAGCACGCCCGCGACTGGGCGGACCACTGACCACTTTCAAGGAGACATTCATGACGCGACTGATCGCCGCCGTGGCGGCGCTGGCTCTGCTGCTCTCTGCCCCCGGATTCGTGGGGCCTGCTCGGGCCCAGTCGCCCGCAGCGGCTCAGCCCGCCGGTGCTCAGATAGAAGGCGAGCTCAACCTCATCACTCCAATCTCGAAGTTCATCCACGACGCGTCCCTCAAGGCCTTCGCCGACTATGCCAGGGAGAAGTGGAACGTCACCGTGAAGGTGAACGCCATACCCGCGGGCACGCCGGTCGCCTACGGGCGCATCGTGGAGTGGAAGGGCAAGCCGGAGGCGGACATCTTCTGGGGCGGGGAGTCGGCGCTCTTCGAGAAGCTGGCCGAGCAGAAGCTGCTCCAGAAGCTCGAGATCTCGCGGGCCGCCTGGGAGTCCATTCCGGCCTCGATCGGCAAGCCCAAGCCCATTCCCCTCAAGGACAAGGACGGGTACTGGGTGGGCACGGCGCTGGAGCCCTATGGACTCGTCTACCACCCGCGCCGGCTCCAGCGGCTGGGCGTGGCCGAGCTGAAGGACTGGGAGGACCTGCTGAATCCGAAGCTCAAGGGCGAGGTGGCGCAGTGCGCGCCCACGCGCTCGTCCTCCTCGAACGCGACGTACGAGGTCATGCTCTCCATGCTCGGCGAGGAGAAGGGGTGGGAGTGGCTGACCCGCCTGGCCGCCAATACCGGCCACTTCACCGCGCGCAGCCGCGACGTGCCCACCGTGGTCGCCAAGGGCGAGTTCGCCGCGGGCTTCGCGGTGCCGTCCTACATGGCCTTCGAGGAGAAGCTGGCGGGCTTCGACATCAAGTTCGTGGCCCCCCGGAACGCCTTCGTCACCCCCGAGCCCATGGCCATCCTGGCGGGCGCCCGCAATCCCAAGGCCGCGCGCGCCTTCGTGGAGTTCCTCCTCACCGAGCGCGGGCAGAAGGTCTTCATGGAGCGCGGACTCTTTCCCATCACGCCGAAGTTCAAGGTCCAGGGCGCGCCGGGCTCGACGGCGGAGCTGGCCGTGGAGTTCACGGGCGGCGTGCGCTCGTATTTCGATCGCGACGTCTCGAACGTCTACGACGAGACGGTGGCGGCCAAGCGCTCCGACGCCCTCAAGACGCGCTTCCGCAGCGACATCGAGGTCAAGTGGGAGGACCTCAAGAAGAAGTAGGGCGCCCCTCGTGGATATTCGCATCCGGGAGGTCGTCAAGCGGTTCGGCGCCGTCACCGCGGTGGACAGGGCGGATCTCACCGTGCGTGACGGCGAGCTGTTCACGCTGCTGGGCCCATCGGGCTGCGGCAAGACCACCTTGCTGCGGCTCCTCGCCGGGTTCTACCAGCCCGACGCCGGGGAGATCCACTTCGGGGGCCGCGTGGTCAGCGGCCTCGCGCCGTACGAGCGGAACATCGGCATGGTCTTCCAGAACTACGCCCTCTGGCCCCACATGACGGTGGCGGGCAACGTCGCCTACGGGCTCAAGCTGAAGAAGCTCGGCCGGACCGAGGTGGAGCGCCGCCTGCGCGAAGGCCTCGCCAAGGTCAACCTCGCGGGCTTCGACGGGCGCTACCCCGGCCAGCTCTCGGGCGGCCAGCAACAGCGGGTGGCCCTCGCCCGCGCCCTCGTGCTCAACCCCGACATCCTCCTCCTCGACGAGCCGCTTTCGAACCTGGACGCGAAGATCCGCGTCCAGGTGCGCGCGGAGATCCGGAGCCTCCAGCAGGAGCTGCGCATCACGACCATCTATGTCACGCACGACCAGGAGGAAGCCCTCTCGCTCTCCGATCGCGTGGCCGTGATGAAGGACGGCCGCGTGCTGCAGGTGGGCGCGCCCAAGGAGCTCTACGAGCGGCCGCGCACACGCTTCGTCGCCGATTTCGTGGGCACCAACAACCTCGTGCCCGGACGGGTGAGCGAGCAGCGCTCCGGGCAGCTCGTCGTGGAGACGGCGCTCGGCCCGCTGCGGGCCATCGCGGAGGCTGCCGTCGGCGAGCGCTGCGTGCTCGCCATCCGCCCGGAGAACGTCGCCCTCGATTCACGTTCGGCGCCGGACGGTAATCTCGTGCGCGGCCGCATCGCGTTCGTCTCGTATCTCGGGAGCACCGTGCGCTACGACGTGGAGGCGGCGGGTGGCCAGATCATGCGGGCCGATGTCCGTGATGCCTGGCACCACGAGCCGCTCGCCATCGGCCGGGACGTCGCCCTCAGCTTTCCCGCCTCGGTGACGCTGGCCCTCGCCGCCGATGACGTCGAGACCGATGATGTCTAGACGGCGGGCTCTGCCCCTCCTCGGGGTCGGCCTGCTCTGGCTCTTCCTCGCCCTCTTTCTCGTCTACCCGCTCCTCCGGATCTTCTACGACGCGGTCACCGACGAGGGCGGACGGCTCACCCTCGTGAACTTCGCGGCCTTCTTCACCGACGCCTTCTACCTGCGCGCGCTCTGGAAATCCCTCGTGCTCGGCGCGGCCACGGTGGCCGCCTCTTCCGTGATCGGCATCGCGGTCGCCTTCCTCCTCGTGCGCTTCGAGTTTCCCGGGCGCTCGCTCTTCGGCTACCTGACCATGATCCCCATCATCTCGCCGCCCCTCGTGGGCACCCTCGGCTTCATCTTCATCCTCGGTCGGGCAGGCTCCATCAACGTGCTCCTCCAGGACGTCTTCGATCTCCTCCGGCCCATCAACTTCCTCTACGGCCTCCACGGCGTCGTCCTCGTGGAGACGCTCCATCTCTTTCCCATGATCACCCTCAACGTGGTGGACGCCCTCGGCAAGATCGACCCCTCGCTCGAAGAGGCGGCGGAGAGCGTGGGCGCGCGGGGATGGCGGAAGTTCTGGACGGTGACGCTGCCCCTCATGACACCGGGCTACGTCGCGGGCGCGCTCCTCGTCTTCATCTGGACCTTCTCGGACTTCGCCACCCCGCTCATCCTGGGCGTCCAGGACCTGCTCGCTCCCCAGGCGTATCTCAACATCGTGCAGTTCGTGGACCGCCGCATCTTCCGGATGGGGATCGTGATCTCGGCCCTGATGGTGATCCTGGCCGTGGTCTTCCTCATGGTCGCCCGGCGCTGGGTCGGCCTCAAGGACTACGCCTCGCTCTCTTATACGGTGGTGGAGCGCCGCCGGTTGACCAGGTGGAAGCAGGCGGGCGCCGTGGGGTTTCTCTCCATGCTCATGCTGCTCTCCTTCATTCCGTACGCGGGCGTGGCCCTCGCCTCGTTCAGCAAGGGCTGGTCGCTCACCCCGCTGCCCCTCTCCTACACCCTCCAGCACTACGAGCGGGTCATCGTGGAGACGCCGAAGTACATTCTCAACAGCTTCCTCTATTCGGGACTCGCGGTGGCCCTGTGCATCGTCGTGGGAGTGCCCATCGCCTGGGTGCTCGCGCGCTCCCGGCTGCCCGGGCGGGGCGCGCTCGACTCGATCAACACGCTCATCCTGGCCGTGCCCGGCACCGCCATCGGCATCGCCTACATCCGCGCCTTCCACTTCGACCTGCCCGGCTTCGATCGCGGGCTGACGTCCTTCTGGATCATCATGCCGATCGTGCTCGCGGTGCGACGGCTACCCTACACCGTGCGGGCCGCCCACTCCTCGCTCCTGCTCGTCCACCGATCCATGGAAGAGGCCGCCCAGAGCGTGGGCGCCACGGGACTGCGGACGATCCGCGACATCAGCCTCCCCTTGATCTGGAAAGGGATCGTCGTGGGCAGCCTCTTTTCCTTCATGACCTCGCTGCAGGAGGCGTCCGCCGTCCTCTTCCTGGCTCTCGGTGGGTGGGAGATGATCACCAACGGGATCTTCACCTTCTATATCGCGGGCAGCTCGAGCGAGGCGGCCGCGCTCGGGGCCATTCTCATCGCCGTCGCCGCCCTCAGCGTCCTTCTCATCAACAGACTGGCCGCGGGTCGAATGGGCGGCGTCTTCGGCTAGCGATCTGAGGGGCTTTGTGCGTAACCGACATCTTTTCCGACCTTCTTTTGAGCGTTAAATCAACTACTTGACTCAACTTGTGCAGCCGGGAACGCTGTGATAGTGTTCCTGTTCACATGGCTCCGGGCAGTGAACGGCCGCCACGTGGCCAAGGCGCGCAGCTCATCAATCTCGGGACCATGCTGTTTGCGTGCGTCGCAGTGGGGCTGGCGGTCGGATACTTCGCGGATCGATGGCTGGGGACTCAGCCGTGGCTCCTGCTGATCGGGCTCGGCTTCGGCATCGCGGCGGCGGGCGTGAACTTCTATCGCACGATCAAGACCCTGAACCGAATGGATGACTCCGGGGACGATGCCTGATCTGATCACTCGCGTGACGTGGGCGGGCGCCTGGACGGTGGCGGCCCTGAGCGCGGGCGCCTGGTGGCTGGCCGGCATGCCCGCTGCGGCGGGAGTGACGGGCGGCGGTCTCATCGGCATCATCAATTTCCGCTGGCTCGCCCGCGACCTGCGGCGGGCCGTCGCCCTCGTGGCTGACGGGCAGGCGAGCTTGGTGCGTGTGGGTCGCGTGGGCCTGCGCCAGCTCTTCACGTTCGGCGCCCTGGGCGCCCTCGTGGCCCAGGGGTGGGCCAATCCCGTCGCCGTGGGCGTGGGGCTGGCCGCGCTGCCTCCGGTGCTGCTGTGCCAGGGGCTTCTGAGCGCCCGAGAGGACGACTAGGCCATGGAGCTCATCGAGCACCCGCCGATTCTCCGCGTCCCTCACATCCCCGACCAGGTCCTGTACATGTGGATCGTCATGGCGGTGCTCGTCGTCGTCTCCATCGTGGCCACGCGCCGCCTCCATCTGGTGCCGCACGGCACCCAGAACATGATGGAGGTCATCCTCGAGCAGTTCGTCAAGGAGCTGGACGAGACGATCGGGCACGACGGCCGGCGCTATCTGCCCCTCATCGCCACCCTGGGTCTCTTCATCCTGACCTCGAACCTCATGGGGCTCGTGCCAGGGCTCGTCGCCCCCACCGCCAATCTCAACACCACCGCCGCCTGCGCCCTCATCGTGTTCTTCACGTATCACTGGATCGGGGCGCGGAAGCAGGGGGTCATCCCGTACCTCAAGCACTTCGCGGGCCCCGTGCCCACCCTGCTCAAGCCGCTGATGTTCGTCATCGAGATCATCAGCCACTGCGCGCGGCCGCTGTCGCTGTCCCTTCGCCTCTTCGGCAACATGATGGCCGGCCACATCCTCCTCGCCATCTTCTTCTTCATGATGGGGCTGGACGGGATGCTCGGCTGGGCACTGTCAGGCTCCCTGGGAGGGATCCTCATCGGGGCGCCCGCCACCCTCATCATGGTCGTGTTCGTGGTCGGCTTTTTGCTGCCCCTCAAGATCCTGGTGGCCCTGATCCAGACCTTCATCTTCTGCAAGCTGGCCATGCTCTACATCGCCGCGGCTGTCGAGGAAACCGAACACCACTAGCGGTCATCACCACTACCTATAAGGAGGAGTGCCGTGCGACGCACTGTCACGTTGACCCTGATGGCGATTCTGGCCGCGCCCGGGATGGCCTGGGCCGCCGAGGCGGCCGCCGGGGATCTCCCGAAGGCCTTCGCCGTCCTCGCCGCGGGCATCGGGTTCGGCTTGGCCGCCGGCCTCTGCGGCCTCGGCCAGGGCCGCGCCGCGGGCTCGGCCGTGGACGCCATGGCGCGCCAGCCCGGCGCCATCGCGCGCATCCAGACCGCCATGCTGCTCGGCCTGGCCTTCATCGAGTCACTCGTTCTCTTCGTCTTCGTCATCGCGGTCATCTTGCTGTTCGTGAAGTCGTAGCGGGAGCAGGAATCCCGGGCGTCCCGGGGCCACGTGCCCGGGACGTCCGAAGCCGCGCGGAAATGGCTCGACGGTCCCAGTTCAAGATTCCCCGCATCCCGGAGATGACGGTCCGGCGCCTGTCCGTGTACACGCGCTGTCTCCTGCAGCTCGAAGAGGACGGGGTCAAGACCATCTCGTCCCAGGAGCTGGCCGAGCGCTTCAGCCTGAACTCCGCCCAGGTCAGGAAGGACCTCGCCTACTTCGGCGAGTTCGGCGTGCGCGGCATCGGCTACTACGTCTCGGGCCTCAAGGCCGAGCTCCAGCGCATCCTGGGGCTGGATCGCGAGTGGCAGGTGGCGCTGGTCGGCTTCGGCAACCTGGGCTCGGCGCTCTTCCACTACAAGGGCTTCGCCCGCCAGGGCTTCCGAATCTCGGCCATCTTCGACGACGATCCCGGCAAGGCGGGCAAGCTGGCCGATGGCGTGCCCATCCTGCCCATGCGTGACCTCGCGCGCGTCCCAAGGACGTGCGGTTCAAGAGCGTGGATCTGTCCATCGAGCTGGAGACCCTGAGCTTCTACCTGGCGCAAGGGCCCAAGTCGTAAGCTGCGCCCCCGCGAGGGGCGGGTGCTAAGCTGCCTGGTGGTGTCGCGTAGCGTTCGTTCATGAGCCTGACCGCGTCGGAGTCGATACTGTCCCGGTGGGCCGCCCTTGGAGAGCTCTCCACGGCCCTCGCCCAGGGAGTAGCCTGTCTCGAGGCCCAGGGGCTGTGGGGCTCGTCTCGCGCCCTCGTGGTCTCGGCCTTCGTCCGCGACACCGGCCGGCCCGTCCTCTATCTCTCCCCGGGCACCGCCGAGCGTCACCGCGCTGCCGAGGACATCCGCTTCTTCCGGGACACGCTGTGCGCCGATTCTCTCCCCGGAGACCTTTCGCGCGCGGACCCTCACGCTGACGGTGGGAGCGAGCCTGGAACGGGACGGACTTCTCCGGGCGCTCGAGACGGCCGGCTACGAGCGGGTGGAGACCGTGGTCGAGGTGGGACAGTGGAGCCTGCGGGGCGGGATCGTCGACATCTTCTCGCCCACCCACGATCGGCCCGCGCGCGCGGAGTTCTTCGGGGACGAGGTCGAATCGCTCCGGCTCTTCGATCCGACCACGCAGCGGTCCGTGGAGACGCTCGGCGAGCTGACGGTGCTCCCCCTGGCGGGAGCCGACGCCGATCACGCCCTGCCCGCGTGGCTGCCCGGGGAGGCGCTGGTCGTCCTCGACGACCCCGCGCTCCTCGAGGCGCCACCGGAGGAGGCGCCCTCCGCCGTGCCCCTCGCCCAGGCGCTCGATCGCTTCCAGCGGCTCGAGCTGCCGCTCCTTCAGCGCGGAGGTGGGCGTGTGCCGCGGGTCGCCATGGGCACGCGCTCGGTGGGCGGCTTCCAGGGCCGCTTCAAGGACCTCGCGGCGGAGATCCGGAGCTGGCGAGGGGAAGGATTCGCCGTGCGTCTGGTCGTGGACGACGAGGCGCAGGCCGCGCGCTGCCGCGGCATCCTCCAGGAGCACGATCTGGAGCCGTGGCCCGACGCCACCCTCTGGAGCGCCGAGGGCCTCGGTGTCATCACGGGCGATTGCGCGGCGGGCTTCCAGCTGCCCGCCCTCGGGCTCGTCCTGCTCGCCGAGGAGGACGTCTTCGGCGCGCGCCGGCGGCGGCTGCGCCGTCCCGTCTTCCAGCGGGGCGCGGCCATCGCCGCCTTCACCGACCTCAACCCGGGCGACCTCGTGGTCCACGAGGCGCACGGCATCGGCCGCTACCACGGCCTGCGCACCATGGCCGCGGAGGGCCGCAACGCGGACTTCCTGCTCCTCGAGTACGCCGAGGGCGGCCGCCTCTATCTTCCCGTCGAGCGCCTCGACCTGATCTCGAAGTACATGGGCGCGCCGTCGGTGGCGGCGCGGCTCGATCGCATGGGCGGAGGCGCCTGGCAGCGCGTCAAGGAGTCCGTGCGGGCCGCGGTGCGCCAGATGGCCGAGCAGCTCCTTCGCCTCTACGCCGCGCGCTCCGTGGCGGAGCGGCGGATCTTCTCGGGCGACACGCCGTGGCAGCGGGAATTCGAGGCGGCCTTCCGCTTCGAGGAGACGCGCGACCAGCTGCGCGCCATCGAGGACACCAAGCGGGACATGGAGGGACCGCGCCCCATGGACCGCCTGGTCGCGGGCGATGTCGGCTACGGCAAGACGGAGGTCGCCCTGCGCGCGGCCTTCAAGGCGGTGGCCGACGGACGGCAGGTCGCCGTCCTCGTGCCCACCACGGTGCTGGCCCAGCAGCACTTCCACACCTTCAGCGATCGCTTCTCGCCGTTCCCGACCCGCGTGGAGCTGCTGTCCCGCTTCCGTAGCCCCCGGGAGCAGAAAGCGGTGGTGGAAGGGCTCAAGACGGGTGCGGTGGACGTCGTCATCGGCACCCATCGGCTCCTGTCCAAGGACGTCGCCTTCCGCGACCTCGGCCTCCTCGTGGTGGACGAGGAGCATCGCTTCGGGGTCACCCACAAGGAGCGGATCAAGCAGCTCCGGACCTCGGTCGACGTGCTCACCCTGACCGCCACGCCCATCCCGCGCACCCTCTACATGTCGCTGGCCGGCGCGCGCGATCTCTCGGTGATCGAGACACCGCCCCTGGACCGGCTGCCCGTGGAAACGGTCGTGGCCGGCTTCGATCGGAAGGTCATCAAGGAAGCCATCGATCGCGAGCTCCAGCGCGGCGGCCAGGTCTTCTTCGTGCACAACCGGATCCAGTCGCTGCCCTCCATGACCTCCTTCGTGCGCCAGCTCTGCCCCCAGGCGAGGGTGGTCATGGGGCACGGCCAGATGGGGGAGCGGGAGCTGGAGGCGGTCATGGTCAAGTTCGTCGACGGCGAGGCGGACGTTCTCGTCTCCACCGCCATCGTCGAGTCGGGGCTCGATATCCCCGCCTCCAACACCATCATCATCAATCGCGCCGACCGCTTCGGCCTCGCCCAGCTCTACCAGCTGCGCGGCCGGGTGGGGCGCGAGCGCCAGCAGGCCTACGCGTACCTCCTCGTGCCCGCCGCGGGCAGCCTGGACGAGACGGCCCAGCGACGCCTGCGCGTGATCGAGGAGATGACGGAGCTGGGGGCGGGCTTCCAGCTCGCCATGCGCGATCTCGAGATCCGCGGCGCGGGCAATCTCCTCGGGGCGGAGCAGCATGGGCACATCGCGGCGGTGGGCTTCGATCTTTACACGAAGCTCCTGGCGGAAGCCGTGAGAGAATTGAAAGGCGAGCCGGTCTCGGCCTCGGTGGACCCCGTGATCACGGTCGGGGTCGAGGCGCTGCTCCCCGAAGAGTACGTTCCCGAAGTCAACCAGCGGCTCGCGATCTACCAGCGGCTCGCGGACGTGGGCGACGACGACGAGGTCGCCCAGATGCGGGCCGAGCTCGCGGACCGCTTCGGCCCGCCGCCTCCCGCCGTCGTCGCGCTGCTGGACGTGGTCGGGCTGCGGGTGCTCAGCCGTCGGCTCGGCGTCGAGCGCCTCGAAGCGGGTGGCGGCCGGGCGCTCGTGACCTTCGCCCCGTCGACGCCCGTCACGCCGGAGCGCATCTTGGTCGTGGTCGGTCGACGCGGCAGCGGAGTGACCATGCGGAAGGAGTTCACGCTCGAGGCGATGATTCCGACCGGCCCCTGGGAGGCCGTACGGGATGCGCTGCGCGCGCTGCTGGAGTCCCTCGCGTGAGGGGCGCGGCCCGGCTCGTCCTCATCGTGGGCGTCGCCGCCGCCCTCGCGGGCTGCTCCATCCCCTCGTGGGTGCCCCTCATCGGCAAGGGCAAGGGGCCGTCTCCTCCCGAGGCCGCCCCGCCCCCCAGCGAGGTCCGCGCTCCTCTCCTCTCGCGCCCCGCTATGCCGCCCGACGCCGAGGCCGTCATGGACCGGGTCATCTGCGTGGTGAACAGCGATGCCGTCACCCTGTACGAGCTCGATGAGGCGGAGGCCTACTACCTCTACGAGAACAAGCTGCCGCGCCCGTCCGAGGGCGAGGAGCGCGCGAAGCTCCGGGAGCGGGTCCTCGCCGGCATGATCGAGAAGCGGCTCCAGATCCAGCAGGCCGAGCGCGAGAAGCTCACCATCGAGGATGCCGAGATGACGGAGCGGATGGGAGAGATCCAGAAGCGGCTGGGGGCCACCACGGCGGCGGAATTCGAGGAGATGATCAAGGCCCAGGGCTTGGTCATCGAGGCGGTCAAGAAGCGCATTCGCGAGCAGCTGCTCGTGGAGCGCATGATCCGGCGCAAGGTGTCCCTGCGTGTCTCCGTCACCGAGGAGGAGATCGACCGCTACCTGATCGCCAACCGGGAAAAGCTCGAGACGGGCCTGGCCTTCGAGGCCCGCCACATCCTCTTCGTGCCCGGGGCCGGCTCGGGCGAGGACGGCTGGACGGCGGCGCGGCGCCGGGCCGACGAGATCTACAGCCGCGTGCTCGCGGGCGAGGACTTCGGCGATCTCGCGCGCGAGTATTCCGAGGACGCGGGCACGGCCAAGAACGGCGGTCGGCTCGGCGTGCTCAAGCGGGGCGAGCTGGCCCCGGACATCGAGACGGCCGTCCTGAGGCTCTCGCCGGGTGAGCATTCACCGCCCTTCCGGTCCCAGGTCGGCTATCACCTCTTCGAGCTCGACTCCAAGGAGACGCTGGCGGGCGAGCAGCTCGCGCAGGCCCGCAACCAGATTCGCGACATCCTGTACAAGCAGAAGTACGAGACGAGGCTCCAGGAGTGGCTGACGGAGATCCGCGGCAAGGCCATCATCGAGATGCGCCTCTGATCGAGCGCCCATGCGGGGCGACGGCGAGGACAAATCGCGCGCGCAGGCCTGCGGACGCGGCGAGCCGCCGGCGAGCCGAGGCGCGAACAATGGGGGAGTGCGGGGGCCATTCGAGGCCCCCGCAGTTAAATGAGACGACGGGTTCAAAGCCTCTCGGAGTTTTAAATTGACACAACGGCGCGCGCTGTGGGAAATTGAGGATCGAAGTCGAACCAAGTTCCCCGTACACATTCAACCCCCCGGAGATCGCCATCTCGCAGCGTAGTCCCAAACGGCCCTCGCCGCAGAAGTCTGACGCCACCGAAACGGCCGCGTCCGATTCCGGTGGAGCAGGAGGCAACAGGATGAACCTGTCCGAACTCAAGGATAAGACCATCACGGAGCTCAACGGCGTGGCCAAGGATCTCGGGGTCCAGGGCACGGGAGGGCTCCGCAAGCAGGAGCTGATCTTCAAGATCCTGCAGGGGCAGGCCGAGCGGGACGGGCTCATCTTCGCGGAGGGCGTCCTCGAGGTCCTCCCGGACGGCTTCGGCTTCCTGCGCGCGCCGGACTACAACTACCTGCCGGGCCCGGACGACATCTACGTGTCTCCCTCGCAGATCCGGCGCTTCGATCTCCGCACGGGCGACACCATCTCCGGCCAGGTCCGTCCCCCCAAGGACACCGAGCGCTACTTCGCCCTGCTCAAAGTCGAGGCGATCAACTTCGAGACGCCCGAGCAGTCGCGCGACAAGACCCTCTTCGACAACCTCACCCCGCTCTACCCGATGGAGCGGCTGCGGCTGGAGCACGACTCGGAAAACCTGACCACGCGGGTCATGGATCTGCTCTGCCCCATCGGCAAGGGCCAGCGCGGTCTCATCGTGGCCGCGCCCCGCACGGGCAAGACGGTCATGCTGCAGAACCTGGCCAATGCCATCGCCAAGAATCACCCCGAGGTCTATCTCATCGTGCTCCTCATCGACGAGCGACCCGAAGAGGTCACGGACATGCAGCGCTCCGTCAAGGGCGAGGTCATCTCATCGACCTTCGACGAGCCGCCCCAGCGCCACGTCCAGGTCGCCGACATGGTCATCGAGAAGGCCAAGCGCCTGGTCGAGCACAAGCGAGACGTGGTCATCCTGCTCGACTCCATCACGCGCTTCGCGCGGGCGCACAACGCCGTGATTCCGTCCTCCGGCAAGGTCCTTTCTGGCGGCCTCGACGCCAACGCCCTCCAGCGGCCCCGGCGCTTCTTCGCGGCCGCCCGCAACATCGAGGAGGGCGGCTCCCTCACCATCATGGCCACCGCCCTCGTCGACACGGGCTCGCGGATGGACGACGTGATCTTCGAGGAGTTCAAGGGCACGGGCAACATGGAGGTGCACCTGGACCGGCGTCTCATGGACAAGCGGGTCTTTCCCACCATCAACATCGAGCAGACGGGCACCCGGAAAGAGGAGCTCCTCCTCGAGAAGGACGAGCTCCAGAAGGTGTGGCTGCTCCGCAAGGCCCTGACCCAGCTGAACCCCGTAGAAGCCATGGAGCTCCTCCTCGACAAGGTCAAGATGACCAAGAGCAACAAGGACTTCTTGAGCGCCATGAGCCAGATGGGGTAGGGGTGTATCCGCGCACTAAATCCCCAATTTGTTGCGGTTTTGGCAGGGTGCTGGTAACATCAAGCCTTCATTCGCACTCATCAGGAGGTGGGCCGTGAAGGCTGGCATTCATCCGGAGTACGTGGACACCACGATCACCTGCAATTGCGGGGAAGTCATTCACACCCGCTCCACCCAGCCCCAGATCCGGGTGGAAGTCTGCTCCAAGTGCCATCCCTTCTTCACCGGCAAGCAGAAGTTCCTGGATACGGCCGGACGCGTCGAACGCTTCCAGCGGAAGTACAACAGGAAGCCGATCGCGGAGGGGTAGGGCCCGGCTCGGCAGAGTGCCGCGCCACGCTGTCACTGTCCCGAGGTGCCGTCGTTCTCCGTCTCCGCGCGCGGTGACCTCGCCGTCCGCCCACTTCCCCGCGAGGGGCCGTCATGTTTGACAAGCTCCGCCAGATCGAGGACCGTTACCGCGAGCTGAACGGGTCGCTCTCCGATCCCGCCGTTCTCGCCCAGCCCGCGCTGTACGCCAAGACGGCCAAGTCCGCCTCCGAGCTCAGCGAGGTCGTGCAGAAGTTCGAGGACTACAAGCAGCTCCTGGGCGGCCTCGAGTCGGCCCGCCGCATGGCCGCCGAGGAGCCCGATCGCGAGATGCGCGAGCTCGCCCAGGCCGAGGTCCGCGATCTCGAGGGGCGACAGGGCAAGCTCGAGGAGGAGCTTCGCGCGCTCCTCATTCCCCGGGACCCCAACGACGACAGGAACGTCTTCGTGGAGATCCGGGCGGGCGCGGGGGGAGACGAGGCCGGTCTCTTCGCGGCCGACCTCGCCCGGATGTACACGAAGTACGCCGAGCGACAGAAGTGGAAGGTCGAGCTCATGGACAAGCACGAGACCGGCGTGGGCGGCTTCAAGGAGATCGTGCTCTTCATCCAGGGCCGAGGGCAGGGCCGAGGGGCCTGGAGCCGGCTCAAGTTCGAGCGGGGCGTCCATCGCGTGCAGCGCGTGCCCGAGACGGAGTCGAGCGGCCGGACCCACACCTCCACGGTGACGGTCGCCGTCCTGCCCGAAGCCGAGGACGTGGACATCAAGGTGGAAGAGAAGGACATCCGCGTGGACGTGTATCGCTCGTCCGGTCCCGGCGGGCAGGGGGTGAACACCACGGATTCCGCTGTGCGAATCACGCATATCCCCACGGGGCTCGTGGTCACCTGCCAGGACGAGCGCTCGCAGATCAAGAACCGGGCGAAGGCCATGCGGGTGCTGAAGGCCCGGCTCCTCGAGCGCGCGCAGGACGAGCAGGCCGCCGCCATCGCGGCGGACCGCCGGAGCCAGGTGGGGACCGGAGAGCGCAGCGAGCGCATCCGCACCTATAATTTTCCGCAGGGGCGGGTCTCGGACCACCGCATCAACCTCACGCTCTATCGCCTGCCCGCCATCCTCGAGGGCGACCTCGACGAGATCGTGGACGCCCTGGCCGCGGAGGAGCAGCGCAAGAAGCTCCAGGAGCCCTCATGAGACCCGTCCCGGGCACGATCGCGTCGAGTCTCGCGGCGGGGGCCGCGCGCCTGGGCGAGGCCGGTGTGGACAGCGCGCGACACGACGCCGAGCTGCTCCTCGCCGCCGTCCTCGGCACCGACCGCCTGTCCCTCTACGTCGAGCCGAAGCAGCCCGTGGACGAGGAGGCGGCTGCGCGCTATCGCGAGCTGGTCGATCGCCGCGCCGGTCACGAGCCCGTCCAGTACATTCTGGGCTGGGAGGAGTTCCGGGGCCTGCGACTGACGGTGACGCCCGATGTGCTGATCCCGCGTCCGGAAACGGAAGGACTGGTCGAGCGGGCCCTCGAGCTCCTGGGTGGCCTCGATCACGCGGTGGTGGCCGACGTGGGGACGGGCAGCGGAGCGATCGCGTGCGCGCTGGCGGCGGCTCGCCCCGATCTCGAGCTGCTCGCGGTCGACCAGTCCCTGGGCGCCCTCGCCGTCGCCTCGGACAACGTGCGCACGCTGGGGCTCGCTTCGCGCGTGAGGCTTCTCGCCGGCGATCTCTTCGGGCCCCTCGCCTCGCTCCGGGGCAGCCTCGACATGGTCGTGGCCAACCCGCCCTACCTGCCCGCCATGACGCTGGCCTCGCTGCCCGCCGAGGTGGTCCGTTTCGAGCCGCGCCTGGCCCTCGACGGCGGCCCCGATGGGATGCGCGTGCTGCGGCGCCTCATCGCCGAGGCCCCGGCCCATCTGCGACCCGGGGGCTGGCTCGTCATGGAGATCGGGGAAGAGCAGGCGGGTGCGCTCGCCTCGCTGATGGCGGCCCAGGGCTTCTCGGCCATCGGGGCGAGGCGCGATCTCCGCGGCGTGGAGCGCTACATCGAGGGCTGCTGGGCCGAGGGCAAGAGCGTCGTCCCTCTCACGGGCGTGGCGACGCAACGGATGAGCTGCTGATGCCCGCGCGGCTCGTGATCGAAGGGGGCGTCCCGCTTCGCGGCCTCGTCGAGGCGAGCGCGGCCAAGAACGCAGCGCTGCCCGCCATGGCGGCGAGCCTGCTCACGGCACAATCGATCGTGCTCGACAACGTGCCCAGGCTGGCCGACGTGGTGACGATGACCTCCCTCCTCGAGCGGCTCGGCGCCAAGATCTCGCGGGAGGCGGACGGCGCCACGCGGCTCTCCGTCCCGAGCGTGACGACGCCCGAGGCGCCGTACGAGCTGGTCTCGACCATGCGCGCCTCCGTCGTCGTGCTCGGCCCGCTCCTCGCCCGCACGGGCACGGCCCGCGTCGCCCTCCCGGGCGGCTGCGCCATCGGCGTGCGTCCCATAGACCAGCACCTGAAGGGCCTGGCCAAGCTCGGCGCCGACATCGCCATCCAGAACGGCTATGTCGAGGCGCGGGCCAGCCGGCTCAAGGGCGCGCGCATCACCACCGACCTCGTCACCGTCACGGGCACGGAGAACCTCATGATGGCCGCCGCGCTGGCCGAGGGAGTGACCGTGCTGGAGAACGCCGCCCGCGAGCCGGAGGTGGCCGACCTCGCGCGGCTCCTCACCGCCATGGGCGCGCGCATCGAGGGCGCGGGGACGGAGCGCATCGAGATCGAGGGCGTGCCCGAGCTGGGAGGCGCGCGGCACCGCGTCATTCCCGACCGGATCGAGGCGGGCACGCTGCTCGTGGCGGGGGCGATCACGGGCGGGGACGTCACCCTGACGGGCGTGACTCCGCGCCACCTTCAGGCCACCCTCGCCAAGCTCGAGGAGTGCGGGGTGAGCATCACCGTCGAGGGCGATCGCGTCCGCTGCCTCGGGCCCGCGCGCCCCCGGCCCGCGGACGTGATCACGAGCCCCTTCCCGGGCTTTCCCACCGACATGCAGGCGCAGATGATGGCGCTCCTCGGTCGGGATCCGGGGCGTCGAGGCCTATCAGGGCGCTCCCGTCATGGCCACCGACCTCCGCGCGTCCGCATCCCTGGTCCTGGCCGGGCTGGCCGCGCGGGGCACCACGGAGGTCTCGCGTGTCTACCACCTGGATCGCGGCTACGAGGGGCTCGAGCGAAAGCTCCAGTCGCTCGGAGCGCGGATCGAGCGGGTGAAGACCTAGCCATGCCGGCCCTCACCGTCGCGCTGCCCAAGGGACGCTTGCTCGATCCCGCCCTCCAGCTCCTCTCCGCCATGGGCATCCAGGGCCTGGAGGCGGACACGCGCAAGCTCTTGCTCGCCGACGCCGAGCGGGATCTGCGCTTCATCTTTCTCAAGCCCGCCGACATTCCCACCTACGTCCAGTACGGCGCGGCCGATCTCGGCATCGTGGGCAAGGACATCCTGGCCGAGCAGCAGCCCGACGTCTACGAGCCGGTGGACCTGGGCTTCGGCTTCTGCCGGCTCGTGGTCGCCGAGCCCCGCGAGCTCTGGGAGCGCGACGATCCCGCCAAGTGGTCGTGGGTTCGCGTGGCCACCAAGTATCCGACCCTGACCGAGCGCTATTTCTCCGAGCGCGGCATCCAGGTCGAGATGATCCGTCTCGACGGCTCCATCGAGCTCGCCCCCCTGGTGGGGCTGGCCGAGCGCATCGTGGATCTCGTCCAGTCGGGCGAGACCCTGCGGGCCAATGGCCTGGTGGAGGTCGCCGAGATCATGACCTCGACGGCCCGGTTGATCGTCAATCGCGCCTCGCTCAAGACGGCCCATGCCCGCGTCAACGCTCTCATCGCGGCCATGCGTCAGGAAGTGGCGAAATGATGTTCGAGCCGAAGCGTGGGACGAGCCCGCGGGCGAGGCACGCGATGAGGCGAGGGCTGAGTAGATCGAGCTCTGAAGTGATCAGACGCCTGGACACGGCGCAGCTCGGCGCGGCCGGCGTGGCAAAGGCGCTCGACCGCCCGCCCGCCGCCGTGGACGCGGAGGTCCACCGACGCGTCGAGGAGATCCTGGCCGCCGTGCGCGAGAAGGGTGACGCCGCGCTCCTCGACTTCACCGAGCGCTTCGATCGCGTGCGACTGACGGCGGGGGAGCTGGCCGTGTCGTCGGCCGAGATGGAGGCGGCCCTGGGCGCGGTGGGCGAGGCGACCGTGCGGGCGCTACGCTACGCGGCGGAGCGCATCGAGCGCTTCCACCGCGAGTGCGCCCCCCGCTCCTGGCGCATGACGGACGCGCTCGGCTCACGGCTGGGGCAGGAGGTGCGCCCGCTCGACCGCGTGGCCGTCTATGTTCCGGGCGGCCGGGCCGCGTATCCGTCCACCGTGCTCATGACGGTGATCCCCGCGCGGGTGGCGGGCGTCCGGGAGATCGTGCTCGTCTCGCCGCCCCGGCGCGACAAGTCGCTCGATCCCGCCGTCCTCGCCGCGGCCCGGGTGGCGGGCATCACCGAGGCCTATCGGGTGGGCGGCGCCCAGGCGGTGGCCGCGCTCGCCTATGGCACGGAGACCATCCGCCGGGCGGACAAGATCGTCGGTCCCGGCAATATCTATGTCGCGCTCGCCAAGAGCCGGGTCTTCGGCGACGTCGGCATCGACATGGTCGCAGGGCCGAGCGAGGTGGTGGTGGTGGCCGAGGCGGGCGCCGATCCTTCCTGGGTGGCCGCCGATCTCCTCGCGCAGGCCGAGCACGACCCCATGGCGCGCGCCGTCCTCCTCACGCCCTCGACCGCGCTCATCGATGGCGTGGCCGCCGAAGTGGAGCGCCAGCTCGCGCGCCTGCCGCGCAAGGAGATCGCCGGGGCCGCCTTGAAGTCCCACGGCGCCCTGGTCTTGACGCGGAGTCTGGAGGAGGCCGTCGAGATCGCCAATCTCCTGGCCCCGGAGCATCTCGAGCTCCAGGTCACCGATCCCGAGAGCTGGCTCGCGCGCGTGCGGAATGCCGGCGCCGTGTTTCTCGGCCCGTACACGCCCGAGGTGATCGGCGACTACGTCGCCGGGCCCAACCACGTTCTGCCCACCGGCGGCACCGCACGCTTCGCCTCGGCGCTGTCCACCGAGGACTTCGTCAAGCGCCTGAGCGTCATCGAGTACGCCAGGGCGGGGCTCGCGGAGGCGGGCCCGCACGTGGCGGAGCTCGCCCGCGTCGAGGGGCTCGACGGCCACGCCGCCGCCGCCGCCGTTCGCATCGAGAACACTGGAGGTCGGACATGAAGCCAGCGAGCGAGAAGGCCACTCCCGAGATCCCGCGCCAGGGCCGGGTCGAGCGCCGGACCAAGGAGACGCAGATCGTGCTCCAGGTCGGCCTCGACGGCACGGGCGCCGCCAAGGTGGAAACGGGCATCCCGTTCTTCACCCACATGCTCGAGGCCTGGGCCAAGCACGGCCTCATGGACCTGACCGTGGATGCCCGCGGCGATCTCGACGTCGACCTTCACCACACGGTGGAGGACGTGGGGATCTGCCTGGGCAAGGCTTTCCGCGAGGCGCTGGGCGACAAGACGGGCATCGTCCGCTACGGCGCGTCCTTCCTGCCCATGGACGAAGCCCTCCTGCACGCCGCCGTGGACATCTCGGGCCGGCCCTACCTCGTGTTCAACGTGCCGCTACGCCGCGCGCGCCTCGGCAGCTTCGACCTGGAGCTGCTCGAAGACTTCTTCCGGGCCTTTTCCTTCAATGCCGAGATCACGCTGCACGTGAACATGCACTACGGCCAGAACCTCCACCACATCGCCGAGGCGGCCTTCAAGGCGGTGGGACGCGCGCTCGCCGAGGCCACGCGGCTGAACCCGCGCATCGCCGGGGTCCTCAGCACCAAGGGCAGCCTCTGACGTGATCGCGGTCATCGACTACGGCCGGGGGAATCTGGGCAGCGTCGAGAACGCCCTGGAGCGTCTCGGCATGCGGGCGGTCGTGACCCAGGACCCGCGTGTCGTCGAGGATGCGCGCGCCCTCGTCCTGCCCGGCGACGGAGCCTTTCACGACGCCATGAGCAATCTCCAATCCCTCGGCCTGCTCGAGCCGCTCAAGGCGGCCCTCGACGAGAGTCGCCCCTTTCTCGGCATCTGCCTCGGCTACCAGCTCCTCTTCACGGAGAG